>Ga0256831_1001716_pt1 | contig 11560 bp, 11 predicted proteins | sample 132544metaG_FD_189087 | JGI IMG/M metagenome (GOLD analysis project Ga0256831, IMG submission 189087) | Hydrothermal vent microbial communities from Lau Basin, Pacific Ocean - 132-544 | ecosystem: Environmental > Aquatic > Marine > Hydrothermal vents | place: Pacific Ocean: Lau Basin | collected... | reverse complement strand
CATGAAGATAGCCCCCATCCGCGCTCCGCACCGCGCATCCCAGACATGCCCCCAGACCGCAGGCCATGTGGGTCTCCAAGGAAACCTGACAGGCAACATCGGCGGCGCCTGCCTTGTCGGCGCAGATCTTCATCATGGCCAGGGGGCCGCAGGTACAGACCTGTTCCATGGCCGGCAGTATCGGGTCCAGCAATTCGGTGACAAAACCATGATGTCCCAAGGAGCCATCATCCGTTGCCGTTTGTACCCTGTACCCAAGTTCAGAAAATTCATCGGCAACGATATGTAATTCTTCCTGGTTTCTTGCCCCAAGCAACACAAAGTCCCGGTCAATCCTTTTTCCGTCCTGCACCAGCCGGTTGGCAAGAAAATAGAGCGGGGCAATACCCATGCCGCCGCCGACCAGACACAGCCCCCCCTTCCTTGCCAGAGAAAAACCACGTCCAAGAGGCCCGATGCAATCAATGCTGCTTCCGGGTGATACACCTGCCAGGGCGGCCGTTCCCCGGCCAATGACCTTGAACAGGATTTGCATATTCCCGGATGCATCTACCTGATGGATTGAAAACGGCCTGCGCAGCAGGGGATCCATGCCCGCACCCACCCGCAGCATGACAAACTGTCCCGGACGGGCAGCAGCGGCAATCTCCGGGGCATGCAGGGTCAGGCGAAAGATATCGGCTGCAATGACTTCCCGGTGGAGAAGGGGAGCTTTTTCCTGGAATTCGGGCATGGAAAACGATACAACAAAGGAGGAAGATTTTTCTTTTCGCGCTACAGTTTCGAGGCAACAGGCATAAAAAGCGGTGCATGATCAAGGCCCGGGAAAATATAATTTCCCCTTGCCATGATGAACTCGTAAAAAGTCCAGACAATACTTAAAGATGGCTAAGTAAAAACACAGATATACAGGAGTAGTGTTCTGTGCGGGTCTTGACTATACATGTAGTATGTCGAGAATCGCCACAGAACACACGACGCAGTAGATCGAAGTTTTTACGACGCCATCTCACCCTGATGGCATAATAAAACATACCAGAGAATATTCCAGTGGACACTCTTTTTTCAATTTTTGCCTTTCTCTTTGGCGCCGTTGTCGGCTCTTTTCTTAACGTGGTTATTCTCAGACTGCCGGACAAAAACCAATCCATTGTTTTTCCGGCTTCCCATTGCCCGCAATGCAAAACCCCCCTGCATTGGTATGAAAACATTCCAATAATCAGCTATCTTGTCCTGCGGGGAAAATGCAGAACCTGCAAAAAAAAGATTTCCATCCAGTATCCTTTGGTGGAATTAAGTATGGGGCTACTGGCTGCGGCCCTGTTCCAACTCTTTGGTCCGGGTACCGGGTTTTTCCTGTATTTTGTCTTCTGTGCAGCTCTCCTGGTCATAATTTTTATTGACATCCAGCACCAGATAATTCCCGATGTCATTACCCTGCCCGGAATTGTCATCGGTTTTATCGGCTCCTTTTTCCAGCCCTTTGTCAGCTGGCAACAATCAGGGCTCGGTATTCTGCTGGGCGGCGGGATATTGTACGGTATAGCCCTTGCCTACTATCTTCTGGCCAAACGAGACGGAATGGGTGGAGGAGATATCAAACTGCTGGCCATGATAGGCGCCTTTCTCGGCTGGCAAAGCCTGCTCTTTATCATCTTTGCCAGCTCACTTCTTGGTTCAATTATCGGGGTTGCTGCCATGCTCAAACAGAAAAAAGGGGGGCGTACCCGGATACCCTTTGGTCCCTTTCTCTCCCTTGCCGCCCTCTGCTGGCTCTTCTTCCAGCCATATATCCTTAAACTCTGGCAACTCTACCTGCAACTGGCGCTGCCGGCAGGATGATATCCCCAAATCATTACTGCATGGTACTCTGATTGCTTTTTTCTTAAAGAACAAGCATGGATGGACCATATTTTTCCGTCCCGGCCACAACAAATGATGAAAATGATCTGTTCCTGAAATTCCTGTTACCCGTAGAATGGGGTATGGAACGTAATAAAACAGCAGGTTACGCCCAAACAACATACGCCTAACCCTACTTTCGGATAAATATTCTCCTGTGGGCGTGTCTGGCAACTTGATCAATAGCGGCCCTGTTCCAGTTTCTTCACTCCGACCCGCTGTCCCCTGATGTTCTGCACCACATAACGGTTATTGCCGAGAAGACAGGGACTCCAGGAGCAATAAATCTGAACCTGATCACCTATTTTTATGGCCCGTGAACGCATCGCCCTAATGGACATCTCAAAACCTATACCCTTGGACGAGACATCAGTAAGATCGATTTCAACATCCTTTCCGGAGCCCGTAATCAACACCGCCTTGCCGCTCTGCAACTCACGCAAAGTAGCTCTGCGGTTAAAGGAACAGTTAACGATTTCACCGCATTTATGACAACGAACGCTTCGCCTTCGCAAGCGGGGAGGAACGGCCATGTATCGTTTTGCCCCGCATTTGTCACACTTGAATTGAAATCTCTGGTTGATTACGCGAAATGTTTTTGTCCTCCCCATGGCACCCCCTCTGCTGTTGAATCGTCGTTATCAACATATATTTCCTACATTCAGTGATTCACTGATTGACAAAATAAAGAGTTACAATGCACCTTGCAAGAAGGTATTGGTGACGGGATAAAAAAAGCCTCCGATCGCGCTGGACCGGAGGCTTGTCGGTTGCAAATGGGGCTTATATTTGATCAGGCTTCTATCTCGTGTTCGACCCCGATAGCTATCTTATAGAGGATGGTAAGGACAAAAAATCCCATCGCCCAGATGCCAAGAGCGATAAAAATCTCATTGGCCGTTGGATAATATTCGGTAATCTCGTTGAGCGGGTTGGGGACAAAACCACCAAGAACAAACCCGATCCCCTTATCCAGCCAGAGGGAAATAAACAGGGCCGTACAGCCGGCACCAAGCCAGAAATCACTCTGTCTGCGGGTATAGGGAATAGAGAGCAATGCCACCCCGACCACAAACAGGAGAACAAACATCCGCATAAACGGGACCAGATTGTTGTAGACATGGCCGTCATGCTCCAGGCCAAAGAACAGGTACTCAATGGTATGGATATGGCCAGGAATATTTGAATAGTAGGCAACAAAAAACTCCAGGCCGACAAAAAACATGTTGGTCAAGGCGGCATAGAGGATAATGGTGGCCAGCTTGTCCAGGGCCTTTTTGCCGACATCAAAATTGGCGACCCGTTTTAAAATCAGGGCAACAACAACGATCAGGGCCGGGCCGGCGGCAAAGGCCGAGGCCAGAAACCGGGGAGCGACAATGGCGGACAGCCAGAAATGCCTGCCCGGAAGACCACAGTAGAGCATGGCTGTTACCGTATGGATGGAAACGGCAAAGGGAATGGAAAGGTAGACGAAGAAATAAATCCACTTGGGCGGTTTGACCTCCTTGCGCTCGGCCGTCAAAATGACCCAGCCGCAGAGAATATTGAGGAAAAGATAGCCGTTGAGGACAATCATATCATAGAAGAGCATGGATCTCGGCTGGGCATGCAGGATAACATTCAACATCCGCATCGGCTGCCCGAGATCAACGACAATAAAGCTCAGACACATGAGCAATGCTGAAATGGCAAGGAATTCCCCCAAGATGGTTATTCGGCCAAATGCCTTGTAATTATGTACATAATAGGGCAGTACCAGCATGACCCCTCCGGCGGCCACACCAACCAGAAAGGTAAACTGGGAGATATACAGACCCCAGGAGACATCACGGCTCATTCCGGTCAGGCCGAGACCATAATTAAACTGCCTGACATAGCAAAAAGCGGCAATTGCCATAAAGGTGCCGAGAAAGGCCAGCCACATCCAGTAGTATTTATTCCCTTTTAGCGCTTTTTCAAACATGGCGACCTCATACAATATAAAAGACTGATGGATGGGTACCCGCGGAGGGTTTACGCTGAATGGTAAAATTGTCTTTCAGCACCTGTCTGATCTCGGAATCGGGATCATTCAGGTCCCCGAATATCATGGCCTTGGTCGAACCACAGACCTCTACACATTTCGGCTGTTTGCCAAGCCCGACGCGTTCGGCGCAAAAGTTGCACTTCTCGACCACACCACGCATCCGGGTCGGGAAGCGATGATTGATATGGTTCATATCCAGTCCCGCCCTGGGATCGCGCCAGTTAAAACTCCGCGAACCATATGGACAGGCAGCCATGCAGAAACGACAGCCGATACAGCGGTGGTAATCCATGGCCACAATCCCGTCCTTGTTCTTAAATGTCGCCCTGGTCGGGCATGCCTTGACACAGGGAGGTTCATCACAGTGATTACAAAGCACAAGCACGTCGCCAGCGATGGTCAGCTTGTCCTTGTAATAATCACTGTGCTCGGGAAAGGCATTCTCGAACTTTGTCCGCCAGATCCACTTTATCTCATCTTTTTTATTGGGAAAGTGAGGCACGTTGTGTTCCGCATGACAGGCATGAACTATCTTTTCCATGAGTTCCGGCTGTTTTCTCAACTTCCGCAAATCGACAACCATGCCCAGACGCCTGCCTGTTGGAGCATTATTATCCTCATGCCCGGATGCTGCCGTATGCGTTTTGGCCCCATGGGCGACAGGATGCTCCCCATGACCGGCCCGTGCCTGGGCGGGACTTGTTCCCGTAACCAACCGTTCAACAACAGCCGGTCCGCCAAGTCCGGCCAGGGTTGTTGCCCCGGCGATTTTGAGGAAATCTCTTCTTTTTTTATCCATCTGTATATATCCTCCTTCGCGGCTCACTCAACAGGGGCGACGTGACAATCCCAGCAATAGGGTTTGACCGATGCGTAGGTATGGCAACGGTCACAGAATTTCTTTTTACTGGTGTGACACTGCATACAGGTATTCATCAGGCTCTTCTGATACATCGTATCACCGATTTTTACATCAAATGATCTGTCTCCGGTACGAAGCACCTGATCACGCCACCTGTTTAACAACTGCATATGTTCAGCCCGCATATCCGCATCGGGCAACACGCATTGCTTATAGTTTTTCGGCAGTTCCGGCTGCGGCACGGTCCCGGCATTGCCCCGGTTGTACCAGATGGGAAATGTGATAAACAGGACAAAAATAATCAGTCCCGGAATGATTTTACCACCATCATACATTGTCTTTCCTCCACTGCTGGCAGGGAATTAAAAAACCATGGTCCGAAGACCTTCGGTAAGGTCCGCTCTCTTTTCACCTTCAATCACAAGGGCATTGCCGACCAGCTCGCTAACCCCGCAGACCTCGACATCGGGATTCCAGTATTGCATAAGTGTCGTCAGGGTCGCCCGGTCAATGGCGCAGACACAGGCCAAGGTGTTGACCGCATGTTTATCGGCAACATAACGAACGGCATTGGCGCGCGGCAGACCGGAACGCATTCTCAACTCCATGATTTCATCGGTGTTAAGCGCAGTTCCCGACCCACAGCAAAAGGTCTGCTCGCGGATGGTATTTGCCGGCATCTCCACCCAGTTATCAACGACATGGTCAAGGATATAGCGTGGTTCTTCAAGCAGCCCCATGGCCCTGGCCGGGTTACAGGAATCATGAAAGGTTGCCTTGACATGGCTGTTCCTTGACTTGTCAAGTTTAATCTTGTTGTGGTAAATCAAATCAGCCGTGAACTCGGAGATATGCACCATTTTCGTCGATCTGGCATTCTCGAAGACCGTGCCTGTTATCGGTGACTTGGGCACTTCAAGAAAATCGGCCGGTCCGTTCATGGTATCCATGTACTGATGCACCACCCGCCACATGTGCCCGCATTCACCGCCGAGAATCCACTTGACCCCCAGTCTTTTCGCTTCGGCATACATCTTGCCGTTAAGCTTCTTCATCATTTCGTTGGAGGTGAAAAGACCGAAGTTCCCCCCCTCGGAGGCGTAGGTCGACCATGTATAATCAAGACCGATGGCCTCGAACAGGAGGAGATAGCCCATACAGGTAAACAGGCCCGGTTCGGCAAAGACATCGGCGGAAGGGGTGATGAACAGGACTTCGGCCCCTTTCCGGTTAAAACTTGGTTCGATGTGAATTCCGGTCAGGTTTTCTATATCCTCGCAGAGAAAGTCGATGTTTCCCTTAAAGGCCTGGGGGGTCAATCCCATATGGTTTCCTGTTCTGTTGGAATTGGCGACCGGCTCCAGGGCCCAGTTGATACCGCAGCCCACCAGGTGCAGCAGCTCGCGCAGCATCATGGTGATCTCGGCTGTGTCGATACCATAGGGACAGAACACCGAACAGCGTCGACACTCGGTACACTGATAGGCGTACATGAACCACTCTTTGAGGACGCCGACTGTCATTTCCCTTGCGCCGGCCATCCTGCCCAGGATCTTGCCCGCTTTGGTAAACTCCTGCCGATACACGGAACGGAGCAGCTCCGCCCTGAGGACCGGCATATTTTTCGGATCACCGGTACCAAGGAAAAAATGACACTTGTCAGCGCAGGCGCCGCAACGGACACAGCAATCCATAAAGATTTTCAGAGAACGGAATTTCCCCAGCCGTTCGGCAAGGCCGTTGATGATAATCTCCTTCCAGTTCTCCGGCAGCTTCCAGTCATCGTCTTCAGGGTTCCACTCACGGGCGTTGGGAAAGCTGACCCCCTCCAGACTGTCAAGATACTCCAGGATATTGGGCTTGGTTGGATAGGCGTAGTTACCTGGTTTAAAGACAACCGGTATATCCATCCAGTCACGGGTCGGTATGGAACCGGTCATCAGGGAAGGCCCTTCAACCACGCTTCGCGCTAACTTGTCTACCTTTACAACAGCCATTGCTTGTTCCTTATCCTCTTGGTGGTATGCACTCGATTAGTTATCAATCATCCCCGGGACGTCCGGAATGGAAGGCCCGAATCACTCTTCCGCTGCCGCGCTTTCCTCAGCCGTCAACGGTTTTTCCACCGGAATCCCCTGCTCGACCATATCCTTTCTGAACTCATCTTCATAGGCGGCATAGGAATGTGGCTTGATGTCCGGGTTCCAGGGATTTATATGCCTGCGCATTCTGGTGTCATTGGCCATGTTTCTGGTGGGGCTGAGGAAAACACCCCCCATATGCATCAGTTTGGAAAACGGAAAATAGACAAGAAGCGCGGAGACAAGAAACACATGAATATAAAAAATGGACCCGATATCAGCGCTGATAGTGGGATGAAACGTCACCCATCCCACGGCCAGACGCTTGATGGCGATGATATCAATACCGGAACGCAGGAAAAAGCGCATCAAAATGCCGGTCAGGACAATGGCGATAATCAGATAGAGGGGAAAATAATCATTGGGCTGGGAAATATAGCGGACATGCCGGTTGAAAAAACGGCGCCCGAGCAGCAGGAAGAGCCCAAGCAGAATGGTCACTTCCGTCAGATACATGGTCGGAGCGCCTATCTGCAGAATACCATCAAAGAATTCAATCCCTGCGATAACACCCGGCACCGGGTCCAGAAACAGCCGCATATGGCGCAGGACAATGATCAGAAAGCTGTAATGAAAGAGAATACCAAAAAGCCATAACCACTTGCTGGACTCATAGGTCAGCTTGGGGCCCTTATAGATCATTGCCTTGGTATTGCGCCAGAGTGAACGAAAAAGCACCACTTCAAGGAACATACGGGCCATGACCTGGGGGGTGGTCAGGGGCGCCTCGAGTTTGTCATACTTGATCCAGGGCAGAGAAAAGCCCTGGCCGCAGGTTGTCGGGATTTTGAACGGCACCGGCGATCTTGCCCAGACAATCACCCGATAACAGAATCCGCCCAGAAAAAAGACCATGGCCAGATACGGGACGGCAATCCCGAAGATATACTGCATACCCGGAATGCTTGCCCCAATCCATGAAAACAACACCAGGGCAACGACCGCCGCCAACGGGAAGGTGTACTTCATTGATCACTCCCTCGCTTTAAATGAAAACGATTACATTATGCATTATGATTCAACCCGCAACCAGGTCTGCCGTCAGCTGGTTTCAACCCCGGCACAACCGGTCTTTTTATTGCCTGCCAGTGCAGAGGCGCAGGCGGAGTCGGTCAGAATATAGCGACCGCTTTTTATCTCATGAACCCGGTTCTTATATAACAGTTCCCGGCATTCCGTATAGAGATCAAAGGCCAGCAGGGCCAGCCTGTCGACATCGCAGTCGAAATTATCCAACTCTTCAGCAGGCGGCCTCTTGTTTCTTCCGCTCCCCAGTACCTGCCTGATCACCCACTTCAGTTCCAGAATCGGCGCAACTGCCTGTGAAGGTGAGAATTCCTGCACCGCGCGAATACGAATGACCTGGTCCAGCGGTGCCAGCATCTCCTTTGGATCCGCCCCCGCCAACATCAGATCAAAGAGCCGGGTCAGGCCTTCACGAATATTGACGCCAACCGGATTGGCAAACCTGTCGCCCGAGCTTTTGAAAAAACCGGAGGCAATATAACTGTTAAGCGTCCGGTCGACCCAGAGAGACAGAATCTTCTTTTTGTTACTCTGTAATGTCTCTTTCAGGTCGGTCACCACAGTTCAATAATTTTGCTGATTATCTTCAAAGAAAAATGAATGGCGATTCATATCATGTTCAACGGCTGATTTCAAGGGAAAAAATCATTCGTCCCTATCCCTTGCTCGGCGCAGCCCAGAGGCATGGTCCATCAAAAGAAGACCTACACCGACAAAGGGATCATCCTTTACCTGTTCAAGAAGACTTTTTTTCTCTTTTTTCCCGTTAAGATCATCATCCAGGCCCGCTCCCATCAGACCGGCAGCTTTTGCCTCTTCCCTTGCCTTTTTGGCTTCGGCCCGTTCCTTTTCCATACCGGCAAGAAAATCCGCAACCTTTGTTTTCTCCCTCCGCTGCCTTGCCTTTTCAGACAGTTCTTTAATCTCCTGAAATTTTTTATTGGTACCAATCCACCTTTCCGCCAAATTGCGGGCCTTGTCCACAGCAAAGGAAAATCCCGGCCATGGCTCATAGGCAACAGCCTGAACGGTATCCCAGGGCAGTGAATAATCCATGTACTTTTCCCCGGTTTTCAGGTAATCGAGCATACTCGGTGCGACAATATCCGGTTCTACCCCCTTGTACTGGGTCGAACCGCCGGTGATCCGGTAAAATTTCTGAATGGTCACCTTGAGCGCGCCAAGATCATCATATTTTTTCAAATGAAATAAAGGCAGATTGCGATTTAAATCAATAAGCGCCTGAACCGTACCCTTGCCATGGGTATGTTCACCGCCAATTATGATTGCCCGGCCGTAGTCCTGGAGTGCCGCGGCAAGGATTTCCGATGCCGAAGCGGAAAACTGATTGACCAGAACAACAAGGGGACCGTCATAGACAACATTTGGATCCCGATCTTCCAGGATACGGATCATCCCCCGGGAATTTTTCACCTGGACGACCGGCCCGCCGGGAAGAAATAAACCGGAAATATCAACCGCATCCGTCAGGGCTCCGCCCCCATCATTACGCAGATCCAGGATCAACCCGCTGATACCCTTCTTCTTCATCCCGACCAGGGCATGCCGGGTATCATCGGTCACGTTTCTGCCGGGCCCGGCATCTCTTGGCGCATTAAAATCCCTGTAAAAACTTGGAATCCTGATATAGCCGACCTTTTCCCCCCCATGGCCGGTAACAACTGTTGATTTTACATAGGTTTCCTCGATCTTTACCACATCCCGGACGATGGGGATAACCTGCTTGACCCCATCGGGTTTGCGTACGGTCAGAATGACCTCGGTTCCCTTGGGGCCGCGAATATAGCTGACCGCCTCCCGGATCCGCATATCATTGATATCAACGGGCTTACCTCCCTTTTCCGCCACGGACAGGATGATATCTTCTGCCTGCAGCTGCCCCTGCCGTTCGGCGGCGCTTCCGGGAATGATACGCACCACCTTGATATGACCGTCATCTTCCCTGAGCAGGGCGCCGATACCCTCGAGTGATCCGGACATATGGATATCAAAGTCCTCTTTGGAGGTCGGCGGCAGATAATTGGTATGCGGATCAAAGGCCCGGGCCACGGCGTCAAAGTAGCGGTTATAATGCTCCTGGCGGGTTTCCTTGAGTAACCTGTCAAAATAGTGAAGATTGCGTTCACGCACTGTTGCAAGTGCGGTTTTCCAGACCGGACTGTCGGTGATGGAGATATTTTTCTTTTCTTTCCCCCCCGGGGTGTTCTTCTTTTTCTTTTCCTTGTCGATATCATTGAGATATTCGTCAAGGACCTGAAATTTCAAAACCCGGCGCCACCTGTCTGCAAGTTCTTTTTTACTCGTGGTCCAACTGATTTTTTTGGGATCCGATTCAAGATACTCTTTGCGTTCCGGATCAAAGCCCTTTTCCATAATCGGACCAAGCATGGCCTTTACCTGACGGATCCGGTCGTTTAAAATCTGCATACCGGCATCTGGCAAAACCATCCTGCCCCGCAGCAGTTCATCATCTATATGGTCGGCAAAGGCCTCCAGTTCATCCACGTCCGATTGTAACAGAAAACGTTTACGGGGATCGAGCTGACGCAGGTAGAGGGTAAAGGCCCTTTCCGAAAGCGCATCATCAAAGGGAATATGGCTGAAATGCTGGGCCGGCAACTGATGGCTCAACATGTAGGCGATAAGCCGATTGCGGGCGGGATCAAACTTGATCGGCTTCACATTTGCCCATGCCATTGTCGATGACAGGGTCATAAGTATCAGCCAGCCTGTAAAATGACGCATGATGCGCATGGTGGACTCCGGGTAAAAGAGACGGGGGATGTAGACTGATCAGGGCCTGTTACAAGGGACTCACCAGCTTGCCGGCTTCACTCATGGCAGTCATAATCTCATGCATGTTGGAGATATGCCCGACCCTGATTTTGGATTTCAACTGAAAAAAATCGAGACAGGTGCCGCAGGCGAGGATCTCAACCCCTTTTTTCTGCAGGGCGGCCAGGGCCTCCAATGCCCCTGATTTCTCGGCAACCAGCTTGACCCCTGAATTATAAAAGATGATTTTGGACGGCAGGGGATCGACCTGTTCAATGGTCTGGATATATGTCTGCAACAGGGCCCATCCCAGCTCATCACTGCCGCGGCCCATTGAATTTGAAGAGATCACATATACCAGCCCACCTGCAGCCGGTACTGTACAACCATAATCAGCCGGCTGAAAATCTTGGTCAACCACGCTGTTTCCTGCCTGAATCGTTATCTGAAAACACTCGTTTCCAGAGGGGTCAACCAGGACTTCACAACCGCGGCTGCGGGCAAAACGGGTTACATTGTCCCGCGATGCTTCATTATCAACAATAACCCGCAGATAGCCGGCGCCCTGTTCAAGGGCATCTTTTGTTTTAATAACCGGTTGCGGGCAGGTAAGACCTGTGCAGTCAATTGTTTGTATTTTTTTGTCTTTGCTCATAATTTTTTCCATTTCCAAAAAGAAATGATCCCGTTCCTATGATCTGGTTACAGATCAATCTTCATTCCTTCACGGGCAAAAAATATCGTGGTATCGTCCGGGCTTCCATCGGCGCAGTAGAGAGTCGTCAACTCGTCCAGATGCGTATC
>Ga0256831_1001715_pt1 | contig 11560 bp, 10 predicted proteins | sample 132544metaG_FD_189087 | JGI IMG/M metagenome (GOLD analysis project Ga0256831, IMG submission 189087) | Hydrothermal vent microbial communities from Lau Basin, Pacific Ocean - 132-544 | ecosystem: Environmental > Aquatic > Marine > Hydrothermal vents | place: Pacific Ocean: Lau Basin | collected... | reverse complement strand
TTTGCTACCTCTTTCAGCGGAACTTCTTCAAAGAAGAGTTCCCCGTTTCTGTATCCAAGTTCCGGGTAGATCTCTCTCATTTGACGACGCTCCTCTTCTCTTTTGCTCTCTGGAAGAACTCCTTAAGCCCCTCTCTGTCTTCTTCCTCTATAAGCCTTTCAACCTCTTCAAGGGCAGATTTAAAAGTTTTAAGCGACTTTAACAGGTTCTCCCTGTTTGCTATGCAGATGTCCCTCCACATTATGGGGTCGCTCATTGCTATTCTCGTAAAGTCTTTAAAGCCCCCTCCTGTATAGTTAAAAAGGTTGGTCTTAACCTCTTCAGAGAGCTGATCTATAGCTGCAACTATGGAGTAGGCAACAACGTGGGGAAGATGGCTTACCGCTGCAAATACCCTGTCGTGGTAGAAGGGATCCATCTCAACAACTTCAGACCCTAAGTTCTTCCAGAGCCTCTTAACTCTTTCAAGGGCTTTTCTGTCTGTCCTCTCCGTTGGAGTAACGATGAACTTGGCGTTTACAAAGAGGTTCTCAACGGCGTTCTCAACTCCAGATTTCTCCGTTCCTGCTATCGGGTGTCCTCCAACGAAAGGGGCAACACCTTCAAGGAGTTCCTCACACTTTAAGACGAGTTTTCCCTTAACGCTTCCCAGGTCTGTTACTACTGCTCCCTCCTTTATGAAGGGTTTAATCTGGTTTATTACCGTTTCGTAAACGCCTACAGGAGTCGCAATTACTACAAGGTCGGCAGTTGAGACTATTGAGTGCTTTATACTTCCCCTGTCTATAACGTCAAGTTCCAGCCCCTTCTCAATTGCTTCAGGGTTTATGTCAACTGCCGTAATTCTTCCCGGGAAGCCTTTCAGTTTTAAGTTGAGGGCAAACGAGCCTCCTATAAGCCCCAGTCCTATTACGCAGATTTCCTGAAAGTCCCAGTTCAAGGGAGCTCTCCTTAAAGGTTTTTTACTGCAGCCAGAATTTTACAGGAGTTTTCAAGGGCTGATACGTACATTAGAGCCTCTTCCGGGGTTTTCCCTACGGCGAATGGGCCGTGGCTGTAAACAACGGCAATCCTGTGTTTGGCAAGCAGTTTTGATATCTTCTCGGCAACTTCCGGAGAGGAGACGACTTTCTGGGCTTTAACTACGGGAACTTCCCCCAGCAGGAGCTTTCCCTCTGAGTCAATCGGCGTAATGGAGTCTTCGTACTTTAACGAGCAGGCCACTGTAAAGGGTGAATGGGTGTGGAGTATAGACTGAACTTTAGGGTTTTCTCTGTATATGGCCCTGTGGACTACAAGTTCCATAGAGGCGAACCTGTCGAGCTCTCTGTTCTCTTTAACAGTTGTCAGGACAAAGTCCTCCTCTTTCAGGTAGCCGAGCATCTTTCCGGAGCGTTTTATGAGTATGTAGTCTCCAACCCTTATGCTTATGTTTCCGCCGTGGGTGTCTGTGAGTCCGGCCTCAAAAGCGATTCTCCCTATCCTTATCAGCTCTCTTCTCTCTTCTAAAAAAGGAATCATACTTTCCTCCTAAATGAAAAGGCCGCCCGAAGGCGGCCTCTCTGAAGGTTTTTAATACCGGAAATTTACTTTTTCCTCTTCCTGAGTCTCTCCATTGCTATCTGGATGCTGGCCCTGAGCCTGTCGATTGCAATTGCCAGTTTTGTTATTTCGTCTTTAACTTCTTCTTCCTTCAGTCCTCTCACTCCTAAGTCTGTGTCGAGCTTACCTACGCTGATGTCGTGGGCGGCTTGAGTAAGTTTTTCTATAGGCCTAATGATTTCGTTCTTGGCAAAGTACCAGAAGATGGCAAATGCAAGGATTAGGGCTAGAACGTTCCAGATGTCTATCTCTTCAAGAGCAGAACTTAAGAGACCCGGAGGGAGTATCGTTACGCTGATGATTCCGCGGAGCTCCCCTAGTTTATATCCGGTAGCCCTCTTAAATGCTTCTTCCCCGTACTTTGCAATGATGGCTTTCTTGAAAATGGGATCAATCTGATCTGGGGTTCCGTGGCACTTTAAGCACCCTTTCTCGACTTTCAGGGCTTTTGCAAAACGGAACTTGTCTCCATCCCAACCCCAGTACTCTCCGCTTGTGTTACCTTTCTTGAATTCTTCCTTTATTATCTTTATTGCCTTTGCTTCCCACTTGTCTGGTTTGTCGGTAGGGGCAAGGTATCTGTCTGAAACTGCCCTAAAGCTCCACCCGTACTCTAAGTTGGTTAGCTCGGAAAGTTCCCTCGTTGCCAGTGCTGGGTTGTGGGCGTAGAAGTGAACTGTTCCTAAGTTTTGAAGGATTTCGTCTGTCTTGTAGGCTTTTAAGACGGCATTTTGTGCTTCGGTAGAAACAAGGTAACCGGTATTTGGGTTGTACTTATCTTTCGTCCATACTGTTCCAAATCCGGATACCCAGCGTCTGAAGATGATAACTTGCTGCGAAATGATTCTTCCTTCTCTGACTAGCTGTTGTTGGTAAGTTTTGTCAAGCAGGTGAAGGAAAGAGAATGTAGCGAGTAAAACGACTATAGCGAAAACGATGAAAACTTTTTGAGAGATACTCAAGTTTCTAAGATTCATCTGTTCCTCCTTTTAACAAGTGTGAAATTTGGCTTTTTAGTCTTTCTCTACAGCTTTCTCCTTCTACTAGACAGGATTCAGGTATCTTCTCAACTAAGTTTTCAACAAAAGAATCTATCAGGTTAACGGGAAGCTTAGATATTTCCATGTCTTCAAGGGTTTCCTCTATTAAAAACTCTCCCATTGGTCCCATAGTTTCTACTAGGTGTTCTCTTATTTTTTCAAGTACTTCGGGGGCTACAAAGTCTGCCTCTTCTTTCTTTCCGGTTTCTTCTTCAACCTTAGGTTTAATTTCTTTAACCTCAGTAATAAGTCCTTTTTCCTTCAGTTCGTAAACTTTTTGTAGGCCACTCTTAAACGAATCTGCTCCATAGAATATTGCCCTTTGAGTACTGTTTCCTTTTGAAAGTAGTGACACCAGCTTCCAACTTTCAGGATCTAGAGTTACAGAATCGGATACCTCTTCTGAAAGTTCGAATACTGGGTCTTTCTTGAAGAGTTCCTTAAGTTCTGGCCCTAGTTCGTCCTGCTCCTTTGTAAAGTCCATCATAACGGCAACCGTATCTATGCTGTCTTTAGATTCTACGTTGATTTCTTTCTCTATGAAAGAGAACTTGCCTTTGTCCCACATCGCTACGTAGTGGAGGATAAACTTTATTGCCTCTGAAAGAGGGAGTGTTCCTTTTTTTATTCGCTCGTTTAGCTCTTCTAGAAAAGGAACGTTTGTTTTAAACCCGACTATTCTTCCATCTTTAACCTGTAAAACTATATTTTCACCGTCGTTTCTTAGGAGGACTTCCCCTGTTTTCCTGCCTATACTTACTATTTGAAGCAGGTCAAGGATTTCCGAGTAGGAAGAAAAGTCGCCTCTCAGTTCCATAGTATCTCCCAATATTTCTTTGGTGTTAGAATAATACTAGCACATACCATGTACATTTTACCAGGAGAGGAGGAGATGGCCGTTTCTTATAACGAGGACATTAAGTTAGGAGATTCTGTGTTTCACGTTCAGACGGAGTACTATAAGAAAAGCGGTAAGGTGGTTTCAAACATTTTTAAGGACGGTCTTTCTATAAAGAGATTGGAGAAAAGCGTTGATAACGAAGAGGATCTAGATTCGGCCGTTGCTGAGTTTCACAGGTACGTCGTTGAGCGTTTAAGGAGCGGTGCAAAGAAAAAGGTTTCTCAAGAAAAGGGTGTTTTTGCGATTCCTGAGCCTACTAGAGAGGAGATTTTAAGAGTTATCAATCCTTACTTTGGGGTAGCTTCTTCTTTTGTTCTTGAGGAAGCCCTCTCTGCTTCTTCAAACCCGGAGGATTTCGTAGACCATCTTCTGGATGGTTTGCCGGAGGACTTGAAGGAAGGGCTTCGTGAGGAGTTGATCCCTCTTATTTCTTCGTCTTCAACCTCTGATTCCCGTCCTTCTCAAAGTGAAGAGAGAAGTTCGGAGCCTGAAGAGTTTACGGAGGAGAAGAAGGAGAAACTCCTTAAAGTTCTATCAGAATACTTTGGAATAATGGCTCTCTCTATTCTTGAGGAGTCTTTGGAGGAGTGGAACGGGGATTACCACCGCCTTGTTGAACTGATAGTTTCCCACCTTGAGGACGAGAAGGAGAGGGAGGAGCTCTACAACAGGCTTATGTTTCTATAAACTCCGGCCTGAACGGCCGGTTTATCTTCTCTGAAAAGAGTCTAAGCGATTCCAGTTCCTTTTCTCCCAGGTGGAAGTTGAGGCAGCTCAGGTAGTTTTCACACAGTTTCTGGGGGAGCTCCAGCCTCGGGGCGTACTCCTTGCATATCTCGTCGTAGTGTTTCTCGCCGTAGTTCCTTGACTCAATAAGTTTCCTGTAAAACTCTTCTACCTCTTTCCTTTTTTCTCTGTAGCTCCCCCTCCTCACTGCCCAGAGGGCGAAGACAAAGGGAAGACCTGTAAGGTTAAACCACTCCTCTGCCAGGTCGTAGATGAAGGGGAACCTTTTCATCTTCATCAGCTTTAGGGCGTCGTCGCCTATTGCCAGTACGGCCCTGGGGTTCCTGGGAAGGGTATTCTCCTTCATTGAGTAGTAGTAGAAGTTGGGCTCAACCCCGTAAACTTCCCGAAGGAGGTACTTGAGGAGCTCCTTTGAGGTCATGGAGCTCCGGGTTATCCAGACGTCTTTCCTGTGGAGCTGGTGGATGGGGACTGTTGAGAGGAACAGAACGCTTACAACCCTTCTCTCTGCAGATATTGAGAGGTCTGGCAGAAGAAGGTACTTTTCGCTGTTTGTAATGTACTCGTAAGAGGAGATGACGGAGATATCTAAAAAACCTTCGTTTAGGAGCCTGTTAAGCTCTGAAGGAACATCTTCAACGAATTCAACCCCGCTGCTGTCAACAACGCCTTTGATGAAGCCGTAGTAGACGGGAACGGTGTTCAGGTACTCAATTTTCCCCACCTTCAGCATTTTTTAACCTCTCCAAAGTCCTGCAGACGGAACAGACCGGTGCAGTTGTAGGCATTCCGCACACTTCACACTCGTTAAGCTCAAGCTGCTCTTTAAGCTCTTTCTCAAATATGGGCTTCGCCTTCTTCAGGAACTCCTTGTAGAACCTCAGTTTTGTTCCCGGCATCTCATGTTCTAAGAAGGCTAAGGCCTGTTTGTAAACCCTTGAAGTTGCTTCTTTTGCGTTTGGACAGCCTGTCTCCATGTACTCAATTCTGTTGAGTATTGCGTAGCTTACAGTCTCTTTCTCCGTCAGGAAGCAGAAGGGCTTAACTTTTCTAACAAATCCTCCCTCTTCCGGAAGGACGGGGTACTGTCTTCCAAGGTAACCTATCTCCCACCTCATGGTGTTTGAGAGGAGGAGTGCCGACTCGTCGTCTAAGTTGTGACCGGTGGCCAAGACTTTAAACCCGTGCTCCTTTGCAATCCTGTTCATCAGGTACCTTTTGAAGGTTCCACACACAGAGCAGACGTCTCTCCTTCCCGCTCCCTTTGCTATCTCCTCTATTGTGTAGCCGAACTCCTCCTTCAGGTTGAAAACTATTAAAGGTCTTCCGATCCTCTCTGAGAACTTCCTGCAGACTTCAAGGGACTTTTTTGAGTATTCCCACCCTTCTATTCCAAGGCTTATGTGGATTCCGTAGGTTTCGTAACCGAGTCTGTGGAGGGCAAGCCAGAGGGAGAGGCTGTCTTTCCCTCCTGAAACGGCAACTGCCACCTTCTCTTTCTTTGAAAACATTTTGAACTGTTTTACAGTTTTCTGAACCTGTTTCTCAAACCACTCTACGAAGTGCTCTTTACAGAGGGCAAGCCTATGGTGTCTCAGGTAGATAACGGCCTTTGTCCTCTTTCCCTTTGACTTGCAGATTTTGCAGAGCATAGGTCGGCCTCTTATCCCTTTTAATCCTTATTCTACCAGCAGTTTTTCTGCGGCTTCCTCTATCTCCTCTACAGTTGCCGTTGCCGTTCCCAGTTTTCCTACAACTACTCCGGCGGCAAGGTTTGCTATCTCTCCCGCCTCAAAAGGGGTAGCTCCGGCTGCAACGGCAAGTGCGAAGGCGCTTATTACGGTGTCTCCGGCTCCCGTTACGTCAAATACCTGCTTTGCCCTTGTGGGGATGTGCTTAACCCGGTTTTTCATAACTATAGAGAGCCCTTTCTCGCTGCGGGTTATCACTGCGTAGTCAAGTCTGTACTCTTCTATCATCCGTTTTCCGGCTTTTTCTGTTTTTTCGTCGGTGTCGGGGAGAATTTTTACCGCTTGAAAGGTCTCTTTAATGTTGGGTGTCATTGTTGTAACTTCTCTGTAGAAGGGGAAGTTTTTCTCTTTCGGGTCTAAGAAGATGGGCACTGTTTTCTTTATCTGGCCTGTGAAGTCAAAGAGTTTCTTTGTTACCACGCCTTTTCCGTAGTCTGAGATTATGATTGCGTCAAACTCCCTGTAGTGGTTCAGAAGGAATGAGAGAACCTGTTTTTCTATGGTTTCCGGCAGGTAGTCTCTGCTCTCCCAGTCAACCCTCAGAAGCTGCTGTGAACCTGCAATTATTCTGGTTTTCCTTGTTGTTGGGCGTGAGGTGTCTGTTATTAACGTTTCGGTGGGAGCCCCCAGCTCCTGAAGGAGCTCCTTCAGCCTCTCTCCTGCCTCGTCGTTCCCTACAACTCCGAGGGGAACGGCTTCGCCTCCTAAAGCTCTTATGTTGGCAACTACGTTTGCAGCGCCTCCCGGTTTCAGGGTTATTCCCTTTGCTTCAACAACCGGAACCGGTGCTTCCGGGGATATCCTCTCAACGGTTCCCTTTATGTACTCGTCAACCATAAAGTCGCCTATTACCAGTATTCTCTTTCCTGTGAACTTCTTAAGGAGCTCCCTCCTAAACAACTCCCTCTCCTTTCAGGCTTACGAATCTGTCGTTTCCTATAACTATGTGGTCTAAAACTTCAATTCCGAGGAATCTGCCAGCTTCTGCAAGTTTTCTCGTTACCTCTACGTCTTCTCTGCTGGGGGTTGGATCTCCTGAGGGGTGGTTGTGAAAGAGTATTACTGCCTCTGCAAGGTCTCTCACCGCCGGGTTGAAGACCTCTTTAGGGTTTACAGAGGTGCTTCCCGTTCCTCCTACCGATACAACGTGAACGTTTATCAGGAAGCCTTTTCTGTTGAGCGTCAAAATTCCAAAGTGCTCTTTCTCCTTGTAGCCGAAGCTCTTTACCGCTTCGTAGGCCTCTTCAGGAGTCGTTATCTTCCTGCTTCTGTTTGCTTTAACCCGTTTTGATATTTCAAAGGCTGCCTTCAGGGTTACGGCCTTTGCCCTTCCGAGTCCTTTAAAGGAGCTGAGCTCTTCAACCGATGCCTTTGAGAGGTTGTCTATTCCGCCAAAGTGGTTAAGGAGCTCCCTTGCCAGGTCAACGGCGTTTTTCCCGCTGGTTCCAGTTCTTATAAGAATTGCAAGGAGCTCGGAGTCTGTAAGGTTTTCCGCTCCGAGCTCTAAAAGTTTCTCTCTGGGTCTGTCCGACGGGGGGAGCTCCTTCAGTCTGTACCTCAAGCCTTCAGCTCCCTCAATACTCTTGCACACCGCTGGCAGACGTCGGGGTACTCTTCGTCTTTACCTACCGTTTCGCTGTAGATCCAGCACCTCTGGCACTTCTCACCTTTTGCTCTCTCTGCAATGGCTTTAACGCCTTTAACCTCTTCAACCTCTACGGCTGTTTCCGGCGCCTCTTCAAGGGGGAGAACTTCTGCCTGAGAGGTTATGAAGATGTAGGGGAGCTCCCTCTCGTACTCTTTTAAAAGTTTAAGGTCTTCTCCTGTTGCAAAGACCTTTACGGCGGCTTCCAAGGAGTGGCTGATGGTTCCCTCTTTTCTTGCCGCCTCTAAGGCTTTGTTTACAACGCTTTTAATCTCTATGAGTCTGTTCCACCTCTTAAGGAGCTCCTGGTCAAGCTCCTCACACAGTGGCGGGAACTCCTCTAAGAAGACCGACTCCTTCTCTACTCCCGGTATCAGCCTGTAGGCTTCTTCTGCAGTAAACGAGAGTATCGGTGCAATCAACGTTGTCAGTCCGTAAAGGATTCTGTAGATAGCCGTTTGGGCACTTCTCCTCTTCCTTGATTCAGGGTGTTCACAGTAAAGGGTGTCTTTACTTATGTCAAGGTAGATGGAGCTTAGCTCTACAGAGCAGTACTCGTAGACTTTTCTGAATACCCTGTTGAACCTGTACTCGTTGTAGTCTTTAACGATCTCGTTGGCAAGCTGCTGGAACCTGTTTACCGCCCACCTGTCAATCTCCTCCATCTCTTCGTAGGAAAGGGCCTTTTCCGGTGTGAAGTCTGAGAGGTTGCCGAGCATAAACCTTATCGTGTTCCTTATCTTCTTGTAGGCGTCGCTTACCTTCTTCAGTATGTTGTCTGAAATCCTCACGTCCTCTGTGAAGTTCTCACTTGCTACCCACAGCCTCAGTATGTCTGCTCCGTACCTCTTAACAACGTCTAACGGAGAGATAACGTTCCCTAAAGACTTACTCATCTTGTAGCCTTTCTCGTCAAGGGTGAAGCCGTGGGTGAGGACTGAGCGGTAGGGAGCTCTCCCTCTGGTTCCGCACGACTCCAAAAGGCTTGCCTGGAACCAGCCTCTGTGCTGGTCAGAACCCTCTAAGTAGAGGTCTGCAGGCCAGGAGAGCTCCGGCCTCCTCTCAAGGACGGCTGCGTGGGAGGAGCCAGAGTCAAACCAGACGTCTAAGATGTCCATCTCCTTCTCAAACTCACTTCCGCCACACTTAGGGCAGGTGAAACCTTCAGGTAGCAGCTCTTTGGCACTTTTCTCGTACCAGGCGTCTGCAGACTCTTTCTCAAAAATTTCAGCCACTCTATCTGCAAGTTCCTTTGAGTAGATAACCTCTCCGCAGTTTTTACAGTAGAAGGCGACTATCGGAACGCCCCAGATCCTCTGCCTTGAGATGCACCAGTCCGGGCGTTGTTCAACCATGTTCCTTATTCTTGTTCTTCCCCACTCCGGTATCCACTTAACCCTGTCAATCTCAGAGAGAGCAACCTGTCTTAGTGTGGGGGTTCCTCTGTCCATTGCTATGAACCACTGGGGAGTGGCCCTGAAGATTACCTTTCCTTTACACCTCCAGCAGTGGGGGTAGGAGTGGGTTATCTTTCCTGCGTACAGTAGGTTCCCAAGCTCTTTAAGCTTCTCAATAATTACACCGTTGGCGTCCCATATTTTCAAACCTCTGAGCCACTCAGGTGCCTCCTCTGTAAACCTTCCGTAGTCGTCAACGGGAACGATTACCGGCAGGCTGTACTTAAGTCCAACCTGGTAGTCCTCCTCTCCGTGGCCGGGAGCAATGTGAACGAGGCCTGTTCCTGTGTCGGCTGCAACGTAGTCGGCAAGAACTACCCTGCCTTCCCGCTCAACGAAGGGGTGGGTGTAGGTTACCCCTTCAAGCTCTGTTCCCTGAACTTCCTTAACTACCTCTCCTTCAATACCGGTCTTCTCTTTAAAGTCTTCAACGAGGGAGGTTGCAACCACGTAGTACCTTTCGCCAGACTTTAAAACGGAGTATTTGAGTTCAGGGTTTACGGCAACGGCAACGTTTGCAGGTAAAGTCCACGGAGTTGTCGTCCAGATTACAAGGTAGGAGTTCTCTGGAAGGAGACCTTTGCCGTCTTTTACCTTAAATGCAACGTAGATTGAAGGAGAGGTCTCGTCGCCGTACTCAATTTCGGCCTCTGCAAGGGCCGTTACGCAGCTTGGGCACCAGTAAACGGGTTTTTTAGCCCTGTAAACAAGCCCTTTTTCATAAAACTTTCCCAGCTCCCTTACTATGTCTGCTTGGTACTTAGGGTCCATTGTGATGTAGGGATTTTCCCAGTCTCCAATAACTCCAAGTCTTATAAACTCCTCTTTCTGAGTTTCTACCCACTTCTCTGCGTACTCCCTGCAGAGCTTCCTTACCTCAAGAGGGTCAACTTCATCTTTCCTCTTCTTTATTTTCTTGAATACAGCTCTTTCTATGGGAAGGCCGTGGCAGTCCCAGCCGGGTACAAAGGGCGTCTGGTAACCCTGCATCGCCTTAGATTTGATGACGATGTCCTTCAGTATCTTGTTGAGGGCGTGGCCTATGTGGATGTGACCGTTGGCGTAGGGCGGTCCGTCGTGGAGGATAAACTGGTCGTCGCACTTGTGCTCTTCCAAGAGTTTTCTGTACAGGTCAATCTCCTGCCACTTCTTGAGGATTTCCGGCTCTTTTTTCGGTAAGTTCCCCCTCATGGGAAACTCTGTTTTTGGAAGGTTTAGCGTCTCCTTGTAGTCTTTACCGCCCATAGGGTTCCTCCTGAGAAAAGTGGCTCTATTTTATCAGAGTTGAAATATAATTCAGTCCAAAACTCAAGGCTTTAAAGGTGAGACGATGAAAGAGCTTGTTAAGGAAAGGGTGGCTGAAGCCGTAAGGAAGGTTTACGGAGAGGATGCCGTAGCCGTTCTTGAGAGAGCCTCCTTTGAGAAACCCAAGAGGAAGGAGTTCGGCGACCTTGCTACAAACGTTGCTTTTCTCCTTGCAAAGGTCTTAAGGCAGTCTCCACGGACTATAGCCGAAGAGATTGTTCGGGTTTTAAGGGGAAGCAGAGACTTTGAGAGCGTGGAAGTTGCAGGGGGAGGGTTCATAAACTTTAAGCTTTCTCAGTCCCTCTACGAGGAGATTCTGAAGGCGGTTGTTGAGACGGATTTCTACCTTTTAGACGTTGGAAGGGGTGAGAGGGTTCTGTTGGAGTATGTTTCTGCAAATCCAACAGGCCCATTGCACGTTGGCCACGGTAGGGGAGCCGTTGTAGGAGATGTTCTTTACAGGGTTATGAAACTTACAGGCTATAGGCCCGAGAGGGAGTTTTACATCAACGACGCCGGCAGGCAGATTAAGCTTTTAGGGCTTTCTATTTACCTGAGGGCTAAGGAGCTGAAAGGTGAGAAGGTAACCCTTCCCGAGGATGCCTACTCAGGAGAGATTGAGATATGGAAGAGGAACTACATTGTTGAGCTTGCAGAGAAACTGCTGAAACTGAAGCCGGACCTTTTGGAGCTCCCCGAAGAGGAGGCGATTGAGATAGCTGCAGAGTTTGGGAAAGAGGAGCTCCTTAAGCAGATTCAGGAGGATTTAAAGGAGCTCCGGGTTGAGTTTGACCACTGGTTCAGCGAGAGGGAGCTCTACGAAAAGGGAGAGGTTGAAAGGGTTTTAAAGATTTTAGAGGAGAAGGGTTACCTTTACGAGAAGGAGGGAGCTCTCTGGCTCAAAACGACCCTCTTTGGAGACGACAAAGACAGGGTTGTCCGCCGTTCAAACGGCGAGTACACCTACTTCGCCTCAGACATCGCTTACCACTACAACAAGATAGAGAGAGGCTACGACAGGGGAATAGACATCTGGGGAGCAGACCACCACGGCTACATTCCGAGGGTAAAGGCTGCAATAGCTGCCCTCGGCAAAGACCCGAACTGGCTTG
>Ga0256831_1001714_pt1 | contig 11570 bp, 7 predicted proteins | sample 132544metaG_FD_189087 | JGI IMG/M metagenome (GOLD analysis project Ga0256831, IMG submission 189087) | Hydrothermal vent microbial communities from Lau Basin, Pacific Ocean - 132-544 | ecosystem: Environmental > Aquatic > Marine > Hydrothermal vents | place: Pacific Ocean: Lau Basin | collected... | reverse complement strand
ATCAACGGTGCGATCTCCAGCCAGTTCCTCACCGCACTCTTGATGGCGGCACCAATGGCGCAGGAGGATATGGCTATCCGTATCATCGGTGAGCTTGTCTCCAAACCCTATATCGATATCACACTTGATATGATGAGACGGTTTGGGGTCGATGTCGTACATGAGAACTATGAGCGTTTCCATGTGCAAGGTGGACAGCGCTACCGTTCGCCGGGTACTTTCCTCGTCGAGGGGGATGCCTCTTCGGCTTCCTACTTTTTGGCAGCTGCAGCGATCAAGGGCGGCAGGGTCAAGGTCACAGGTATTGGAAAAAAGAGCATTCAGGGAGATGTCGCATTTGCCGAAGTACTCGAAAAGATGGGTGCCGAGGTAGAGTGGGGAGATGATTTTGTGGCGGTCAGCCGAGGAGAGCTGCATGGTATCGATATGGATTTCAACCATATTCCCGATGCCGCGATGACTATCGCTACGACAGCACTCTTTGCCAAAGGCACGACAACCCTGCGCAATATCTACAACTGGAGGGTCAAAGAGACCGACAGACTCTCAGCAATGGCAACTGAACTGCGCAAAGTGGGCGCCACAGTAGAAGAGGGTGAGGATTATCTTAAGATCACCCCGCCAGCACAGCTCAAACATGCCGCGATCGATACCTACGACGACCATCGTATGGCGATGTGCTTCTCCCTACTGGCACTCGATCCGGCATCGGTCACAATCAACGAACCCGAATGCACAGCCAAGACTTTTCCGACCTATTTTGAAACACTTGAAAAAATAAGCCGGTAGCTTCTGGGCTCCCTATTCAACTTCTTTAAATAAAAACGGGTATAATAACGCAAAATTAGTGTACACATAAGGATAGGTATGAAATTCGAAGATATCGAAATTGAAGAGGTAGATTTTGAGGCGATGCTTGAGGAGTCGTTCAAGAAATCAGAGTCAAAAAGTGATTTGGTAGAAGGTACGATCGTAAAGATCGACGAGAAAGACAATCTTGCAGTAGTGGACATCGGTGGCGGCAGAGATGCCAATCTCAATCTCGAAGAGATCAAAGATGAAGAGGGTAGCAACCTCTATAATGTAGGCGACACGATCAAGGTCGTCAACCAAGGAAGAGGGCGCATCTCGTACAAAGCGGCGAAGGCACGTGAAGCACTCAATGAATTCATTGATGAGTATGACGAAGAGCAAGAGTATATCATCGAAGGTGTAGTCACCAAGAAAAACAAAGGCGGATATGTTGTAGAAGTTGACGGACTTGAATTTTTCATGCCCCGTACTCTCTCTTATCTCTCTTCCAAGATCGACCCGATTGGCAAAAAGGTCAAGGCTGTTATCGTCAAAGTGGACAAAGACAGAGGCAGTGTGGTTGTCTCCAGAAAAGAGCTGATAGAAAGAGATAAGGCAAAAACAGACGAGATCGTAGGTGAGCTTCTTGAGAAGAAAGAACCGGTAATCGGAACGATCAAAAAGATCACAAGCTACGGAATGTTCGTAGATGTGGGTGGTATCGACGGTCTCGTGCACTATTCACAGATCTCACACAAGGGACCGGTCAACCCTTCCAAGTATTTTGAAGAGGGTGATGAGGTCAATGTTGTTGCGCTCGATTACGATAAAAAGAAAAGACACCTTTCTCTTTCGATCAAAGATGCCAATCCTGATCCTTGGGAAGATATCGATGCCATCATTGGTGTAGGCGATACAGTCACAGCAACGATATCGAATATCGAGCCATATGGTGTGTTTGTTGATCTTGGTGAAGATCTTGAAGCATTCTTGCATGTATCTGAAATCTCATGGGACAAAAATGTCAAGCACCCAAAAGATTATTTAACAAATGGTGAAGATATCAATGTAGAAGTCATCGAAATCGACAAAGAGGGTAGAAGACTCAGAGTCAGCCTCAAAAATCTTCTCCCTAAGCCGATGGATGCGTTCACAGCAGAGCACAGAGTGGGTGATGTTGTCAAAGGTGCAGTCACTTCTATCACTGATTTTGGTACATTTGTCAAGGTTGGTCCTGTTGAGGGGCTATTGCATAATCAGGAGGTCTCTTGGGACAAATCCAAGAATGCCAAGTCTGAACTTAATGTGGGTGATGAAGTAGAAGTGAAGATCATCAAGATAGACAAAGATGCCGGCAAGATCTCTCTGAGCAAGAAGGCACTTGAAGATTCCCCAATCAAAGCATTTGCACAGGATCACAAGAACGGTTCGATCGTGACAGGAACCGTCAAAGACAAGAAAGATTTCGGTGTATTTATGCAACTTGATGATAATATCGATGCGCTGATCAGAACAGAGGATCTTCATCCACTCAAGCTTGATGAGATTGAAAAAGGGCAGGAGATCAAAGGTGTGATCAGCTTCATCGATCCAAACTCTGACAGAATCAGAGTCTCGGTCAAAAGACTGGAACGCCAAGAAGAGAGAGAAGCGATGGAGCAGCTCAATCTGGATCAGGATGACAGCATGACACTGGGTGATGCATTCGGTGACATCCTCAAAAAATAAGCCATCAAAAGGGTCGAAGCCATAGCTTCGCTCCTGATGCAATTTCTCTTAACTCTCTTCACCTTAATGGTACTTAAATTTAATACAAAGGTTTTTTCAAATGTCAAAAAAGACAATTGTAGTGTGTGACCATATCCACCAAAGCGGATTGGATATCCTCTCAAACGACCCTGAGATCGAAATGATCAATGCGGCAGACGAACCCAAAGATAAACTTATCGAAGAGATCATCCCATTGGCAGATGTTGCCATTACCCGCTCATCTACCGATGTAGATGAAAAGTTTCTCAAGGCTGCCCAGAAGATGACGGCAATTGTCCGTGCAGGTGTGGGCGTGGACAATGTGGATATCCCAGGTGCAAGCAAGCAGGGGATCGTCGTGATGAATGTACCGACTGCCAACACCATTGCTGCAGTAGAGCTGACGATGGCACACATGCTCTCTTGTGTACGCCAGTTCCCTTATGCACACAACAACTTGAAACTAGACCGTGTATGGAGAAGACAGGACTGGTACGGTACAGAACTCAAAGATAAAAAACTGGGCATAATCGGGTTTGGAAATATCGGCTCACGTGTGGGTAAGCGTGCTAAAGCGTTTGAGATGGATGTGGTGACGTATGACCCATACATCGACCCAAGCAAAGCAACCGATCTTGACATCGAATATACTAAAAACTTCGATGACATCCTCTCATGTGATATTATCACGATCCACACACCGAAAAACCAAGAGACAATCGGCATGATCGGCAAAGATGAGATCACAAAGATGAAAGATGGCGTGATCCTCATCAACTGTGCCAGAGGCGGACTGTATGATGAAGATGCACTCCTTGAGGGGCTCAAATCGGGTAAGATCGCGATGGCAGGGATCGATGTATTTAGCAAGGAGCCTGCGACAGACCACCCTTTGCTGGATCTAAACAATGTGACAGTGACGCCGCATCTTGGTGCCAATACACTTGAGTCCCAGAGAAATATCGCAACACAGGCAGCAGAAAATGCGATTGCGGCTGCCAAAGGGATCGCTTATCCCAATGCCCTGAATTTACCTATCAAGGAGAATGAATTACCTGATTTTGTACGCCCGTATCTTGAGCTGATCCAAAAGATGGGGCACCTCAGTGCACAGATCAAAAGAAGTGCAGTGAAATCCATCAAAGTAACTGCCAAAGGGCCGGTGAGTGACTATGTGGAGTCGATGGGAACATTTGCAACCGTTGGAGTACTTACGGAGTCTTTGGGCGACCAGGTCAACTATGTCAATGCCGAGTTTGTCGCTAAAGAACGTGGGATTGAAATCAGCAAAGAGGTCAAGCCCAATACAAGCGGCTTTACCAACAAAGTCGCCGTCAAACTGACGACACAGGACGGCACGATAGAGATCGCCGGTACGGTTTTTGATGACAGTGTGCAACGTATCATCGAAATCGATGACTATATCCTGGATGTAGAGCCCAAAGGCACGATGGTCTTCTTTCGCAATACAGATACTCCGGGTGTGATCGGCAGTGTCGGACATATCATGGCTGAAAATGGTCTCAACATCTCGGACTTCAGGCTGGGACGTGACAGCAAGCAGCAGGCGCTTGCAGTCGTACGCGTGGATGGTCAGGTCACCAAAAAGGTGCTTGATGAGCTTGGCGCGCTTGATGCCTGCATCAGTGTCAGCCACGCAACACTCTAGACTCCTTCCTCGGAATACCCCGAGGAATACCTCCCCTTCAGTTATTCTGATTAATATGATCATTATTAATCATTGTATCAAATCCAATTTGATATAATCCCAAAGATTACTGCGTACATGTATGATGTGAACAAGGTTGTGCTATAATAAAACTTTATGATCAAGAGGAGTCTGTATGGCGTTTGTTAAAAAAATGATAGTGTTGTCAATTCTGACCTTGCCACTCTTTTCCGCTGTTGATAAGCTCACTTTGAATGACGCGATCAATATAGTCAAAAAAGAAAATCTGGAACTCAAAATTGCACGTTTTACTGAGCAAGTCAAAGCTCTTGAGGCAAAAGCTGCCAAGGGACACAAATATGGAAAGCTTGATGCAATTGTCCAGGGGATGCGTTCCAACGACGCAGGCAATGTTTTTGGATTCAAACTACAGAGTCGTGAGGCATCATTCGCTGATTTCGGTTTCTCAGATTTTATGGGAGCCATAGGAAATGGTGCCCAAAATTCAGGTGGCGATTTCAGCAGATTTTCACAAGGTCTGGCGCAAGGTGGTGATCAGATACTCTCTATAAAGCCACGCGCACTCAACTATCCTGAGGCGAGAAATCACTTTCAGACCAAGTTCTCATATATGCTTCCTCTTTATACAGGAGGAAAATTGACCGAGTACGCACGTATAGCCCAATCTCTTTACAGGATGAGCAAATATGATACACTCAAGGTACTAAATGAGAAAGTTTTCCAGACAAAAAAAGCATTTTATGACATATCGTTGGTTGAACACTATATTTTCAATCTCTCAAAGATTATCAAAAACATCGAAAAACTTGAATCTATCGTCAGAAACATGAAGAAAGAGGGGTATGCTACCAATATCGATCTACTTGAAGTGCAAGCACGTAAAGCAGAAGTCCAAAGTATGTATAATCAGGCAAAATTAAATCGTGATCTTGCCTATCAATTTCTTTCTTTCCTCCTAAACAGAGAAGTTAGATCAATAAGAAGAATGAATGATATTGCGCCAATGCCACGCGTGACAAAAAGTGAATTGGAGAAGAACAATATTGACATACAAAAGGCATTGCTGGGATTAAAAATAACAAAAATGTCACTCAATGTACAAAAAGCCAATTTTTTGCCGACGCTGGGTGCTTTTGGTGAGTATGGGAGTGCAGACAATGTACTGTGGAATGATTTTTTTGATAAAGATGCCTACACGGTAGGGATGCAGTTAAAATGGAATCTTTTTAATGGTGGTATAGACAAAGCGAACCTGGAAAAAGCGAAAGTGCAATATCTTATGGTCAACGATAAGGTAAGATTGGCAAAAAAAGGCGTTTTGCTAAAGGCCAGAAAGCTCAAAACAGAAATACTGAGTGCAAATGCAGATATTCAAAACTATAAACGACAATGGCTGTATGCTAAGAAAGTATATGAAAACTATCGAGCGAGGTATAAGGAGGGGCTGGTTTCTATATCTGATTTGCTTATTAAACAGTCCAAAGAACTGGAAGTGCTCTTGAAGCTTATGACGGCGAAAAACAAAAGGAACACCAAGGTATTTGAGCTTGAAGCATTGATCAACAGGCAGAAAACAGCGAGTGTTTACAATGTAGAAAAGAAACACAGAGTAAAAGAGAGTAACACGACCATCGAAGAAGGAGAAGAGATATGAAAAAGTTAATGGTAATTATAATGGGAATGGCTATATTTGGTGCAGCGCTTCATGCAGTAGAAATCGAACTTACAGGTGCAGTAGTTTCAAGCAATCAAAAAATGATGACAAGCCGTTATATGGGGTTTGTTAAAAATATGGGTGTTTCCGAAGGGGACATAGTCAAGAAAGGCCAGTTGCTTTATGAGATAGATTCCAAAGAGATTGAGTCAGCGGAACGTCAGGTCGACTTGGCGATCTCACAGGCAAGGCTTGCACTGCAGATGAACAGGAATCAGCTCAACAATGTACTCAAAAACCTTGCAAGACACAAGCGCCTTTATAAAAAGAAGATGGTTTCCAAGTATGAATTGGAAAACCTAGAACTTATGGCAAAAAACCTCAAAGATATGGTCAAGATCGCCCAGGAACAGGTCAAGCAGGCGGAGGCGAAAAAGCAGGAAGTACTCAATCAATATAATTATCTCAAAATCAAAGCCCCTAACGACGGGGTAATAGTGGCAAAAAAACTCAATGAAGGAGAGATGGCTATACCGGGGATGCCCGCATTGATTCTCACAGATTTAAGCAATCTTGAAATTGTTGCGGAGATCTCTGAGAGCCAATTGGAATATATTCATAGAGGGCAAAAAGTAGAGATAGAGATCCCTTCAATTGGATTGAAAACCACAGGGGAGATTACTTCTATTATCCCAAGTTCCAATCCCATGACACATAAATTTAAGATCAAAATAAAATTTGACAACAAAGGCAAGCCTGTATATCCCGGTATGTATGCCAAAATTCACATTGAAGCATAGGTGAATTGTCATGGAAATCATCAAAAAAGGATATCAACCTAAAGACATAGCCGGTAAATTAGCCAAAGCGTTTATACGCAATCCCCTTACACCTGTATTGGGAATATCGCTGTTGCTTTTGGGCTATTTGGCGCTCAGTATCATGCCAAGGGAAGAAGATCCGCAGATTGAGATCTCTGGCGGTGCCGTCATTGTAGCTCTGCCTGGAGCCAGCCCGAAAGAGATTGAAAATATTATTGTCAATCCGCTTGAGCGAAAGCTGCGTGAAGTCAAAGGAATTGAGCATATATACGGCACTGCGATGGATAATGTCGGGATTGTGAATGTAATGTATTATATAGGGGAGGACAGGGAAGACTCCAATCTTAAGCTTTATGATAAAGTCATGCAAAATATGGATCAGATGCCAAAAGGCGTGATGCAGCCACTGATCAAACCGTTTGATATCGATATAGATATACCTATCGTGACTGTCGCATTCTATCCAAAAAAAGGTAGCAAGGCAGATGATGTCAAAATCTTCGAGGTGACAAGAAAGATCCAGCATAAAGTCAATGCCGTGAAGAATGTGGCAAAGACCACGCTGGTTGGGGCGCATAAGGCACAATATAATGTCGAAGTGGATATGGGCAAACTTTCCGCCTATCACCTTTCACTTGGACAGATCATGAAAGCTGTACAGTCTATTGCGGCTGATATGCCGGATGTCAAAGGGCGTACCAAAGACCATAAGCTCGTTATTTTTGGCGTCAAAAATGCCATAGAGAGTGTAGAAGATGTTCGGAATGTCATTGTCGCCCAGTATATGGGCTCCCCTATTTACCTTAGAGATGTTGCGAAAGTCTCAGAAGGGATTGACTTCCAGAACTACAAAGAGGCGAAGATTCGCTTCAAAAAGAAGAAAGATGAAAACCTCAGTGATGAGAAGAAGCAGGTGACACTTACTATCGCGAAACTGGCAGGCACCAACGCAGTATTTGTCGCCAACGATGCGTTGAAGGTACTACATAGCTTTGACAAAAAACTTAATGAGCTAGGCGTGGGTTATCTGGTAACAAGAAACTACGGAAAACGTGCCAATGAAGCCGTCAATGAACTGATGCAGCATTTGATTGTAACTATCATCATCATAGCGATTATGCTTGTCTTTGCTTTGGGATGGAGAGAGTCGGTGATTGTTACCTTTACGGTGCCGGCGATTCTTGCCATTACCCTCTTTGTCGCCTATCTCACCGGACAAACGATCAATCGTATCACCCTCTTTGCTTTCTTGCTCTCTCTGGGGCTGCTGGTGGATGCGGCTATCATCGTGATCGAAAATATCCACAGACACCTTCACGCGCATGATTCACATACTCGAGACATGGAAGAACTGCTGATAGAAGCAACTGACGAGATAGGTCCCCCTACCAATGTGGCGACACTTGCCATTATATTGACCATGGTGCCCATGGCATTCGTCGGGGGGATGATGGGATCATTCATGAAGCCTATCCCCTACAACGTTCCGGTCGCACTGGTTGCCTCTTTGATCGTGGCTTATATATTTACTCCTTATTTAAGTTTAAGGCTTCTGAAAAAGCCTGAACACAAACATCATCACCATAACAAGGAGGCAAAATAATGAAGAAGTTAGAGCGATTCATCTACAATATTCTGGCACATAAGTCCAGAAAAACGATAGTGATTGTTGTGACAGCTATCTTGTTTGCCGCAACGATTATGATGCTGCCGACAAAGATGGTAAAAGCCAAGATGCTTCCGGGAAAAAGCGACAACACTTTTTCGGTCTATGTGGATACTCCCAAAGGCTCATCGATATATCAGACCAATGAAGTGAGTCAGTGTGTTATTGAGGTGCTCAAAAATGAGAAAGAGATCATGAATATTGAACTTTTTCTAGGACAGGGTATTCCATTGGATTATGCAGGTCTCGTAAAGGGGAGCGCCATGAAGCAGGGGGAAAATGTCGCAGAGATAGCAGTAAATCTGACAGACAAACATGAACGTAAAGAACCTTCTTTTATGATGGTAAAGCGGTTGAGACCTGTTGCAAAGAAAAAATGTCTTTCGATCGTACCGGGTACGAGTATCAAGTTCGTTGAACAACCTGCGGGTCCTCCGACGCTGGCAGCGGTTGTTGTAGAAGTGTATGGTGACAACCTCAAAAAAGATCGTATAATCGCTTATGAAGTGGCTGATATCCTTAAGAAAACAAAAGGACTTGTGGATATTGATGTAATGGCGGACGATATTTACAGCAAGTTTGAATTAATACCTGACAAAGAAAAGATCGCACGCAGTGGACTTTCTGTCAAGCAGGTCAATGAAATCCTCTATCTTGCATTTGAAGGGATGGAGATCGCACACAAAAATTCAAAAGATTTCCCCGATCAGGTACCCATCTTTGAGATATTGGACAAAGAGAGCAGGACGCTTTATGCCAAGAGTTACGATGCTTTGGTGAGTAAACTTTCTTCGCTCAATTTGATGAATCAAAAGGGGATGATGGTGCCGCTTAATGAAGTGGTCACTATTCGTGAAGTGAAATCCAGCGTGATGATTATGCACAAGGATCTTGAGCGCATGATCAATGTGACTGCAGAGACAGACATGGTCTCTCAGGTCTATCCGCTACTTGATGCCAGAGAGAAGATGATCAAGCACTTCTCCAAGGAGTATAATGTCACCAAAGAGCCAGGGATGAGTACCCATATGTTTGACCTTTATTTGATAGACAAGAAAACAGGGGAGAAGTTCGTGCTAAAGTGGGATGGAGAGATGAAGGTGAGTCTTGATACCTTCCGTGATCTCGGCGCTGCTTTTATCGCCGCACTGATCTTGATTTTCTTGTTGCTGGTTGTTTATTATAAGAGTTTTGCTCTTAGCGGTATCATTTTGCTCGGATCCTTCCTCTCTATCATCGGAGTGATACTGGGTCACTGGATCGCCAACTGGTTTACTGATGAGACCTTCTTCCTGACGGCCACTTCCCTGATCGGTTTTATTGCCCTGATGGGGATCAGTTCACGTAACTCACTGCTGCTGATAGACTTTGCAAAATCACTGATGGAATGTCATGGCATGAAAAAACGTGAAGCGATCGCTGTTGCGGCTGCGACGCGTGCCAAGCCGATCATGTTGACGGCAGTTGCGATCATTCTTGGTTCGGCACTTCTGGCAAGCGACCCGGTCTTTGGCGGGTTGGGGGTTGCACTGATCTCGGGTACGGTTGCAGCGGTCTTTGTCTCACTGCTTTTCATCCCTGTATTGATGGACAGTACCAAAGCGATGGATTTTGAGCCTGCTGACCATTGTGATACCAATAATATCTCGATCACCAAATAAGTGATACCCCGCAGACAGTGGTGTCTGCAGGCGTCACCCAATCCCCACAATTAATCTTGCATTTGTTATAATCACCAATCTATATATGAAGGAGCTTTTTATGGCTACAATCGGAATGGGAGATATCAAAAAGGGTGTCAGACTAGAAATAGACGGGAACCCTTATAAGGTGACTGAGTTTCAACATGTTAAGCCCGGCAAGGGAGCTGCGTTTGTACGCGTAAAGATCAAGAATCTCAAAAGTGGGAAGCTGATCGAAAAGACGGTACATGCCGGAGACAAGTTCGAAGTGCCTAATCTTGAGCAGAAAAAGATGCAGTACCTTTATGATGATGGTGAGATGCTTCAGTTTATGGATTCGGAGACTTTTGATCAGATCGGATTGACACATGAGCAGGTGGGCAAAGAGATCATCGATTTTCTGGTTGATGGGATGGATACAGATATTCTCTTCCATAATGGTGAGGCGATCACCGTAGAGCTTCCTACTACCTATGTCTATGAGATTGTCGAAACACCACCGAATTTCAAAGGGGATTCACAAGGAGGCAAAAAGCCTGCCACACTTAATAGCGGTGCAGTGGTGCAGATACCTTTTCACCTTCTTGAAGGGGACATGATCAAGGTAAATACAGTCGAAGGTGAGTATCTCGAAAAAGCAAAATAATGTCGCTTCGGGCAATTGTCTTATTTCGATAGCGAATCACATTCGCTATCGAGCGTAAATATTATTTTGCTTTAAATGCATCTTTGCAATCTTTTATGATCGCATCAGGCACAGCCGCAATACCCATAAATTCTGACATTTTTAACTTTGGATACATCACAGAGATGTAATATCTCGGATCCAAAATATAGGCCTTTCCGTTGACTATGAGGACAGGGTAGGGAAGCAGTGCTGCATTGTTTGTGCCGATACGTGTCGGGAACTTTTGTGTTTCATCGGAGAGCTTGACGCCGATCAGTTCAGAACCGTCATCTAGTTTTTGTTCAAAAAGCAGTTTTCCGTTTGCTTTGACACGGGCAGGCAGATCTTTTCCCTCTGCGACTTCAACCATATTTTCATACTTTGGCATCCCTTTCATGAATTGATAATTGGGCAGAGACTGGAACTTCGTTGCATCCTTGGAATTTTTAAGCCCTTCAAACTGCGCATTGAGTGAAGCAAGAAGTTTTTTGGCTTTGGTCTCGTCGAAGTCTTTTTGCAAAAAGCCTTTAGCCATATAGAGAGGGTTGGTTATACTGATTTGTTTGTCTTTGCTGTCGACAAGCACACGCATGGATGCCGCAAATCCTCTTTTTAATTTGCTTGCCATCTCTTTGAGTACCGGATGGGTGAAGATGATTGAAGTGAGTGTACCTTCTTTATCCAGAGGCACAGAAGCTACCACTTCAAAGCCAGCAGCCTTGAGTTTAGATTCAACAGTTTTTGGATCCATATATTTGCCACGAAGATAAGCAGAGATTTGGCCGTTGTTCACGTCACCTACAAGCGAACTGCCACTCTTGCTGTCATTATTTGTATTGTGTTCGAGCG
>Ga0256831_1001713_pt1 | contig 11573 bp, 6 predicted proteins | sample 132544metaG_FD_189087 | JGI IMG/M metagenome (GOLD analysis project Ga0256831, IMG submission 189087) | Hydrothermal vent microbial communities from Lau Basin, Pacific Ocean - 132-544 | ecosystem: Environmental > Aquatic > Marine > Hydrothermal vents | place: Pacific Ocean: Lau Basin | collected... | reverse complement strand
TGCCGAAACCGAAGCAATAACAACATTGCCGAACATCCGCACCTGGAGCTCGCTCATCAACACTTCAATGGCAAAGGCCACGCCGGCAATGGGCGCATTGAAGGTGGCGGCAATACCGGCCGCGGCCCCGCACGAAACAAGGTTTTTTATTCGTTCATCGGAAAGATGCAGAAACTGCCCCATCACCGACCCAAGGGCGGACCCGACCTGGACAATGGGTCCTTCGCGACCGGCGGAACCGCCGGTGCCGATACATAATGCGGAGGCGACAATCTTGGCAACCGCAACCCTTGGCCTGATGCGCCCTCCCCGCATAACCAGCGCCTGCATAACCTCAGGCACACCATGCCCTTTGGCCTCGCGGGCAAACCAGGCAATCAGGGGACCGACGAGAAGGGCGCCGACAACGGGAACAATCAGATAACTCCAGACGCCTAAATGGGGAAAAAGCTGGGAAATAGTGGTGTAAGACCTGTTTTGAATGACCGCAATCAGATGAATAAAAAAGACTGCGGCAAAGCCTGTACTTCCACCGATAATAACCGCCAGAACAAGAAGAAGCAATCCCTCGGGGGGAGAAACCTTGTCCAGCAATACTCCGGGGAGGCTACGTTTCATAATATCCAGTTATCTACTATTTCCCTGAAAACTTTCCAACCCGCCCAATAACTACTCGCAATGGCCCAACGATAATCAACTGCGATAATCGGCGTTTATGGCAATATACTCATTGGAAAGATCACAGGTCAGTATTTCTCCGCATTCGATGCCGTCGTTGAGCTGCACATGAACGGTAAATGTTTTTTGCCGCATTACCCGGGCGGCATTGCGTTCCGCCTCAGGGCCAAGCCCGAGCCCGTTTTTCACCATCATAACATCATCAAAGGAGATACAGACCCGATCAGGATGAAAAAAACATCCGGATCGCCCCAGGGCGGCCATGATCCTGCCCCAGTTGGGATCCTGGCCGAAAAAGGCGGTTTTCACCAGCGGAGAATTGGCTATGGTCCGGGCCGCATCAAGGGCTGCTTCCTGTTCTCGTGCGCCTTCGACCCGGATGGTCACCATCTTGGTTGCTCCTTCACCATCGGTAACGATCATAGAGGCCAACTCGGAAAAAACCTCCTCCATTGCCGCCCCAAATGTTGCGACAGCGCCGGGATTATCTTCTTCCAGCCAACCATTACCGGCGGCTCCATTTGCCATAACCAGCACCGTGTCGTTGGTGGAGGTGTCACCATCAACGGTAATGCGGTTAAAACTTGCCTCCACCCCTTTTGTCACGATATCCCGGAGCACGGGAAACACAATCCTGGCATCGGTCAACACAAAGCAGAGCATTGTCGCCATATTGGGCATGATCATACCGGCCCCCTTGGCAACGCCGAGAATCGATACCAGCACCCCGTCAAGGGCAATTGTCCTGTGGACGATCTTGGGCCGGGTATCGGTCGTCATCATCGCCCGTGCCAGATCGTCAAAACCATCCCTGGAAAGTCCTTTAACCAATCCAGGCATAGCCCGGGCAAAAGGCGCGCTCTCAAGAGGTTCACCGATTACACCGGTGGAGGCGACCTGAACAAGATCAGGATCAATATCCAGTTCCCGGGCCGCCATATCAGCGGTTAAACGGGCAAACCCCAGACCTTCTTCTCCGGTGCAGGCATTGGCATTACCGCTGTTAATCAATACAGCCTGGGCCTGTCCGCTCTGCAATCGTTCCTTATCAAGCAGTACCGGCGCTGCTTTGACTCTGTTGGTTGTGAAGACTCCGGCGGTCACGGCAGGCCGGTCGGAATAGATCAAGCCAAGATCAAGCCGATTCTCATAGCGGATACCGGCCTCCACTGCAGCGGCTGAAAAACCTTTTACTCTCATGGATACCCCGTTTCTCTTCTTCTCTCGGCAAACAGTAAAAAATCGTTAACTCAACGAATATACGTTAGCACCGGCACATTATATTCCGTTTTACACGGAAACCAGCATAGCTGGGCCGGATTTTCAGGCCACAGCCACAACAGATAAGCTCCGACTTCACACGATGAGACCTAAGTCGAGCGATTTTCATTCATTTGCCACACTTTGTTTGTCAAATAATATGTTATTATTAAAAAAATTTTTGTTTTGCAAATTAGTGAAACGCTCAATTCAGGTGAAAATATTCTGGAAAAACAACGTCCCAAAGATCATATTCGATTAAAAACAGACCAAATCCGATTCATTGGGTCAGAATTTTATTTAATGAAAACCTTTTTACAGGTACACTATATAGTACCAAAATATTGAAAAAAGAAAACATTCTCATGGAGTTTTCCCATTTTTTCCGATAACCGAATTTTTTCCGATAATCGAAACAACCGGTTCACCTGATGGATAAAATATACTGGATTTTAACCTCCATCATCTTTCTTACCGACCTGACGATCCGCATAGGTCTGTCGGTTCGGGTGATTATGCGGAAGAAGGAACCTTCCGTCACCCTTGCCTGGCTGGTTGTCATCCTGCTGCTGCCTTTTTTCGGCGCTATCATCTATCTCCTTTTTGGAGAAAACAGACTTGGTGAACGTCGGGCAAGGCGAGCAGCGGCGGATATCCCCCTGATCCTGCGTTGGGCACAGAAATTACGGCAGCGCTCCTTTATAGACTGGGACGAGATCAACCCTGAATGCGAGCCGTTGCATCGGCAGATTGATGCCGCCATCGGTATTCCAACCATGCCCGGAAACAGTCTTGCCTTGATAGGCAACAGCAATGATTTTTTCCGCCGGTTGATTCTTGATATAGAACACGCCGAATCGATCTGTTGTCTGGAATTTTATATTTTCAGCAGTGGCGGTTATGCGGACCAGGTCTGTACAGCCTTAAAAAAAGCCTGCCGACGCGGGGTAGCCTGCAAACTCCTGCTCGACTCCATCGGCAGCAAGGATTTTCTCAATAGCCCGGCCTGTCTCGATTTACAGGCAAACGGGATTGAAGTCCGGGAATGTTTACCGGCAGGCCTGATGCGCGCCCTCTTTGTCCGTATTGACCTGCGTAACCACCGTAAAATAGTCAGCATTGACAACAAAATTGCCTATACCGGCAGCCAAAACCTCGTTGATCCACGATATTTCAAGCAGGACGAAGGGGTTGGACAGTGGATAGACATCATGGTTCGCGTTGAAGGGCCGGTGGTTGAAATCCTGACGGCATCCTTTCTCTACGACTGGGCCCTGGAAACCGGACGGCCGCTGGAAGACCTTATATTGGAAGCTAAGGTCGCCCCGATTCCAAACATGGGGGAGATACCGGTGCAACTGGCTCCATCAGGCCCCGGCTATACCGAAGGAACAATTCATAACCTCCTGCTGACAACCATTTATGCCGCTCGCAGGGAACTGATTCTGACAACCCCTTACTTTGTACCCGACAACGCTATTCTTGCCGCTCTTAAATCTGCGGCCCAACGTGGGGTAAGCGTCACTATAATCGTTCCGGAAAAAAACGATTCCCGGCTTGTTCATTATGCCAGCCGGGCCAGATATGGCGAGCTCATCGCGGCAGGCGTGAAGATCGTGGCATTTGACGGTGGACTGCTGCATGCAAAAACCATTACCGTTGACAATGATTTCTGCCTGATAGGATCGGTAAATCTGGATATGCGCAGTTTCTGGCTGAATTTTGAGATGACCCTGTTTATCTATAACAAAAAATTTACATCCCGGCTTCGGCTCCTGCAGGAGGAATACCTGCTCGCCTCAAGACCGCTTAATGAAGTTGTGTTTAAAAAACGATCCTTTAAAGAGCGTTTCCTTGAAAACATGGCCCTGCTGGTCGGCCCGCTGCTATAAAAAATTTCATATCAACACCATGAACATACTTCTTCTCAGTGATATTCACGGAAATTATCCGGCCCTGACCGCTGTAGCGGAGAAACTGCCGCCAAAAAAATTTGCGTGTATAATTAACTGCGGCGACTCAACCGTATATGCGCCATTTCCCAACCAGGTACTCCACTGGCTGCAAGAGAATGAGGTGATCTCCATCCTCGGCAATACGGACCGCAAGGTCATTAAACTGCTGAAAGGCAAGTCATTTAAAAAGCCCTCCAAGCCTGAAAAAAGAATCATGTATACCACAATGGCTGAAGCCCTGACCAGGGCAAACAAAAAATATCTCCTGAAACTGCCCAAAAAAAAGCTCCTCCACATCCGAAAAAGAAATGTCGGAATTTTCCACGGCAGCCCCAAGCATGCCAACGAATTTCTCTTTGCCTCAACCCCACAGACCCGTTTCCTGGAACTTGCCGCCTGTTGTAACTGTAACATCGTTATTACAGGCCATTCCCACACTCCATACCATAAAAAGATAGCCGGCGTTGACTTTATCAATCCCGGCTCAACCGGGCGCATGTTTGACGGCGATCCCCGCGCTTCCTGTGCCGTCCTTACACTGAAAAAAAAACGTATTGAGGTCCGTCACTACAGAATACCCTATTGTATTGATGATGTTGTCCGGGAACTTGCCAGGCAACAGCTGCCTCCCATATATGGCGAAATGTATAGAAAAGGGAAAAAACTCAACTGACAACGCTCAATTAAAAAACGGCAATCAATCAAGATGGCGTCGTAAAAACTTCGATCTACTGCGTCGTGTGTCTCCGGGACGATTCACAACATACTACCAGTATAGTTGAGACCCGCCCCGGAACACTACTCCTTGTATATCTATGTTTTTACTTAGCCATCTTAAAATATTATTCGAACTTTTTACGAGTTCATCAATCAAGGCAGCGATGTAAATAATTCCAGAGAAACAATTGCCTGATATCCAAATTAGGTTTATATCATTGGCTGAAAGATCGTTCCGATTGTAGCCGATAAAAGAAATCCGTTCGTTTTTTATCTTCCCGGGGCGCCGACAAGAGCCCCCCGTAACCTCCAGCACAAGGAATCGCTATGGCAGACAACAAAAAAAAGGCCGTTAAGCAAAAAGGAAAGAAAAAAACCGCAAAGGCCTGCCCGGTCAAGGTAAAACTCCTGGAAGGAACGGCTCTGAAAAACAAGGATAAAAAGGAGAGCAAGACCCGATGCCCGGTCTGGGTCAAGGTTGCCCATCTTGAATATGAGCAGGAGCTGAAAAAGCTGCAGATTGAACTGATGAAGCTGCAAAAGCACATGAAGGCCAACGGCATGCGGATTCTTGCCATTTTCGAGGGCCGTGATGCCGCCGGCAAAGGAGGGACAATCAAGCGCATCACCGCCTTTCTCAATCCACGCAACACAAAGGTTGTCGCCCTTGCCGCCCCCAACGACAAAGAAGTAACCCAATGGTATTTTCAACGGTATGTTCCGCATCTGCCGGCAGCCGGTGAGCTGGTCCTGTTTGATCGCTCCTGGTACAATCGGGCCATGGTTGAGCCGGTGATGGGTTTCTGCACCGATGAGCAGCATAAACGCTTCTTAAAAGACGTACCCCTGTTTGAAGAAATGCTGATCAAGGACGGTATCAAGCTGTTCAAGTTCTATTTTTCTGTTTCCAAAAATGAGCAGGCACGACGATTTGACGCCAGAAAAACCGATCCCCTGAAACAGTATAAGCTCTCACCGGTTGATAATCTGGCGCAGAAATACTGGGACAAGTATAGTGTCAAAAAATTTCAGATGCTCAACGAATCCAATAGAACACTTACTCCCTGGACCATCATCCGCTCGGATGTAAAAAAACTGGCCCGCCTCAACTGTATTAAACATATTCTCAGTAATGTTGAATATCCCGACAAACTTCCAGCCAAAGACCTGGCAACCAATCCGGAAATAGTCATCTCCGGAATTGATGAAATCAAGCACATGGAAAAACATCTTTTTCAACCCAAAATTCTACGGGGATAATCCAGGAGCCACGAATCACTTCTTGTTCAGGGGGCGGGTCCGGCTGGAGCTCCGTCCCCTGCGATTATTCCCTAAATATAGCGATTTTATAGGTCTTATTTATGACCGCCGGATAAAGACGACTCAAGCTTCTCCAAGACCTCATCATCCAGCGAACGAAAGTGGACATCGGCCTGGGGAAAGGGAATCTCGATACCGGCGCTTGAAAATTCCGATTCTATATCCTGATTGAGTTCACTGAGAACCAATCTGCGATCAGTAAATTCGGCAATCCAGACCCGAAGCTCAAAATCAAGAGAACTGTCTCCGAAAGCAAGAAACAGGGCCCTGGCCTTTGGCTGATTCAGAACCATAGGATTATTGTCCGCACATCCCTGCAAAATTTCAAGAACCTTTGCGATGTCGGTACCGTAAGCAACCCCCACGGGAACCTTGACCCGGATATGCCTGTTGGCAAGCGTCCAGTTGGTGACTTGACCGGTAATGAGATCGGAGTTGGGAATAACAATATCCGCATTATCAAACGTTCGCACCACTGTGGCTCGCAGGCCAAGCTTTTTCACCTCACCCATATCATTTCCAACCTGAATCATATCGCCGACCTTGAGCGGCCGCTCAAAGAGCAGAATGAGACCGCTGGCAAAATTATTGACTATCGCCTGCAGGCCAAAGCCGATACCAACACCAAGGGCCCCACCCAAGATGGCCAGCTTATTCAATTGAACCCCCAGAACCCTCAATAAAACGAGAAAGCCGACCACCATTACCGCATAATGTACAAGACGGGTAATGGAAAGCTGAACCCCGATTTCAGCGCCATAACGCGGCAGCACCTCCTGCAGCAATAATGCCTGCAGCATTCGTGACAGAATCAGGGAACCATAGACGACCAGGAGCACCATCAAAACGTAACCCGGAGTTATATCAAAGCCGCCAATGGAAAACTTTACATTGGCAAGACTGGCTGCTGCATCATAAATAGTTGGATAAATCTGCCAGTTGACCAGGGAAATAAGAAAAAACAAAACAATATAAAACAGAGATAAAGCCGGAACACATTGCCGGGCAAGAATGGTGGAATTTTTCTTCAGGATCCCCAACGGTACCCGATAAAAAAACAACTCCAGCAACCCCTGGGTAAAGAGGAACAAAAACCTGAAATCCAGGGCCGCGATCACACTGTACAGAAAAGATCTAAACAGATACAAGGCAATGCTTCCGTAGCCCATACCTTCAGCCACAACAATGGCAAGGCTGAAAAAACCGGCAAGATGCAGCAAAAGAAGATTAATGCCGGAGAGTTTTCCACAGTACCGAAAAACAATATTGAGATACCAGAGTACGCCGAAAAGACAAATTACACATATATAAATATGAACAAGAACAGTGGGGACATGGCAGATTTTCAACAGGTGAGTGAGAATAAGGACGAAAGCCATGGGGAGGAGCAGATAACGTCGCAGCCAGTCGTCCACAAGAATACCGGACAACCGTATTATCATGGCAATGGTGATAACAGAGAGCATTCCTTCAACATATGCTGTCAGGTTATGCGTTGAAAAAACGGTTGTTGCCAGCAAAAAGAGTGAGAGGAAAACAAAAAGTGCGGTGGCGACCGGTCGGCGGCTGAAAGAATACCAGCGGTTCGAAGGCTCAACCAGTCGACCGCTGATGGAGATGCCCATGGCAAGCACAGCGATAAGGATAGAGCTGAAAAAAATAATCCAGGCATGGATACGGATGGACCGTCCATAGAGCTGAACCACCTTTTGGATATTGTCCCGAATCAACAGGACCTGTTCAAACCGTATCCGACGGTAAAACCGTTGAGAAAAAATAGAAGGTGAGGTCTGTTCAAAATGGACCCCACGGGCATCGGCAATGAGATGATTCAGTTCCGTCTTCAGCTCGTAGAGTTGGACATCCTCGGAGGCAAGTTTTCTGCTCAGTTCAACCAGATCGGCCAGGCGGGTCTGCAACTGTTTTAACGCTCCGTCAACGGTAGTGAAGAGATCTTTTTTTCTGACGAGAATCAACTGGTCGCTTGTATTGCTCTTTTCCTGCTTGCGCCACTGTTCAAGAAGCGTTTTTTCATCCAGCCATGATTTCTGTGCAACACTAAGCAACTGGAGTGATTTGTTGACTCGGGCCTGCAGCTTTTCCAGTCGACGGCTGGTGATATCAAGCCCGGCGGCGATGTTGGCCAGTTGGCTGTAATCCAACGACGGATTGGTTCTTTCTCGATGAATCCGCCAGGAAAAATCGGCTATTTCCTTCTCCAGTGCCGGCAGTTGTCTATGGAGCGTTTTGATGTCTACGACTTCATCAAACAGTTGTTGCAGATCAATAAGCTGCTTAGGTAACTGATTGATATGAGTGTTTATATCAACAAGAGTCGGAGCAACCGTTTTTTGGGTATCGGCAGGGGGAGCCTGCTTGTCTCCTGCAGGAGGTCCCTTCGCCGGTACGGGGACAAGGGCAGCAAAAGCCGCTGCCTGTAGAAAAAGGAAAAGTGAGACGAAGAAAAAAAACAGAAGACCTGTCGACTTTTTTTTCTTCATCATTACTCTTGTTTTTCAGCTTATTTTCCCACAACACTTCTTATATTTTTTGCCGGACCCACAGGGACAGGGCGCATTACGACCAACTTTTTCCTGGCTGCGCCTGATGGGTTTTCGGGTAGACTCGCCCTCACTATCGCCCGATGCCCGTCTGGCCATTTCCAGTTCACGTTCTTTTTCCCTGCGCCGTTCCGCTTCCAACCGTTCCAGCTCATCATCCTGTACGAGCTGTATTCTCAGCAGGGTACCGACCGTCTGCTCTTTGACCGTTTCGATCATATTCATGAACAGATCAAAGCCCTCTTTCTTATATTCATCAAGGGGGTTTTTCTGGCCATACCCACGCAGGCCGATTCCCTCTTTCAAATGATCCATGTTGAGCAGATGCTCCTTCCAGAGGGTATCCACCATCTGCAGCAGAATCATTCGTTCAAGATGGCGCATCTGTTCAATGCCGTTCTGTTCCTCCTGCCGTTTATATTTTGCTTCAACTTCCGCCTCAATCTTCTCAAGCAGGGTTTTCGAGTCCAGATCGGTGCGCTCTGTTTTATTCCAGGCAAGATCAATGTTGAACAACTCAGACACACGGTTAAAGAACCAGTCCCAGTCCCAGTCTTCCGATGGAGTTTTTTCATCGGCCACTCCCTGGACGACTTCACTGACCAAATCACTAATCATATCTTCAATGATCGGCTTGATATTTTCACCCTGCAGCACTTCGCGCCTCTGGGAATAAATTACCTCGCGCTGTTTGTTCATAACATCGTCATACTCAAGCAGGTGCTTGCGGATATCAAAGTTATGACCCTCCACCTTACGTTGCGCATTTTCTATGGCCTTGGAGATCATGGAATGCTCGATGGGTTCATCCTCTTCCATGCCTAACTTATCCATGATGCCGGACAGGCGGCCGGATCCGAAAATACGCAGGAGATCATCTTCCAGGGACAGAAAAAATCTGGAAGAACCCGGGTCGCCCTGACGGCCGGAACGACCACGTAACTGATTGTCAATACGACGACTCTCGTGCCTGCTGGTACCCAGGATATGCAACCCGCCTGCTTCGCGCACCCCTTCTCCAAGTTTGATATCCGTTCCACGACCCGCCATATTGGTGGCAATGGTTACCTTGCCCTTCTGGCCGGCGTCGGCAACAATCTCCGCCTCACGCTCATGCTGTTTGGCATTGAGGACTTCATGGGGAATTTTTTCCTTAGTCAACATCTTGGAAATTTTCTCCGAGACATCAATGGAAATGGTACCCACCAGAATCGGCTGCCCCTTGGCATGCAACTCTTTTATTTCCTGGACAATATTTCGATATTTTGCCTTCTCATTCTTGTAAATGACATCAGGATAATCAATACGGATCATTTCCCGGTGCGTCGGAATAACCACTACATCAAGGTCATAGATTTTTTTGAACTCAGGCGCTTCGGTATCAGCAGTACCGGTCATACCGGCGAGTTTATCGTACATACGAAAATAATTCTGAAAGGTGATCGAGGCCAGGGTCTGATTTTCTTTCTCAATCTTCACCCCTTCCTTGGCCTCGAGCGCCTGATGCAATCCATCGGAATACCGACGGCCCTCCATGGTTCGACCGGTAAACTCATCAACGATGACCACCTGGCCGTTTTTAACGATGTAATCCACATCCCTCTGAAAGAGAACATGGGCCTTCAGGGCCTGGTTGACATGATGGAGGAAGTTAATATTAGCCGGATCATAGAGATTATCCACCTTCAACAGTTCTTCAGCAAGCATAACCCCTTCATCGGTAAGCATGGCCTGTCGGTCCTTCTCCTCCTTGGTGTAATGCTCATCTTCCTTGAAATGCTTCATTATTCGGTCCACCTTGATATACATATCCGTGGACATCTCGGCCGGACCTGAGATAATAAGCGGCGTTCTGGCCTCATCAATGAGGATGGAATCAACCTCATCGACAATGGCATAATTGAACCCACGCTGGCAGAAATCGGCCAGATCAAACTTCATGTTATCCCGGAGGTAATCAAAACCAAATTCATTATTCGTCCCATAGGTCACATCAGCGGCATAGGCCTCCCGGCGGGCGTCATCATCCATATCATGAACAATGGAACCCGTTGTAAGGCCTAAAAAACGATACACCTGACCCATCCATTCCATATCACGGCTGGCGAGGTAATCGTTGACGGTAACCACATGTACCCCTTTGCCGGACAGGGCATTCAGATAGACAGGGGCCGTTGACATCAGGGTTTTACCTTCACCGGTTTTCATTTCCGCGATCATACCCCGGTGCAGAACAATTCCACCGATGAGCTGGACGTCATAATGACGCTCGCCAAGCACCCGCTTTGCCGCCTCCCGCACCACGGCAAAGGCCTCGGGCAGGAGATCATCCAAAGATTCACCCTGGTCGATTCTCTCCCGAAATTCCGTTGTTTTTCCGGCAAGTTCCTGGTCTGTGAGTGGCGCAACCGTTTCTTCCAGGTCATTTATTCCGGCCACAATCTGCCGCATCTGTTTTATCGTTCGATCGTTCTTGCTGCCGAAAACCTTGGTTAACACCTTACCTATCATCGCTTATCTCTCCAACAACGGGACATACCCTGATTGTTTTTTTTAGTTTTCACAAGTATCATTGTCCGGGCATCGATTCTTATCTTTCCCGGAAGTCCAAATGAGTGATTCTTCATCGCAATCAGGAAACTTGGGACAATGCAGACAATCACTCCATATCTTATGGGGCAGTTCCCGTTTATCAATATCAACAAAATCAAGTTTTCTAAAAAAACCTGCCTGGTAGGTCAAAACAAAGACCCGGCTTATCTCCAGGCTGTCCGCCTCATCCAGACAGGAACGCACCAGCCGGGCGCCGATACCACGACCCTGCATCTTCCCGACAACGGCCAGGGAACGAATTTCCGCCAGGTTATCCCAGCTGATATGCAGAGCGCATACCCCCTGGATACCATCCTCATCATAGACGATAAAATCTCGCAGCTGATCATACAGGGAGCTGATGGAACGGGGTAGAAGCAGACCCAGGTCTGCAAAGTCCTGTAACAGTGCATGGATACGGCGAACATCACCCATGTGGGCCGGACGTAACCGTCCTTTTTTTGCAATTTTTTCGATATTCACAGGCAAC
>Ga0256831_1001712_pt1 | contig 11577 bp, 12 predicted proteins | sample 132544metaG_FD_189087 | JGI IMG/M metagenome (GOLD analysis project Ga0256831, IMG submission 189087) | Hydrothermal vent microbial communities from Lau Basin, Pacific Ocean - 132-544 | ecosystem: Environmental > Aquatic > Marine > Hydrothermal vents | place: Pacific Ocean: Lau Basin | collected... | reverse complement strand
ATTGGCAAGCTCATTGCCAAACAAAAAGAAAACAATAGCGATTTGGTATATGGCGTGTATAAAAAGAAACAGCACTCGCTAATACGCAATCTCGGTAGTAAAATTGTAAGAAAAACAGGCGGACGACTGCTCGACAGGCCTGATACCATATCGTCGTTCAGGCTGATAAAAAGCGAAATCGTTAAAAAAATATTTCCCCATACCCATAACATAATTTTTATTGATGAACTTTTATGGTGGTACACCGGGCAACACAATTATGCCTGGGTTGACCATCAAAAGCGGACGGTAAATAAATCGGGATACTCATACGGGAAGTTGTGGCGTTTTTTGGTTGAATTAATACTTTCGTACACCAATTTTCCGTTAAAGTTTATGGTTTATGGCGGCTTGTTCTCCTCCATTCTGTTTTTAATTATTGTGGCCTATTATGTGGCTGCAAAAATATTTTACGATGTTCCGCTGGGTTACACTTCTATTATTGTGGGTATTATGCTTTCCACAAGCCTGATATTGTTTAGCCTGGGAATTATCGGAGAATATATCAGCCGGCTTTACCAGTCACAAAACAAAAAGCCCCCTTATATAATACAAGAAAAAGATGAAGATTGAGATTAACGGATTGGTTGTTGAGCGTTTAAAGGAAAAAGATATTGAATTGATAAGGCAGTGGCGAAATTCGGATGCTATTCGTAAAAACATGCTTTATCAAAAAATCATTACCCCCGAAGAGCAGCTTGAGTGGTTTCGCAGCATAAATAATTTTAACAACTTTTATTTTATTTTAGAATACAAAGGGCGCCGTGTGGGATTGCTCAATGTAAAAGATGTAAATTGGGAGGAGCGTTCGGGCGAAGCAGGTATTTTTATGAAAGAGCGCGATTTATCGGCATTGCTGATTCCGGTAGTAGGAACCGTTGCCATAAACGAACTTATTAGCAGTGTTTTCGGAATTAAAAAACTGTATGCCAAAGTGCGTAAGGATAATAAAGCCATGCAACGGCTTAATGCTTTGTTCGGCTATAAAAAAGTTACCGATGCCGATACTGCCAACAAGGAATACGACCTGTATGTTACAACTCCGGGAGCCAAAACCGGTTATTCATACAAGTGGATTAAACTTATCAGCTCAATGGGTTTTGAAACCGGCAGCTTAAAAATTGTAATGGAAGCCGAAGACTATGAAAATGATTTTGGTGAAAAAATGGAACAACTGTTAAAAACCTGCGATATCCCGTTTGCCGTAGAAAAGGTGAATGGTTTTAATGTTTATACCAGAAAGTAACTCAATAATAAACTTCTGTTTTTATCCCCGCCTCATTAACTCGTTCGGCAATTTTGTCAAGCTCCTCTTTCTGAATTTTTATCAGGTTTTTTGCCGGTGTATCCCTGTCAATAGGGTAAATCATCACATATTCGGGATTTACTTTTTTAATAATCTCAAGCCAACTCGAAATTTCCTCTTCGGTTGTATTGTCAATCGGCTTTCCATTGTAATTTCCTCTTATAAACAGCGTTTGAATAATTAACTTTCCCTGAAACGACAACAATTTATCCACTATTTGGCTTAACGACAGGTCGCCCAGCGGCTGATTAATGCGTTGAAACATTTCGTTGGTACCGGCATCCAGCTTTTGAATGTTTTTATCAACCTTTTTGAGTGCCTCTTTCACCCTTTTTTTATGCAGCTGGCTGGCATTTGACAGTACACTTATTTTAGCTTTGGGGGCAAAGGCATCGCGTGCAGCTATGGTGTCGTCGATAATAGCATCAAAATCGGGATGAATGGTTGGCTCGCCATTGCCGGCAAAAGTAATTGCATCAGGTTCGTTTTCGGTGCCTTGCAGCTCTTTAAGTTTTGTTTCGAGCTTTTGTTTAAACTCGCTGCGTTTGGGTAAAATTATTTTTTTATCCTTCAGTTCAGTCCAGCCACATTCGCAGTAAACACAATTAAAAGTACAATATTTGTTATCGACAGGCAAAAGGTTTATGCCCAGCGACACCCCCAGTCGCCGGCTTTTTACCGGGCCAAATATTAGTTCGTCAAATAAAAATGTTGCCATAAAAAAAATTTTAGCGAAAATAGAATTAATTTTGAGCCTTATTACCTATGGATAGTTTAAAAAAAATTAAAAAGCCTCTTTCGGGGCATCTTGCGGAGTTTAATAAAGTCTTCCGCACTTCCGTAAAATCAAATACGGCTCTTCTGGATATTATTATGCAATACATTCTGAAGACAAGAGGAAAACAGATGCGGCCGATTATTGTTCTTTACAGTGCAGGCCTCACCGGCAAAATCAGTCAGAAAACTTACCGGGCTGCCACCCTTGTTGAGTTGCTTCATACGGCTACCCTTGTTCACGACGATGTGGTTGACGATTCATACCAAAGGCGAAACAGATTCTCGATAAACGCCATTTGGAAAAACAAGGTAGCGGTTTTGGCCGGTGACTTTTTGTTGTCGAGAGGTATGTTGCTGGCGGTTGAAAACAACGATTATAAAATGCTTGAAATTGTTTCGCGCGCAGTTAAAGAGATGAGCGAAGGTGAGCTGTTGCAAATTGAAAAAGCCCGTAAGCTGGATATTGACGAAGAGGTTTATTTTGATATTATCCGCCGTAAAACAGCATCGTTGTTGGCTTCATGTTTTGCCGTGGGTGCCGCCTCAGCCGATGCTGACGAAGCCACAATATCTAAAATGTACAAAATCGGCGAAAACCTTGGAATGGCTTTTCAAATAAAAGACGACCTTCTTGATTTTGGTGAAGGTGATGATATTGGCAAACCCACGGGTATCGACATCAAAGAAAAAAAAATGACACTGCCCCTTATTTACCTGCTGAACAATGCAGATAAGAAAGAAAAAAGGCGATATATAAACATTGTAAAAAACCACAGCAACGACAAACAAAAGGTAAACCTGCTGACTGACAGGGTAAAACAATCGGGAGGAATGGAATATACCATAAAAAAAATGACCGGGTTCGAAAAAGAGGCGATTCGTTTGTTGGAAACCTTTCCGGAAAATGAATCGCAAACCATGTTAAAGGAAATCATCCGGTTTACCATTGACAGAAAAAAGTAACTTCGCCCGGTAATTATAAAAAAACAAGACTTAACAAAAAGCATTGACTTTTTATTTAAAAACCTTATTATCTTTGTGGCTGCAAACCACCGTTAAAAATTATTATTATGGGACTTTTTTCGTTTAGAAAATCAGGAAAAAAACAAAAACTCACTAAAACAACCTCAAAAAACTCGGCTTTTTACAATCGCGAAAACCATATTGTGAGCATGGATAACTTTATTGAGACTATATTTCATGAACCGGAAGAGGGGACAGAATTCAGAAACTCCGAAAAACGATTGGTTTTTGGTAAAATTCCCATTGACGAAATAACCGAAGAGCGATTATTTGATGTAATGGATAAAGCTGACTTTACCATTGATAACATGGAAAATATCCCGGGACACGCGGTTTACTTTTATCGTGATACGGCAGGATATTACAAATTTCTTTTTCAATTTCATTTTTACAATGGTGAGTTTTTCTTTTTAAAAAATAAAATTTCCTCTTCCGCAACCATTGTATCCCCTGAGGATAAAACAAAAGTAATTTCGCAACTTGCTAGTAAATATAAGGTTGAAGACAAGAAAAGCAGCAACAGCTTTTTGTTTCATATTACCGATTCGCACGGCAATGTTGCCTATACAACCGATACGGTTTATTTTTATATCAATTATTTGAGGGGTGGCGATTTCCTTAAAAAATTACATGCCCAATATGCCAACTATGAGCCTGAACCCGAAGAAGATGAATTTGGCGAATCTTTGGAAAAATACTTGTAAATTAAAAATGCTTTTAGCTTCTTTTAGCCCGTCTTACGGTAGTTTTTAATGTGGTGTGTACTGCGCAACCTTATTTTATAATTTTCTTTAGTTTGATCATTTTCAGTTTTACAATTCACCCTCTAAGTAGCACTCTAACTATGGCATACAATAATTTATTATTGTAGCTCGTGCTTTTTCTATATTATTTCTGATTCGGAATTATTAATCAAGTCTGACTCATTTTTTGTTAGTTCTAAATCTGTAATGAATTTAGTCTTGTTCGGTGCATAGATTATGAAAACAATAATCAAAATCGCTGTTAGGCCTAAATAAATATAATTGTCTGTCAACAGGTAAGAAATAACGGCAAAAAAAGAAGGTGCTTCAATAAGAGCAAGTTTTATGATTAGAGCAGACTGATACTCTTCCATTTTTTCTTTCAAGTTTGATTTTTTCCTAACTTCACTAAGTTTTTTCTTAAAAATAAAATTGCTTGCAAAAATCCCGGCGAGGACAAATATTGGAACAATAATAAGGAGTACATTATCTATTTCCTGCCCAACTGTTCCAAATCCTTTAGCTTGAAGTAAAATTGAAATTAAAGCAAAAAATACAACTCCGGTTACAAGGGCAAGGTGAATTATCTTGATGGATTTAAAATAATTACCTGATGTCATTTTAATAGTTTCCATTGATACTTGTTAAATTTAATTATTGATTTGTGATATAATCTTTTAGCGCTACACAACTTCAGCTTACAGTTTGTAACGGGAGCCAACTGTTTGTACATTGCATTTCACAGTTTGTAACGGTGAACCAATATCTGCTAATACCTGCTAATAGTACTGCATCCCCGAGTTTTCAATATTGCTTATCATTTCGGTTAAAAAGCCTGTTGACAAAGCAACAATCAAGAAAACCAGTGTAAGGATAAGAAAGATTAAAATCAGCACCCCGTAAATGGTAAAATAGAGGCCAATCTTTTTTTGCGCTTCAATAAATGAGTATTTATCGCCCGATTTATAGGCTAAATCCATTTTATTGGCGGCACCCGTTACCAAAATACCGAGCCAAATGGGTATCCAGGCAAAAATAATACCCACAATTGAGAGGGCATAAAACACACCTCCTATAATTAATAAAACACCGATAAATTTCATCCACCCCTTTGAGCTGTATAAGGGTGCACTTACCTGTTGGATAATTTTTTCCTGATGCTGATCACTCGTTTCCATGTTGTTAATTTTTTATTGCAGTAAATGTCGTAAAAAAAATTGTATCAACACGCAGGAGTTTGTAAAATATTTTGATTGGCGACAGGATATTTCTTTCAAACCTCGTATCTTTGCAACATGGTTTCAGGGTTTTTCCTTTCACAACCCCTTAATACGTCGCTCTATGATAAAATTCTATAAACGGTACATACACAATTGGTTTTTTTATACCGGACTACTTTTTGTGGTATGGATTTCGTTTTTTGATCAGAACAGCCTTAGGGAGCAAGCCGTGCTTAACAAAACACTTCACAACCTTGACTCGCGTGAACATTTTTATAAAACCGAATTAAGGAAAGCTGCTGACGAAATTAAAGCCTATGAAAAAGACACCGCACTGCTTGAAAAATTTGCCCGCGAAAAGTATTACATGAAAAAGGATAACGAAGAAGTTTTTGTTATTGTTCGTGATAAAGACTCTAAATAAATTTTTCCTTTATCCTGTATTCTTTCCCCAAGCTCACTTGCTTTTTGAACATTGTTCATTGCTTATTGCTTAATTTTTCTTGATTTTTGTCTCTTTCTTCTTTTATCTTTTATCTTCCCTCTTCAATCATCCTTGTAAGCTCAACAAATTGCTCCACCGACAGTTGCTCGGGTCGTTTATCAAATACTTTGTTGGATTTTATCTTGTCATTTATTAACGATTTTAACGAATTCCTCATAGTTTTACGCCGTTGATTAAAGGCTGTTTTAACCACCTGTATCAATAGCTTTTCGTCGCATTGCAGGTTGAGGTTGTTGTTTCGTGTCATGTGAATCACAGCAGATTTTACTTTGGGTGGTGGAAAAAACACATTTTCGTTTACTGTAAAACAATAGTCGATATTGTACCACGATTGCATAAGCACGCTTAAAATGCCATATGTTTTGTTGCCCGGAGAAGCGGTCATTCTTTCGGCCACTTCTTTTTGAATCATACCGGCAATTTCAGGAATTAAATCGCGGTATTCCAATGCTTTAAAAAATATCTGACTGGAAATATTGTAAGGAAAGTTGCCTATTAAAGCAAAGGGTTCGTTACTTATTTTTGAGAGGTCGTATTTAAGAAAATCGGTTTCAATCACCTCCATTCTTTCATCAGAAAAATGAGTATTGAGGTAAATAACCGACTCGCTGTCGATTTCAATAAGGTTTAATTTTGCAATGCCCGTTTTTTCAAGCAACGCCTCGGTAAGAATTCCTGTACCGGGGCCAAGCTCACAAACCACAGGCCAATTTTCCGTAAGGCATCCTGCAATTTTGCGGGCAATGTTTTTGTCGGTTAAAAAATGTTGTCCCAGATGTTTTTTAGGTCGTACCATAATGTAAATAGTTGTTGGTAGATATCAACATTAAAATGCCTTTTATTTTTTACATTTTTCTGTCTGCAAACTCACCATCAATCTGTCTGTTATTTATTGCAAAGATACATGAGTCTGATCTAAAAAGGTTATTTGTTGTCAAAATAACTCAGGTTTTATTTACCCGGTGCATTAAAACCGAAATGGCTAAATGAGGCTATTGAAAAAAATATTAGTTTTAACTTACGGCTTATCTAATATTACCTAACTTTGTTTTTAATTTCCAAATCAATTATCAATTATGAAAAAAATTCTTTTATTACTTACTATCAGTTTGTTGGCTGGATATGGAGCATTCAGTCAGGATTACATTTATACCCGCGACAACAATCGTATTGCTGCAAAAGATATTTCCATTGACATTGCCCAGGTTCATTACAAAGATTATAATAATCCAAACGGACCTGAGATTGCCATTAAAAGCAACGACATAAGCCTTATTGCTTTTGAAGATGGCCGATTACAGTTTTTTGAACCGGTAAAAAAAATTGTGATGCGCAACGAATTCAACAAAAACCTGTTCACCTATCACTTAGCCGATTTAATTGTAAATAACTTTACAATATCTTACGAGAGGATAAATAAAAGCGGCAAAATAGGTTTTGAAATTCCCCTATCGTTGGGATATGGCCATTACGCTAATATTGATGATATTGTCAATCAATTTTATACAGGATTAAATGTTAATTTTTATCCCACAGGACAAGGGAAATGGCGGTTTATTACAGGCCCCGGAGCACGTATAGGCTCTGCCAAATGGGATTATTACTATTACAACGATGGTTATGGCAGTAACAATTATAATGAAACCACCGGCTATTTTAAATTATTGATTAACAATGGAGTAATTTTTACTCCCATTAGAGCTTTAAGTTTTTCTATTGTTGGCTCAATTGGCGTGCGTTATGTTTTTAAGATGCCTCCCGGATACGACCAAAGGGTACGCACTACCGGTGGAGTATCGGTAAATCTATCGTACAGGTTTTAACTTTAGCTAACCAATGAAACGCCTGATTTTTCTTTTTCTGTTAGTTTCGTTGGCAGCATGTACGCCCTCACAAAAGCCGGTACACATCAGAGGGACGGCGCAAGGTACTTACTATTCAATAATTTATTACGACAAACAGCAGCGAAACCTAAAGCCTGAAATCGATTCGCTGCTTGATGCATTCGACCGCTCTGTTTCACTGTGGGTTCCCACATCAATTCTTTCACGGGTAAACAACAACGATTCATCGGTTGTGATTGATAAATGGTTTGCCGATAATTTCAACTATTCACAACAGGTTTCGAAGGCTACCAACGGCGCTTTTGATTGCACGGTGGAACCTTTGGTAAACGCCTGGGGCTTTGGTTTTGATGAAACAACCCATGTTGATTCGGCCATTGTTGACAGCTTGATGGAATTTACAGGCTATAAAAAAGTGAAGCTGGTAAATAATAAAATAGTTAAAGCCGACCCCCGTTTAAAAATAGATTTTAATGCCATTGCCCAGGGTTATTCCGATGATGTGGTGGCTGAATTTTTGGAGGTCAAAGGAATAAGCAACTATCTTATTGATATTGGAGGGGAGGTAAAGGCAAAAGGCCGGAAAGCGGATGGTTCATTGTGGAGGGTAGGTATTGAAAAACCTGCTGAACACAAAGAGGACGACAGGGTATTAAAAGCCATTATCGGACTTAAAAACAGGTCGGTGGCAACCTCGGGAAGCTATCGAAAATATTACGAAAAAAACGGTGTCAGATATTCGCACACCATCGACCCTAAAACAGGTTATCCGGTAAAACACTCATTGCTTAGCGTGTCGGTAATCAGCACCAACACTGCTTTAGCCGATGCCTATGCCACCTCTTTTATGGTGATGGGATTTGAAAAAGCACGCAATTTTGTGGAGCACGATTCAACCCTTGAAGCATTTTTTATCTACTCCGACTCAACCGGCCACAACAAAACTTACGGAACCAAAGGGTTTAATAAAATGATACAGGAGGAGTTTAAGTAAAAACTTAAAAGTGCATTTTGTGATAATCGTAAGTTTGATTTTCGCGAAATTCGTGAATTTTTTTTGCAAGGATGAGAAAAATTCCCAAATCATGTTTTTTAAACCACTGTATGGCCACGGGATTACGGTTAACGGCATCGGAAAAAACAGCAAGAAAATCGTGGCCGTTGGCAGTCAGCCAGCGGTAAGCAGGAAGCTGCTTGTCGATGGCGGCATCCAGCGCAGCATAATGACGATAATGATTCATCAGCAACCATTTAACCGCTTCTTCGCTACCCCTTATGGCACTACTCAAAGCAGCCAACTCGGGATAACCATTTTTTAACAGCCAATTAAGAAACTCACCCTTCTCTTCCGAAAAGGTTTCTCCAAAAGCCATAAGCACCTTGGCATCGTATTTTGCGAGTGAAAAATTCATCGTGTCAAAAATAGCTAAATTTCTATCAAGATAGATGCTTTCCCTCTTTACGCAGCAAGGCTCCAAACTTAGAAGGATCATCCAAAGTAAATTTCATCATTTGCTTTGTAACAGGATGAATAAAGCCAATTTCCACTGCGGTTAAAAAAAGGCCTTTGCCACGCAACAAGGGCTTGTCAACGGTGTATTGCTTATCGCCCACAATGGGATGCCCCAGCGATGCCATATGAATGCGCAGTTGATGTGTGCGTCCTGTTTCGGGAAAAAGGTTTACCAACGAGAGCCACCCGGTCATGGGTGATGGGGTGTAATTGATGGTGTGGAAAACGGTTCTGGCCTGCTGCCTGTTAACAGGGGTTTCAACAACGCCGTGTTTGGGAAGCCTGCCCGAAACAATGGCTCTGTATCTTTTTTTAACGATTTTGTTTTCAAATTGCCTATTCAGCTCCACAACAGCTTTTTTTGTTTTGGCTATGAGCAACAAACCCGATGTGGGGAAATCAAGCCGGTGAACAGGCTTTGGCCAGGGCATGGCATCATCGGAAGCGGAGGGTTTTAAGTTGAACATCAAAGCATTTTGAATGGTAACATATTTGTTGCCGCTTACCGATATGCCGGCAGGTTTAACAATCACCGCGAGATAATCATCCTCAAACAAAACATTCAGTTTCATGGGCAGGGTTTTGGGCGGCGCTTGTTCCACATCAAAAAGCTCCAGTTTCATGCCCGGCTTTATCCACCATCCCGAAGGCTTCAACACTCCGTCAATTTTTACAGCCCCCTTTTTCATCAGCTTTTTTACACTGCTGCGAGTGGACATTTCAGGAAAACATTGCAAAACATAGTCTAACAAACGTATGGGCGATGTTCCGGAAGGCACAATATGGGTTTTGAGTAATATCATAATGCGCGTCAAAGATAGGCAAACGGAACAAAAAAACCCCGAATCACTCACAAAGATGACCCGGGGTGCTTAACAAAAATTAACCAAAAGAGTACCTATCCGACCCCTTCCATCGATTTTTCCAACTCGCGGGCATGGGTCAAAAAGGTATTTACATTCATCTCCTTAAAATAGAGCATGCCATGGGTGGCTCGTATGCGGGGACTTTCGTTTTCGTAAAAATAATTTTTTCCTAAAACAAGCTGAATATCTTTAAGTTGTCCTATCCATATTTTTTCGGCGAGAGTGCTAAATTTTCCATCAAGCATGTAACTTGGAAAAGGGGCCTCAACCTGACTTAAATAACAATCGGTAAAGGCACTGTCGAGCACCGACAGCGAATTAAGCGAAACAGGTACAAAGTTAGTAGCTTCGGCAGGATGGAATTTAAACCATACGTTTCTGTAACCGATTATTTTAAGGTTAGATAAATCGGTTTTCTCACCCCACAGCCTGACAGCTTCGGCAATGGCCTGCAAAACCTTATAATGGGTGTCGGGGCCGCTTCCTTCGGGGTCGAAAGCCAGGCTGATAACAGTTGGTTTATACTTGCGCAACTCTTCTAAAATAGGATAAACATCTCTTTTCCGTTCGGGCTGGGCTGTAAAAATATCGCCGGTATAAAAGCCGAGCCGCAAATGATTTACATTTTTTACCCGGACTCCAAAATGTGCCCATACAAGTTCCTCTTCAAATTCGCGAATCATTCCCTTTAGCTTTTGTATGTCAGGCGGATTTTTTTCGCCATCGTAGCTGTTTTCAAGCTTGTGAATAACTTCGTGGATTTTTTCTTTCAGCTCAAAAGTATTTTGAATTTGATACACTTCAATCATGCTTCTGACTACCCTGTGGCTCAACCCGCGTTTGCGCTCATCCGGCTCGCCCGATGCCACTTTGTTGAGGTAATGATAAACATCTTTATCTCGTTTAAATTTATAGCCCGATTGATAAAAATCGGGATAATGCACCATCTGAATCTGGTCTTTCAACAAAAAATAAAGCGTATTTTTCAGTGTTTCAATCATAAACGAGTTGGTAACGGCAGTAAACCCCGAGGTCATTACCGTAAAGAAAAAACTGTTGGATGCTTCGCGCAACTGGTGACTCACATTGGGCAACAGGCCAAGCATAATGTCGTCGTGATGCGGGCCGGTATGATAAAAAGTTTCGTTTTGACAATGTTTCATGCCAAGGGCTATTTTACTTTTCACCTTTTCAATAACACTATTCACCGTTTTAAGGCTCACGTTGGGAATTAGTTTGGTATAGGGATCGTTTTTAAGGTCATCTTCGGTAAGATGATGGGCATAGGTTTCCGATTTTACACACAAATCAATAATGGCCCGTTCGGTTTTTTCATCGGTCCAATCGCCGGTTGTATAATACTTGTCGATGGAGTCTTTTAACCCCACGGCAGCCCCTTTGGTAACATAAAAACGGGCGTTGGGAAGCTTGTGTAACACGGTTGCAGGATAGAGGTTGGAAGGCTCCTTTTCGAGGGCGTTTTTTACCACATCGGCCTTGGCCTCACCGGCAGCAATAATAATGGCTACGGCTTCCTTATTATAAGAAATGGTTTCGAGTCCGATGGTAATAACAAGTCTGTTTTTCGATACTGCAATACCGCCAAGGTCGCCGGCAGCCACCGCCTGCGTTTCAAAATTGGTGGCTGTAAGGCGGGTGTTTGAAAAATGGTCGGAGCCTCTTGTATTAAATGCTATATGCCCGTCGGGTCCAATGCCGCCAAGGAAAAAGCCGATACCAC
>Ga0256831_1001711_pt1 | contig 11579 bp, 11 predicted proteins | sample 132544metaG_FD_189087 | JGI IMG/M metagenome (GOLD analysis project Ga0256831, IMG submission 189087) | Hydrothermal vent microbial communities from Lau Basin, Pacific Ocean - 132-544 | ecosystem: Environmental > Aquatic > Marine > Hydrothermal vents | place: Pacific Ocean: Lau Basin | collected... | reverse complement strand
TCATTGGTTTGATAACGCCCACAATAATCCCCCATCCATGCACCCCCACGTTTATGCTGTCGTGCATAGAGATCAAAGTAAAATTGTGCTTGTAGTTCATTATCGGCATTGAATATTTGATAAAATTGCACGTCTTCATGCCATCGATCAATACCCTGTTTTTGCTTAATTTTAATTCCGTAAAGCGTTTCTACTAATTCAAATAAGCCTTTGATAACGTGTTCAACGGGGAAGTAAGGTTTGAGGTCTTCTGCGCTGAAGTCAAACAGGCTGTGTTTTAATTTTTCGCTAAAATAAACAATATCCCATGCTTCTAAAGATTCAATAGGGTGACTTTTCACTGCAAATTTGGTCAGTTGTTGAATTTCTTGCTGCGCAAAGGGCATCGCTTTAGTGGCGAGTTGATTAAGAAAATCATTCACTTCATTAGCAGATTCTGCCATTTTTTTATCTAAGGATAAGCAAGTGAAATCATCAAACCCTAACAACTGCGCTTTTTCCTGACGTAGCTGGAGAATTTCTACCATTAATGCGTCATTATTAAACTCAGGCGATTCACTATTATCTGCCGCACGCGTAACAAAAGCACGATACACCTCATGGCGTAATTTTCTATCATCCGCATAGGTCATTACTGCATTAAATGATGGAAATTCCAGTGTTAAAACATAGCCTTCTATTTCCCGTTGCGTTGCTGCTTGCTTGCAAATATCCAGTGCTGATGTTGGTAAGCCTGCCAGTTGCTCTTTTGTTACCTGCTTTGTCCATGCAGTCGTTGCATCCAGTACATTGTCTGCAAAGGCAGATTGTAATTTAGACAGTTTTTTATTGATCTCACGAAAGCGCTGTTGCTTCTCCTCTGACAAAGCAATTCCAGATAAGTGAAAATCTTTTAGTGCGTTATCAAGCACTTTTTTTTGTGCATCATCTAAGTGTAATGCGTCTTGCTGCGCTTGTACTGATGCAATTGCCTTAAATAAATCTTGATTTTGACCTATTTCGGTATTGTACTCACTTAATAAAGGCAAACAGGCATTGCGTGCATCACGTAGCGCTTTGCTATCAACTACATGGCTTTTATGGCTGATGGGCGACCAACGTTTATCTAACTCATTTTCTGCCATTGATAAGGGATGGATTAGATTATCCCAATGGTAATCAGCGCTCGTATTAAGAAGTGAGCGGATTCGTTGTTTGTTTTTAGTTAGCTGTTGTTCTATGGATGCTTGGATCGTCGATGGATTGATGTTTGAGAAGTTTGGTAAGTTGTTAGTCATATGCATGAGTCGTTGGGATACTATGAAGGTCATAGGCAATTGATGGATAAAAAAGTCTAAAGTAGTTTCATTCTCAATGAATGATGCTAGATAATACTACATTTGTAGGTTTTTCAAGTTTATTACTTTAAGTTATGAACAAAATAAGAAAATATTAGTCGAACAGGGTGTTTATCAATCATCAATACAAGGAAGGTAATATGGCAGACATAAAGAGCAGTAAAAGTTTATTCATTTTATCCAGCGTAGCGGCACTCACTATGCTTTCTGCAAGTTCTACGATGGCAGCTAAAACATCTCCCATATGCAGTATTGTTGCTAATAGTAAAAAAGCATCCTGCCCTGATTCTTCATTTTCTATTTCAGATCAATTTCTTCTCGCCGTTGCTAAAAACAATCAACCACTGGCTCAACAGTTATTACAACGAGGGGCAGGTATCAATTATCGCTCACAAAATCGTGTGGTGATTAGTCGGGTTAATGTGCGTGCGGATAAACTTAATCAATTTTTAGCAGGAAGTAAGCGCTATCAATATGCCAGTGGCAGTGCCTATGATATTGCCTTGGTGCAGGGAAACGCCGCGATTGTTTTATGGTTATTGCAACGAGGTGCTGATCCTGCTGCGGGGTATTTTAAAAATCAAATTGAAAATAGTCATTTTAAAGGAAGCTATCCGTCTTCTTATTTATTATTACCGTATCGAGAGCGCGCAAAAATCATTTCTGTTGGTAAAGTATTAGCCATTGCAGTGAAAGCCAATGACTTACAAAAGGCAAGGCAGTTACTTAAAATTGAGCCTCGCGCGATTCATTATTTAGGGAATACCTTGCTACCTTCCACTTTACGCCTTGGGAAGTGGGAGATGGCGAAACTATTACTCAGTCAGGGCGCTGATACGCATCAGCTTGTTAATTTTTCTTCGATGTTATATTCACCATTAGAAGGTGAGACAACTAATTATCCCATTTTAGAAGCACTGTTACGTCATGCTAAAAAACGCAAGAAGATGGATTATCAGACCTTTTTAAGTATTGCGGTAAGAAAAAAAGATGCGCGTGCATTGCGAATGTTGGTGAGCTATGGCGCTAACCTTAATCCTAAAGACCAAAAGGCACCGCTGTTTATTGCGGCAGAAAAGGAAGATATAAAAACAGTGCGTTTTCTGCTAAAACTGGGTGCTAATCCTAATATTGTCAATGGTGGGACGACCTTACTGCATCGCGCAATTGGTAATGAACAAGTTACTTTGGCAAAGCTATTACTTCAAGGCGGTGCCAATATCAATGCGTTGGATGTAATGGATCGTCGCCCAATTGATATTGCAATCCATAAAAGGTCGCCTAATTTAATCAAGCTCCTCATTGCGCATCGTGCAATAGTGAAAGGAATCAATAGTGATAAGGATAGTTTGTTACATATCGCGGTGCGTGAAGATAAATTAAGCGTGCTACGGTTATTGCTTGCTTCAGGCGCACGCCCACTGGTTAATATTAAAAATAACGCCGAAGAAACTCCGTTTCAGATTGCTATTCGTGATAGTAAAATGGCGATGGCACGCATTTTGTTAGCTGCAGGTGCTCATGTTAATGTGAAAGATAGCCAAGATAGAACACCGCTACAACTTGCAGTCAATAAAACCAATCTGAATTTTGCCAAGTTATTGATAAAAGCAAGAGCTGATGTCAATGTGAAGCTTAAAAATTATAATGACGATAGCTTGCTAACCAGTGCGGTTAAACAGGTGAATATTCCTATTGTAAAACTGCTTTTGGCGGCGGGCGCAAAAGTAAACTACGCGAATAGCTCAAAGCAAACGGCATTACATATCGCTGTTGAAAAGGTAGATATTACCATGATGCGCTTATTGTTAAATGCCCATGCTGATGTAAATCTACGTAATACTTCCAAGCATACCCCCTTGCATATCGCAATTAATAAAAAACATGTAGGGATGGTGAGTCTCTTAATGCAACACAAGCCACAGCTAAACTGGCTTGATGCTGAAGGGCATACTCCCTTGCATCTTGCGGTACTCGCTAAGAATCTTCCCATTACTAATGTACTATTAAATGCAGGCGCACAACCCAATAGCGTTGATGTTAATGGTGACACTCCGCTATTTGATGCGCTTTATTGGCGTAAAGTTAAAATTGCGAGTAGCTTGATTGATCATGGTGCAAAAATTAATGTTGCCAATAATCATGGGAAAACACCGCTGGATATAGCCTTATCAAAAGGCTTGCTCGGTATTGCCGCAAAAATGCGTCGTGCAGGCGCTAAAACAGGTGAAGAGTTAGGCTCAGCAGGCGCAGTGCGTATCAAGATCCTAAAAAATCTAAAAAAATAAGAAAAGTAGCCATAGGATTCCTTATTAACACAAAGAATAATCTTATTTCATCATGATACCCTTGTGTTATTATCTTGCCAAAGTACATTAAGAAAATCACACTCTCACCAAGATGCAAAGTACGCAAAGGAGTTTCAATAAACTTTGGCACACTTTTCATCTTGGCGAGAGATTCATTTTTGAGGTTGTTATTTAACCTCTAGGAAAAAACTATGGGTCTAGCAAAACGTATTATTCCATGTTTGGATGTCGATAATGGTCGCGTTGTTAAAGGCATTAACTTTATCAATATTCGTGATGCAGGTGATCCTGTTGAAGTGGCGGAGCGTTATAACCGTGAAGGTGCTGATGAAATCACTTTTTTAGATATTACAGCAACCTCTGATAACCGCGAAACAATGGTGCATGTGGTTGAAGATATTGCCTCTAAAGTATTTATTCCGCTAACCGTTGGCGGTGGCATTCGTGAAGTTGAGGATGTACGTAGAATGCTCAATGCAGGAGCCGACAAGGTTGCTATTAACTCGGCTGCTGTGTTTAACCCTAGTCTCATTAAAGAAGCGACTGATTACTTTGGTTCGCAATGCATTGTCGTTGCTATTGATGCCAAAAAAGTCAGTGCAGAGGGGGAGCCTGATAAGTGGGAGATTTTCACCCATGGGGGGCGTAAAGAAACGGGTATTGATGCGATTGAATGGGCAAAAAAAATGGAAGCCTACGGTGCAGGTGAGTTATTAGTTACTAGTATGGATCGTGATGGTACTAAAGTGGGGTTTAATATTCCTCTGACTAAAGCAATCGTTGATGCGGTTAATATTCCTGTTATCGCTTCGGGTGGTGTAGGAAACCTACAGCATATGGCAGATGGTGTACTAAAAGCAGGCGCAGATGCAGTGCTGGCAGCGAGTATTTTTCACTTTGCAGAATACACGATTGGAGAAGCCAAAGAATATATGGCGGATCAAGGCATTGAAATGCGCCTATAATGACCACACTATTTAATTTAGGCTATTATCTTTACTTATGACAAAAAACGATACACTCGCTCAAGTCGCGGAGGTTTTAGAATCCCGCAAATCAGCTATGCCTGATAGCTCATACGTTGCAAAGCTTTATCATAAAGGGCTGGATCAGATTTTAAAAAAAATCGGTGAAGAAGCAACCGAAGTTGTAATGGCTGCTAAAGATGCATCTGTCAATGGAAAAACAGATAAGGTTATTTATGAAGTAGCTGATCTATGGTTTCACAGCATGGTATTACTAGCGCAACAAGGCTTACATCCCGATGATGTATTAAAAGAATTAGAGCGACGCTTTGGTACATCAGGGTTAGTGGAAAAAGCAAATCGCAAAGAAAACTAAATGGCTGTAGGGGGCAGAGAAGATTGCCTTCACCCTATAGAATTAAAAAATTATATTTCAGGAGAACAGTATGTTATTTGCATTTGGAATGCCAAGCACAGGATCACTTATTTTAATTTTAGTGATTGTTTTAGTTTTATTTGGCACTAAACGTCTGCGTAGTGCAGGGGGGGACTTGGGTGGCGCAATTAAAAACTTCAAAAAATCAATGAAAGATGCGCAAGAGGGTAATAAAGACAACGACAAAGCGCCAGAGCAAGTTGTTCAAGATAAAGGCAATGTAATTGATGGCGAATCTCGGGTAAAAGATAAAAACAAAGCATAGGGAAGCTCCAAGCAATGATTCTACCCATCTTACTTGCCCTTTTGCTCCTGCTTGAATCATCTCAATCGTTGCGTAGAGCGACTATGCGCCTCTTGAGATGCTCCAACCAGAAACAAAAAATCAGCGCAATATGGGCAGATTCATTACTTAAAACTTCCTAAAATTATTTTCATTTTTCTATTCTAGGTTTCCTTCATGTTTGATGCTGGCTTTACTGAAGTAATGGTTATTGCAGTGATTGCGCTGCTTGTAATAGGTCCTGAGCGTTTGCCTGAAGTAGCGGCAAAGGTTGGCGGCTGGATAGGTAAAGCCAAAGCCTTTGTCTCCAGTACTAAAGCAGATATCGAGCGTGAATTTCAGGCATCAGAAATGCGTGATATTCTTTCTGAGCAGAAGAAAGAAATTGAAGAATTGCGTCAGATGGTGAATGAGACGCAGGACGATTTTAAAAGTAATGTTGATGATGCCAAAGGTCTATTCGAAGACAATATCAATAGTAGTATTGATGATGTCAAAGCACTTGATCCAAATGAGAAAAAGAAAAATAACGATAGCGACAAAATAAGCGAAACCAAGAAAAATGACTGATAAAAATCAGAGTAACGATAATAAAAGTGCTGAATCAGCGGAAGAGCTGGGCTTTTTAGCGCATCTAATCGAACTACGCAACCACTTAATGCGTATCGTTATTTCTCTTATTATTGTTTTTCTCCCATTAGCCGTTTACGCCAAAGAACTGTTTGCTTGGTTTGCACAACCTATTGTTTCACAAGGCTTACCTCTGATCAGTGTTGGGGTAACAGGTCCTGTTTTTGTACCCTATAAGCTCGCACTTCTAGCGGCCTTTCTTGTCGCCTTACCTTATATTTTCTATCAAGTATGGGCATTCGTCGCGCCTGGATTATACAAACACGAAAAGAAACTTATCTTTCCTTTATTAGCCTCAAGCGTTGGATTATTTTATCTGGGTGTGGCTTTTGTGTACTATGCATTATTGCCCATGATGTTTCAGATAATGCCCCTATTTCTTCCTGTAGAGGTAACCTATTCGCCTGATATCGCTAGTTATCTTGATTTTGCTATTGTGATGTTCTTTGCCTTTGGTTTCGCCTTTGAAATGCCTATCGCAACCATTCTACTCATTAGTACGGGAATGACGACAGCCGAAAGTTTAGCTAAAAAACGCCCTTACGTTATTGTGGGCGCATTTATAGTTGGCATGATTTTAACCCCGCCAGATATGATTTCCCAAGTTATGTTAGCGGTTCCTATGTGGCTTTTATTTGAGCTAGGCTTAGTACTCAGTGGTGTCTTTAAAAAGCGCATAAAAGAAGCAGTCGATTCTCGTGATAAAATAGAAGAAGAGCGCGTTAACTCTGCAACTGCAATGGCTGCTGGAGGCTCTGCCGCTACTGCGGTTAGTGAAGCTGCCAATAAACTCTGGGAAGATGAAAACTACGAATACGAAGAGTATGATGACGAAGATGACGATCATCAACAGCTCACCGATGAAGAATTGGATGCTGAATTAGATCGTATTGAGGCGGAAGAAGAAGCCAAAGAGAAGAAAAAAGTTCAACAAGCTAAAGACTTAGATAAGCCTGACTTGGATACTAAAAAATAAAAAAAATATTTACATTTCACATTTAATTAAAAAGGAAGTGAGCCTTTAGGGCTAGCAACTTAAGGCGGGACAAGTAAGGAAGTTCCAAGTAGTGAATTTACCCATATTGCGCTGATTTTTTGTTCCTGATTGGAGCATCTCAAGAGGCGCATAGTTGCTCTACGCAACGATTGAGATGATTCAAGCAGGAGCAAAAGGGCAAGTAAGATGGGTAAAATCATTGCTTGGAGCTTCCTAACGTCATAGCAAACAACCCGCACCCTTCGATAAGCTCAGGGAACCAGCCCTTCGGTAGACTCAGGACACCGCTTCCTGAGCTTATCGAAGGGTGCGGGTGAATAGCAGCAACATGAACTGTCCCGCCTTAAACTGCTAGCCGAAATTATTTATCTGAAAAATTATAGAACCACAAAACACACAGAAAGAACGGTATTTCCATGTGTTTTATTTAAACCACTCCAAGAAAGCTAAATCTCAAGAGGGTTACGGTGCCGCATACGCCCCATTTGGCCAACGAGGTGCAGAAATCGCTTCTCCCAAATTTGCTTCTATTAAACGCTCACGAGCTTCTAGGAGTCGCCCAACCAGTGCAGGTTCTAGCTTTGCATATTCTTCAACATCCTCATAACGGTCTACCACGATACCTAATAATTCTGTAATCGCATTACCGACTGAGTTTTGTGAAATAGTAACAATAATGCGCCCATTTTGATCACGATAAATAATTTGTTTATACGCAGGTCGCCAGCGAATTTCATTGGCAAATTTGGGATCTAATGCGATGTGTTCCCGCAAGTCTCGTGCAACACGTAAGAATTGATTGCTACTTAATAACACATCTCGAATTTGCTCTGGGAAGTTGGCATCAGCGGAAATTCTTTCTTCACCTGTTGACACTAGGCTAAAAAAGGTCTGATAGAAATCCAGAAAACCTCTTAGTATCTGCTCATATTCATACCAAAAATATCGATCTTTAAGTTTTTCAGCCCCGCCTGTCAGCTCCCAACTTGGCAAACCTTGAGGGTAGCCTGTAATTTCAAGCGCTGATTGTTCAGATGGGATTTGTTTGAGTAATTGCAAATCAAGCACTTCTAAGAACTCATGGTAAACAGAACTTAGACGGCGTAAAAATAAGGTATTGTGCCCACTATCCGTTAGGTTGACATTATTGGGGTTGGCACTATCCGCTGCACTGAGTTTATCGTAAGGAAACACCATAAAATGATTATGGATCATCCGAATACTAGGTACACCAGGTTTATTAAGCGGCCAAGTTGAATCGAGACTGGCTTCACCACAAAGCACTAAATGCTTTTTAGGATCAGGATATTTCTCAAACATATAATCACAAATGATTTGTGTCATTTGCGACCAGACCTTTTTCTCATGTCGAGCCAACTGATCACGGCGAACAGGGCGACCTAACGGGTCTAGTATGCGTCTTGAGGTATCAAGAATAATGGAGGTATCAAATTCTGAGCTATGTCCGATCAATTTTCGGTACATTAACCAGTCTTCTGGGGTTCTAAATAGACCGTTTTCTTCTGCCAAGTTTTTTAGATTAGCGGGACTATTGAAAAACTCTACAGGAGCCATTCCTTCTGGTATGGTTAAGGACATTTTAGGGCGAGGAGTCGATATTTGTAGTGGTGTTAACTTCATAAGCATTCTCTAATTTACAATGATTAAGCGCACTATAGCCTATAGAATGGTGGCTACCAACTTAAAAGTATCGATTGGAATGCCCTTTGAAGATAAAAACATCGTTAGTATCTTTGTCGAGTGTACTATGCAAAGTGACTATGGAACGTGTATGAATTACTCTATCATTTAAATTCTACCGCTGTTCTAACTATGACTAGCTGTAATGATTAAAGGAGATTATTGTTGTCTCACTGAAAGCAATTAATGTCTGCTCTAAAAAACTGCTTTCAATCAGGTTTGTGGGTACTCATAAGGATTTGATATCTGCATACTCTAAGGGGACGTCCTATGGCGTCCCTTTTTTATTTGGATGCGTTAGAACTATAAAGAAATTAAGTTACCCTAAGGAACGTGCACGGAATAACGTCCCGAAGTTCTAACGCAGAATTTTTATTTCAGATTGGATGAACTCATAAGGGGCATAGTCACTCTCGCAACGAATGAGATCATCCAAGCTGGGATAAAAAAGCAAGTTAGCGATCGGGAAGTTGTTTCGTGCACGTTCCTAAACTTCCTTATTCCTTTTAGCGATAGCAACATTCAGTCCTACTCTTTGTTCAAAGCTATCAATTTTCTGTACTGGTACATGACAAAACAGTGTTACCGATTCAGTATATTCCACATTAAGTACTTCTCCTTGTACATCGGCAAGTAAATAGCGAACCTGCGCTTCTTCAGCATAAGGAAATGATAATGCCAATGCCTGCATTGCAATTTTTGTTATAAATTCAGCCTGCTTCATCGCCTCACTAACAGAGCTGGAATAGGCGCGTATTAGACCGCCTGTACCTAGTTTAATCCCGCCAAAATAGCGTACAACCACTACAGCAATATCCCCCACACCACTATGCTCAATGACATTTAACATCGGTTTACCTGCTGTGCCACTTGGTTCGCCATCATCGCTCATTGATTTTAATGAGGTATTAGGTGCTCCAGCAATATAAGCCCAGCACACATGACGCGCATCGGGATATTCATCCCTCATTGCTTGTATCCACTGCTTGGCAGTTTTTGGGGAATCAACAGGTGTTATCCAAGTGAGAAACTTGCTACGTTTTATTTCCTGCCGATAATGAGCTGTTTTTGCTGGGATAATATAAGAGTTAGCATCCATTATTTAGTAGTACTCCAGAATTATTGATTTCTACAAGGAGGTTGTCTGACTTATTTCTAAGTGAGCATTACCCAAAGCTAGATGCTTACTTTGCCTTGATCGTAGTAGCTAGAAGTATGGGACAAGTAACGTCATAGCAAATAACCCGCACCCTTCGTATGAATGCGTTAAGCCCAATCTAATTCCCGCTGACTTTCAAAATAGCGTTCTTTATGACTAATCGGGTCAATAAAAGCTATGGACTTAGCCAGTAGTTGTAGCGGTTTACTAAAGTCATCACCTTTGCAGGGCTGTAGTTCAGGATAAAAAGGGTCATGCAAAATAGGACAGCCCAAACTAGCAAGGTGTACACGCAGTTGGTGCTGCCGTCCGCTAACGGGTTTTAAATCATATAAAGCTAGATCTTTATGCGCTTCAATAATATCAATCCCCGTTTCTGAATTAGGCTCTCCTGCAACTTCTTGCATACGAAAAAAAGGCTCTCCTTTTACCATTTTACTGCGATGGACAAACGGCAATGAGCGTTGTTGCATTAGCGCGTTATAGCCTGCAATAGCTTGATAATTTTTATTGATTTTGCGTTGCTGAAATAAGGATTGATAAAGACCACGGCTATTAGGATTAATGCAAAACATAACCACCCCCGCCGTTTCGCGGTCAATACGGTGGATTGGGGTTAATTCATCCAGTTGCAATTGTTTTTTCAGGCGCACTAATAAGGTTTGATGTAGAAAACGACCTGATGGCACCACAGGTAAGAAGTGCGGTTTGTCCGCGACTAAAATATGTTCGTCTTGATACAGAATGGTTGCTTTAAAAGGTATTTCTGTTTCATTATCTAATTCACGATAATAAAAAATATGACGATTAGCGCAATAGGGACTATCAGGGTAATAATGGTTGCCTTCACTGTCCATTATTTCACCCTGTTGCATTCTTCCTTGCATCGCTTGTTGACTAATATTAGGGAATTTTTCTACTAAAAAATCTAACATTAGCGTCCAGTTTCCTTCTGGAAGCCATACGCGGCTAGCACTAACACCATCACGTATTGGTAGAGGATTTTTTAGATGATTGTTTTTTCGCATTTTAAATCCTATGACTAGCCCAAAAGATAACTAATGCTATGCGGCTACCAATTTAAGGCGGGACAAATCCTGCGTAGGTCGGGTTAGCTTATCAAGCGTAGCGAGGTAACGTAACCCGACGCAATACCCAGCAAGTTGCACAATGCTTGTCGGGTTACGTTTTTTTGTAAGCAAAAAAATCTAACCCGACCTACAATTCCAACCAAGCAACTGTCCCATGTTAAATTGGTAGCCTGCTATGCTAACACGCCTATTTTGTGATATTAACTCAATTAGTGATGTTGAGCGGCTACCAACTTAAGGTGGGACAAGTAAAGTCATAGCAAACAACCCGTACCCTTCGACAAGCTCAGGGAACTAGCCCTTCGGTAGGCTCAGGACAGCGCCCTTTGGTAGACTCAGGACACCGCCCTTCGGTAGGCTCAGGACACCGCTTCCTGAGCTTGTCGAAGGAGGCGGGTGAATAAAACATTAACTGTCCCACCTTAAACTGCTAGCCTGTCGAGCCTCTTTATTAATTTTTATCCTTTACTCCAAACTCCCAGCGAAGCCCAGCTTTCACCACATTATCTGTGACAACGGAGTCGCCTAATCGTGATTCAAAATTGAGATAGGTTGAGCGTCCTTTGGGTAATACCGCTGAAACACCAAAACCAAGATTATAATAATTATTATCTCGTTTATTTGAATTAAACTCCTCAAATGGATTGAGATTTTTAATCTCAGCTAGTTCT
>Ga0256831_1001710_pt1 | contig 11581 bp, 14 predicted proteins | sample 132544metaG_FD_189087 | JGI IMG/M metagenome (GOLD analysis project Ga0256831, IMG submission 189087) | Hydrothermal vent microbial communities from Lau Basin, Pacific Ocean - 132-544 | ecosystem: Environmental > Aquatic > Marine > Hydrothermal vents | place: Pacific Ocean: Lau Basin | collected... | reverse complement strand
CACCTATATCCACCCATCGCGTCCCGTCAGGACCAACCTTTACTACGACCCCTTCCCTCAATTCACCGACTTTTAAGCGTTTCGGCTTATGGGATGGAATCTTCAACGGCGGTATAACTCCGGCGTATCTCAGAGTTGGCTTTAAGGGTATGTATTTCCTCAAGTATTGGGGAGTTTCCGCGTATTCCAAAACGTCTTTGATGAACTGGGACTCGTTGAGCTTGGGATCTCTGTAAATAACTATCTCCTCAACCCTAAAAATTGCACAAGCCCTCGCAATCAAACCGACCTTGAAAGTCTTTATCTTAGGATCGTTTTCGTTTATCAATGCCGATGAGGGTATTGCTATCGAGATCATTCAAAAGGTTGTTGGAACTGTTAAAAACGGTTGTCAAAGCAACTTTAGAATCTCCACCGCATCTTCAAGCTTGTCTATATCCTCGTCTATTCCGACGAGCTTCTTAACCTCTTCAACTATGAGCATTTCGAGCAGTCTACCGCTGTATTCACCGAAAAGCTTGTTCACAAGCTCCTTGAACTTTTTGGGGTCTCTGAAGGCCAACTCAAATTTTGCATTTGCGTTTATTTCCAAATGCATTTCAAGTATCTTCTCCAAAGCAGGATTCGCTCTTCTCGTTGCGTTCCTTACGGCCTGAATCATCATCTCCTCTGGACTGCTAATCATGTATGACCACCCCCTTCGAGGTTATATCGTATCTGTGAATTTTCCTCGAGTGGTTTGAAGCTCTCGACTTTAAAATCAAAATCTTCCTCCAAACTTCGTCCTCCTTTAAGTCGTATGTCAGAAGTATTATGTTGTCAGCCAACGTGCTCAGCCCCGTAGTGGGTAAATTTCCGCTCTCGACGTTCATCGTGAGAATCGTTGCAATCTGGTTGACCTTCACGAACAACTGAAGGTATCTCATCATTTTTGAGAGTTCGATCGAGTTCATGTTTTCTTCGAGTGCGGTGTAGCTGTCCAAGATTAGAACCGCGGGTTTTTCTCTCTCGACTATATCTTTAAGCTTGACGAATATGCTAACGGGACTTTCGGATTCGGGAACTATAGAAACGATCTTCAAATTTTCCTTTACCGAATCGTATTCCATTCCGTAGCACTCCATCATTCTGAGAACGCTTCCGACCGATTCTTCAAATGTAACGAAAACAGCTTTATTTCCCTTCGAAGCGTTTGAGTAAGCGGTATGTAAACCAAAGGTAGTTTTGCCCGTTCCGGTCTGTCCCGCTATAACCGTAATCGATCCCCTGTATATTCCGCCGTCCATCAAGGCGTCCAACTTAGCTATACCCGTCGTGATCTTCTCCCTACTAACGGATTCAACCCTTTCAAGTCTTGGAACTTCGAAAAAGACGAGACCTCTGTCCGTTATCGCATACTCGTATTGTGGCTTAGTTATCTTTCTCCTCCTCATCTTCACAACCTCAAGAACCCTCCTGTAATGTTCATCGCACTTTATGTAGCGTAGAACTATCACACCGTCAACGACGAACTCCTCAACACCGTATCCCAATTCCTCCCTACCCATAGGCTTCTCCGCTATTAAGATCGCCGTAATGCCCGAACTCTTTACAACTGAACCGAGGGACGCATGCAAAAAAGACCTGACCGTTCCAGGATCCATTGCGTAAGTTAGGGCGGTAATCGAATCGATAATTATTAGACTCGGCTTGAACTTTACGACTTCCTCCACGATTAGCTTTATCTGAGTCGATAGGGCATCTTTACCGACGGTAAAGAGGTCGATAAACTTGAAGTTTTCCGTCCTGAAGTCCCAACCAAACCTCTCCACGGTCTTGTAAAAATCCTCCCTCGGTTCGTTTAGAGACACGAACAAAACCCTTCCCCCTTTCCTTATCTCGTCGTGCGCTATTAAAGAGGCGAAGGTTGTCTTTCCGGTTCCGGGTTCACCGGCGAGGAGTATCATCGACCCCCTCGGAAAACCGTTCGGAATTATCTCCTTAAAGAGGTAGTCCAAACTCATGGCCGACGGGTTAACATTTGGATTAAAAATGTTTATGAAAATACATATGTTTATGTGCGGGTCGTCCGTATCGGATTCTCATCGGATCGAACCCGACCCCAACGACCCGTTAGAAGTATCTTCGGACGCTATTTAGATATTTCTATCAGCGCTATATGGTCTCTAACCTTGATCCTGCAATCCAAAACGCAGTTCCTTATCTCTTCAATAGAGGGGAAGGCTTTGAAGGAGGGAATCAGAGAGTAGTATAGGTTGAATAGATTCAAGTAATCCTTATGAACGTCAGAAAAAACTTCGGAAAACACTACAACCAATCCATCGCCACCCAAAGCTCTAACCGCATTCTGCATCGTCGATTTGACGTTCGTGTATTGCAAAACCGACGAGCAGATCACGATGTCGTATCTCCTCTTAAACAAAAGCTTCGAGTCAACGTAGTTCCATATCAGATTTACCCTATCGGACAACCTCCCTTCCTTAACCCTCGCCATCGCAAGATTCAAAAGAGGTTTGGAGAAGTCTATACCAGTGTAAATTCCGTTAGAGCTTACGAGTTCGCCGTAGAAGGAAGGGGATACGCTACCGCAACCTAAATCCAAAATCTTAACGTCGTCACCTATGCCTATCAAATCCGCAATCTTTTCCCTTACCAATTTGTAAAAGCAATCCTTCAACCAAATGTCCCAGAGATCGGAGTCCTTAATAAAGCCTAAGGTCACGTTCGGATGGTTCGGGTGTATCAACGCGAAGTATGAAGACCTATCGAAGCAGTCGAATATCTCAAGGGAGCATTCGGAAAGGGCATCGGAGTTTTCGAGGATCAAGTTCAGGGCTCTTTTCAGTTCCCTCTCTCTGAAACCCCTCAAGAAAGACCTCCACATCGAGACGTATTCCGCGTTTGGATAGTCCACCTCGTTGACCCTCGTTTTCAGGCTGAAGAAGAAAGCCTTGAAGAGCATGTATCCGTAAACGAACTTGAAGAGTTTAGACAACGTCATACCTCGCCCTCTCCTTTAAAATCTTCGCAACCCTCCTTCCGAGCTCGGTTATTCTGTAATACTTGTATCCGTCCCTATCCACAACCTCAACGAGCCCCAATTCGATTAAAGAGCTGTTTCCGTTGTATCTGTTTCCCATACCCTTCAAGCAACCCAAGACGTTAGAGGCATCACTCCCAATCTGCCTCGCTATGTTCGAAAGGTAATCGCACCTCGGATATATCGAATCCAGATAAAAAAGGACCTTCTTTCTGAGGTAGCTCTTGTTCAACGACCTGAGTATGTGAGGATCTATCGTTAGGATGTAGGGGATCACGATCATCACCTCATTATCGTTATTAGAATTATATCAATGTCCATTAAAAGGTTTTCGCTTAAACCTTGAGGAGGTTGGTTATCGCAATCTGGGAGAGGTAGCCTGAAATTGCCGCAACCCAAAGCATTCCGACCGTATGGATCAATCCGCTCATCCACCTACCCCCATCGACGATCTTAACTATTATGGACGCCACTATCGCGTGAAATATTAGGACGAGCTGAATTGCGAGGTTCAGATAGGCCATGTCGATACCCGTTAACGGGTAGAGCAGGTTTCCTATAACGTTCCTCGGAACGTTCAGGGACGTGTAGAGCTTGCTCATGACCTCTATTATACCGTATGATATGTAGAGGGAGAAGGCCATTCCTATTATCGTTCCGTAGCAGATTCCAACGAGTGAGCTTACGCTTCTCGCCCTCCTCTCCCTAAGGGAGTTTATCGTTATGAAGTTCTTGGATATTATATCTGCAACCTCTTTGGGATCGCTACCCAAGTTTATCGCCTCGACGAACATGTTCGTGAACCTGTAGATGAGGTTGCTACAGCTTTCAATTCCAAACCACCTCCAAGCAAGGTTCTTGTTCATCCTCGTGCAGAGCCTCTTGTAAAGGGCCTTCACGCTCTCGGTAAGCTCTCCGAAGTCGTGAGTTGTTAGAAACTTCAAAGCGGTCAAAACGTTTCCACCCATTGCGGAAGCGGAAGCTCCAAGGCTCATTAAAAATGAGGGTGCGTTTTTATCCCTTCTAACTATCTTACTTTCCTCCCTCTTGGAAACGAATCCCGGTAGGATCATGGGGGTCATGCTGAGGGCAACTATAAAAGGAACGGGAAGGTTGAACATCCCTTTGAGGTAGATCGAAAACAAGAGAAAGGAAAAGACAATCAAACACAAAACGCACGAAACGTAAAACGACTTGTAAATCTTCCAATCGACCTTCGTAATCTCACCAGAGGTCTGCCATATCGGATCGACAGGAGAGACCATCTTGACGTAGAGCAACAGACCCAACTCCACGAGTATCAGGAAAACGAGGACGGAATTCAAAATTGTTGCAACGCTTAACCCAGTCAAGAACGGTGCTATTATTGCAAACGAAGCGAAGAACGAAACTGATATTATAACCGATACGTAAACCTCCTTAAAAACGTCTATGCTGTAGAGTTTACCTTGGTAGAGGGTTGAGAAGGCGTTCATAACGACCTTCTGCTCCCTCTTTACGAACTCCTTGAAGTCCTCACCGCTGTCTATCTCGTGAGCAAGCCTATCAAGGAAGTCGGAAAGTATCTTGCTCGGTGTCCTCTTGGCTATGAACCTACAGGCCTGAGACAGATTTTTGTTCCACTTCTCCATGAGCAGGTAGATCTTCCTCGTCTCTTCAGCCAAAGCCTTGTATTCCTTCCTTTCGGAAAGAATCTTCATCATCTCCTTCCTGCTTATCTCAGAAGTTGCTAAGGCACCCATGTGGGTTATGTAGAAGTGTATGTTGTCCTCTATCTCCCTCCTCCTCCTGCCCTTGAGTATCTTAGGAAGGAGGGGTATGGGTATCAGAAGGAATATTGGAATAACGTAAAGGACAATCGAAGCTAATCCCAGACTTTTGACTGAGTTGGAGAGAACGGTTAGAATCAGCAATAGATAGAGCGTTGCAAAGAAAAACGCCGGAATCGTCAACTTCAGCCTGACCTCCATACGACCACCTAAATCCTGAAGGGCAAACCCTGAAGGCCTTTCTTGTAGTAAGACCAGATAACCTTAACGACCTCGTAGTAGTCGAAGATCTTCAGCTCAACCATCCTCTGGAGTATCCTCGCCCTCAAGAACATCTCCTCGTATATCTCCCTCGGGTCTTCAAGTCCGGCGGTTTGGGCTATCTTGTTCTCCAGTATGTATGAGTTGTAAAGACCTCTGAAGTTGTGCTTGTCCGTAACGGAATCCCATTCGAAAACGGTCCTCGTAACCACTCCACCAACCTCCTCGTAGTAACCCTCGATCTCCTCAACTACCAAACACCTCCTTAAAAATTGACCCTTCCTGTAAACCGCCTGCTGAATCAGAACGACGTTTAAATTGTCTATGAAGGTTATGGGAACGTTTATGGGATCTCCAGTTAACCTCTGAATAAGCTTCTTGACGCTTCCGGCGTGGAAGGTCGCCAAAACTGGATGTCCAGTCTGCATGGCCTGAAACGCAACCGCTCCTTCCTTACCCCTGATCTCTCCGACTATTATGTAGTTCGGCCTGCTCCTCAAAGCAGCCTTCAAGAGATCGAAGAGATCGACCTTCCCCTCGCTTCCCCTCTCCCTCGTGCAGAGCTGTTGCCAAACGGGGTGGGGAACCTGAACCTCTGGAGTGTCTTCAGCTGTGTAAATCTTGGATTGGGGTTTTATGAAGGGAATCATGGCGTTTAGCGTCGTGGTTTTACCGCTCGCTGTTTCACCGCTCACCCATATGCTCATGCCGTATTCCAAACAGAGCCAGAGGTAAGATGCAACCTCAGCACTCAACGTTCCCCAGTTTATGAGCTGTGTCACGCTTATGGGCACAGCGGTGAACTTCCTTATCGTAAAGGACGGACCCTTTAAGGAAACGTCCGGGCTGTAGATTATGTTTATCCTGCTACCGTCCGGTAAGGTTCCGTCAACGATAGGGTTCCTCTCGCTAACTGGCCTTCCAATCCTTTCACCCAAGTTCTTGAGGTATTCAGCCAAATAGACGTCGTTCTTGAAGTCTATGTTCGTCGGAAGCATGTCGAATATCTTGTGAACTATGTGGGTGTTCTTAGGCCCTATGACGTGAATGTCCTCGATGTATGGGTCCCTTATCAGAGGTTCCAAAGGTCCGACACCTATCACGTCCCTCTTTATGAGATACCTGAACTTCTCGACCTCCTCCTTCGTCAGCTTGAGCTTTTCAAATCCGAACTTCAGAAACCTCTTCCTCTCAACCCGAACCTTCTCATCTACGATCTCAACGACCTTGTCTATCAAAACGTCTATGAGCTCCTCAAGCTCCTCGTCGCTCTCGGGCGTTTTCTCTTGCGGTGCAATTTCGAGCATCCTGTCCATGAGAATCCTATACTTCTCCTCCTCATCACCCTCAAGCCTCGGCTCTATGGCGATGTATCTCTTCTCCCCATCCCTGTCGGTGTATATGTGGATGAAGATGGGATCTCCGACGGGATAGATTAGGTTTGGTCTCGGTAGGGATTTCATGTCCCTCGACAGCGTCGGAACGAATGTGGGTGTAACTCCCTCCTTCTTCCTGAACCTCTCTATGTAATCCCTCAGATGCGGATTCCTGCTCAAAGCGGATTGCAAACTGTCGGACTTCATGCTATCGCAGCTATCTCTACAACCAAACCGATTCCAGCCTCAACCCTGAAGGCAATCTGCTTCGAGTAGCTACCCAAAGCGAGGTTATACTTCTTGATGGTCATAACGTTCTTCAGGTCCGTTCCAAGCTTTTTAACGTTCGTTTCCGCCAAAAACGTGCAAGCGTTCTCTATAATCCTTATCAAAGAATCTTCGATCTCCTTCGATCCCGTCAGTATTATGGCCCTGTTCAACGCGGTCAAACGCTTGAAGAAGCTCATAACGTCTCTGAGTAGTTCCTTATTCCTATCGTATCTTACGAGTGTAGTGAAGGAGTCTATTATCACGACGTCGTTTTCGAAGAGTTCTTCGGCTTGCATAACCTTTTCGAGGTAGTCGTCCACCATCTTACGATCTCCCAAAAGGGGATAAACTGGAATGAATAGCAAGTTTCTTTTAACTATGCTCTTAACGACGTCGTAACTTAAAGAGGACATCTGCTTCACGAACTCGATCGTGGTCAGCTGGGTGGAAACGTATGTGACCTTGAAACCGTTCTTAAGAAGTCCGTATGCTATCCTCTGGCAAACTACGGATTTACCGCTACCGCTCTCACCGAGTATGAACGCCAAGGTTCCGTAGGGTATTCCGCCCCCCAGCCTCTTGTGAAACTCGTCGTTCTCCAAAGCCACTGAAAAGAGCTTCATACCTCACACCTCGAAGTCAAAGGACTTCGAAACTCCGTTGTAGAGGACCACCGTTAGTCTGTGATCTCCGCTTGAAAGGGTTGTGTTGACTTTCAAGATACCAACGTCCCCGGGTTTCAAGCTGAAGGGCGTAGTATAGATATCGTTCACGACAACTCCGTCGATTAGGACAGTTACCGTATCGTTTGTGAAGGGAAACTCCCTTTCACCCGTGTTCTTTATGTAGAACACGTATCCGTTGTCGTAGGGAATCGTAGTCGGGTCGTTTATTATCTCGAAGTCTGTTGAGAGGTAGTTTATAAGATCGTTTCCCCTGTTTTCGAAACCTATGGCCATCTTCTGAACCGTGACGAATGCAACTGTTGACACGGAAGAGGCGAGGATCACTGCGGTGATGAAGAGGATCAGGTGTGCGGTCGTTTCTCCGGCCATTCACCTCACCTCAAACTGGTAAAACACCTTAACACCGTCCTCGGAAACGACGAGGAGTCTGTGAGTTGAGTTAACGTCACCGTAAATCTCTCCGCAGTAGAACTCCGCAGACTTCAAGGGGTAAAGCTTTGTAACGTTCGGAGTGCAGTTTACGATTTCACCGTCAACCAGAATTGAAAATTCATCGCATTTCAGAGTTTTCGAGCCCGTGTTTTTAACGATTACCGAGAGTTCGTATGTGTTTGATGTCAGTCCTTTGGCGTAAACATTCACTATCTCGAACTTGGACTTCTCCGGGATGTATCTGTAAAACCTGCCCAGCTCCTTCAAATCCGTAACCACGACGTGAAGGAAAACTCCAAAGATCGCCACGACCGTATCAGGATTATCAGAAATCCCGCGACGGTGCTAAACCCCATACAACTCCTCAACACCCTTTTTAATTCTCTGAATTGTCCTCTCCACGAGTGTTATTGCGTCTCTATCGAACTTGCCCGTTCTAAGGGCCTCTATGAACATCAGGGAGGTCATGTGATCCCTAACGCTCATGAAACCCACGGGTCTCCAATCGGAGTTCTCGTGATAGAGCTTGATTCCTCTGGCGTATCTCAAGATCGTAAGCATAACCTCCTCGCTTATCCAACCCACATCAACGTAGTAGTCCAAAACGTCTTCAAGTCCGTCGTATCCCACCCTTTCGATCATGAACTCTATCCACCTCAGGAGAATCATTATTCTCTCGGCGTCGTTCGGAATTCTGTTCAGCCTCACGGTAGGGGTTTCGACGACCTTTGGACTCTCAAACGTTTTATCTTCTTCTACCGTGTCTATCGTTTCAGCACTCCTCTCCCTTGCAAGGCCGTTTATGAATTTCTCGATTTCTTCGAGCTTTTTCATGAGATTTGATGTCGTTGAAAGCTCCTTTTGAATTCTCTCAACGATTTCGTCAAGCTTCTCTTCGGAAATATCCTTCCCCTTCAGCCTCTCGTAGAGTTCGTCCAAGATTATGCCGGGCAACTTTCCCCTGTATCTCTCCAGCTTCTCCCTCAATTCGTCTTTGACCTTTATGACGTTCCTTATGTCCATCCGAATCATCCTCCGTAGAGGACTTCATCTATTATCCTGTCCAAGTCCAAACCCATGAGGAGCAGGATGTCCCTCTTCAGCATCTCTATCTTTTTATAAATGGAGTTGTCAGAATTTACGAAGGGGTTGACCTTTGCCGAAACGACCTCGTAGAGAACCATGACGTCCTTCAGCGTGTCGTCCATCTTCTTCAACTGCTCTTTTAAGCCGTCCATCTCCCTCTTCAATCCGTTTATCGAAACTTCAAGCCTTGCGGTTTTGTTTTCGAGATCGTTTATCCTCTCCGTCAGCTTCTCCATCTCGTTACCTTCATTCACTTCCTCTACCTTCTCCTCTTCAACCTCCTTTTCAACCTCCTTCTCCAACTCCTCCTCTATCACCTCCCCCTCCTTCTTCTTAAAGACCTTGAGCATGATACGTCACCTCTCAAAAATAAATTAAAAAATAAAATTAAAAAAATTAAAATAAAAATTAAGGTTACTGGAGCTCGATGACGTTGACGGTGTAAGCTGGTGGTGTCGTGAAGTCAATCACACCCGGTGCACCGTGCTCTGGTCTAACCTCTCCGTAAACGTGAACTCTCGGCTTGAATCCCTGACCGAAGGTCTTATCGACGCTTATCGTCAGAATAACCTTGTCTCCCTTGTTCAACACCGGATAGTCCTTAATTACGGAACTGTCCTCGTCCTCAAGGACGATTATGCCGAACTTGTTCGCCTTCACGTTGTTCCAGAAAGTAGTGTTCGTGAAGGTGTTGTTTACACCGTTCCTCGCATCCCACCACGATTCGTTGTCGTAGGTGAGCATTGTCTCGTTCTGACCGTCGGACAGCGTTATCACGACCTTACTCAAGTCTATGTCCTGTCCACCGGTGTTTGGTTCTATGTATATGGCCAACCTCGTTATGTTGCTGTCGTCAGCTCTCGGATTTGGAACGTATCCTGCAACCTTCATGACCTTGATACCGCTCGCAACCTCCTGAGTCGTTTCCCTACCTGTTGAGGTTGCCTTTTGCTGTAGGAATCCAACGGTTTGGATCAACACCGCCGCACTCACCGCAGCCACGAGCACTATCGCTATGAACACTATCAGTATCTCAATACCTATCGCTCCCCTCCTGTCTTTTCTCCACCTCAACACATCCCACCACCTCCTTATGATTGTTGTAATTATAATAATAAAAGGGTTCTGCGTAGGTGTTTGTGTAGGTGCACAACTTCAAAAAGTCAAACGAAACGGCTTCAACTACTTTTAGACTTACTTCTCAACTCCTCCAAGAGAGTGCAGGCCTGACAAACCCTTTTTGGAGTTGGTTCTCCGCATCTCTCACATCTGTTGAGCTTAATTTGGGGATACATCTGTCTCAAGCAGGGAATCAACTGTTCGAAGCTTCTCATTATTGAATACTTTCTTCCCGGATACTTCTCCTCGAAATCGTATATGAAGTCTCTAACCGTGGCCCTAACGGGGAAGTGGCTGTATGGACACTCGTTCATGTCCATCGGAAGGTTGTGTAACAGTCCGTAAACGACTACATCCTTCTCGTAAACCTCTCTGAAGGGTTTTATCCTCATTACCAACCCCTCCTGAACCCGCTGAGGTATCAACCTCGCAAGTCTCTCTATGTCCGCCTGAAGGAAGTTTAGGAGAATGGTTTGAACCTCGTCGTCCAAGTTGTGCCCCGTAGCGAGTTTGGTTGCACCCATCTCCCTTGCGGTTTTGTTGAGCAGATACTTCCTAAAAACCCCGCAGTATGTGCACGGCTTTTTGTCTCCGACCTTTACCATCTCGTCCAGAGTCATACCGAAGTTCTCCTTAAAAGAAACGATCACGTGCTCGATACCCAGATCTGAAGTTATCTTCTTAGCTATCTTCACCGTTGGAGGCCTGTAGCCTTCTATACCCTCATCCACAGTTATAGCAAAGATTTCTACGTCTCTCCTCTTTTTTAAAAGCTTGTTTAGAACGTAGGTCAAAGTTACGCTGTCCTTACCACCGCTCAAGGCTACGGCGATTCTGTCACCGCTTTCTATCATCTTGAACTTGTTTATGGCGAACTTCACCTTCTTCTCGAAGTATTCTACGAAGTGCTTGGCACACAGGTGCATGTTCGCATGCCTTATGTAGGTCACCGCCGGCCTCTTACACTTACTGCACGTTATCACGAATTTGAGGTAGGGTTCGGACATTAAAAATATTAATACAGAAAGGTGTCGTCCCTATCAAGAGGTTAACTTTACAGCTTTAGAGATCGTTGTTCAGTTGTAGCACCTCGCTCTGGTTAGCATGCGGAAATTCTGATGACGCTTGACTTCATTTAATGTTGACACTATTTCGGAAGGTAAACGCTTTTCGGCACATTTTCATCGAGAAGAAAGCGGTATGACACGTCTCTCCCTTCTTAAAAGTTCGGAAGCCAAGCGTAGTTCTTCGAGTATTGCTTCCCTGTTTAACTGAGGATATTCTTCGAGAATTTCATCTATGCTCATTCCAGAACCAAGCATTTCAAGAACATCTGATACCAAGATTCTCGTTCCCTTAAAGACGAGCTTTCCGTGACAGATTTTCGGATCCATCGTTATCCACTTAAATTTCCCGAGCATTACTTTCAAATTTGTAAAGTTGGATAAAAACGTTGCTACCTCTTTAACTGTAAAAAGCCACGCTGTTCATTTAAACGCGATCGAAACGCATCTCGACAAATCGCCGTAAACCGCTTTTACC
>Ga0256831_1001709_pt1 | contig 11582 bp, 7 predicted proteins | sample 132544metaG_FD_189087 | JGI IMG/M metagenome (GOLD analysis project Ga0256831, IMG submission 189087) | Hydrothermal vent microbial communities from Lau Basin, Pacific Ocean - 132-544 | ecosystem: Environmental > Aquatic > Marine > Hydrothermal vents | place: Pacific Ocean: Lau Basin | collected... | reverse complement strand
TTGTAGGCGTTAACTGGATTCAGGCCACGGATTATGCAAAATGGAGATCCGACCGTGTAAACGAGCAGCTGTTGATTGATGCCGGAATACTTGATTATGACCCGGATCAGAAAGATGATAATAACTTTAATACCGAAGCCTATCTGGCAGGCCAATATGAAGGCCTTGTTAAAGAAGGTAAAGAAGATTTAAACCAGGATGGTACAGGAACACGACAGGTACGCTATGAAGACGGTATTTTGCTTCCCGACTACCGCTTACCAACAGAAGCCGAATGGGAATATGCAGCCTACGGCCTTATTGGCAACACCCTTTACAACCGTATTGTTGAACGAAAAACCTATCCCTGGAATGGTGAAGCAGTTCGTACCGACGAAACTAAATATTACGGAAGCTTTGTGGCTAACTTTAAAAGAGGCAATGGTGACTATATGGGTGTGGCAGGCGATTTGAATGATGCTGCAGCATTACCGGCACCGGTTCTTTCGTACTGGCCTAACGACTATGGTTTGTACAACATGGCAGGCAACGTAAGTGAATGGACAATGGATGTGTATCGCCCTCTTTCGCATCAGGATGTATCTGACTTTAACCCCTTTAGAGGAAATGTGGTTAAAGTTATTAAAACCGATATGGATGGCCATATAGCTCCTAAAGATTCGCTGGGACGCATTGAATATGTAAATATTGACGAGTCGAAAATTGCCAACAGAGACAACTTTAGAAAAGCCAATAACATCAACTATAAGGATGGTGATTACCAGTCGAGTATTGAGGTTGGTTCCGATTGGACAGCAGGACCTGACAACGAAAACACCACTAAAAACATGTACGATTATGGTAAAACCAGTTTAATAACCGATAAGTCAAGAGTTATTAAAGGAGGTTCCTGGAAAGATGGTGTTTACTATCTTAGCCCGGGCGTTCGCCGTTTTATGGATGAAGACAAAGCTTCGGCTACCGTAGGTTTCCGTTGCGCCATGAACCGTGTGGGAAGCCCTGCCGGAAATGGTAAATAAAAAAAACTTAATTATCTTTACCCCGGTTTGCATCTGCTTTCCGGGGTTTTTTATATATGGACATTATTCAAGAGCTATATCAAGTATTTACGCGCTCTTCCGGAATCTCAACCGATTCGAGGAAAGATGTGAGGAATACCCTCTTTTTTGCCCTGTCGGGCGAAAATTTTAACGGCAACCGGTTTGCTGAAATTGCCTTAAACAAAGGAGCAAAGCTTGCGGTAATTGATGATGCATCCTACAAAAAGGATGACAGATATTTACTTGTTAATAATACGCTTGAAACTTTACAGCAACTGGCACGGTATCACCGGAAGCAGGTTAATATTCCCGTAATTGGCATTACCGGCACCAATGGAAAAACAACCACCAAAGAGCTTGTGGCCGCGGTTTTAAAAACTACTTTTAACACAGTTGCCACACAGGGTAACTATAACAATCATATTGGCGTGCCGTTAACACTGCTGCGTATTGGCAGTAAAACAGAAATAGCCGTAATTGAGATGGGAGCCAACCATCCGGGCGAAATTCGTTTTTTGTGTAACATGGCACTTCCAACACACGGTATTGTTACCAACATTGGAAAGGCACATCTTGAAGGGTTTGGAAACTTTGAAGGAGTAAAAAATACCAAAAAAGAGCTGTACGACTTTTTAAACAAAAACAAAGGAAGCGTATTTGTAAATGCCCAAGACCCGCTTTTGTTAAATCTGACGGAAAAGTTAAACCGAATTGCCACCTATGGAGCCGATAAAAGTGATGTTAAGGGTGAAATAGTGAACCGGAAACCCTTTTTGAAGCTGAAAATCAATTTTGGAGAAACAGACGTTATCATATCAAGTCAAATGTACGGCAGCTATAATTTTTCCAATATAATGGCTGCCGCTGCCGTGGGGAGTTATTTTAATGTATCGCCATTTTACATTGCCAAAGCCATTGAAAATTACCGGCCGTCAAACAACAGGTCGCAGCAGATAACCACCTCGAAGAATCATATTGTTTTGGATGCATACAATGCCAATCCCGTTAGCATGGCCACGGCCATCAACAGTTTTGTGGATGCCGAATTTGAAAACGGATGCCTGATTTTGGGCGATATGTTTGAACTGGGTTTGGAAAGTGAAAAGGAGCATCAGAAAATTGTTGATTTATTGTTGGAAACAGATATTCAGTGTGTTTACCTTGTGGGTGAAGGCTTTGCCAAAACATCAAATCCGTTTACCGGTTTTTTAACAACAAAAGAAGCCTTTGAATTTTTTAAGCAGAACCCTTTAAAAGGAAAAAACATTCTGATTAAAGGTTCGCGCGGCATGCATCTGGAAACCTTACTTGAAACGTTATGAAAATCTGGAAAACCATAGGGTTGATGTCGGGCAGTTCGCTGGACGGGTTAGATATAGCTTACGCAGAATTTTGGAAAGACCAAACAGGATGGCAATACAGTCTTTTGGTTGGCGAAACAATTGAATACTCTTACAAATGGCACTCCGTTTTAAAAAATATCAGAAATTATAGCGAAGAAAAATTGATGACGCTTCATTTCGATTATGGCAAACTGTTGGGTGAGTTAACCAATAATTTTATCGCTAAACATAACTTAAAACCCGAGTTAATCGCTTCGCACGGACACACGGTTTTTCATAATCCGGAAAAAGGATACACTTTTCAGCTTGGCGCCGGAGAAATTTTGAGCGAAATAACAAACATTACTACAATAACTAATTTTAGGATTCCCGATATTCTTCAGGGCGGAAACGGTGCGCCGCTGGTTCCCATTGGCGATGAGCTGTTGTTTTCCGAATATAAAGCCTGTTTGAATATTGGTGGAATAGCCAACATATCGTTTATAAAAAACAAGCAGCGGGTGGCTTTTGATGTTTGCCCTGCCAATCAGCTTTTAAACCATCTTGCAGCTAAAAAGGGCTTAAGTTTTGATGAGAACGGCAGGTTGGCCTCGGGTGGTAAGGTTTTGGAAAGCCTCTATCAAAAACTGGCTGAAAACCCCTTTTACTTTAAGCTGTATCCCAAATCGTTAAGTAATGAGTATGTTGCCGAAAGTTTTATTCCTTTAATTGATAGGGCAAAAGGAACCATCGAGGACAAACTGCACACGGTATCCATTCATATTGCTGACCAGCTTTACAAGGCAACATTGCTTATTGAACGGCGGGATGATATTTACCGGCCTGTCGAAATGGACAGAACGCTTGAGGGAAATGGAAAAATTTTGGTTACCGGAGGAGGTGCTTTCAACCGTTTTCTTATGGAAGCTCTTGACGACATTGTTCCTTATGATATTATCGTTCCGGATACAATGCTCGTTAATTACAAGGAGGCGCTTGTATTTGCTTTAATGGGTGTGCTTAAAATAAACGGCGAAATCAACTGCCTTGCATCAGCAACAGGTGCCCGTAGCGATAGCAGTGCAGGGACTGTTTACGAAATAGGTCACTGATTTTTATGATTCTTATGATTTGACTGATTTCTTTTTTCTTATCATAACAATCAGTTCTATCAGTCCAATCAGTGTACTATTAACCTAAGCTTAGTCAGCAGCCGATTCCTTTAAAACAAACCGGTCGTAAAAAAACAGTCCGATGATGGTGGCAACGCCAATGGCCGAAAACAAAATCCATATTTTTTCCGGGTGATAGTTGTCCCATAAAAATCGTGTCAGCTGATCAGAGTTCATTCCCATCAGTTTTTCAGCCCTGTGCATATAATCGTTTTGGGTAAAATCTTTCGATATTTCAGGAATTGAAAGGCCTCGTGCGGCTACCTCATGTTTGAGCAATGTAATTTTATCGGACCAGGCCTGATAAACATCACCCGAAAGAAAGCCTGTAATAAAATTACCGGCAGCCACCGGAAGAAAAGAGGTTCCCATATACAAAGCTTCTTTGTTTCGTGGAGCAATTTTTCCAATGTATTCGGTAAATTTTGGTGAAGAGGCCATTTCGCCAATGGCAAAAACAAATATACCAACCACAACAAACAAACCGTTATGCTGACTGAAGGCGAGGCCTATGCCAATGGCGTTTACAAAAATACCTGTTATAATACCGTTCACAGGCCGTAGTTTCATAACCAAAGCTGATATTAATATCTGAAAAACAACAATCGACCCCGCATCGAGGGTAACCATCATTTCGGGTGCAATGGTTTTTTCAGGAGTTCCTATGGCTGCAGCAAGTGCGGGCGACAGTGAGGCAATAGCATTGTATACCACGTGTGTGTTAACCCATTGGTCGATAAAGTTGGGGAGTGTGTAAAACAGTTGGTTGAACATAGTCCAAAAACCCACCATAATAATAAGAAACAGCAATAACTTCATATCTTTTAAGGCAGTCCAAATATTTATCAGCGAATTTTTAATTGATTCCAACAAGGGATCGGTTGTTTTTTCCCGATAGGGTTCCTTGTAAAAAAGAATAACTAAAACAAGGTTTACCAAAATGGCCGATGCAGCCATAAAAAACACGATTCGCCAACCGTAAGCCGCGCGTAACTTTGATGAAAATACTGGCCCCACAAGGCCTCCGATATTTACCATCATATAAAACACCCCGAATCCTATGGAGGAGTTACTATCATCGGTGGTTTTTGCAATGGTTGCCGAAACAATGGGTTTAAAAAGTGCTGCGCCCAGTGCCACCAGCAAAAATGCAATATATACCGTAAAATAGGTTGTAACATATCCCATAAACAGATAGGAAGAAGATAGAATAGTAAACGCAATGATCAACATCTTTTTATAGCCCACCTTATCGGCAAGGGCACCTGTAATTAAAGGGAGAAAATATAAAATTGCGGTTACGGGTCCCATAATAGCACCTTTTTGGCTTTGCGTAAAGCCCAACGCTCCTTCATCGGTTGATTTGGTTAAATAGAGTGCTAAAACAGCAAACAAACCATACCATGCCCATCTTTCAAACAACTCTAACGTGTTCGACACCCAAAATGTTTTGGGAAACGATTTCATTACCTTTCCAAATTTGCTCATCTTATTAAAGTTAATTGTTTCTTAAATCGGAAGCGCAAATATATAAATAATGTTGAAGCTTCATGCCTAAGGTGTCTTTACCGGTTACCGCTTTGCATTGTTCAATATTTGAAAAGGTACCACCCGCTTTTTTACGGGCATCAAAAATCTTTTTTGTAAGCTTATAATTGCAGTAAGGATGATGCAACAGCTGCTTGAAGCCGGTTTGGTTAATACAAATCTTGTGTATTTTATTGGTGTCAACAACAACGTATCCTGCTATATTTGAATAATATTTCTTTTTCATTCCATAAACCTCGAGGAGCTGCTTTTTGGAGTAAAAGCCCCCCAGCTTATTTCGGTAGGCAACCACTCTTTTACCTAACCAATAGGGGATGTTAAGGTTGCCTTTTAAAACGTTGGTGTCGGCGCTGTTAATTTCGGTAACTTTAAATATTGTTTTTCGCTGTTTACGGTTATCAATTATTTCATCTCCCTTTGCTGAAAACAGCGGTTTTATAACAATGTAAGGCTCCAACACCTTGAACTCGGCTTCTGAAATGGAGTACAGCTTTTTTAAGTCGGATTTGGTGTAAAACTTACCTCCCTTGGCTTCGTAATTCTTTATCACATCAATTTGCCGGTTTGTAAGCCCCAGCTTCAGCCATAAATTTCTTGGCAGCTTGTTGGGTTCGAAGGGAAAAGGGTGTAGTCTTTCGTTGGCCAGGGCTTCTGACAGTTGCCCTAAGCTCTGGATTTTTTCTATTTGCAACGAATCGTAGATTTGTTTTTGCCGGGCTTGAAACAATTTTATTTGAGCCACCATTTCAGTATTGTCAAATTCATGGCTTTTAACCATTGCAGGCAAGGTAAAATAAACAACCGAAAAAAGCAGAATTAAAAAAACAAGAACGATAACTCCATATTGTTCAGCCTTGCTGAGGCTGAAAAAGTCGCGGATTATTTTTTTTATTTTGTGTAGCAAGGCGTAAGTTTTAATAGCGTAGTTGTATTAAATTGCCCTGTAAAGATAAACAAAGTTTTTATTTGATAATACCAAACCTGAAAGAGCGATGGAGAGTGGACGGGCAACGAAAGAGGGTGGGCGGTAAATCAGTGTATTAGTGGTTTTTAAGATTACATATCCAATTCCAGATTAAGCTGCTCTTTAAGCTGTTTTATGCCGGGATATTTTTTTGCCATGGCTTCAAATTTTTCGCGGTCGGTTAAAACAACCTTACGCTCTTTTTTGCCTGGTAAAACAGGTTCGATGGTAATTTGATTGTTGTTGAGTTCCCGTTTTAAAAACTCCAGCAGGGCAGCCATGTTTAAAACATCTTTGGCAATAATCATGTTATCTACCTTCATCTTTATTTTAAACTGCTCTGTTAATTGGGGTTTGTATTTTTCGATGGCCGAGCCGAATGTTGGCGATTTTGCCTTGTACTCTTTGGCAAACCGGCTCCAAACCTCTTCAAGTTGTTCCTGGTCAAAATCGGTGGTAACAATGGCTTCCTGTTGCTCCTCCTCATCCTTTTTGTTTTTTAATGCATCCAGCGTTGATTTAATGGAGACGTTGGATATATTTCGTTCGCCATTACCGTTTTTAGCGCTTTTGCCTGACGGGGTCTCTTGTACTTTTATTGTTGTTTTAGCGGTGATTTCAGGTTCGGGTTTCGGTTCCTCTTTTTTTACGGCAGGCGTTTGATAGGCCGGTGAAGGCTCCGAAACAGTTGTTTTTTCCGGAGGGGTGCTTACTTTGGGTGTTTCAACAGCAGGGGTCGGTTTCTGCTCTGTTGTTTTTGCTTGTGCCGGCTGCGATGCTTGCTGCTGTGGAGTCCATTGCATGGATGAAAGCTGTATCAAAGCAATTTCCACATGCAGCTTTTTATGGTTGCTGGTTTTATAACTCAGGTCGCATTTGTTGGTTAAGTCAAGCGCTTTTAAAATAAACCCCGGGTTGCAGCGTTCCGATTGGCTCCGGTATTTCTCTTTAAGAGCCGGGCCGACTTCTAACAGTTTAAGCGTTGCCACATCTTTTACAACCAACAGATGTCTGAAATGTTCGCTTAATCCGGTTATAAAATGCTGGCCGTCAAAACCGTTTTCCAGAATCTCGTGAAACGTAAGCAGTAAATTGGAGGTGTCACCGTTTAAAATATAATCAACAATTTTAAAATAGTACTCGTAATCGAGGATGTTCAGATTTTCAATAACATCTTTGTACGAGATGGTGTTGCCGCTGAAACTCACAATCTGGTCGAAGGTTGAAAGTGCATCGCGCAACGCTCCGTCAGCCTTTTGGGCGATAACATGCAGTGCTTCCTTGTCAACGTTAATATTTTCGCTTTCGGCAACCCAGGCCAGATGTGCGGCAATATCGTCAACGCTGATGCGTTTAAAGTCGAAAATCTGACACCGTGAAAGAATGGTGGGCAGAATTTTATGTTTTTCGGTGGTGGCCAAAATAAACTTGGCATACTCCGGAGGTTCTTCAAGGGTTTTTAAAAAAGCATTGAAAGCAGCCTGCGAAAGCATGTGAACCTCATCAATAATATAAACTTTATATTTTCCGGCCTGCGGAGGGATGCGAACCTGATCCACAAGATTGCGAATATCATCTACCGAGTTGTTGGAAGCGGCATCCAGCTCATGGATGTTAAAGGAGGCGTTGTTGTTAAAGGCGGTGCACGATTCGCACTCGTTGCAAGGCTCCATTTCCGAAGTGGGATTCAGGCAGTTAATGGTTTTGGCCAAAATACGGGCACAGGTTGTTTTGCCCACACCACGCGGTCCGGTAAACAAAAATGCCTGAGCAAGGTGGTTGTTTTTAATGGCGTTTTGTAGTGTTGAGGTAATCGACTCCTGCCCCACAACCTGTTTAAAGGTTGACGGCCTGTACTTTCGTGCTGAAACAATAAAGTTATCCATAAATCATTCACGGTTTAAGCTCCAAAAATAGTGAAATTAGCCTTAATCCAAACATCGAAAAACGTCTGTTGTAAATAATTTTTCAGCTTCTGAACCAACCTACTGAAACTTCGGCTCATTTTACTACTTTTGGCCTATGGAAAACCTGCTTATTTACGTTTCAAAAAAAACCGCCCGCGTGCGATATACCTTTAAGTTGGTGTTTACCGATATTTTGTTGATGGATTACACACTAACTTCCGATTTGGATGCATTCCTTTCGGCCGACAGTCCCAAAATGCAATACTCGGCCAAGCCCTATTCCGACGACCTCTTTTTTCAGTCAAACGGACTTTTGTTAGAGAGAGGTGTCGATTCGATGGAGTTAAATCCCTTTGAATACGAAGGTATCAACGTTTTTTTTCCTGTAAAAGATAGTATGTCGGTACTTCCTTTTGATGTGTTTTCCGCTGTTTTTTATCTCGTTTCGCGATACGAAGAGTATCTGCCCTTTGTAAAAGACCAACATGGCAGGTTTACCGCGCATAAAAGCATCTCGCACGAACTCGGGTTTCTTCAAAAGCCGGTGGTAAACATTTGGGCTTTAAAAATAAAAGAGATTTTGCTGGCGAAATATCCACAAATTAAGTTTGCCGTACGCAACTTTAAATTTTTGCCAACCTACGATGTTGACTCTGCATGGGCATATGCGCAAAAAGGATTGGTCAGGACAACAGGCAGCTATCTGCTTGCCCTTAAACGAATGGATTGGTACGACATCAAAGTACGAACACAAGTGCTGCTGCGATTGCGAAAAGACCCCTTTGACACCTTCGACCTGCAACTGCTATATCAAAAAAAATACGGATTAAAACCCGTTTACTTCTTTTTGTATGCCCATTACTCAAAGTACGATAAAAACATAAACACACGCAATAAGAAATTTAAAATGCTCATTAAAAAGATGGTTGACTACTCAAAAATAGGTATTCATCCATCCTACTATTCGCTGGAAAAACCCGAGCTGGTTGCCGCCGAGCTTGAAGGGCTTGAAAAGGTTGTTAACAAAGAGGTAAACCGAAGCAGACAACATTTTTTACGGTTGGTGCTGCCCGATACTTACCGTACACTAATCAGTAACGATATTACCGATGATTATACAATGGGGTACGCTGCCCTTCCGGGATTCAGAGCCGGTATTTGCACGGCACATCAATTTTACGACCTTGATTTGGAAACCGAAACCCCCTTAAAAGTTCATCCTTTTGCCGTTATGGACGGCACCCTGCGTGATTATATGAAGCTAACTCCGGCTGATGCTTTGCTGACAATTAAAAAACTAATTGATGAGGTTAAAGCAGTAAACGGCACCTTTATTTCGCTGTGGCACAACGAATCGCTGAGCGACGAACAACGTTGGAAAGGGTGGCGATACGTTTACGAAGAGTTACTTAAAATGGCTGCCGGGCAATAAAACATCCTATGATACGGTATTTAAAACACGAGGAAATTGATAAAAAAAAGTGGGACGAAACCGTTCGGCACGCTTTTAACGGCAACATCTATGCCTGCTCATGGTACCTCGATATTATTCACCCTTACTGGGATGCCCTGGTGGAAGACGACTACCGGCAGGTAATGCCGCTTACCATTGATGAAAAATGGCACTTAAAATATATGCTCCACCCTTTTTTTTCGCAGCAACTCGGCGTTTTTTCAAAAACATTGTTGTATCCCGATAAGGTTTCGGAGTTTATCAAATCCATCCCGAATGATATAAAATACATCGAAATCAATTTTAACAGTTTCAATAAGATAGCAGAAGGACAGGGGAAAATCATTCCACATAAAAACCATCTGCTTGATTTAATAAACGTTTACGAAAGAACCCGTAAGCATTACAGCACTAACTTAAAACGAAACCTTAAAAAGGCTGCCAAACACAACCTTGTCCTGCATAAAACAGTAAAGCCTGAAGAGGTGGTTGCCCTTTTTCGCGAAAACAGAGGCAAAGAGGTGAAGCAATGGCACAACCATCATTATCTGCGTTTACAACACCTGTTGTACATGGCTATTCATAAAGGGAAAGGGGTTGCTTATGGTGCTTACTCCCGTAACAATACCCTGCTGGCAGGTGCTTTTTTTCTTAAAAGCCACAACCGGCTTACGTTTCTGTTTTCGGGGCAGAGTGAAGAAGGAAAAAAGGCTGCTGCGTTGGCATTTATTATCGACTCGGTAATTAAACAGTTTAGCCCCGGTAACTATACCCTCGATTTTGAAGGCTCCGACAATATTGGGTTAGCGCGGTTTTATAAGAGTTTCGGTGCCAAAGAAACCTTTTATTACGGACTGCAAATAAACCGGTTGCCATTTCCGTACTCGGTACTTTTTAAGGTTAAAAGGCTGTTTGGCTAAAAAATAAAGATAGATGAAAAACATGTTATTATGGTTATTATTGTCCTCTTTTACGCATCTCTTTGCTCAGGACAGTTGTGTGGTAAAAGTCTTTCCCGGCGATTGTGTCAATTGTTATATTGGCATGAGTGGAGTTAAATCTTTACAGGATAATGTGAAAAAAACAATTGTATTTCCAAACCTGTCCAAAGCCGAAGTAAATGCCTATTTAAAAAATGTTTTTAACATTACCGATGTCGATAAATATACAATCATCGTATCCGATTCAATCTATGAAGCACTGGACAAAAACTACTCTTCCGAAGTTTACCTGTATGACGAAAATAAACTTTACAATCATTCATTGTTAAAAAAGTTTTCGGGCGAAAACAAACCGAAAACTTTCGAAATAAAAATACCGGACAGTATTGCAATTTCATTGGAAATTACTACGGTCAATAATAATGATTATATTTTTATTACCGATTCCAAATTTGGCAACTGCCTGTTTGTAAATAAACAGGACGACCACAAAATCAACCTTGTCCGGGCAAAGGATTTTACAACCAGATCGAATTTTTATAAACTATCCGGCGACACTATTTCATACCGGTTATTTTTAGAAAACAAAGCTATTTTAAATCAAGCTAATTTGGACAGGATGCGATTTTCCCCCACATTTGGTAAAAACATGATGGCAACCTATATTTTAGCACCTGTAGTAAGAGAAGAAAATGGCAATCGGGGTTTTGCTTATAAAACCGGAATTATTATTTTTAAAAATCCTGAAACCTATACTATTATAGGTATTGATGAAGAATCGATACCTGATGGATACGTTGTTTATCCGGGGGTTTTTGCTAAAGAAAAAGATGATTATTATATACAGCTGGCCAATACTGACAGAAACAAGGATGAACAATATTTGATGGGAAAATTTTTATTGAAAAATGGTAGACTAGAGTTTTCAGAATATCCGGCGTTTAAAACACCGCACGAATACCTTCCGGCAACTAAATTTAAATATCTGAGGAAAGTCATTGTTCCGTCCGGCTCATATTTTTTCCTGCAATACAGTCTCACCTATTATAATGTAAACCTAAACAAAACCTTTCAGCTTCCTTTGGATAGCGTAAATTTAAAATTTGAATTTAATAGTTTTAGCGGTCAAAAACCGAAATTTGAATATAATTTCAGGTTTATTGATGCTTTTGTTTCAGAAAAATACTTTCAGGTATTATACAATAAATCAAATAATTATTTCATTGCTACTATTG
>Ga0256831_1001708_pt1 | contig 11586 bp, 9 predicted proteins | sample 132544metaG_FD_189087 | JGI IMG/M metagenome (GOLD analysis project Ga0256831, IMG submission 189087) | Hydrothermal vent microbial communities from Lau Basin, Pacific Ocean - 132-544 | ecosystem: Environmental > Aquatic > Marine > Hydrothermal vents | place: Pacific Ocean: Lau Basin | collected... | reverse complement strand
GGTCCGTCCCACCCAGAGCTGGGGGGCCGTGAGGGCCGGGTCGTCCTCCATCCAGGGGATGGCCCATTTCTCCCGGCCCCGGACCAGGGAGAAGGCGGGCTCCAGGAAGCTGAACCCCACGTTCCGGTTGATGCAGCTCACCGCCACGTCTTTGGGGAGGACCTTGTCGAAGAGGGCCCGGTCCCGGGGCGGGCCCAGGACCCAGCCGCAGGTGGCGAGCCGGAAGGGCCGTCCCGCTCTTTCCAGGGCTTCCATGGCCAGGCGGATGTCCCGGAGGGTGCGGTCCACGTCTTTTCTGGTGGTTCCGCTCCAGGTCCAGCCCTCGGGCGTCCAGAGCCAATACCAGTCCACGGGGGAGACCCGGGCCAGGCGGCGGAAGATTCCTTCGTAGATCCGGCGGATCGTTTTGGGGTCCCTGGGGTCCAGGCCCTTCTTTTTCAGGTGGAGCCGGACCGCCTTGGGGAGGGTGAGCGGCGTCTCCGTGCCGGCGCAGACCCGGATGCCCAGGGCGTGGGCGAACCGGAATGCCTTGCCCAGCATGATCCCGGCCCTCTCGAAGAGGGCGTTGCACTTCTTGGGGTCCCGGGGAAAGTAGGAAAGACCTTCGCAGACGGGGGAACCGAAGGCGTCTTTTTCGAAGAGGAGGCCCGCCCCGGCGGCGAAGGAGGATGTCCGGGCGGGGGCGTAGCCCCAGGACCCGGTTGCGGTGGAGGCCCAACGGGAAGGATAGCTGGATTTCACCCGGGCCCCCTCGCCGATGTCCGAGGGAAGGCCGATCCAGACCAGGGGCTCCGGGCCCACTCCGCCTTCGGGGTAGCAATGGAAGCCGATGAAGTTCATCCGCATTTTCGCGAGTTGGGCCAGAACGGCCTGGTAGTCCTCCAGGCTCCACCAGTCGGGTCCCTCGGGGAAGTCGTGGAAAGGCTGGATTCCTCTCAGGCGAAAGAGGGGGCGGCGGGTTTCGTCCAGGTCCGGCAGGGAGAAGGGGACCCTGGACTCGGGGAGGACGTCCCCGTCCAGGTAGAACCGGACCCCGAGTCTTTCCGCGAAGGCGTAGGCCCCGTAGAGCAGGGCGATGCCGTCCCGGCCGGAAAGGAGAAGGGTTTTTCCCGGGCCCCGGCGGGTGGTGCGAAGGCGGTAGGCGCTTTGGGGGAGGGAGGAGTCCAGGAGGAGCCGGACGGCCGGGATGCCGGAGCCTTTTCCGGTCCGGACCTGCAAAAGGGTCCCGGTCCGCAGGTAGACGTAGCGGCGGATTTCATGGGCGGCCAGGCGGGCTGCCCGGTCCGCGCCGGGAAAGAGCCTGATCACGCGGGCCGGCGCGCTTTGGAGGCCCGGCGGGGCGGTGCAGGCGGTCAGGAGACAAAAGAGAGGAAGAAGAAGGGAAGAATGGACGGTCTTCATGGGTTTCTCCTCGGGGCCGGCCCATGAGGGTAGGCCGCGGAGAGATGTGGGACAAGGAAGACGAAGAAAAGGGCCCCCTCGAGGGGGGCCCGGATGGGAAAGGGAAGGATCGGGGCAATCGGGGACGACCGAGGGGGCGTCCCCGGCCCCGTTTTATTTCTTGCGGGATTCGTAGGTCTCCCGCTCCCAGTTCAGCATGGCCTTTCTCTGCTCCTTCGAGAGGCCCTTGGTCCAGCGGTGGTATTTCTCCCAGTCCTTGCCGCCCTTTCCGTGGAGGGTGGCCTCGATGAACTTCTTCATCTGCTCGCCCTTGCCCGCCTTGTCGGCAAGCTCCTGGGCCAGGGGCAGGAATTCGGTGTAGAAGTGCTGGGAGAGTTCGTAGAAGCCGTGCCACTGGACGTAATCGGGGCCCATCATGGATGCGCCGTGGCGGGCCCTTCGGCCCTCGTGGTGCCAGAGTTCGAAGTAGAGGAAATCCATCTTTTCGTTCATGGGAACCGAGTCCAGGATCTTCTCTTTCTTCATGAAGCCGTAGATGGCCGTGGCGGGCTTTCCGAACTTGTTGTTGTAGAGGGCCACGGCCTGGTCGAACTGGACGTAGAAGTTGTTCACCCAGGCCTGGGAGTGGCAGGTGGTGCAGACCTGCTGCATGTCCGCTCTCCTCCCGGCCGGGCCCTTCAGAATCACTTTGCCGTCTTTGCCCGTGATGCCCTTGGGCTGGATGGAGACCTTGGGGCGGAGGGTCCAGGAGATGCGGGCCCCCACTTCGTGGGTGAGTTCCAGGCCCTTGTGGTTCCCGTGGGGAGCGACGGGCCCCATGTGGCAGGTGGAGCAGGTGGGGGCCTGGGTGTAGTTCTTGCCCAGGACCCAATCCCCGCCGGGGACGTCGATGTTCATGTGGGCCAGGTTCTTCCGGAAGGCGATCCCGTGCTTGGATTCGTTGAAGATCTCGATCTGCGGGTGGTCCGGGCCCATGTGGCACTTCCCGCAGGACTCGGGCCGGCGGGCCACCTGGGCGGAGAATTCATGCCGGGAATGGCAGGCCGAGCAGGAGCCCCAGGAGCCGTCGGTATTCACCCTTCCGATGCCCGTGTTCGGCCAGGTGTCGGGGGCATAGAGCGGCGGGTTCCCGTCCTGGGCGGGCTTGGAGACCCGCACCACGCTGCCGTGGCACTGCTGGCACCCGCTGTTGGCGGCCGCCGGGCCCTCGGCGAAGCGCCCCAGGAAGTTGTCCACCGAGCCGATGAACTGGGAGGCCGAGTTGTGCCGGGAATTGAAGAATTCCTCCGCCTCCTTTTCGTGGCACCGGGCGCAGGTCCTGGGGGAGACGTCCGTGACGATCTGGGCCCCTTCGTGGTTCCAGATGTCCGGGCGCTCCACGGGCTTTCCGTTCTTCTTCAGGAGGGTCATGGTCTTGATCCCCGAGTTTTTGTCCCAGGCCATCTTCACCACGAACCTGGGATTCTTTTCGTCGGGCATCTCGCCGGCCTTGGGAACCCCGTGACAGTCCATGCATCCCACTCCCTGGACGGCGTGCTCGCTGGCCCTCCACTGGGCCACGATGCCGGGGTCCTTCCCGGGCAAACCTTCGTGCCCCTCGGTGCCGTGGCAGTGGACGCAGCCGGCGGAATCGCTTTTCACCACGACCTGCCGTTTCACGAGGATGTGTTCCTTTTCCGTGAAGACCACGAACCCCAGCACGACGAGGATCGCGATGGACAAAACTGCGATGATCACCTGCTTGGCCTTGAGACCCATGGAATCCTCCAAAAGTATTATTTTTCAGGCGCCCGGCCCGGTAGCCTCGATGTAGGCCCAGGCCAGGTAGAACGCGAGGAAAACCGTTCCGACGAGAATACCGACTTCGAAACGCCACTTGAGGGCGCGGTCTACTTTGGTGAACAAGATCCGGTCCAGGAAGGGCCAGAAGAGGAGTGCCCCGCCGATGATCCCCATGAGGGCTACCCCGACCGTGCCGGGAACGAGCTTGAGTAAGTGGTAGAAGGGGTAGAAATACCACTCCGGCTTGATGTGGGCGGGCGTGACCGTGGGATCCGCCGGGGCCCCCATCTTGGCGGTGAAGATCATGGAGAGGAAGAGGATGACCAGAAAGATGTAGAGGAAGACGGCCAGCTCGCTCAGCATGTGGTCGGGGAAGAAGTGGTAGGGCCCTTCCTTGGCGGTGAGTTCCCGTTCTTCCTGGATGTCTTTTTCGTCGCCCGGCAGATACATGCCGAGCAACCGGATGAAGAAGAGATGAAGGAGCCCGAAGACGATCAGGGCCGCCGGGAGGACCTGGGCGTGGAGGGCATACATCCGGCTCAGCGTGGCCTGGTTGATTCCGTCGCCGGCGAGGAAGAATTTCTTGAGAGTGCCTCCGATGAAGGGAACCTGGGCCAGGATGTTCCCCGTCACGGTGACCGCCCAATAGCTGGTCTGGTCGTAGACCAGGGAATACCCGGTGAAAGCCAGTCCCAGGGTCGTTCCCAGGAGAAAGACCCCAGCCACCCAGGTGGTCCACCTGCCGTCCCTGTAGGCGCCGGTCACGAAGACGCGGAGCATGTGGAGGAAGAGGGCGACCACCATGAAGGTGGCGCCCCACTGGTGGATGGATCGGATCAGCCAACCGTAGCGGGCGTTTTCCGTGATGTATTGGATGGACTGGTGGGCCGTTGCCGGCTCGGCCCGGTAATAGAAGGCCAGCAGAAGGCCCGTGACCGCCTGGACCAGGAAGAGCAGCCCCACGACGCCGCCCCAGCACCACCACCATTTTTTTGAAGAATGCGGAAGGGGCTCGTCGACCTTTTCATACAACCCTTCTATGTCGATCGGGATCGCCCGGAGGAAGGGATGTTCCTCTCTGGTCGGCATGGTTCCTCCTTGGACCGGACGCGCCGGGTCAGTCGAATTGAACGAAAACCAGTCCGTTCCGGATCTGGACCGGGTATCTCTCGAGGGGACGCTTGGGAGGGCCCGAGATCGGGTTTCCTTTCCCGTCGAATACGCCCTGGTGGCAAGGACAGTCGAAGCGATGCTTCTCCGGCCTGTAGAAGACGGTGCACCCCAGGTGGGTGCAGGTGGTGCTCAAGGCCAGAAGTTCACCTTCCTTGGTGTGGATGAGGATGACCTTCCTCTTCGCCGGGTCCAGAATGGTCCGGGTCGATCCCTTGGGAACCTGGGAAAGCAGGCAAACGAAGATGGGTTTGCCTTTTTTCTTGCGGACCGGGTAGAGGAACCCCCCGGCGAGGAGAGCCACGAATCCACCCGCCAGGGCAAGGAGAGAGGCGACCGCCGCGCCCAGAAAAGAACGTCTCTTGATGGGCCCTGTTGTTTCCGTCACTTCCAATCTCCCGGCAGGATAAAAGGGAAGGAAATGTCCATGATTTTCAAAAGCCCTGGGAGGCGCCAGATTCCGCTCCAAGGGTGGCTCGAAGAAAGTTCATATTAGGCGGAGAAAGGAGAGGGACAACAGAAAAAAACGGGAGGAAAGCAGAAAAATTTTTCCGCTTTCGCCGCCCATCCATGGGGCCTTTGCCCTACTTGACCACCAGCACGGGGCCCGGGGCCCGGGAGGCAAGCCGCAAGGGCGCCGCGCCCAGGAGCAGCTGGCGAACCTGGCTCTTCCGGCTCGTTCCCAGGGTGAGGATCGTGCTGGCGTCGGCCTTGGCCAGGATCCTCTTTTCGAAGGGACCATCCTCCACGCAGACCCGGGAGGGAATGGTCGCTTTTTCCAGGTAGCGGGAGGCCTTGTCCAGGACCTTCCGCGCGTCCTCCATGGAGAAGCCCATTTCCGTGACAGCGCACACCTCCAGGGGGGCGACCAGGACCTTTGCGATCCGGGCCGCCAGGCGCAGGGCCCTCCAGGAAGGGGGGGACCCGTCGAAGCATACTAAAAACTTGTATTCCCCCTCTTCCCATTTTCGGATCACCAGGACGGGCGGCTCGGTGAACTGGAGGACCCGGTAGATCTGTCTCCATGATCTCGGCATCCCGAGGAAGATCATTCCGTAGGCCCTCTCCCTGGTTTCGATCACCACCTCCTCCTCGAGTTTTCCTTCCCTCAGGAGGAGGCGGAAAGTCTGGCCGTCCAGGCCGAGAAGTTCGCGCACAAGGGCGCCGTCTTTCCTCCGGTGGAGCGGGGCCCGGGTGATGGGGGCGCCCCCTTCGCCGGCCATGACCATCCGGAAGGAGACCAGGTGTTCCTCCACCAGGGCCAGCTTTTTCATGGCCGCCGTCTCCATCTCCCACTCGTGAAGAAGATCCGCCGCCAGGTCGGTGTGGGAACGGAATTCCAGGCGGGAGCCTGGGGTTACGGCCAGGAAGGTCACGTTGGCCTCGAAACCCAGACCCACGATTCCCACGAACCGCACCAGGTCCCGGGTGGAGACCTCCTCTCCCACCACCGCCAGGAGTTCCATGCGCTCTCGTTCCCTATCCGTCTTTCCCATGTTTCCTCACAGTGAGAAGAGGGGCCAGTAGAGCCCCGCCAGGAGGAGGACCAGGAACAAGGAGACCAGGGCCATCTTCCAGCCCGTCCGGAGGAAGTCCTTGGGATGGACCCACCCGGAAGAGTAGACGATGCTGTTGGCTGGGTTGGCCATGATCGTGAAGTAGGAGAAGGAACTGCCTGCGGCGCACATCACGCCCACCAGGGCCACATCCTCCCCGGAAAGGGCCCCCAAGGCCAGAACGACCGGTCCGATCACCGAGACCGAGGGCCCCCCGGACATCACGTTGGCCGTGAGCATGGTCAAAAGTCCCACCACGAAGAGGAGGGGGAGGCCGTGGCGGAATCCCAGGGGGGCCAGCCCGTTCAGGACCGTGCGGGCCACCCACTGGGCCGCGCCGGTTTCGCTCATGGAGATTCCCAGGGAGATGGCCGCGGCATAGAGGAGAACCACCCCCCAGTTGACGCCCTTGTCCAGTTGCTCCCAGGTGACCAGGCCCGTCACCAGGAAGAGTGTGGCTCCAAGGACGGCGACGGTGCCGATCCCCATGCGTTTGCCCAGGGTGAAGAAACCCACCAGGGTGAGGAGCACGATGGCCCCGGAGAGCCAGGCCTGGGCCGAACCCTGGGAGCGGCCCGCATCCTCCCGGAGGGAAGCCACAGCCCGGGAGAGATCCTTGGTTCCGGCCCGGAAGGTCCAGATGCAGACCAGGGCGATCAAGGGGGCCGTGAGCAGGAGCATGGGATAGGCCAGGAGGACCCACTCCAGGTAATCCACCTGGATGCCGTAGGGCCTGGAGCGCAGGTATTCCATCATGATGGCGTTTCTGGCGCTCCCCGAGAGGGTCCCGAACCCGCCCAGGGCGGCGCTGTAGGCAAGGGCCACGAGCAGAGTCCGGGCCATCTTCTTTTCTTCCTCCGGGGGGGCGCCGTTTCGCCTCACCAGGACCAGGGCCACGGGCATGAGGGTTGCCGCCACCACGTGGGGCCCCACGAAGGAGGCGAGCACCGCCGCCAGCAGCGAGAGGCCCAGGGTCACCCTCTTGAAACCCGTTCCGGTGATCTTGACCAGGAAGAGGGCGATCCGGCGGTCCAGTTTCTGGTGGACCAGGGCGGCGCCGATCATGAGGGAGCCCAGGATGAAGAAGACCGCTCCGCTCATGTAGGAGCGGGGCATGGCCTGGGGACTCTTGATCCCGAAGACCACTTCGCCCACCCCGATGAGAAGGGCCACGGCCGGCAGGGGGACGGGATCGGTGAGGAAACAGACTACGGCGAAGACCAGGAGCGCCAGGGTTCCCTGCCCCTGGGCGGTCAGGCCCTCGGGCCTGGGAAGGACCAGGACGAGCCCTCCCAGGGCGATGGCCAGGAAGAAATACCTGCGCCGGATGAGTTCGAAGAGGAAGGTCCGGAGCACGGTCAACCTCCCTCTTCGGCCGAGGAAATCCGCAGGTAGAGGGCGGAGGCTCCGGCCGCGGCGGCCGGGCCGGCCAGGAAGAGGTTGTAGATGGGGACCATGAAGGAGAGGGTTACGGCCAGGCCGAATCCCATGGAAGGTCCGAAATGGGCCCGCACCCAGGCCCGTTCCCGGGCGAAGGAGAGCCCCCGGCGGGCCAGGGGGAAGTCGAGCCAGGAGAGGGCCGAGAGCCAGCCTCCCAGGAGGAGTCCCACCAGGAGCCCCGAGCCGAGCAGGAACGAGGCCAGCCCCGAGACGGCCAGGGCCAGGATCTCCAGGAGGAGGAGTTTCAAAGTCACCGAAAGGTCGTGGAGGATCCCCTGGAAGAATCCGAAGGGTGATTCCGGTGGAGGGGATCCAAGGATGTGGGCCTCGATCCTCTTGGCCAGGGGCTCGTGGAAGGGCCCGGAGAGGATGGGCACCAGGACGGGGAAGACCAGGAAGGCCAGGGCCGCCAGGAGGACCAGGACCAGGAAGGCCGAGGCGAAGACCAGCAAGTCCCCGAGCCAACCGCCGGAGAGGTTCCGGACAAGGGCCGATCCCCAGGCGATCCATGCGAACCAGCCCCCCGCCACGAGAGCGGCCATGGCGGCGAAGTTCCCGGCAACCGAAAGAAGGAGGACCTTCCTGGCCGCCGGAACCGCCAGGACCATGCGCAGGCCCTGGAAGGGAAAGAGAAAGCCTTCCAGGAAACCCGGTTTCCCCCCGCTCTTCACACCCTTCCCTCTCCTCTTCGCGCCTCTTCCACGGCCCGGGCCAGGATCTCCAGGGCGGGGTCGATCTCCTCCTCCCTGGTAAACCGGCCCACCGAAATCCGGATCGTGCCGAGCCCGGCCTCCTCGGAGACCCCCATGGCCCGGAGGACGTGGGAGATCTCCCGGGTGTCCTGGTGGCAGGCCGCCCCGGCGGAGAGGGCCAGTTCGGTCCCTGCCAGGGCCACGACCTCCGGGCCCAGGACCCCCGGGACGAAGACGCTGGAGGTGTTGGGGAGGCGCGGCGCCTTCCCGGCGTGGACCCCAGCCCCGGGAATCCTCCGGAGGAGCCCCTCCTCGATCCGGTCCCTCAGCTCGGCCAGGCGCTCCCCCTCGCCGGCTTCCAGTTCCTCCCGGGCGATTCGCGCGGCCCGTCCCATGCCGGCGGCCAGCATCACCGGCTCCGTGCCGGGCCGGAGTCCCTTTTCCTGGCCGGCCCCCCGGAGCAGGGGCCGCAGGCGGACGCCCTCCCGGACGTAGAGGGCGCCCACCCCCTTGGGCCCGTAGAGCTTGTGCCCGGCGATGGTGAGGAGGTCCGCTCCCAGGCTATTTACGTCGAAGAGGATCTTTCCCGCGGCCTGGGAGGCGTCGGTGTGGACCAGGATGCCCCGGGCCCGGGCCAGCCGGGCGATCTCCGCTACGGGCTGGAGGGTCCCGACTTCGTTGTTGGCCAGCATGATCGTCACAAGGACGGTCTCCTCCCGGAAGGCCCGGGCGAAGGCCTCCGGGTCGGTCCTGCAGGAAGAGTCCACCGGGACCAAGGTGAAGTCGTAGTCCGCCTCTTCTTTCAATGCCTCCAGGACTTCCAGGGCGGCCGGGTGCTCCACGGCGGAAGCCACGATGTGGCCTCCCCTGGGGCGTTTCGCCAGGGAGGCTCCCCGGAGGGCCAGGTTGTTCGATTCCGTCCCCCCGCTGGTGAAGATCACCTCCGAAGGATTGCACCCCAAGAGAAAGGCCGTGTCCCGCCGGGCCTCCTCGAGCCTCTGGCGGGCCCGTGCTCCCCAGAGATGGGAACTGGAAGGATTTCCGAACTCCTTCTCCAGCCAGGGGAGCATGGCCTGGGCCGCCCGGGGGTCCACGGGAGTGGTGGCGTTGTAGTCCAGGTAGATGCCTTCACCCAAAGAGGACATGGAAAAGAAGGTCGCCCACAGGCCCCCCTCCGGCAAGGAGATTCCCCTAGAAAGACTGAAGGCCGGGAGGGACCGGGGCCCCATGCCTCGGCCTCCATGAATCCACCCGGCTAGAAGGGAAACCAGATGGCCATGCCCGGGGACATGCTGAAATACCCCGGCGCTTTGAGATCCACCAGGAGGACCTGGAAGAAGAGGAGCCTGCCCAGGATGGTCGGACCCGGCGGAGGCAGGAGGAGGGAGGTCCGGGCGCTTCCGGGGATCCCCATGATTCCTCCGTCGAGCTGGATGGGGGTTGGGACCATCTCCTGGGGAGAGACCATGAGCCAGCCTCCTCCAAAGGCGAGGTGGGCCGGCCTGGTGGAGAGGAAGAGCAAACCCGGCATGGAGGGCATCCCCTTGTCCACCAGGATGTGCATTCCCAAGGATGTGGTGGAGGGAGGGCCTCCCCGGTAGGAGAGGGTGGGACCAATGCCCATGTAGCCTGGTTTGCCTTGGCCGTACCTGGCCCATCCAGACCGGAAGGAGGAAGGAGGAAGGACACCGGCAGCCACGTGGATCTCGTCCAGGGCACCCCTGAGATAGGTGCCATTCTCTCCCGCTCCCGCGAGGAGGGGCTGTTTGAGGTCCGGCACCTGGAAGGGCGAGAGGGAGAGCCGGGAGAGGAGGAAGCCGTCCCCGTAGAGCCGCGCGACTTTCCCGTCCCAGGTTACGGCCACGTGGTGCCAACTGCCGGGCTTGACGCTCATGCGCCCGAAAAGCACCTGGGGCACCCCGTGGGTGTCCAATACCTTGAAAGCGAACCCGGCGGGAAAGGTCATGAAGCGGATTTCAAAGACCGAGGAGCCCGAAGGGCCCCGCCTGGAGAGGATTGGAAGGACAGGGACGGAGAGATCGTCCAGGCGCACCCAGGCCTCCAGGGTGAAAGGATAGGAGAGGCGGATCAGGTTCCAGGGATCGGGAACCTGGAAGGCCCCCGTCTTGGGGTGGCTTTGGATCGCCATTCCCCAGGGGGCCTTCACCCAACCGGCACCGGCTTGGAGGGATCCATGGAGGTGGAAAGGTCCGGCGTCGTGGACCACCTGTCCCTTCCCCTCGTCCATGTGCCATAGGGCAAGGGTTCCCGGACGGGGGGCAAGGTAGTTCCCCGACTGGGCGGGAAGGGCCGGGCCCAGGAGGAGGGCCCAGAGCAGGAACCCGGTTTTCCTGGCCCGGGATTTGGGGCGCCTGGATCTCATCGTATTGGTTTTCAGCCGGACCGGTTGCCCTGGAAAGGATCTGTAACAAAAAGGATAAAAGGGAATTTGACTTTTGGAAAGCCCGAATGTTTCAACCTGGGCCTGTTTTTTCGTCCCCCTGGTCCTTCCCGGTACGGAAGGAAGGCCGAACCCCGGTGTTTTCCGAGTAGGCTTCTTATCCAAATGAGTTGGATCTTGAGCGCCAGCAGGCGCACGGACATCCCATCCTTCTTCGGGGATTGGTTTCTCCGCCGCCTGGAAGAGGGCCTGGTTCGGGTGCCCAACCCCTTTCGGCCCAGCCAGGTCAAGGAGGTGGCCCTCTCCCCGGAGGAAGTGGAGGCCATCGTCTTCTGGACCAAGGACCCGGGGCCTTTCCTTCCCTTCCTGGACAGGCTGGAAGGGCTGGGATACGACCGTTACGTGTTTTTGTATACCCTCAACCCCTATCCCCCCTTCCTGGAACCAGGGTTGCCTCCTCTCGAGGAAAGGATCCGGACCTTCCATGCCCTGGCGGACCGGATCGGCCCGGCCCGGGTGACCTGGCGCTACGATCCCATCCTGTTCGGAGAGGACCTTCCCCCGGCCTGGCACCTGGAGAGGTTCGCCTTCCTGGCCCGGGCCCTGGAAGGCGCCGCGGACCGGGTGATCGTGAGTCTCCTGGACCTCTACAGGAAGACCCTCCGCAGGCTGGCCCCCCTGGCGGGCCGGGTTACCCTCGAGGATCCGGCCTCCCGGCAAGACCTGGGGCCCCTCCTGGAAGGCCTGGCCCGGGAGGCCGAAGGGCGGGGGATGGCGATCCGGGCCTGCGCCGAGGAGGGCCGCCTCCTTCCCTGGATTCCCGACGGGCCCTGCATCGAGGCGGCCCGGCTGGAACGGATCTTTCAAAGACCCATGGCCGGGACCCGGCACAAGGGCCAGAGGAAGGCCTGCCTTTGCGACTACTCCCTGGACATCGGCGTGAACGGGACCTGCGGCCACGGGTGTGTCTATTGTTACGCTACGGCAGATCCAACCAAAGCCCGCCGCCTGGCCCTGGCCCAGGACCCGGGGGCCCCCGTCCTGGGAGCGCCCCGGCAAGCCCCCGGGGGAGGGGAGGGGGAAGGCGCGGAACCCCGAGGAGGTGCATGTTGAGCAAGGGAAGGATCCGCAAGGCCTTGGTGCC
>Ga0256831_1001707_pt1 | contig 11588 bp, 8 predicted proteins | sample 132544metaG_FD_189087 | JGI IMG/M metagenome (GOLD analysis project Ga0256831, IMG submission 189087) | Hydrothermal vent microbial communities from Lau Basin, Pacific Ocean - 132-544 | ecosystem: Environmental > Aquatic > Marine > Hydrothermal vents | place: Pacific Ocean: Lau Basin | collected... | reverse complement strand
TTTCTTATTGTTTACCACCAGTTTTTCGAGTTGTAACGATAGCAGTCCCATGGTTTGTTTTACATTAATTTCGAGACAGGGATTTATTTTTAATCTATTATTCCGGTCGCGAAAGATGAGTGTGTCGACACCAATAAAACCTTCGTAATTTTTTGCAAGTTCGCTCGATTCAATCGTTTCAATTAAAGGCTTAATAATTTTTCCCGGAACAAGTTCGATAAATTCGGCCATATCGTTTTTAACTTTTTGAGGCAGACCGTTTAAGCTGTTTCCCACATATTGGCCCTTTTTATCGGTTAAAAAATGGCTGGTTCCTAAAAATGTAACTTTCCTTTTTTCTAACTGAAATTGAAAGGCGAGGTCGAACTCTTTGTTTAAAAATGGCTCAACAATTGCAAATCCCTGCTCGCTAACAATTCCCAGTAATTTTTCCCACACTTTTTCGTGTACCGGTGTTTTTGTAACGGGTTGCAAGCCTCGTCCCGAGCTGCTCCATGGTGCTTTTACCATAATCTTCTCCCACTCCTCAATCTGCTTTTTAAATTCGGGTTTATCTGTTACAATTTTGGGTAAATATTCTTTTGAAATAAAAAGATTATCGGGGAATTGGGTAATAAGTGAGGTTAAAATTTCGAGCGAAAATTTACGCGAATAGAGGTGCTTTTGCCGGTGATGCCAGTTAAAAACAGGCGAATTTTTAAATTCGGCAGAACAACTGTTTTTTATGGGCGATAGAAGTTTGTGGGCTGCCGGACTCCAGCCCCACGGGAGTAATCTGTTTTTTTTCGTTTCAATAAATATTTTATTGCTTGTGAAGGTGTCCTTTTTTATAAATTGGCGCGAGGTAATATTTATCTGTTTCAGAGAATTAATAAATCTCTCTGAAGGAATTTTGTTGGTTAAAATCACGTCGCCGGGTTGAGACAAAAAGAGCGGGAGAGTAGATAAGTCGTTTTCCATTTTTTGCAGCAACTTGTTGGGCTGCCACGATGCATTCCCGTTTGCTACAGCATATTCGAAAGTGGGATTAAACAGATAAATATCGGGCCTGTTTTTCTGCAACATTTCAGGTGCGTCTAAAAAATTGGTTTTGCTAAGTTCGGTTTTAACCGGTTAAAAACAAAAATTACTAATTCTCAATAAATTTAATTTGGTCTCTGTTTTCGGGAGCTGAGTTTAAAATAATATCGCCAACATTTAGCCCCGATTTAATAACAATCTCAGTATCGTTTTCGAACCCTTTTGTTACTCTCTTTTTAACAATTTTGCCTTTTGTTTTTAAGAATACAAAAGTATCTCCATCATCGGAGAACAGGCAGTGGCGCGGTATTTTAACTGCATTTTCGAGTTTCGTTAAAATAATCTTATTGTTTGTGGTCATGGCCGGTTTTATCTCTTCGCCGTGTTCGTTCATATTAATAATTACCTTAAAAACTTTTGTGTCGAACCCTGGAAGTTCTTGTCCAATATTTGCAATTCGGTCGATAATACCGCTGTACTTTTTGTTTGGAAGTGCATCGATGGTTATTTCCACACTGTCGCCTACGGAAATTTTAGTAATGTCAATTTCTTTTACATAAGTTTCCGAAACTAAAACCGACATGTCGGGCAGAGTTGCAATGGCCGGATTCCACCTGCTTACCTGGTCGCCCACGCGCAATTTTCGTCCGCCCCAAAGTTTGGCATACATTACCATTCCATTTTTTGGTGCTTTTACGCGGCAGGCCATTAACGCCTGTTTTAACAACGAGTCGATTTCTGCATCGTGGTTGTAATCATCCTCTTTTCGCTTTATTTGGGTTTTTAATTTTAACCGGGTAAGTTCATAGTCGCGGCGTTTTTTCTCCATTTGCCTAATGGTTTTATTGTACTCTACCTGCTTTTTTCGCTGGTATGCCGGCGACTCGTATTTTGCCTGTTCCAACTCCAGTTCTTTATATTTTAAATCGTAATTAAACTCTTGCAGCTCTTCGCGCAATTTGGTTAATTGTATGGCCGAGTCGATTTTGGCATCGTTAAACTCGGCCAGATGGCGTGTAAGTTCTTGTTGGTTGTTTTGTATTTTCTGATTGATATCGGCAGCATCGAGTGTAGCAATCCAATCGCCTTTTTTTACAAGTTTTCCCTCCGGAATCATATCTTTAATTTTTATTTGATAGATCCGCAGGCTTCTTCTTTTCATAACATCGGGCAGGTTAATAACCACTGCATTTTTACCTTGTACTTCTCCCTTAATATTTAATGCTAATTCAAAAGGTCCGGACTGTACAGTGCAGGTATTATCGGGGATAAGGTTTTTACTTTCGTATAAAACAGCAGCCAATCCGACAATAATTACTAATAGAATCCATATATATCTTTTTTTGATGAATGCCATGATTCGGGTTTTAATATTTATTAATTAGTTTGTCGAAGTCTTCGGAGAGCGAGATATTTTTTTCGAAGTCGAAAAGGGTAAGCCTGCGAAGTGTAATGTAGTAATTCCAATACGATCGTAACGATCTGATGTATGCGCGGCGTGCCTGTTCGCGGTCGTTTCGGGCTAAATTAAGTTTTGTAACGTCAACTTTCCCAATTAAAAAGCGTTGTTGGGTAACGTCGTACTGCATTTGTGCAATGGTGTCGGCTTTTGCCGTATTTAGCACCTGATTTCCCTGCAGGTTAAATTCCATCACATTCATAATTACATTTTGTTCGAAATCTATTTTTTCCTGATTGATACCAATTCGCACAACTTCGCGGTTCGAACGTGCCATTGCCAGTTGCCCTTTTCTTCGTCCCCAGTCTAATATTGGCATACTAATACCTGCCCTTAATTGTTGCCGGTTAAGGGGGTCTTTATACACATCGCCAAACTGTTCGGCATTTTGGTTAAGCCCGTAAACGGCAAAGAGAGTTCCACTAACGCCATTTTCGCTTTTTGCCTGATTCACTCTTCTGTCTTCTTCGAGCAGCCGTTGTTTTTGCCCGATAATTTCGGGATTATTTGTAAGTGCCAATTGTAGTGCTTTGTCGGCTTCTATCTGCAATCCGGGCGAGTACGTTGGAACAACACATTCAATATCAACCTCTTTTTCATATCCGAGGAATGAGTTTAAACTTGCTTTCGAACGTTCCAGTCCAAGGTTTGCACGGGTAAGTGCCAGTTTCGAGTTCATATACCGGAGTTCGAGGTTTAGCAGTTCGTCTTGTGTTACCGTACCTACCTGAAACCGGCCTTTCCCTATTGTGAATAGTGTGTCGGCATTGGCCAAATTGGTTTTAGCAATATTCACCTCTATTTGAGCATCAACCAGGTTGAAAAACAAACGGTTGGCTTTTAATGCCAGTTCTTCTTTTGCCTGAATAAACTCCTTTTTCGCCTTTTCAAATTTTAGGGGCTCAATTTTGGTTTTCCATTTAAATTTGTTGTATCCGTTAATGGGTTGCGAATAACCAATACTAAATGGTGTTGAAGAGAAAGATGACGAATGGTCGTCGCCCAACTTTTTTGTCATGGCCAGAGAAGAAACGGCAAAAAATTGTCCGCCGGTTAATCCAATATTTTGGTTTAACCTGAGCGAAACGTCGGAGTTGAAATCTTCGCGTTCAATATATTCGTCGCGGTTTTCATCGTAATTGTATACTTTCTGCATCGACCGGTTGTAGTTAAATGCTGTTGCATCTAACGATAAACTTGGTAAGCGGTCGGCTTTATAATACTTAAACTCCCAATAATTGGCGAGGTACATATTCTCGTTTTTAAATGCATCTAACGACTGTTGCGATGCAATTCTGATAACATCGTCTAAGGTTAAGTATTGTTTGTTTTGTGCGTTTATTTGATTCAAAAAAAGAAAACAAATAATGGTTATTAGAATTGATTTGTTCATTTCTTTTAATTTAGATTATTGACGTAATGAGTTAACCGGGTCTTGTTCTGCTGCGCGTTTTGCCGGAACATATCCGAAAACAACACCAACAAAAACAGAAACTCCGAATGAGATGAAAATTGAAAAGGCAGAGATAATGGTTTTAATGTCGAATACTCCTGAGATAATTTTCGAAAAAACAACTCCGAGAACAATTCCAAGAATTCCACCCGAAACACTAATTATAATTGATTCGGACAGAAACTGAACGATAATATCTTTTCGCGATGCGCCAATGGCCTGACGAACTCCAATTTCCCGAATTCGTTCCATTACCGAGGCAAGCATAATATTCATAATTCCTATTCCGCCAACAATAAGCGAAATGCCGGCAATGACTCCCAGTACGATATTGAATATTCCCTTTGTGCGCTGTTGTTGTTTTAGCAGTAACTCAGGAATGGTAACTTCAAAATCGAAAAGTTGGTTGTGCCTGCGTATAAGCATTCTGCGAATAATTTCGGCGGTTTCGCTTAACTTTTCGGTTTCGGTAACTTGTACAACAATCTTATCTAATTGGTTCAAATTCTCCTTTTTGTTATCATTGTTTCGCGATGCCATAAGTTTCTCAACTTCATCGGGTCTTATTAACGACCGGTTTTTAAAGCGCATTAACAGGGTATTGGCAGGCATAAATATTTTGTTGTCGGTACTGCTTATTCCCAGTTCGTCGGAAGCCGATGCGGTAAAGTCGCGGCGCTCGATAACGCCAATAACTTTCATCCATATTTGTCCACATTTAATATTTTTACCTATTGGATTTTCTTGATTGAAGAATACCGTTTTTATATTATCACCAATAATACAAACCGGGAATGCATTGTCAATCTGGGTTTTTGTAAATAGCGAACCTTCGCTGAGCGAAATATTAAATAGGTCGAAGTAGCTATTGTTAACTCCTTCTAAAACAACAGGTTTACTTTTTCCATTTAAAATGGCCGAGTAGTTAAATGTAATTACCGGGCTAAGTTTATTTACCGTTGGAATTATATTTTTTATTGCTTCGGCATCTAAAAGCGAAAGGCCTTGCGAGAACTTTTTTGTGCTGATTTGTTTTTGATTCTCATTTTCGCTTTTATTTTCCGAATCGTTGGCCGAAATAGAACTTTTTACAGGAGAAATAATAATGTTGTTTACACCCACCATTTTTATCTGTTCCAGTATCTCTTGTTGTGCACCGTTTCCAATAGCAAGCATACTAATAACGGCAGCAACACCGAAAATAATTCCAAGTGCCGTTAGAAACGATTTTATTTTGTTGGTAAAAATTGCCTCAACTCCCGAAGCAACATCGTGTCCGTAACGTTGTATAATTTCTTTCATGGTTATGATTATTTGCCGGGTTAACCAAAATATATTACTCCGCCACTCCCACTACTTTTTTTCTGCTGAAGCTTAAACGGTTTCTTTTTATCTTGTTCTATTGCTTTTTTTGCTTCCTCTTCCTCCCGTGCTTTTCTCTCTTTAATCTCTTTGTAAATATCCATTCCTTCGAATGTCAGTTCGTTTGCATTTTTAGGCTCGGTAAGTAGAATCTTGTCGCCGGCTTTTAATCCTTTTCGTATTAATATGTAGTTGTCGTTTTTATCGCCTAAATCAACAATTTGCTTTGTAATTTTTCCATTGTCTAGATAAACAAACTGTAACGAGTCGTTTTCGAAAACCGCTTCCGAAGGAATAAAGAGGGTGTCTTGAAACGATGCGGTTTGTATAATATTGCTGGTTGTCATGGCCGGTTTAAGTCCCGTTACATCGCCAAAAATTCTGATTTTTACTTCAAAAACTTTAGCATCGCTTTTGGGCATTGGTTGCCCGATATTTGCAACCGATACTACCTCTCCTTCCAACTGTTTTCCGGGAATGGCATCGATTCCTAAAATAACTTTCTGTTTTACTTTTACTTTCGAAATGTCAATTTCGTTCACATACGTAATCGACAACATCGACGATAAATCGGGGAGTGTGGCAATCATAGGCATCCACGGACTTACTGTCGACCCTACTGTTATTTTTGTTCCCATTTGCCCTTTCCCGTAAATTACCATTCCCGAGCGGGGTGCCGTAATTATTAACGAGTTATAGACATTTTCAAGCTTGCTTATTCTCCTCTGTTTCTGTTTCAGGTCAATTTTATGGCGTTCTACTTTCGATATTGCCTGACGCTCTTTTAGTTCATATCCTTTTATCTCTTGCGCCAGTTTTCTTTTTGCTTTATCTAAATCCATTTCAGCTTTTCGAATTACCGATGGCGACTCGTATTTCGACTCTTCGAGGACAATTTGTACCTCTTCAACTTGCTCTCTGGCATTTATTATCTGGTCGCGATAATTACTTAGGTTGAGGTTGGAGTCCATTTTTGCATCCTCAAAACTATTAAATGCCTGTTCCAACTCCTCTTTTGCTTTGTTCATCTCCTCTTCAACTGCTTTTTGGTCGAGAGTTGCCACGTATTCGCCCGAGTCAACAACAGTTCCTTCTTCAACAATATCGGTAATTTTAATTTCGTAAACCCGAACATCGCGGTCTTTTAATTCTACGGGAACCGTAATGTTTTCAGAGTTTTGTGCTTCGAGCTGGCCACTGGCAAACACTAACACGTCGAACTTGCCTTTTGTAACGGTGGTGGAAATTTGGGTTGATTCGGTTTCTGATCGTGGAAATACAAGAAATGCGACAAGTAGCACTACTCCTACAATAATGGCGGTTAACCAAAGTTTTCTGTTCATGGTTCTGTTTTTTTCGTTTCTGCTTGAAATAGTTTGAGCTTATTTAACAAAAATTATGCCTTAAATTAAAGTGTAAGAAATAGTTACTTTTTACGCTCTATAACATAATTATATTTTGTTGTATTTTTGTATTGTGTTGATAGTCAATAAAATACTTAAACGTACGTAATTGCGCTAAATGTTTTATGTTCAGCAATTTATTAATTAACGGAAAGTTCTATAAATTATTTCAAAAAAGCACTACTGTCGGCTTAAATTTTTAGGATTGTTTTACTTAGGTAGTAACAACTCTATATTCTATTTCTTTTTCGTTGCAAAACGTTTAAAAACACCCGACTGTGCCAACGTCATAACAAGAACTCCTAAAACAGTAATCATTCCGCCAATAAACTGATGTGGCAACGGAAAGCTTTTAAAAACAAAATATGCTCCAATTAAAACAAATATCCCTTTTAAGCTTTGAATGATTGATGAACGCGAAGCTTCGATATATTTAAACGAATAGTAAACCGTGAGGATAGCCAAGAATGGGCCGAGTACTGCGCCAATAGCAATATTTTTAAGAGCAGAGAATGGAATTGCAAGCGGTTGTTTGTAAACAAAAAGCATAATAACCGAGAGCGACAAAAGCCAAACGGTGCGGTTTAAGTTAATTAGCCCCGGCGATAAATTTTTTACATGAACTTTAACAATGAGCGTGGCAACAGTGGCAAAAAAAGCATTTATAAATACCCAACCGGTTCCTTTAATAAAGAACGTTTCTATGGTGGTTCCTCCCGAGTAGCTGATAAGAAATGCACCACTTAATGCCAGAAAAATACCAAATATCTCTATCGGTCCGAATTTCTCCTTCAAAATAAAAATACCACCAATGGTTACCATTACCGGATACATGTTGCCAAGAAACGAAGTAACTGCAGGATTGGCAATAATATTTATTGAGATGAAGAATGAAGTTGTGGTTAACATTTCGAGGATGCCAAGCGAAATAAGTGTTTTAATCTGTTTCCTTGTCAACCTTTTCAATTGCCTCAAATCTCTGTTTCTCCAGGCAAATAAGAGTGTTAATAATCCGCCAATAGCAAACCAGTAAACCCCGAATTGTGCAAGATGAACTTCGTTAAGAGCAGCTTTGCTAAAAATATAAACATTCGAAAAAGCCAGCGTGGCAATAAGTGCATATAAATAACCTTTAAACGTATTCGACCTCATGCGGCAAAGATACGAAAAAGAGTTGGCTGCCGGCAACTTCTTCTGCTTGCGTGTAACTTGTTGAAAGCCATAGGATTTTAGCTCGTTTTTTTGTAAATTGTAATAGCGGCTAATTTTTAAAACAGGCAAAATAAAATATTGAATAAGATGAAACATTCATGATAAAAGATTTCACACACAGGAGCATGATTAAGTTAAAGCACTAATTTTCTTGTCTTGTGTCTTGGTTCTTGTATCTTGATTCTAAATTTTAAACACATGAAAGAAGGAGTTAAAACAACAGCTAATGCATTAAAGCAAAAAAAGCTGATGACGAAATTAGAACTACACGTTAAACGACTACTTTATGTTGAATACTCGCCAAAATATGTTCGATTGAAAGGCGACTTGCATACATTCAGAGAGCATTTGAATACATTGCAAATGGATTTAAATGAAAAGGAAAGAAAGAGCAACTGGATAAAAAAAGCACTTGCTTTATGTAAAAAATCGCAGGAGAAACTGGAGAAACGAAAAATTGATGAGGGCTGGAAATTATATCATGCTGCAAAGCGGCTCGAAGTGTATCATGGAAAAGAGACCCGGAGTGCAATTGTGTCGAAGTTGCGCGTAGAGAGCAATAAACTTAGCGACCATAGAAGAGACTCAATACTAAATATAATTGGCGTGAAAGACTGGGATACTATGACGGATATTTCGCCCGAGCAACTCGAACAGGCACTGCGAATACGAGACGAATATTACCACACACTTTACTACACCAATAAACTAACCCGCAACCAGTTTAACTGGTTGTTTGTAATTCTGGTTGTGCTTATAACTTTGATATTGATTTATATTGCAAATTGTAACTTTTCGGGCGACGAAGAGATGACTTTGATGAATTTCAGAAACCTCACCGGAGTAATTCTTTTTGGATTACTTGGTGCAACCACAAGCTCAATATTTCATTTCCGGAATTCGCAGTCCAGTGCACGAATTCCCGAAATGTTAAGCAATACATCAATAATAATGAGCCGCCTTTTTGTGGGTGCCGGATTCTCTATTTTTGTTTTTGTCTTACTCAACTCGAAGTTGGCAACATCGATAAATATTTTAAGTTTTAAGCTCGATACTTGTTACGAGTTTTTTACCATTTCATTTGTGTCGGGATTTTCCGAAAGGCTGGCTCTGAAAAGTATCCAAAAGATTATTGGAGATAAAAAATGAACAGCTTCTGTCTGTTTTATACTTAAACTACATAGCTTTTCGGGTTTGCTAAATTTTGTCCGGTTTTAGCAATCTTTTTTTGGTTTATTCCGAATCGGAATTTATTCACTATTTTTACTCCGGTATAAAAATCTTAAACGATGCAAATAAACTACAACCTAAAACCGGAAGATTTAGAAAAAAAACTTACTCTTTTCTGGGAACTTTCAGCTGAAAAAATAAAACTAATCGATAAAAATTATGACCCGGCAAAAGGTTCGCCGGTTTTTACAATCGACGGAGAGTATTCAACGCGGGGCTGGACCGAGTGGACACAGGGTTTTCAGTTTGGCTCGGCAATTTTACAGTACGATGCCACCGGCGACAACTATTTCCTCGAGTCGGGGAAAAAAGCCACCCTCGAAAAAATGGCACCGCACATTAGTCATGTGGGAGTTCACGATCATGGATTTAACAACCTGAGTACTTACGGAAATTTACTTCGGTTGATGAATGAAGGGAAGATACCGTTTAACGAGTGGGAGAAAAATTTTTACGAGCTGGCCGTTAAAATTTCGGGGGCAGTGCAGGCAAGTCGCTGGACAGAAATTAACGACGGGGGATTTATCTACTCGTTTAACGGGCCGCAATCGTTGTTTGTCGATACCATTCGTTCGTGCCGTATTTTAATGGCGAGCGATTTGCTGGGGCACGTTTTTCAAGGCGAAGGAGATATGAAAATTTCGCTTTTCGAACGGGCAATTCAACACATTCTGGCCACAGCAAAATATTCGGTTTTTTATGGCGAGGGGCGCGACAGTTACGATGTTTGGGGGCGCACTGCACACGAAAGTATATTTAATAAAAACGACGGAAATTATCGCTGTCCAAATTCGCAACAGGGATACACCGGCTTTTCGACCTGGACACGCGGACTTGCCTGGGCAATGTTGGGCTTTGCTGAAGAGCTGGAGCTGCTTCACACAATTCCCGAAAGTGCATTTGAAAATATGCAGCCGAAAGCTGAAATAGAAAAAATAATGGTAAAAGCAGCCGAAGCTACCTGCGATTTTTATATCGAAAACAGTCCGGTTGACGGAATTCCGTACTGGGATACAGGTGCTCCAAATTTGCATAAACTGGGCGACTATTTAAACCTTCCGTCTAATCCGTTTAACGACTGGGAGCCGGTTGACAGCTCGGCGGCAGCCATTGCTTCGCAGGGATTATTAAGACTTGGAAAATACCTGATTGAAAAAGGTGAAAAAGGAACCGGGGAGAAATATTTACAAGCAGGTTTAACAGTGGTTGAAGCGCTGCTTGCTCCACCCTATTTAAGTACCAATCCAAAACATCAGGGGTTAATTTTGCATAGTATTTATCACCGTCCAAATGGTTGGGATTACATTCCCGACGGGAAGAAAATCCCTTCGGGCGAATCGTCGATGTGGGGCGATTACCATGCACGCGAAGTTGCACTCTATTTGCAGCGAATTATTAGAAGCGAAAAGTACTATACTTTTTTCGGATGTGTTCAATAACGGTGTTAATCAGCAATTAAAATATGGCAACAGAATTAAACGATTTATCGAAACTGTGCGTTCACACGTTAACCAACAAACCTTGGAACTTACAACAGTGTGTCGAGAATTACAGTGCTGCCGGTATTCGGGGAATTACAATCTGGCGAAACGTTCTCGAAAACCAAAATTTGAATGAGGCATTTGCAATGCTCAACGACAACAATATGAGTGTAGTTTCGATTGCACGTGGCGGATTTTTTCCATCGGTAAATAAAAAGGAGAGAATAAAGGCCCTCGACGATAACTTTTTGGCAATCGAACAGGCAGCTGCAGTGGGTGCTCCTTCGGTGGTTTTGGTTTGTGGTGCCGATGGTCGGCAGTCGCTCGCGGAATCGCGCGAGCAGATAAAGGAAGGCATTGTAAAGCTGCTTCCTGCGGCAAAAGCTGCCGGGGTACAACTGTCGATTGAACCGTTGCACCCGATGTATGCCGCCGACCGCTCGGCGGTTAACACGCTTGCACAGGCAAACGATATGGTTGAGGAGATTAACTCTGATTTTGTAGGGGTTGCCGTCGATGTTTATCATCTTTGGTGGGACAATAATCTGCAAAGTGAGATTAAAAGATGTGGTGCAAACAATAGTATTTTTGCATTTCATATTTGCGACTGGAATGTGCCGACAACCGATTTTTTAAACGACCGCGGATTAATGGGCGACGGTTGTATTAACGTTCCCGAAATTCGCGGATGGGTAGAAAATGCCGGTTTTAACGGATTTAACGAAGTGGAAATTTTTTCGGATAAGTACTGGAAAACCAATCAAACCGATTATCTTGAAAAAATTAAAAATGCATATTTAAAATATTCATAACTTATTTTTATTTATGCAGTTTTTTGTTCGCAGTACTGCAATTTAGAGAATGATTTTTTATTGAACAGGGGAAATGATTCAGATATAAAATAACAGTTATTTCAGAAAAGATGATACATAAAATAGGAATTATAATGAACGGCGTTACGGGCCGGA
>Ga0256831_1001706_pt1 | contig 11589 bp, 11 predicted proteins | sample 132544metaG_FD_189087 | JGI IMG/M metagenome (GOLD analysis project Ga0256831, IMG submission 189087) | Hydrothermal vent microbial communities from Lau Basin, Pacific Ocean - 132-544 | ecosystem: Environmental > Aquatic > Marine > Hydrothermal vents | place: Pacific Ocean: Lau Basin | collected... | reverse complement strand
CATGAAGACTATTCTGAATTCGCACCAAACAGCCCCCTGTCCGATAATCAGGAATCAGCCAATGTGTCTGGAGAAGAATTCATCTTTTTTGCTCACTCCGGTGTGCAGCAAAAACTACAGAAACAATTGCGACAGGGTAAGATCCCCATTGAAGACCATCATGACTTACATGGCCTGACCATTGATAATGCCCGGGATGATTTACAGGCTTTTATTCATTTTGCCCAACAACGTCAGATGCGTTGTGTATTATTAGTCCATGGTAAAGGCTATCGCGCCAATGCAGAACAACCGATTTTAAAGAACAGGGTCAATAGCTGGCTGCGTCAGCACCCGGATGTATTAGCCTTTTCTTCAGCCCGGCCCAGGGATGGCGGTACCGGTGCCGTTTATATTTTAATAAAGAAAGAACCGGTATTATAATCCGGCAGCGTGGACATCCTGACCACAGCATAATATACAATCTTCTACTTCCATAAATCCACTGCTTTTCCCTGCTCTCTTTGTGTATCAGCATATTGCTGTACATAACGCTGAAATTCAGGTTCTTTAAGATAGGCTTTACTTAGAATATATTCAAACAACACCTGCAAATGAAAACTTTTTAGATATGCTTCTGAACGAAACACCGGTTCATGTTTTGCACCTTTCTGACCCTCCCCAAAGAAATAAATAGAGGGGGTGAACTGAATATTTAATTGTTCGGCATAGTCTGACTGTGACATGATTTTGCCGTCAGGTGTTACTATCTTTTCAGGTGAGTTTATATCAACCTGGGCAATAGTGAATTGTTTGAGTTTTTTATATACCGGCAGACGTCTGAATACATCACCATGTAATTCTGAACATTCAGGACAATTGCTTTGCTCAAAAAGGAGCATAACCGGACGTTGACTGCTTTTAATCAGAGTCTGTAGATTATTACCCTGATAGATAAATTTTTCTTTATGCAGGCCGGATAATTTTGATTGAGCAGTTTGCTTTTCAGCCAGTCGCTGTTGATAATAGGCTTTAAATGTAGGAATGGTTTCTGAATTTGAAGCACGTTTTTGTTGTAGTTCTAAAAGATAGTCCAGCACAATGGTAAATTTATCGGGTGCATAATAACCATTCATTCGAAACAGAGATTTACCCTGACTATCCAGTGCAATTAGTGTGGGAGTAAACATGACTTTCATCTGCCTGGCAAAGTTTTTTTCAGAGATTTCCTGGCCGTTGAACAGTGTTACGGGACGATCACCCCACATATTAATTTCCAGCACTTCAAAATGCTGTTTCATTTTGCTGACAATTTCCTTATTAGTAAAATTATCATCCAGCAATTTTTTACAATAGGGGCAGCCATTCTGATGAAAATATAAGAAAATAATCTTATTATCAGCATTGGCATCTTCCAGATCTTCACCCAGATCCAGAAAGCTCTGCTTAAACCAGTCTGGTTTTTCATAAAAACCAGGAGTCACCAGCCCCTGCTCCCCCGCATGGACCAAATAGACCGGATTAATAATTAATAATAGTAAGCTCAGCATTAATAATTTTTTCATTGTTATTATTCCAGATTGTTAAGATTACTTTATCCAGTATTTCATATAGACTCTGAAAATTCTATTCTGTTCTATTCTAGACGTCAAAATCACTGGCAATAACTCACCGTTTGGTGTGTCAAAAATTGGTCGCAACCCAGACAGCACCCTACAAAATAATTATAACTCTTTGTATTTTATATATTATTTTATTTTTCAAAATAACTGGCATGAAATAAGCATAAACTGAATTAAATTGTTAAACGGGTGAAGTAAAATGGTAAATCCAACATTATCTATTGTAAAAGGTTCCAGTATCAGCAGTCTGCATCACGACAGCAAAAAAATCAGCAAAACAATTGATAATCTAAATGCAGATAAGCAGGTATTACTGGAACTGGCAAACAAACTGCATTCTACATTGGAGCTGGATAAATTAATCACTTTATTCAAACTGGAAATATCCCCCATTCTGAATCTCGATGAAGTTATTTATATTTCTCCTGATGAAACCCATCAACAGGATATCGATAGCAGAGGTCGCCACATGGTTTCTTATCAACTGGTTTTATATAAACAGAAACTGGGGGAAATTGCTCTGATCCGTCGTACCCGCTTCAGTACCAAAGAACAGAAATTTATTGAAAAAATTCTGGTAGCCGCCTTATTACCTTTAAAAAATGCACTGGAGTTTCAGCAGGCTTTACAATCTGCTTTGCAGGATCCATTGACCGGAGTGTTAAATCGCTTTTCCATGGACAGTGTTTTTAATCGTGAAATTGAGCTGAGCAATAGAAATCAGACACCATTGTCTTTAATTGCCCTGGACATCGATTTTTTTAAACAGGTAAATGACACTTATGGCCATGCCTCCGGTGATTGTGTATTAAAACATTTAACAGACTCTGTAAAACAATGTGCCCGTAATACTGATATTCTGTTTCGCTGCGGCGGTGAGGAATTTACCTTACTGTTAAATAATACCTCCCTGGAGGGTGCCCGCCAGCTGGCTGAGCGGATCCGTAAAAATATTCAAAACTCACCCTGTATCTGTAATGGCCAGAGCATATCCATTACTGTCAGTATGGGAATCAGTCTGTTCCGTGACGATGACACCCAGCACACTTTTTTTGAACGGGCAGACAAGGCCCTGTATCAGGCTAAAGAAACCGGCAGAAACCAGGTAATTTGCGGCTGAAATTTGTAACCAAAATAATAAAATCCTGTCTGGTTCACAGTTTATTTTTCAACTTTCTACTATGTTATAAATAATTATTGATTATATTTTTTCAACTCATACATAACTTTAAGCCCATACATAAGAGGCCAACATGCATCAGGAAAATCTGGAAAAAATACTCCAAACCGGTTACAAACTGATTGCCCTGGAAACCAACTCGCCTGAGCAAACCATTAATGACTTTCGCCCCCTGGGCAGAGAAGGTAAAGCCATTTATATCTGGGAAAAAGGTATTGGCATGTACCGGATGGAAGCTTCTCATATTAAAATTCCTAACACCAGAACGCCGGAAATGGTTATTAACCATATTCGTCAAAGTAAATTATTTGGAATTTATCTGCTGGTTGGTTTTAGTACAGAGCTTAAGGACAGAAACTTAATCCCGGTTCTGGATCAAATTATTCAGCAGAAAAAAGGCAATAAAACCATTATTCTGGTAGACCATTATTTCGAATATCCGCACAAAATCATGGGTAACCTGCTGATCACTCAGGAACCTGATGTAAAAGCTGAAAACAAACTCAATCATATTGCCTGACAGGCTATTCAGGGATAAAAAATCGTAATAGTCCCTACTCTACTGGCAGATGCGGTAATCCAGAACAAATTAGTTACAATAACTTTAACGGGACTTATTACGCTTTTTCTGTTTCTGGGATTTTCTCCGGTTATCCGGCATAAGCAGTCGAGTTTTATTTTTTCGCTGACTATTAGGGGAAATAATTTTTCCGCGATGATCGGTCTTAGGAGGTGTTATCTGTAAACCGACACTGGCATACAGTTTATGCATGGCTTTTTCATCCAGGTCTTCCCAGCGCCCAGGCTTCTGACCACGAGGCAATTCAACCACCCCATAACGAATACGTGATAACCGACTGACAGTGATCCCCAGAGATTCCCACATCCTGCGGACTTCACGATTACGTCCTTCCTTAAGAATAACATGATACCAGTGATTAGCCCCCTGACCGCCCACATAGATAATTTTATCAAAACTGGCCACACCATCATCCAGCTGTACCCCGGCTTTTAATTGCTCAATATCATCATCAGTCACTTCACCTAAAACCCGTACTGCATATTCCCGCTCAACTTCACTGGAAGGATGCATCAGTAAATTGGCCAGCTCACCATCATTGGTCAGTAAAATTAACCCGGTGGTGTTTATATCCAGTCGGCCCACAGAAATCCATCGCCCAATCTTGAGGTTGGGCAAATCATCAAAAATAGTATTGGGATGTTCCGGATCTTTGCGGCTGCAGATCTCTCCCTCGGGTTTGTTATAAACCAGCACCCGCTGACGAGGCTTTTCCCAGGCAATAAATAATTCCCTGCCATCCAGAAAAACAGCTTCAGAACCATCAACCCGATCACCCAGTTGAGCCACTCGCTGACCAATTTTAATACGCCCCTGAGCAATCAGGCGCTCTGTTTCACGCCGTGAGGTATGTCCGGAACGGGCAATGACTTTTTGCAGTTTTTCTCCCTGAGGAGAGGCTTCTTTTAAGGCTTGATGAACAATATCTTCGTTTTCTTCGGTAACAACACGTTCCTTAAATATGGCTTCAGAAGCAGGTTTCAGCGGCCTGTTTTTACCTGCCTGTTTTTTTTTGGGTGACCGATAATAATTTGTCATTGGATCATATTACTCATCTGATTGGTTATGCTCATCTGATTCAGGCTTAATGTCCTGCTCATTTTCTTCAAGTATTGCTTTTTCACGCTTATTCAAAGAATCTATCTCCTGATAGGTTTCTTTCAGAGCCGCAAGTTCAACATCAATCGAGTCATCCTTATCCCTATCCATAGTGCTATCCGGCTCCTCAGCCTGATCTGCACTGCGGAGATCCAGCTGGCCAGCACTGGTTTCTTCCGGCTGGCTATCGCCGTCAATACTGGCGGCATCATGTTCTTCATTGACACCAAAATCCAGTTCTGCATTAATCACATCCAGATCCCGTATTTCGGACAAACTGGGCAGCTCATCCAGTTTTTTCAGCCCAAAATAATCCAGAAACTGCCGGGTTGTCGCATACATGGCAGGTTTTCCCGGCACATCACGATGGCCAATCACCCGAACCCATTCTCTGTCAACCAGGGTACGTATTATCTGACTGCTGACACTGACTCCACGAATATTTTCTATCTCTCCACGGGTAACAGGCTGACGATAAACTATTAAAGCCAGAGTTTCTAATAAAGCTCGTGAATACTTCTGAGGTTTTTCTTCCCACAGACGAGATACCCAGGGGGCTGCTGATTCAGCAACCTGAAAACGAAAACCACTGTTTACTTCTACCAGCTCAACTCCCTTTTCCTGGTAATCCAGCATAAGCTGTTCAATAGCCTGACGCAGAACACTTTTTTCAAGCACTTCATTTTCCGGGAAAAGAGTCAGTAACTTATCCAGAGAAACGGCTTTACCCGCAGCATGAATGGCGGCTTCAATGATATTTTTTACACTATCAGCAGTATGTACCAGGGTGACGCTTTCATTATCAGACAATTTAGCCGGTGTTTCAGCATTTCGTGTCGATAAATTTTTAGTTTCGTTATCTTCTGGGTAAGAATGTTCTACTAGATGCATATTTTTTCCGCTAATACTCAACTTAATGCGCCTCTTCCCAGTTGTTACCAATACCTGCATCGGCAATTAATGGTACTTTTAAACTGGCCGCCTGACTCATTATCGTAGTAATTTTATCAACTGCTTTATCCAGAATAGCCTCCGGTACTTCAAATACCAGTTCATCATGCACCTGCATGGTCATCAGGATCCCTTCAAAAAACTGCCCCTGCCCGGCTTCCTGCGCCAGCCAACGGTCCATATCCAGCATGGCCCGTTTAATAATATCCGCAGCACTGCCCTGCATCGGTGCATTAATAGCCGTGCGTTCAGCATACTGGCGACGCTGACCATTACGGGCATTGATTTCCGGGATATACAATCGACGACCAAATACCGTTTCCACATAACCCTGTTCTTTAGCCAGCTCCCGCATGCTATCCATATAGATTTTAACACCGGGATAACGTTCAAAATAGCGATTAATATAATTCTGAGCATCCGCACGACCAATATCCAGCTGTTTGGCCAGACCAAAAGCTGACATACCATAAATTAGACCAAAGTTAATGGCCTTGGCGCTGCGGCGCTGTTCAGAACTGACGGCCTCCACATCCATACCAAATACTTCTGCTGCAGTGGCTCTGTGTACGTCCAGGCCCTGTTCAAAAGCTTTTAAAAGCCCTTTATCTTCTGACAGATGCGCCATAATACGCAATTCAATCTGGGAATAATCTGCCGCCACAATTTTTTTACCTTGCGGGGCAATAAATGCCTGGCGTACTTTTCGTCCCTGCGGGGTACGAATAGGGATATTCTGCAAATTCGGCTCTGTGGAGGACAAACGTCCGGTGACCGCAACCGCCTGATTATAAGAGGTATGAACCCTGCCGGTTTGCTCATCAATCTGTAAGGGCAGTTTGTCTGTATAGGTGGATTTTAGTTTTGCCAGTGAACGGTGTTCCAGAATCAGCCCGGGCATGGGATAATCCAGCGCCAGCTCCTGCAATACCGATTCTGCAGTTGAAGGCTGCCCCTTGGGGGTTTTGGACTTAACGGGCAAAGCCTGTTTTTCAAACAAAATATGCTGTATCTGTTTCGGTGATGACATATTAAACGCTTCACCGGCCATTTCAAAAGCCTCTGTCTCCAGCTCTTTAAGTTTTACTGCAATTTCCCGGCTTTGCTCGGCCAGCTGCTGAGCGTCTACCAGCACACCATTTCGCTCAATGCGAGACAACACCGATAGCAAGGGCAGTTCAACCTCCTGAAATAATGTTTTCAGTTCACTCTGCTGCTCCAGCTTTGGCCATAAGACCTCATGTAAACGCAGAGTAATATCAGCATCTTCTGCTGCATAAGGAGCGGCCTGAGCCACTGAAACTTCATCAAAACACAATTGTTTCACGCCTTTACCGGCAACCTCCTCATATTTAATGGTTTGATAGGATAGATATTTTAACGCCAGGGCATCCATATTGTGCCGGGTAGCGGTACTGTCGAGCACATAGGACTCAAGCATAGTATCAAACGCAATACCCTGTAAATTAATGTCATAATTGTGCAGTACGTTTTTATCGTATTTCAGGTTCTGGCCTACTTTTGCCTGAGCGGGATCTTCCAGCAGCGGCTTCAGGCGCTGTAACACCTTGTCACGATCCAGCTGCTGAGTGACTTCTACATCCTTATGGGTTAAGGGCACATAAGCTGCCTTACCGCTTTCCACAGCAAAAGAGACACCGACAATTTCTGCCTGCATATAATCCAGAGAGGTGGTTTCAGTATCAAAAGCAAACAGTTCGGCTGTCTTTATTTTTGCCACCCATTGTTCAAAGGTTTCCCAGTCCTGAATGGTAGTGTATTCTCCTTTCTTATTGCCCCGGGGAGAAACACTATCGCCATCTGCTATTAACATTTCCTGCTGAGTACCGGCAAATTCCTGATCCAGCAGCTGGGATAACCAGGTTTTAAATTCCAGCTCACCATACAGTTTTTTCAGGCTTTCAATATCCGGTTCCGACATGCATAACTGTTCAATAGTTTGTTCCAGTTTTACATCCAGTTTAATCGTCACCAGTTGATAGGAGAGCTTTAACTGATCAAGATTAGCCCGCAGATTTTCCCCGACTTTACCTTTAAATTCATCAGCATGAGCAATAATATTTTCCACACTATCATATTCCTGCAGCCATTTCACAGCGGTTTTAGGCCCTACTTTCGGGATACCGGGAATATTGTCCGAGGTATCCCCAATTAAGGCCAGGTAATCAATGATCTGTTCGGGTTTTACACCGAATTTTTTGTGTACACCGGCCACATCCATGCGATGATTTTTCATGGTATCTATCAGGCAGACTTTATCATTCACCAGTTGCGCCATGTCTTTATCGCCGGTAGAGATAATAACCTCAAGCCCCTGCTGTACCGCCTGTACAGACAAGGTGCCGATTACGTCATCGGCTTCCACACCAGCTACCATAATCAGGGGAAAGCCCATGGCCTTAATAACCGCATGCAGGGATTCTATCTGATTGCGCAAATCATCCGGCATAGAGGGTCGGTTAGCTTTGTACTGCGCGAACATATCATCACGAAAGGTTTTACCTTTAGCATCAAATACCATTGCCATGCGGCGTGTGGGATGATCATTGAGCAGGCGCTTCATCATATTGACCACACCATAAATTGCTCCGGTCGGCATTCCTTTGGAGTTGGTCAGCTCAGGCATAGCATGAAAAGCACGGTAAAGATAAGATGAACCATCTACCAGCACCAGTTCTTTGTTAATATTTTCCTGTGCAGTTGTCGTCGCTGTAGCAGACATTATTTTTCCGGTTTTTAAAATTATAAAGCCTTCAGAAGGCTGCGGTTTAAACTACCAGATTATACAGCTTTAAGGGCATATATGATATGCTTTAAAGGTATGACTTCAGGGATAAAAAATGAATACTGCAACTATGCCGACTGACGCTCAGGCTCTGAACACATCACCGCCTGACAGTGCGGAACTGCACAAAATAAAATATGGTATCGGTAATTTTGCCATCTGGTTCTTAATTATAATAGAACTGTCTGAATTTGCTTTTTTTTTTATCGTTTTTTTAATTGGTAAAGCCCATTATCCGGAAATTTTCTACCAGGGGCCGCCGCAGCTAAATACTATGGCCGCCATGTTAAATACCCTGCTGCTTATCACCGGCAGTTTCTGCGTAGCCAGAGCTGTGGCGGCCATACGGCGGGACGATCGCAAACACGCTGTTTTTTTTCTCTGGCTGACATTTTTTATGGGTTTTTCCTATTGTATTATCAAAATCTGGGAATACCAGTGGAATATAGAAGCCGGTTTTGATTCATCCAGTAATTATTTTTTCGGTATTTATTATTATCTGACCTTTAATCATTTTGTCCATGTATTAATGGGTATGAGTGTTATCCTCTGGGTAACCATTGGCCTGCATATGGGACATTATAATTCTAAACACCATGCTACTCTGGAAAGCGGTGGTCTGTACTGGCATATGATTGATCTAGTATGGCTGGTGATTTTTCCTTTACTTTATGTATTACGTTAAAGGTATATATTATGACTATTTTCCCCAGTCTTAAAAGACTCTCGAAGGAAAGGCGTATTAATTTTTTCTGGGTCATCTTAATGCTGTTGACCCTGTTTGCAACCTATATTGCCGAATCCGCCACCCCCAGTCATTTTATTGTATTAGTAATTTGTTTCACCACTGCCATAAAAGGTCGTTTTGTTATGGATGAAATGATGGGATTACGGGAAGCCATTCCGGGTATCCGCTATACTATTTATTCATACTTTATTTTACTGCCCATTTTTATTGCTTTAAGTATTATTTTTCCGGAATTTCTGGTCAAAATAACCACCATTAATCCATAAATCATCCTACTGTCAGCTGCAGGGAAACATGTAATGAGTAAAACAGACCCTAGAGATCCTTCCTTTATTCCACTGAAATCTGATACTCTGAATCGCGAAACCTGGCGAGTATTTCAAATCATGGCTGAATTTGTCAACGGTTTTGAACAATTGTCTCATATTAAACCATCTGTCAGTATTTTTGGTTCCGCCCGAACCTCTCCCAATGATCCGGTCTATCAATTAACGGAAGAAATTGCTGAATTATTATCCAATTCCGGCTTTTCTATTGTCAGTGGTGGGGGCCCAGGTGTTATGGAAGCGGCTAATAAAGGCGGTCATCAGGGAAAATCTCAGAGTATTGGCCTGAATATTGAATTACCCAGAGAACAGCACAGTAATCCTTATCAGGATATTTCTCTGTCTTTCAAACATTTTTTCTCCCGTAAGGTCATGTTTGTAAAATATGCGACGGCTTACGTTGTCATGCCCGGTGGTTTTGGTACACTAGATGAATTTGCAGAGATTCTGACCTTGATTCAGACGGGAAAAACCCGCAAAATTCCTATTATTCTGGTGGGGAGTGAATTCTGGTCCGGTTTACTGCAATGGTTTGAAAAAAGTATGGTTCCTGCAGGTACCATAGAACTGAAAGATCTGCAGTTAATGCAGGTCATTGATGATCCCAAAGCCATTGTTGATGCAATTTTTGCCCATTATGAGCATCGCTGCTTTGAGCCCTCAGAAGAAGAACACGAACAAATGCTGGATCTTTAGAGGCTGACAACACCTAAAGATCACAAAAAAAATAATTTCAGGAAATATGAATGAATAAAAAATATGCTTCAGCCGCAATCAGTACCCTTATAATAGCCCTTTCCCTTTGCCTCACAGTCAATGTTATTGCAGAAACAGAGGGCGAACAAAAGCGCAAACCAGATGAAGATAAGGTTAATCCTCTGGAAAATGTAGATATTAATATTATTAAACGGGATGACAAGACCATTGAAACTTATAGTGTTCATGGCGTGGTATATAAGGTAAAAATCATTCCCAGCAGTGGTCCGGTATATTATTTATATGATACCGACGGTGATGGTTCTCTGGAAACCCGTTCAAATCGGGAAATCAGTGAAACTACGGTACAACAGTGGAAAATTTTTCAGTGGTAAAACAGTAGCGATTTATATGTATGAAAGCTGTATTAAATATCTGTTTATACACTGCTTAATCGTTCACAACTTACCTCGGACAGGTTCCCTGGATGCCAGGCTGTTTTTCATTACAGCAAAGCAATATACAGGTTAACTATAAAGCCATTTCAAATGGCATAGAATGTTCTGCGTTGCGGGGTGTCCCATCTGCGGTATCAAAAACGACATAAAGATCGACAAAATTCACCGGAACTGGTTCAGGATAAAGATCCTGATGTGCTAAAATAGCTAAGCAAAATCATCGCAGCGATCTAGAACTAACGCTATTACTGGAACAAAATGCACTCTGAATTACCATCCGTCAATAACTCCGTATCTCCGACTTTAATGCAACGCATAGCCCAAATTCTGGAGCTTATTACTGTTCGCAGTGGTCAGTTGATTGCCTGGCTGACTCTGTTGATGGTATTTACTACCTTTCTTATCGTGGTACTTCGCTATGGTTTTGAATCAGGCTGGATTGCCATGCAGGAATCGGTTGTCTATATGCATGCTCTGGTTTTTCTTATTGGTATTCCCTACACTCTGAAATACGATGGCCATGTTCGGGTCGATATTTTTTATAGTAAGATGTCAGCACGCAGCAAAGCCTGGGTTAATTTACTGGGAACTCTGTTGTTATTATTACCCGTCAGTGTCTTTATTGCCTGGGTCAGCTGGGATTATGTAACGGCTTCATGGCATATGCATGAAGAATCCGGTGAAGCCGGCGGCCTGCCCGGCATATACCTGCTCAAAGCCACTATTTTACTGATGACAGTTCTACTGTTAATTCAGGGACTAAGCCAGTTATTACAGAACATTTCATTTCTGTATCAGCTGAAAAAGCAGCACAATGACAGCACATCTATAAATACCCCGGCAGGGAGCCTTTAAATGGATACTATAATGCCTCTGCTGCTCTTCATCAGTGTCTGCATGGTATTATTAATCGGTTATCCGGTTGCCATGTCACTGGGTGGAACGGCCTTATTATTTGCTCTGATTGGTCTGCTGACCGATACTTTTGACCCAATTTTTTTACAGGCTCTGCCTAATCGTATCTTTGGTATTATGACCAACCAGACTCTGGTGGCGGTACCGCTATTTGTCTTTATGGGGGTTATGCTGGAACGCTCAAAAGTGGCAGAAGAACTTCTGGGCACTATGGCTGACATGTTCGGCAC
>Ga0256831_1001705_pt1 | contig 11590 bp, 10 predicted proteins | sample 132544metaG_FD_189087 | JGI IMG/M metagenome (GOLD analysis project Ga0256831, IMG submission 189087) | Hydrothermal vent microbial communities from Lau Basin, Pacific Ocean - 132-544 | ecosystem: Environmental > Aquatic > Marine > Hydrothermal vents | place: Pacific Ocean: Lau Basin | collected... | reverse complement strand
ATCGGTCACATCTCGTGCCATTCTATCTATACCCTTGCCTCTTCTTATCTTTCCGTCTTCTAGCACCAAACTCATGACAAAATGCCAAATATCGACTATCTCAATGACTGCATTTTCCCAATCTATAGGTTTGTCTATATCTTTCCAGTGTTTCCAATTAAAACTGTCTATAAGTTCAGCGCACTCCATATATATACATCTTTTCCAATTGATAATTTTATCATTCTTGGTATATCCATTTTCCCAACCGATTCCATTTGTTTCGTCATTTAATTTTTGTTGCAATAAAAACATCTCTTTTATATAATCTAAATTTGTCATCTGCTTCTCTCCTGTACATGTAAGAGAAGATTATACCATTTTTTTGTTACAAAATGGTAAAATATAGTAAGGAGTTTTTATGTACTGTAATAGTTTTAGAATTTTGATTATGTTTCTTTTTACCTTTGGTGCATTTGCCTTAAATATTTTTATGCCTTCCATACCCGTAGTTATTTGGTATTTTGGCTCTATAAATATCTTTTCGCTCATACTTTTTGGCATAGACAAATTAAACTCCACAAAAAACAGAAGAAGAGTTCCCGAGCTCACTTTTCACTTCTTTTCACTTATCGGAGGTATTGTTGGAATTTTGTTAGGAGTCATGGTATTTAGACACAAGCTTAGAAGTAGAAATTTTTTACTTATAGAACTCGGTATCTTGCTTATATGGTGCATAGCTATATACTTTATAATCAGCAATATAACTGCTATCATCTCATGGGGACAGAGCATCAGTGGATAAAAAGATAGTCAACTTTATCCAAAAACACCATGTTCTCTCATGCTCTTTTTTTGCTAAAGATAAAATTCACAGCATCAGTTGCTTCTATATCTTTTTGCAAAATCCGCCTAGATTTATAGTAGCTTCAAATCAAGATACTCTACATGTAGAGCTCGCAAAAAAAAATCCAAAAATATCAGGCACAATCCACCTAGAGACTAAACAGATAGGCAAAATTCAAGGCATACAATTTAATGGCACTTGGAATAAGGCAAAAGAGAGTGAAAAGAGTGCCTACCTAAAAAGATACCCTTATGCCATAGCCCTAAATCCAAAACTATGGCAAATCGATATAGAGTATATTAAATTTACAGATAATACCCTGGGTTTTGGAAAAAAACTAGAGTTTAGACAAATCTAATGCCAACTCTTCGTTGCTCATCACGCCTATATCTTGGTCTATGATTTTTTGAGCTATCTCTTTTGCCTCTTTTAGGGAGTGCATCATGTATGAGCCGCACTGGTATTTGTTGAGTTCTGGTATATCTTCTTGTGATTTTACCTTTAGTATGTCTTCCATAGATTTTTTCCATGCTTTTGCGACTTCTTGCTCTTTTGGTGTTCCTAAGAGACTCATATAAAAGCCCGTGCGACAACCCATGGGAGATATATCTATAATCTCTACTTTATCATTGTTTAAATGCTCTCTCATAAAACCTGCAAACAGATGCTCTAGCGTATGGATACCTTTTTCGCTCAGCATCTCTTTGTTTGGTCTGCAAAAACGAAGATCAAAAACTGTGATATCATCTCCTGATGGAGTTTTCATATTTTTGGCAACTCTAACTGCGGGTGCGGGCATCTTTGTATGATCAACCATAAAACTATCTAACAATGGCATAATATTTTCCTTTTATTTCTTTCTAAGTGTCTGACCACAATAAATGGCATAAAATATGCCATTTATTGTGGTCAGACACTTATTACTCCACCAACAAACTACATCAAAAGTTGAGCTAGTTTGTTGGTGGAGTAATAATTATACCCAAATTCAACAAATATCAATCCCCGCTAGAAGCAGGAGATAAGACTTTCACTCTCTTTGTATAATTGATAAATAGATCAGAGCAGACAAATCCTGTGTCATATTTATTTAATGCCTTTGCGCTCATTTGAGTATAATAATCACCTCCGTTTGCTATATATGAATTTGTTGCTATACGATAAATTTCATCTCTTCTTAAATCAATCCAAAAACCATCTTTTTTTATTTTAAACTCTCTCACTCGTTTACCTGGTGACTTTTTGTAGTCTATCACTAGCTTAGCATTTGCTAGATATGGAAATGCCCCTGTATTACTCTTTTTTATATAGGATCTTTGTATTGCTTGTTCAAACATATCTTTGATATCTTTTCCACTCATACTCAATATTACAAGTCTATTTCCAAATGGCAACATTTGCATAATTTCACCCACGCTTACATCCCCTTGTGGTATCGCAACCCTGATACCTCCTGCATTTTGCATGGCGAAATCTACTCTGGCAATCTTTTTTGCTTTTAGATACATAGCTTTAGCTACTATTGGTGCTATAAGAGAACCTTGTTTCAGTATTTGTCCGCTTTCATCAACTGTTGCTCTAGGCAATCTTTCATTTGTCAGATTGATAGTTGCTCTTCCTATTACACTTTTCATCAACTCTTGAACTTTCGGTTTATAGCGCTTTATAAGATTTTCTACATCAATTTGAGGTTTTTGTATTTTAATATTTGGCATACTAGAGATCATATCTTCTATCTTAATTTTTTCCGAAGCATTAACCTCTGTTTTTTTCCAATGAGCATCTTTTCTTAAAAATTTATCACTTAAAAGCATCACGGGAGTTCCATAGTATCTTATAACTCTCCCATCTTTGTCAAATATGACATTTAGATTGCCCACTACTTTTTCCCATTTCCAAGCTGTAACAATTAGTGTTTTTGTGCCATTGTGAGATATAACCGTTGGATAGTTTCCGGCAGAATGTAAGCCAAGATTTGAGAAATCGCCTATAAGTGTATGAGAGTGTCCTCCAACAATAATATCGATATCTGGAACACTGCTAGCTAAAACTTTATCTGTATCATAGCCTAAATGGGTAAGTGCTATGATTTTATTGACACCTTCAACTTTTTTGACTCTCTCTACCATCTTTTTGGCAACATCAAGATAGTTTGCAAAAGAGATAGTGGGTCCCGGGCTTGAAAGCTTTGATGAGTCAACACTTAGACCTATTATCGCTATTTTTTTGCCATCGATTACTTTTATGATATATGGTTTTATAGCATGTTTTAGAGCCTTGTCTTTATCACTCACTATCGTATTTGCACTCAAAACCGGTGCATCGACTTTTGAGACAAAATTTTCTTCAAGATTTTTTTCACCCCTGTCAAAGGCATGATTTCCTAAAACATAAGCATCTATATGCATCTTATTAAATGCTCTTACACCCACCTCTCCACCAAAAAGGTTATAATACAGAGTTCCCTGCACCACATCTCCTGCATGTAGTGTTAGCACATGAGAATCAATCTTCTTTTCATCATTCAGATACTTTGCAAGTTTCGCATAACCACCTGTATAGACATAAGTTTTAATTCCTTGAAATTTTACACTTATTTTTGTAGGGTCAACATGAGAGTGTGTATCATTCACATGTAAGATATGAAGTCTAAATATGGATGAAGAACTAGTGTTTGATCTTATATCAGCATTTAGTAAAATGCTAAATGCTGCAATGACAGATAAAAGTAAAAATATTTTTTTCAAAATCTCTCCTTTAATAGCAATTATAACTAAATTTAAAAAACTTATCTGAAATTTATAAATTTTAACTATAATATCGAGTGAAAAATTTATTTTAAGGATGAAAAATGGAAAAAAATGGTGTTCAAGTCTGTAATGTTTGTTTAAAACCAAGTAATGACGGTCAAAAGAGAGTATATGTGAAAGCTATTTGTGGTAATGAAGAGGTATTTGTATGTACTGCTTGTCTTCCAACTGTTATACACGAAAGTGCAAACGCTGTAAAAAGCAATGCTGAAGTGGAAAAAGCTTTAGGTTTATAAAAAAGTTTAGCGGAGAGTTAAACTCTCCGCTAAGTCAATATCTACTCTACTTCGTTAGAGTAGTCTCCATCTGCCAATCTCTTTAGTTGTCTCCATCTAAATTGTGCATCTCTTTTATTTTTCTCATATAACTCTTGTGCATGGTCAGGATTTGATTTCTTCAAAGCATTATATCTTACTTCATGTAGTAAGAACTCTTCATATCTATCCCAATCAGGCTCTTTACAAGCTAATTTCATAGGACTCTTACCCTCTTTCATAAGCCTTGGATCATATGTATAAGTTGGCCAATAACCACAAGTCGTAGCAAGAGCTGCTTGTTTACCGGATTGTCCCATTCCACCTTTTACACCATGAGCAATACATGGAGAATAAGCGATGATAACTGAAACTCCTGGGAAATCTTCAGCATCTTTCATCACTTTTAGTGTATGCGATTGAGAAGCATTTGAGTTGATGCTTGCTACATATATATTACCATATGTTATAGCTATCTGACCTAAATCTTTCTTCATAACAGGTTTACCGGTAGCTGTAAATTCTGCAACCGAACCTGTACGAGAGGCCTTTGAACTTTGTCCACCGGTATTTGAGTAAACCTCTGTATCGACTACCAAGATATTTACATCTTCACCACTTGCACTTACATGGTCAAGTCCACCGTAGCCAATATCGTAAGCCCAGCCGTCTCCACCGATAATCCATTGTGATTTTTTAGCTATGTATCTTCTTATTTTATAAAGCTCTGCGACACTAGGAATATCAAGGTTTTCTTCTAATAATGGTACCATTCTATCTCTTATCTCGGCTGTTTTTACTCTGTCATCTTTATACTCTAAGAAATCTTTATATAGTGCAACTAGGGCATTTGGAACTTCATCCATAGAGTTTGCCATGATATTTGCTGCTCTATTTCTTATAGTTTCATTGGCTATATGCATACCCATACCAAATTCGGCATTATCCTCAAATAGTGAGTTAGCCCATGCAGGTCCATGACCTTCATCATTTATAGTATATGGAGTTGAAGGCATTGAGCCACCATAGATAGAAGAACATCCTGTTGCATTTGCTATCATCATATGTTCACCGTAAAGCTGAGTTGCTAAAGATATATATGGAGTTTCACCACATCCTGGACATGCACCATGAAATTCAAACAATGGTTTGGCAAATTGCGAGCCTTTAACAGTTGTTTTCTTAACAAAATCATCTTTATATGTTACTTTTTGGAAGAGATAATCAGCATTTTCTTGCTCATTGTTATCTAACTCTTGATCTATCGGAACCATCACAAGAGATTTATCTTTTGTAGGACAAATTTCTGCACAAAGTTCACATCCTGTACAATCAAGTGTAGAGACTTGGATTTTGTATTTTAATCCTTTACCTTTTAACTCTTTGCCTTTGGCATCAAGAACATGATTCTTAACTCCCTCAGGTGCATTTTCTAACTCTTCGTCGTTTATCAAAAATGGTCTGATAACTGAGTGTGGACAGACAAATGAGCATTGGTTGCACTGGATACAAGTATCTTCATTCCATGTTGGAACCATTGTAGCCACACCTCTTTTCTCATGTGCAGTTGAACCATTTTCTGCTGAACCATCTACATGTTCCATAAATACAGAGACAGGAAGTTCATCACCAAGCGCTTTATTCATCGGCTTACAAATTGATTCTATAAATTTATCTCCTGGATATTTTTCAGGAACAGCAAGTGAAATCTCATCACCCAAATTTGCCCATGCAGGATCAACTTCTACTTCTTCAAGTCCAGCTTCTCCGCTATCTATAGCTTTATAGTTCATCTCTACAATATACTCACCTTTTTTAATATATGATTTGTGAGCAAACTCTTTCATAAACTCTTTTGCTTTTTCAAACTCTATGATGTCTGCTAGCTTAAAGAAAGCAGCTTGCATGATAGTGTTTGTTCTACTACCGAGTCCAATATCTCTGGCTATCTTTGTAGCATTTATAACATAAAATTTGGCGTGTTTTTGGGCTAATGTTTTTTTGAATTTATTTGGTACTCTCTTAGCAGTCTCTTTCGCATCCCAGATAGAGTTGAGTAAAAATGTACCGCCATCTTTTAATCCACCTATCATATCATAGACATCCATATATGCTGCGACTGAACAAGCCACAAAATCAGGTCTTGTTACTAAGTAAGTTGAACGAATTGGGTTTGGTCCAAATCTTAAGTGACTTCTTGTATAACCACCCGATTTTTTAGAGTCATACGCAAAATATGCTTGAGCATAAAGGTCTGTCTTGTCACCTATAATTTTAACAGAGTTTTTATTTGCACCCACTGTACCATCGGCACCAATTCCATAAAATAGACACTCTTTTACACCTTCTCCGCCTAATGAGATATTTTCTCCAAGAGGCAATGACTTAAATGTAACATCATCAATAATTCCAATAGTAAAATCACTCTTTGGCTCAGCTGCTTCAAGATTTTCAAAGACTGCTATGATCTGCGCAGGATTTGTATCTTTTGAAGATAAACCGTATCTACCACCAACTATAATTGGAGCATTTTTCTTTCTATAGTATGCTGCTTGAATATCTAGAAATAGTGGCTCTCCTATACTTCCTGGCTCTTTTGTACGATCAAGTACTGCTATTTTTTCTGCAGTCTCAGGCACTACATCGAAGAAGTATTTTAGACTAAATGGACGGTAAAGATGCACAACAACTAGACCAACTTTTTCACCTTTTGCTCTTAAGTGATCAACTGTCTCTTTGATAGTCTCCGTAACAGAACCCATAGCTACGATAACCCTAGTAGCTTCAGGATCTCCATAGTAAGTAAATGGCTTATAATCTCTACCTGTCTCTTTTGAAATCTCAGCCATATAATCAGCCACTACATCAGGAAGTGCATCATAAAACTTGTTTTGTGCTTCTCTGCCTTGAAAATATATATCGTCATTTTGTGCAGTACCTCTTGTTTTTGGGTCTTCTGGACTTAGAGCTTCTGCTCTAAATTTAGCAACTGCATCCTTATCTAAAAGTCTATCCCAAACAGCATAATCCATAACCTCTATTTTTTGAATCTCATGTGAAGTTCTAAAACCATCAAAAAAGTGCAAAAATGGAACTCTCCCTCTTATGGCCGAAAGATGTGCAACACCTGCTAGATCCATAGCTTCTTGAACTGAACCCGAGGCCAAAAGTGCAAATCCTGTCTGTCTTGTTGCATATATATCTTGATGATCTCCAAAAATAGATAATGCGTGAGTTGCTAGAGATCTCGCAGCTACATGTATGACTGCCGGCAAAAGTTGCCCTGCCATCTTATACATATTTGGTATTTTAAGCAACAGTCCCTGAGAAGCTGTATAAGTTGTAGTTAATGCACCTGATTGAAGTGAACCATGAACAGCTCCGGCAGCACCAGCTTCACTCTGCATTTCAACCAATTTTACAGGCATACCAAACAGATTCTTTTTACCCTTGCTAGCCCACATATCGGTGTGTTCTGCCATTGGAGAAGAAGGTGTTATCGGATATATACCCGCAACTTCTGTAAAAGCATACGCTGAGTAAGCTGCAGCTTCATTTCCATCCATAGTTTTCATGACTTTTGCCATATTCTATCCCCTTTATTAAGTTTTTATTTTACTTTTTATCTTTAAGATTTTACTTATTGTACTTAGCATTCTCTTAATAATCTATTAATGTGTAATGATATTATAAATTATATTAAATTATTTATTTGTATATGTATTAAATAAATAATTTTATTTTTGCATATTACAGGAGAAATAGTAGCACAATAGTATGACAATTTTATAAGAAAGATTAGTTTATTGCTCCACTAATAAATTTCACAGCATCAAAAGAGTTTGCAAATACATTCTGACTCAAACTCTCAAGCTCTTTTTTCTCTCCATAGCCACAAGTCACACCAACACTTTTTATCTCTGCACTCTTTGCACTTTTGAGATCCATAACAGTATCACCTACCATCCATGTACTATTTTTATCTGCACTCAATAAAGAGAGTGCTTTTAGTATGGGTTCGGGGTGAGGCTTAGGATTTGTCACATCCTCCCTCCCTATAAGAGCTTTAAAGTATTTCATTATGTCCATATACTCCAATAATTCTATGGAGTATCTTTTGGTTTTTGTAGTCACTATACCTAGAGTTGCAAATCTACTTGCTTCTTCCATAGCCTCTTTTGCATAAGGTAAAAGTGTAGTTTTTTCTCGTGAGACTTTTCGATAGTGTCTCTTGTATGCACCTATGATTTCATCAATATTTTGTGCTTGGACACCAAGTTTTGCATACATGATATCAAGTGGGTATCCGATGAGGGATTTTATGACTTCATCATCTGGGGTTTTTATACCAAAATTTTTAAAACTCTGTTCAAAACTCTCTAAAATAGCCTCGGTAGAGTCTATGAGAGTACCGTCCAAATCAAATAATATAGTTGCCATATTTTTCCTACATGTAGAGATTATATCTAGTCTATCGTTTGCTGTTTTAACACTATGGGACACCTTACTAAGTGTTGGTTTCCACTATCTACTAATTCGGGGTGACTCATGGTGCAACTATCCTCTTTATATATACATCTGTTTTGAAAAAAGCAACCTTTTGGCAAATCTATCGGGCTTTGGATTTCACCTGTTTTTAGCACACTCTCGGTTGCAAGAGGTGTATGAATATCTGGCACTGTAGAAAAGAGCATCTTGGTATATGGGTGTTTTGGCTCTTTGAAAAGCTCTTGTTTGCTGGCATACTCAACTATCTCACCTAGATACATCACAGCTATATAGTCGCTTATATGCTTAACTACACTTATATCATGGGTGATAAAAAGCATTGTTGAGTGAAACTTCTCTTGCAAATCCATCATAAGATTTAAGATTTGAGCTTGTATAGATACATCTAGTGCAGAGATGGGCTCATCTGCTAGTATGAGTTCTGGTTTTAGTATCATAGCTCTTGCTATTGCGATTCTCTGCCGCTGCCCTCCTGAGAATTGGTGAGGATATCGTTCAAGATAGCTATAGTCGATGCCCACATCATCACAAAGAGATAGAATCGTCTCTTTTCTCTCTTTTTTTGTTAAATTTGTATGAATTTTAAGAGGTTGTTCGAGTATAGTTTTTATCTTTTTTCTTGGATTTAGCGAAGAGTAAGGATCTTGAAAAATCATCTGTATATCTTTTTGTATATCACCTCTTCTGCTTGGTTCCAATTTTGCTATATCTTTATCTCTAAATATAACTTTACCGTCGGTTGCCTGATAGAGTCCTAGTATCACTTTTCCTACTGTTGTTTTACCACAACCGCTCTCGCCAACCAAAGAGAGAGTTTTCCCTTTGTAAATATTAAAATTTACCTTGTTTAGTGCATGTAAATCTTTTTTTTCAAAAGTACCTACTTTAACACTAAAAATTTTCTCTATATCTTTTACTTCTAAAAGTTTTACTTCACTTTGTGACAAAATACAATCCTTTTATCAATCTCTTGCTGAGGTGGATAGACATCACACTGCTCATCTGCAAATTCACATCTATCTTTAAAATAACATCCCTTTGGAAGCCCTAAAAGTGAAGGCATGATGCCTGGTATCTGATAGAGTCTTTTTTTATCATCATTTAGCTTTGGCAAACACTCTATCAAGCCTTTCGTATAGGGGTGAAGGGGATTGAAGATAACATCTTCTTTCTTGCCATACTCTACAATTCTGCCTGCATACATAACGGCTATCTTATCACAAAGTTGTGAAACTACGGCTATATCGTGTGTGATTAAGATCAGTGCCGAGTGAAACTCTTTGGAGAGTTTTTTCATCAAGTAGAGTATCTGTGCCTGAATAGTCACATCAAGTGCCGTTGTAGGCTCATCTGCGATAAGAAGCTTTGGGTTGTTTAAAAGTGCCATAGCGATTACAACTCTTTGTTTCATACCACCTGATAATTGATGAGGATAGCTCTTCATCCTCTTTTGGGCTGCCGGTAATCCTACGGTTTTAAGTATCTCAACACAGGTATTGTATGCATCTTTTTTTGACACACCTTTTTTATGATAAAGTATAGCTTCCATCAACTGCTCACCTATGGTGATGACTGGGTTTAGCGAAGTTTGAGGATCTTGAAAAATCATAGAGATTTCATCTCCTCTTATCTTTTGGAGCTCTTCTTGGGAGAGTTTAACCAAATCTCTTCCATCAAAATTTATCTCACCCTCTACAATCTCTCCGGGAGGATCAATCAAACCTAAAATAGAAAAACCCGTGATAGATTTTCCTGCACCGCTCTCACCGACAATTCCTAGTATTTCACCTTTTTCTATAGAAAAACTTGTACCGTCAACCGATTTCACTACACCGTTTCTAGTGAAAAAATATGTCTTTAAATTTTTAACTTCTAATAGTGCCATTATCTTTTTAACCTCGGATTCATTACATCTCTCATTCTATCTCCTATTAGGTTGATAGATATGATAAGCACCATCAACAAAATACCCGGATACACTGAAGCCCACCAATAACCACTAAAAAGCACTTGATAACCATTTGCGATCAAAGAACCTAACGATGGTTGAGTGATAGGAACACCCAATCCCAAGAAGCTAAGTGTGGCTTCTAGTATGATAGCATTTGCAATTCTTACTGTTGCGATGACTATGATAGGAGCAGTGGTATTTGGCAGAATTTCACCAAATATTATACCAAAATTACTCATTCCTAGTGCCTTTGCCGATTGGGCATAATCCTTCTCTTTTTCAGAAAGCACAACACCTCTTGCCGTCCTTGCATAATATACCCAGTTTACTATCGTGATGGCTATAACTATCTTTCCTATTCCCTCCCCCCAGAGTGCCATGATGATAAGAGCTATCAAGATAGCGGGAAAAGAGAGTTGTATATCTGCAATTCTCATGATAATCGTATCTATCCATCCACCATAATACCCAGAAATTAAACCTAAAGTATAGCCTATAATAACAGACAAAACTGTACTTGCTAGACCAACATAGAGTGAAATTCTCAAACCATATATCATAGCTGAAAATACATCTCTCCCTTGCTCATCCGTTCCTAACCAAAAGTTATGATTTGGAGGCTGAAAACTATTTTCTAAAAATAGTTGAGTCAAATCATAAGGGTTTTGATATGAAAAGAGTGAGGGAAAAAGTGCAAAAACAGATAAAATTAAAAATATAACCAATCCACCAACCGCTAGTTTGTCTTCAAAAAACTCTACTACCATCTCATTTTTAAAAAATTTCATACTACACCCTCACTCTTGGATCTACAAAGGTGTAGAGCACATCAACTATAAAATTAATAGCTACAAATATAAACGATATTATCAATAGGTATGCTACAACAATTGGTCTATCAAGATTTTGGATAGAATCTATGATAAGCTTTCCAGTGCCCGGCCAAGCAAAGATGGTCTCTGTTACGATAGTAAAAGCGACTAATTGACCAAATTGAATACCGATAACCGTAATAAGAGGTATCAAGCTGTTTTTTAACGCATGATAATATACAACTACTCGCCTTGGAACACCTTTGGCAGTGGCAAGCTTTATATAATCTTGCATCATCACTTCCATCATGCCGGTTCTAGTGAGCCTTAGTATCAAAGCCAATTGAAAAAATGAGAGAGTAAGTACAGGCATAATGAGATGTTTTATACCATCCCATGTAAATGCACTAGTAAAGAGATACACCTCT
>Ga0256831_1001704_pt1 | contig 11607 bp, 9 predicted proteins | sample 132544metaG_FD_189087 | JGI IMG/M metagenome (GOLD analysis project Ga0256831, IMG submission 189087) | Hydrothermal vent microbial communities from Lau Basin, Pacific Ocean - 132-544 | ecosystem: Environmental > Aquatic > Marine > Hydrothermal vents | place: Pacific Ocean: Lau Basin | collected... | reverse complement strand
CAGTCCGTGCGCTTGTAGCTGCTCGCTAATAACATTGATACCTGTTAATCCCATATAGAAAACAAGGGTGTGATGCGGTTGTACTAATTGCTCCCAATTGAGATTAATCGTACCGTCTTTAAGATGTCCTGTGGCAAATGTAACGGATTGCGCATGGTCTCGATGTGTGAGCGGAATGCCTGCGTAACTTGCACAACCTGCGGCGGCGGTGATACCAGGAACAACTTGAAAAGGCACATTATTTTCAGCTAAAGTTTCGATTTCTTCGCCGCCACGACCAAAGATAAAAGGGTCGCCCCCTTTAAGACGCAGTACACGTTTGCCTTGCTTGGCTAAATCAACCAGCAAATCATTAATTTTATCTTGAGGTACAGCGTGATTATCCTTTTCTTTGCCAACATAATAGCGTTCAGCCTTTTTATTTGCCATTGCCAGTATCGGCTGTGAAACCAGTCGATCATAGACCATCACATCGGCTTGTTGCATTAAACGTACTGCCTTAAAGGTCAGCAAATCAGGATCACCAGGACCTGCACCCACTAGATAGACTTCACCCATAGGATGTTTATCCTGCTCTTTTTCTAAAAGCTCATCCAAGAGCTGTCGCGCCATTGTATCTTGACCCGCATAAACAAGCTCTGCAAACGAGCCTGATAAGGCATTTTCCCAGAATGCTTTACGTTGTCCTTGATGCGGAAAATGTGCTTTTACCTTGGCGCGGTACTCTTCGCTAATTGTTGCAAGATGCCCGCAAGCAGAAGGAATGAGGCTTTCCAGCTTCATTCTTAAACGCCTTGCTAATACAGGTGAAGCGCCACCTGTAGAGACCGCAACAGTAACAGGTGAGCGATCCAGCACGGATGGCATAATAAAACTGCTTGCTGCTAGATTATCCGCAACGTTAACCAGAATGTTTTTTTGTTCCGCTAGCTTGCCCACTTCAATATTGACTTCCGCATTATCCGTTGCAGCAATGGCAATAAAGCTATTATCTAATCAGAGCTTTCAAAATTACGCGCACTATAAGTGATGCGTTTATCATCTACTTTTTGCTGTAACTCATCACATAATTGTGGCGAAATAAGGGTTATATTAGCACCTGATTTAAGCAACGCTTTTATTTTGCGATTAGCAACAAGTCCACCCCCAATAACAGTACAGTGGCGGTCTTTCAGGGCAAGAAAAATAGGAAAATGTTTCATCGTCAGCTAACGTCTCCGAGGCTTGGAAAGTGGTTTTTTGGGCTACCAGTTTAAGGTGGGACAGAGTCTATGCTTATTCTCCTGCCCCCTTCGACAAGCTCAAGAAGCTGTGTCCTAAGCTTGTCGAAGAGTGCGGGTTATTTGCTATACTCTTTATTTGTCTTGCCTTGAAGTTGGTAGCCGTTTTTTGCTACGTTTAGGTCGTACTTTATACGTTGCAATCTCTTTAATAATGTCACTATAGGGGATCTCTTCAATACTGCCATATTTTACTAGGGTGGCCGTAACGGTTTGATGAGCATTAAGCACCGTTTCGGCGTATTGAAGGTCTGATTGAGTCAACGCTTGTAACCCCAGCAAGCCGCCCGCTTGTACGCGCAATTCTTTATTATGCGGCACAGGTCCCTCAATATTAACCAGCTTAAGCACAAAGCGGGCTTTATCGCGCATTGTGTTTAATAGCAGGGTGCAATTTGCCAATGCTGTTTTTGAGCGACACGCAATACCCTCACGAGTCGCAATTAAGAAACGATGTTTTAGCTCACAGTCACAGCGACGGTTATTAATTGATTTTTCAAACACGCAACGATCAGGATTTAATTCGTGGTAGAGTTTGCGGTATTGATCCTCATCCACCTATTTTTCCCACTCCATCACCACCGTTTTATCACGTTTTTCCATCAGCATTTCCTCTGCTCCAAGCTGGGTAACCGCATGCGCTAGTTTAAAGTTGATTCCATTATCAAGCGGTACGCTAGCACGCATCTCACGGGCATAATTACGCGCTTCTTTATAAACGTCAAACTCTTTTAGAAATTCAAGATTTTTAACAACAGGAGTAGGCTGGGTAATTTTAAACACATAGTAAGGCATAATAAATTCTCATATAACGGGTTAGAGGAATATACAGATAACTTATTATGACATAAGTATATCAGTTTTTTCTAATAAAGGTTCAGTTAGTGGGTTTAATCGTCTGCGCATGACTTTCCCCACCGATTCATTACCACTAAATAGTGGGGTTAGTGTATTTTCTCCAAGCTGAGCTAATAACATTAAGGCTAAAAACTTGTCAAGATATTGCTCATCTAATGCCTTTAATAAAGTCGTTAATTCATCCGAGTGATGATCAGACGGTTTAATAGAATCTTCTGCGCGTTGCAAGGCAATATCGATGCTATGCGCGCCGCGTCTTTCGGCAAAAGGTAGGTTAAAAAATCGTTTGATGGCGATAAACAAAGAAATCACCACATCCTGATCAACAGGTTTATTGATGGCATTTTTTAGTGTTTGTAACCATCGCTGCCCCTCTGCGGATAATATTCGGCACAAGGCGTTAGCATACCTATTATTATCATCCAGCAAGGGTTGTAATTGCTTTTTTAATGCTGAATGATATTTAAAAGGTGAGGCTTGTAGCGGTATTTGAGTAGGATCGCTATGTAAAAAGCCAACATAATACGGATTACGACGTTTAGCGCGTGTCCAAAGATCCTTCTTTTGTTGCTCACTTATCAGAGAGCCTTGCAGACATAAGCGAACCATATCCACCACGTCAACCTGACACTCCTCAAACGGTAAAAACTCCATTAAAAATGCAGCCAACTCTAGCCCAAGCTTACCCTCAATAACCTCAGGGTATTCCATTAAACGCCGCGCCACCTCAAGCGTAGGATGCGCCCACCAAGCACGCAGAGCAATCTCATGGCTAACCGAAGGCGAGTAAACCACTGCAATAACCGCCTCAGGCTCACCCAGCAATAACATATGCTCCAAGGTATTATCCGCATGACCCATACGCGTCCACCGCTTAATATAAACAGGATAACCACCAGGAGACCCCGTCGTTTTTAACGATAATAACTCACGTACCCAGCGCAAATATTGCTCATCACGCACGGTAGGATTAAGCACAACCTTCGCCTCACCCTTATCCGTTAACGCATGAACCGTCATACTACTTTCATTAATACGGATTGCTTTTAAAGACTGAGCCAAAAGCACATTAAGGCGCAGGCTGTCAGCATTGGATAGTTGCATTAAGTCGCTTCTCTGAGAGGGTTAAAATATTACAAATAAGTGCTAGCGTAGCTAGTTTTATAAGAAAGTCTATAGGCAATCAGTCTAATTTTCATTGTAACTAACGCTATACTATAAAAAACTTAAAGATAAGAGTGCTACGCATGGAAAAATTCTTTAACAATGCAGGACCCTCTGTACAACCCCTTTCAAGGTAATATTTTGTACTAAAATATAGTTATTTAGCCGATAAATATGTTTAGTCAAATAATAGATAAGTTTATAGAGAAAAGCCCCATTACCGTTGTTTTCCATTGATGATTTTTCAGAGGGGGTAGATTGGTTGTTAATTACTGAAAAGCCTATGTTCCATAATTTAAAGCTCATCCAGTCCATCCTGAGCAGTCTCACGCACATCGGCATTGGTATCATGCAAACAGGCCTCAAGATAGGGACGTACAGAAGGGTCGTTGCTTAGTCCCAAATAATGACAAGCATCTATGCGAATAATATCATTGGGATGCTTGGTTAATTCGCCAAGCTGGGGAATGATGGATTGTAGTAGTTCGCTGTTAGCAAAGTCTTCTATGATAACGCCTATGCCAATACGGGTGCTAAGCACAGTACCATCATCACCTAGCAACTCTAGTATTGCGTTGATGGCGCTGGGGTCTTGTAGTATATAGTCAGTGACTTTGCTTGCTTGCCCGTCCGATAATAAGAAATCAAAATCTGCACTTAGGCTTTGTTTTTCCTTTGCCCATTTAATATTTTGCTTTAGGGTTTCTAGTGTTTGTAATCCTTGCAGGTGTTGATTGCCTATTTTTATCCACGGTACTGAACGTACACCGTATTTTTGTGCTGCTAGTGGTTGTTGATCAATATTGATAAGGGTGAGTTGTGCTATTTCGCCAGATTTAATTAAGTTGCTTAAATGCTGGAGTACACTAGGGCAGTGGGGGCAACTTGAGCTAAGTATCAGTAATGCGTTTACAGTGATATTAGGTTGTGTCATCAGGGTAATTCTCAGAAAGTGTCATTTGAGCGGGTATTTTATCACGATCCCAGTTTTTTATTGCCCAATCCCATAGTTCTTCTAGTGTGGAAAATTCATCAATAGTGGGCGCTTGTTGTCCAAGGAAATTGAGTGTTTTTAGGATGGTTAAGCGTTTTTGCAGTGGGTCAACTTCAGGTGAGTGGTTCTGTTTGCTGAGTTTTTTACCATTAGCGGTAATGGCGGTTGGAAAATGTAGATAGGAGGGGTGTTGATAGCCTAAGCATTGCTGTAAATAGAGTTGGCGCGGAGTATTGTCGAGTAAATCAGAGCCGCGTACCACTTCTGTGATTTGCTGGTATTCATCATCGACTACCACAGCTAGCTGGTAAGAAAACATTTTATCGCTGCGCTTAATAATAAAATCGCCCACTTCGCTTTCAATATTTTGAGTCAGAGGCGCTTGCAGTGTGTCATTAAAATAAATAGCGGCATTATTCGTGCGTAGCCGCATGGCAAACTGTGGCGCATCGGGATTACTTATCTGCTCACGGCAAAAGCCAGCATAAATATAACCATAAGTCCCCGCAGGAGTTTGTTTTTGTAGGAATTTACGTGTGCAGGTACAGGGATAGGCGAGTTTGCCTAAGGAATCAAGCGCATCTTGATAGGCCTCACTGCGCTGGCTTTGATATAAAATAGCGTCATCCCATTGATAACCATAGCTTTCAAGTGTGTTGATAATACTGCTGATACTGTGTTTTTTGATGCGGAATTTATCAACATCTTCAATACGCAGTAGCCATTTTCCATTCACTGATTTAGCGCATAGGTAACTTGCGGTTGCTGCTATAAGTGATCCAAAATGAAGTGCTCCAGAGGGGGAGGGAGCAAAACGACCAGTGTAGTGCATATTTATATTATTGCTTGCTTTGGCTTAAAAGAGGTAAGTGAAAAGGGTTTTCAATATTAGGTAGAGAAATAACGTATAAATGGCTAACGCTATTAGTAGAAAAGAGGTGAAATTTGCATTTTTTTTATTTTTTTGACGGAGTATGCTGTTAATGAGTAGGTGCCATTATATTATAAACGTCACCTACTCTACACAAATTAATCAAGCAAGTTGACGTTCTTGAATTTCCTGTGTTGTTTTGCAATCAATACAAAGCTCTGCTGTAGGACGAACCTCAAGACGTTGCAAGCCGATTTCTATACCGCATGCATCGCAAAAACCATAATCATCCGCATCAACGCGTGCGATAGTTTTGGTGATTTTTCTGATGAGTTTTCGCTCTCTATCTCGAGTGCGAAGTTCTAAAGCAAATTCTTCTTCCTGTGTTGCTCTATCAGCAGGATCAGAGAAGTTTGATGCTTCTTTTTTCATATGCCCAACGGTGCGATCCGCACCCTCTAGAAGCGTCTTTCTCCATGCTTCTAAAATAGAGCGAAAATGAGTGAGTTGCTCATTTCCCATATATTCTTCACCTTCTTTTTCAATATATGGATTAATTCCATCAACAGGTAATGCGGATTTACGATTGATATTGGTAACAGTTGCTGTGTTCATAAATAATTCTCCCAATAGGGGGTAGGGGCGGAAGAAAGGTGGCCTATCTTCTGCCCTTGAAAATAGCCCATTTTTGTTAAGTTAGCAGCTTGACAAAAACTGGCATTGATTGTAGCTGGTTTTTTTTATGTGTAAAGTATAAACATCATAAATTCAGCTTATTGGTTAATATATAGGCTAAATTTACGTATTTTGGCTATTTATTATTCTTTTTTTTGCTTCTCCTTCGTTTTTGTTAATGATGTTGATCGAAAATAAGCCGTTATTCTGGCTTGTTTGAGAACTAGTACAGCCAGTATTTGCCGTACTAGAAGGGTTGCCCGAAAATAGAAGAGCCACTGCAACCCATCCTTAAATATATCTGCTTTTTAAGCAAATCTATTAAATAGTTATGGCTATTCACTTCCTTCAATAAACTCAGCTTATGAGATTTCTGAAATATTCGTTACGATTCTAGTTTTAGACTCTGTTAACATTTGATGACCATCTCCTCTTTTTGCTGATTTTTCATTCTCTCTACGTTAAAAACAACCACACAGCTCTGCTATGCGATAATTTTTATGTATTACATACTGCAAACAATAAGGTCACTCATTTAAAATTATGTTACTTTTTTACTCTGATCCTTCAAGCCTAATCGACTAATTCCAGCTCAATATGGAGGTGAAAAATGATTTTAAAAGTTTACAGACTCAAAAATAATGCTTGTACAAGAAAGTTCTAAGTAATGATTCTACCCATCTTTCTTGCTTTTTTGCTTCTGCCTGAATCATCTCAGTTGTTGCGTAGCCCTGCTATGCACCTCTTGAGATAACCCAATTAGAAGCAAAGTTTCTGCGCAATTTATGGGTGGATTTGTTGCTTTAAACTTCCCTGCTTAAGATTTTTTGATAGTAATACCGTTATATGTGCTTTCTAATTGGTTTTAGTTTCATTAAGTTTTTTGAATGGTGTGTAGCCTAGTATAAAACCCTCATAACTAAACAATTATTTTTTATTAGGTGTTGTTAAGTAGAATTTATAGGGTGGCGAATTGTACAGAAGTTATACTTAAAAATCTATAGTTGTTAGTCATATAGATACATTTTGTAGGATAAACTGACAAAAATGCTGGATTAAGCGTAAAATTTCAAAATACCAGATTAATTTCTTTATTAGCAATAAAGAAAAGTTCAATAAGGATTAGTAGCTTACAAGCTGTTAGTCCATAAAAAACAATAATGAAAAGGAATAATCTCTATGATCAACCAAAGTAAGCCTGTTGCTGAACTATCAACCGAACAATTAGTAGAATGGTTGATTTTTGCCAATGATGCTTATCGTAAAGGCAAACCTGTTATTGATGATGATACTTATGATCAGGTTTATTATGCTGAGTTGCTAAAGCGTGAGCCTGAGCATCCCTTTCTTAATGCGGTAGAGCCAGAAAATGATTTGGGGACGGCTAAAATACGTCATAAAACGCCGATGCTTTCGACCGATAAAGCCTATACTCAAGAGGAAATTATCACCTTTGTTGAGCGTATGATACGCCATGCTGATGCGGTTGATATTGAAGCCAAGGATTTACGCTTTCGAATTACACCCAAGTTAGATGGTATGGCGGCACGCTATGAAGATGATATTTTAGCCACTCGTGGTAATGGCTTATTAGGTAATGATATTAGCCGTAATCTAAGGCGTGGCTTGGTTGCTGTGGACGGTAAAAATACGGGAAATGGTGAGATTGTTATTGAAGAGCGTTATTTTGTGGATAATTTAAGTGATCAATTTTCCCATCCGCGTAATTTTGTGACAGGCTTAATCGGTGCAGATACCTTATCAGAACAAGCTAAAAAAGCATTGCAAGATGGGGTGGTTCGCTTTGTACCTTATCAGACACTGAATGCTAAAGAGTGTAACCATGAGCAACTATCCACTGAAATAGATGTTTTATGCGAGAAAGTTGAGTCAGAATGCCCCTATCCTGTGGACGGTAGTGTGATTGATTTATTGAATCAAACTGTATGCGAAGAGCTTGGCGCAACCAATCATCATCATAACTGGCAAATTGCCAAAAAAACCAAAGGTGAAACCGCCATTACCACAGTCAATGACATAACATGGCAAACAGGACGCACAGGGCGCATCACCCCCGTATTAAATGTTGAAACAATCAATCTCTCTGGTGCGGATATTTCTAATGTTACCGCACATAACGCAGGTAATGTTAAAAATTTAAATGTAGGGCAGGGCGCTGAGATCGAAATTGTACGCAGTGGTGAGGTTATTCCAAAGTTATTAGCTGTCGTAAAAATGGGTAAAGATGCGGTTATTCCTGAGCAATGCCCTGCTTGTAATGCAGAAGCAAAAATGGAACGTGATTTTTTAGTATGTCAAGGCGATGAATGCGTTGCACAAATTGAAGCACGTTTGCAACACTTTTTTCGTGTGTTAGGGAATATTGATTTATTTGGACCTAAAACAGTGGAAGTATTAGTTGCCAAACAGATTACACAACTGCCCGCTATTTACGCATTACAGGCAGATGAATTTGAAGCAATGGGGTTTGGTCCTAAACAAGCAACTAATCTAGTCGCACAATTAAAGCGTTCATGCACAGAAGAAGTAGAAGACTGGCGCTTTCTCGCAGCCTTTGGGATTGAGCATTTAGGGCGTGGCGACTCGCGTAAACTATTAAAAGAAGTTCCCTTAGCAAAAATTATTGAACTAAGCTCAGACGATATTGTAAAAATTAATGGTTTTGGTCCGATTACAGCAGAGGCAATTCCCACTTCACTAAAGAGTAAATGGGAGAGTATTCAAGCGCTATTAAAACTTGGCTTTAACCTAATACTAACGGATCAAAATGAACAAGTTGCTGATGATAGCCCTATTAGCGGAAAATCATTAGTCTTCACAGGCGCAATGCAGCAACCTCGCAATGCAATGAAAGAAATGGCACTAAGTTTAGGTGCAAAAGTACAAACCACGGTTAATAAAAAAACAGACATACTGGTGATAGGTGCAAAGGTCGGTGCCAAGAAAATAGAAAAGGCAGAAGCGTTAGGGACAGAAGTCATGACAGAGCAAGACTATCTAGCATTAATTCAGGTATAAATAACATCCCAAATACCACCGCTTAGGGGGAGAGATTTACCCTTAGTCAGTGTGGAATTAAAAAGCTAAAATTAATTGAATTAGCCGCTTGACAGTATCCATAACCATCCGTATTATGCCCACCTCAACGCGGGAATAGCTCAGCTGGTAGAGCACGACCTTGCCAAGGTCGGGGTCGCGAGTTCGAATCTCGTTTCCCGCTCCAAATTATAAAAAAGCCTTATCATTGACCTGATAAAGGCTTTTTTTATTTTCAAGTCAAAAATTGCGTAACGCCTACCTATAGTCATTTCTCTATAACCAAATAGTTTTGCAAGCGGACTTCCTTATTGAATTGGTTAAATAGCCCCGCTGTTCGCCTCTTTCAATCATTTCGTTACGATTCTAATTCTCAGGTAGCATCCTACTTAACTCTAAAAAATAACCCACAACTATTTAATAAAAAAAATGAGCAATTCAATAAGCCCCTATAGTGGAAAACTGTGCAACCTTATAGTGTCAGAAAAAGAATCAGAAAACTTAAAACAAGCATCTGCAAACTACCCAGCGGTAACCCTAACGCAACGTCAAATTTGTGATTTAGAGTTATTAATGAATGGGGCTTACAGCCCTTTGAACGGATTTATGAATGAAGCTGAGTATGAATCTGTAATCCATACTATGCGCCTTAAAAATGGCTTGTTATGGCCTATGCCAGTTACTTTCGATGTACCTAAAGACTTCATTGAGAAAGGTAAGATTCAAATAGGTTCTAAAATTGCATTGCAAGATGGAGAGGGGTTTATGCTTGCAGTACTTTCTATAGAAAGCATTTGGACACCGAACAAAAAGACAGAGGCAGAAAAAGTATACGGAACAATATCTCAAAAACATCCAGGTGTTTATTACTTAAATGAAAAAACACATGCTATTTATATAGGAGGGAGTATAGAGGGCATCCAACTACCTGATTCCTATGTTTTTGATACTTATCGCAGGACACCTCTACAACAACGTGCCATATTTGCAAAAAAAGGTTGGCGCAATATCATTGCCTACCAAACCAGCAAAATTATCCATCGCCTACAACGAGAATTACTATTAACGATAGCAAAAGAGCAACAAGGTCAACTGCTTATACACCCAACCATTGGTAGCACTAAACCTGGGGATACCCACTACTACACACGGATACATTGCTACGAAGCGGTACTAAAATACTTTCCAGAGCAAATTAGCATGCTCTCTATCATGCCTTTATCTATGCGCATGGCGGGAGCAAGGGAAAGCTTATGGTACGGAATTATTCACCAAAACTATGGCTGTACACATTTCATCGTTGGTCCAAATCATGCCCTACCTCCTCTTAAAGAAGATGCCGAAAGCAACTATGAAGCACAAAAATTAATCAAACAGTACCAACACGAACTCGATATAAAAATGATCCCAGTAGAAGAACATCAATATATACCCAGTTGTGACTGTTTTTCACCCGTATCAAAGATCAAGCAAAAAAAGGAAAAAGGACTACGATTTTCAGAAAGAAAAATTAGAGAGCATCTACATTTAAACAAACCCATACCCGAATGGTGCAGTTACCCTGAAGTGATTCAGGAAATGAAAAAAGCCTATCCATCAAGATCAAAGCAAGGTTTTACTTTATTCTTTACTGGCTTATCTGGGTCAGGAAAGTCAACCATTGCTAAAATTGTAAATGCACAACTTATCGAACATGGCACTCGTCCTATTACTTTACTTGATGGTGATGTGGTAAGGCTAAATCTCTCCTCAGAACTAGGTTTTTCAAAACAACATAGGGATTTAAATATACGTCGTATAGGCTTTGTAGCCAATGAAATAACGAAAAATAGAGGGGTCGCCATTTGCGCTCCCATTGCTCCCTACACAAAAAGTCGACGTGCAGTACGAGAGCTTATTGAACAACATGGTTCTTTTATAGAAATACACGTCTCAACACCTCTAGAAGTCTGTGAAGCCCGTGATAGAAAAGGGCTGTATGCCAAAGCGAGACAAGGTATTATTCCTGAGTTTACGGGGATTAGTGATCCTTATGAAACACCTGAAAACCCTGAATTAAATATAGACACATCGACAATGATGCCTTTAGAGGCAGCACAGTTGGTTATATTGTATTTATTTCAGAAAGGTTATCTTGGATAAATAAGGAAGTTCCAAGCAATGAATTTACTAATCTGGCTATCAGTTTAAGGCGGGACAGTTCATGTTTCTGCTATTCACTCGCACCCTCCGACAAGCTCAGGAAGCTAGCTCCCTGAGCTTGTCGAAGGGTGCGGTTTTTTTGCTATGACGTTACTTGTCCCGCCTTAAGTCGGTAGCCACCAATCTTACTTGCCCTTTTGCTCCTGCTTGAATCATCTCAATCGTTGCGTAGAGCAACTATGCGCTTCTTGAGATGCTCCAATTAGGAACAAAAAATCAGCGCAATATATAGTTTTTCACATAAATAATTGCACCCTTCGACTCCGCTCAGGATACAGCTCCCTGAGCGGAGTCGAAGGGTGCGGAAATTTAATAAATGAATGTCTATAGGTGAATTCATTACTTGAAACTTCCTAAAGGCATTGCATTCGATATGTTAAAAAAGTGTAAACTAATTTTAGATATATTAAGGATACCTAAATGTTTGATTATTTCTACAACCATAGTCTTGAAACCGAGTTTATGGCTATTTTTGGTGGTATGACCATGCTATTGTTGCTTGAATC
>Ga0256831_1001703_pt1 | contig 11609 bp, 14 predicted proteins | sample 132544metaG_FD_189087 | JGI IMG/M metagenome (GOLD analysis project Ga0256831, IMG submission 189087) | Hydrothermal vent microbial communities from Lau Basin, Pacific Ocean - 132-544 | ecosystem: Environmental > Aquatic > Marine > Hydrothermal vents | place: Pacific Ocean: Lau Basin | collected... | reverse complement strand
TATCAAGAAATCCGTCTTTACCCGACAGGCGTTGATCAATCTTGTGAAAAGACTGGGCATGTCGATTACGCCCGATGTCTTCAGGCAAATGAAAACAGACAACGTGGCCGCCGTCATGGTGACGGCCAACCTGCCACCCTTTGCCCGGCCAGGTTCCCGCCTGGATGTCCAGGTCTCTACAATGGGTGATGCAGACAGTCTTTCCGGCGGCACCCTTCTTATGACCCCACTTAAAGGACCGGACGGCAGAACCTATGCCGTTGCCCAGGGCCCCCTTGCCGTTGGCTCCATCGCATTCGGTGGTAAGGCCGCAAAGGTACAGAAAAATTTCCCCACTGCGGGCAGAATCGCAAACGGCGCCATTGTGGAGCGGGCCGTCGGCTGGAAACTGCCGCCCAGCGGTGACCTGCTCTATGAACTCAAAGAACCTGATTTCACCACCGCAGCCCGGATGACCGAGGCCATCAACAACAGATTCGGACCCAATACCGCCCATTCACCTGACAGTGGGACAGTTAAGGTCCTGATGCCCCTGAATTATAAAGGGAATGTGGTCGGATTTATAGCTGACCTGGAAAACCTTGATGTACAAGCTGATTCACCGGCACGTATCGTGGTTAATGAGCGGACCGGTACCATTGTCATGGGACAGGATGTCCGCATCGCCACCGTTGCTATTTCACACGGCAATCTGAATCTGGTCATTTCGGAGGGACTGGATGTCTCCCAACCCAACCCCCTGGCAGCCGGACAGACCGTGGCCGCGCCGACGACAAAGATTGATGTCACCGAAGATGAGGGGAATCTCGTTGTCCTGCACATGGGTGTAAGTATCGGTGAGATAGCCAAGGCGCTCAATGCCATCGGCGCCACGCCCAGAGACCTGATCGCCATATTCCAGGCCATCAAGGCAGCCGGCGCCCTCCATGCCGAACTACGTGTTATTTAACCAGGAGTTATCCTCCCATGAACACACTGGACAAACTCTCTCTCCTCCACCCATCAGAACCGTCCATTCCGGACAACAAAAAAAAGTTGGACAGGGACCGGGCCTCTCTAAAAAAATCCTGCCGCCAATTCGAAGCCATCTTCATCCAGTCCATGTTCAAATCCATGCGCAAGACCCTCCCGGATGGTGGATTGTTCAAAAAAGACAATGCCCATGCAATCTATCAGGATATGTTTGATGCCGAGATTGCCAACGAGATTTCAACAAAGCAGAGTATGGGCCTTGCCGACCAGATGTATCGTCAAATGGAAAAATATCTTTCCAATTCCGAAAAAAAATAAAAAAACAGGTAAAGCTTTCTTTCCGTCCTGCCGATAATCAAGGTAACCGGAAGAAGAATTTCCGGTAAACGTGAGGCAAGGATGCTTCGCAAATCCAGCAAGGAGGCCGGAAATGATTGAAAACACAAACTACAATCCGCATGCGCAATCCACATTGCATGTCCTGGAAAAATTTCAGGGGGAAAAGACAAATTTTTCCATAACTCCTGAAAATACCAAAAAAGACGACATGCAGGACAGGATTACCCTATACGGTGATTCCGAGGCTCCGCTTACCTACTCCGCGTCAATGAGCTTAAATTCAGGCGAGGGTGCGAAGTATGACATGCTACGGGGTCTGGTCGCCAACCTGTTGAAAGAACAGGGAATCGAAACCAAAATCACAACGGAAAACGGCGAAATAGACATCAGCACCGTTACTCCGCAAGAGGCAAAAGATCTCACCGGTGATGATGGATATTTCGGCGTCGATAAAACATCAGACAGAATTGTTAAGCTGGCTATCGGCATAGCCGGTGGCGATCCGAGCCGAATTGACGCTATTAAGGAAGGTGTGGACAAAGGTTTTCAGGAAGCATTGAAAGCCTTTGACGGCAAGCTGCCGGATATCTCATATGATACCTATGACGCAGTGATGGAAAAACTGGACAAGTGGGTATCCGAATCAACAAAAGCAGCATGATATTTTTATTACAGGGTGGTCGTTATGACAGTTGAATTTTTTGGAGTTCGCGGATTTGGTCCGATTGGACCCAATGGAAAAATCAGTCGTCCCGGAGAGGCGCAGAAATCAAACAAAGCCGGGGGAACGGAAGAGGCTTCCTTCTCGTCGGCACTGCAGGGCGCGCATGAAACAAAATCAGCCTCTGCAACCGGTGAGACGGGCCGCGCCGCCAGGGTCCAGGAATTAAAAGAGCAGGTTGCCAACGGTTCTTACGAGCCGGACCTGAACAAGGTCGCCTCCAGTCTGCTTAAATTTCTGGTCGAAGAGGGATAATCATGACCAGGGAATCCGTGCAGGATCTTCTGCAGCAGTTGCATGCAACGATTCTTTCTGAGCGTGAACATGCCAAGGCACTTGACCTTGAAGGCATGACAAGAGATCGGGAAGAGAAAGAGGCCCTGCTGCAGGTGATAGGGACCATTGACAATCTGCATCCCGATGACCGGCATCTGGCAAAAGAGATCCAGCAGGAGAACCTGCGCAACGCCTACCTGTTCAAGGCGACCCTGAACTGGATCCAGGATACCATGGAATTTTTTGGTCGCACTTCAGTGCCGGCAACCTACAGCCAATATGGCGCCACCACCAATAACTGTGTCAATGGCCGCCTGCTGTCCGGCAGAATCTAACCGTAATATTTTTTTCTCTCTCCCCCTCCACCCCATTTCTTTTCCTTTTTTTTTCACTAAATTTTTTCTCCTGTTTTTCCGATAAGAAATACGTACGGGTGAAAAAAATACGGAATTGATAGACACTACTCTCATCTCCAACCGCCCGGCACATTGGAACTTTCCCCATATCGTCCGATTCCATATATCAGACGATAGAAAAATAAAAAATCCGGACGGATTCTATGAGCGGACTTCTCACAGCACTGAATGCAGGCAAAACGAGCCTGATGACCAACCAGAAATCCATCGAGATTGTCGGTAATAATATTGCCAACGTCAACACCGAGGGATATTCCAGGCAACGGGCCGAGCTGATGCAGATCCCGGCGGTCAACTTCGGGGATTTCTTTGTCGGCCAGGGGGTTACGGTTTCCGATGTCAGCCGAGAGCATAACGTCTTCATCAATCGTCAACTGCAGGAAAAATCCATCGCCCTGGGGGAAGAGAGCGGAAAATCGACACCTCTGAGCGAGTTGGAACGAATATTCAATGTGTCTGATGACAATCTTGCCGGAAGCATCAATGATTTTTTCGACGCATGGCAGCAACTGACCACCAATCCCAGTGGTCAGGTCGAACGGGACATGGTCATGCAACGGGGCCGGCTCATGGGTGATGCCTTTGCCGACACCTATAATGAGCTTGAAACCGTCCGCAACAATATCAACAACAACATTGTTTCCAAGATAGGCAATCTCAATGAGCAGGTCTCCGAGGTTGCCAAACTCAACGATCGCATATTCCAGATCGAGATTAACGGTCAATCCGCCAATGCCGCCCGCGATCAGCGGGATATGCTCGTGGAAAATCTCTCACAAAGCCTCGGTATTCAATCGTATACCGACAACCGGGGCATGCTGGCCGTGCAACTGCCCGGCGGCACACCTCTTGTCCAGGGAAATCAGGCCATGCCGCTCTCCATTGTAACCAACGGCACCGACGTCAACCTGCAGATCACCATCGGCGGCAATGTCAAGGATATCGATCCCCAGGAACTGGGTGGAGAAATGAAGGGCATGTTTGAGGTCAGGGATGATTTTATTGCCGGTCTGCGCGGAAACCTTGACACCCTGGCCGTGGAAATCACCAAGGCGGTCAATGACGTTCACAGCAATGGCTGGTATACGGATCCGGCCACCGGCAACCCGGCCACCGGCCAGCTCTTTTTTGATGACCTCACGGCCCTGCCACCCGGCACGCCGCCAAGCAGGCATATCAAGGTGGCCCTGCCGGATGCACGATACCTGGCTGCCGCAGGCGAAAACACGGCCGCTCCCGGTGACAATGAAAACGCCCTTGCCATTGCCTCCCTCGAAACCACCTACAAGGTAAGCGGTACCAACGATACCTTTGATAATTTTTTCAGCCAAATCGTCTCGACCGTCGGCATTGAGGCCAGTCGCAATAAAATGGCACTGGGCGGGGCCAAGGATGCAAGCGTTCAACTGCACAACCTGCGTGACGGTTTTGCTGGTGTCTCCCTTGAAGAGGAAATGGTTGACCTGGTCCAATATCAGCGCGGTTTTGAATCGTCGGCAAAATTTCTCTCCACCATTGACGAAATGATGAACTCGCTGTTGCAACTGAAGAGGTAAGCAATGAAAGCTACACAGGGAACCACCTACCGGATGCTTGGCTCCAGGCTCAATGACCTGAACCTGCAGCTTGAGGAATTCCGAAAAATCGGATCCACTGGGAAAAAGCTCAACCGGCCATCGGACAATCCCGCCGCTATCCGTCCGGTCTTAAACACACGCAAACAACTCTCCAATGTGGACCGTTACATGGAAACCATGGGGCAGGCGCTTGACAAGATGCAGGCTGCCGATGGTCATCTCGGGCATGTGGAAAATATCATGCAGCGGGTCAAGGAAATTTCCGTCAATGTGGTTAACGGCTCATTGAATAATGAAGACCGCTCCGTATTGGCCGATGAAATAGTCAACCTGCGCCAAGAGCTTCTTGACGCCGCCAATGCCAGGGTAGACGGCAAATATATTTTCGCAGGCTATGAGGAATCAACAAAACCCTTTGAGAAAAATCCAGCCTATGATCCGGCGCTCTATAACGCCAATGACCACACGACCTGGCCGTACCTGTACCATGGAGATGAAAACGCAACCAGACTCGAAATCACACCAGGTGAAAATCTGCAGGTTGATCTCACCGGCAATGATCTGTTTTTCGGTACCACAACCTGGAACCAAAATCCGCCGCCCAACAACAGCGTAGAGCCGGGCAGGTATGATGTGTTCTCCGTGCTGACACGGGCGGAAGAGGCGATCCGATCCAATGATCAGACAGCCCTGCAGACCAGTATCAAAGATATTGACGGCGCCTCGGACCAGACGAGGAGACTACGCTCACAAATGGGCAACCGTGCCTCGAGGGTTGAGACGGCCATGCATCACCAGGAAGGTGTTCGCATAGATTTAAAACAGATTCTCTCCCGTTACGAGGATGCCGATGCCATTGAGGCATTCAACAATATCGTCCAGCAGGAAACCGCCTTCCAGGCGGCCTTGAATGTAACAAGCAAGGTATCAAAACTCTCCATACTCGACTATATGTAATTGCGTTTATTCTTTTGCAGTGACAGGATGTCATTATTGAATCCGCTTTTTCCGACAATCGGTCGGATCTATCAAAAATCCTTGCCTTTTTTTCTTTGGTGCGAGATACTTATCAATAACGGCAGCATTGCTGAATGACTGAACATTCCCGGGCAATAAGGGTCTGTAAGAAGATAAGTGTTTACAAAACTGCACAACAATATCGACACTTAAGCGGAGCATATTATGCTGGTTCTGACCAGAAAAGCCGGTGAAGGCATAATCATCGGTGATTCCATCTCCATTAAAATTATTGAAATCAAAGGCGGCGGCATTCGTATCGGTATTGATGCCCCAAGGGAGACCAAGATCTACCGACAGGAAGTTTTTGATAGAATTAAACAGGAAAATGTTGAGGCAACGAACTGGAGCCTCGATGATCTTGATGTATTAAGCGCTAATCTTGCGACCAGGACGGTGAAAAAATGAAAAAAATTATGACGCGCTTTGGTGAAGTTGAATACGACCCATCCAATGTCATTTCCTTTCCCGAGGGTCTCATCGGCCTTGAGGACCTGCATAACTTTATTGTCATGCCCAACAAAAAGGAAGGACCGCTGTTCTGGATTCAGAGTGTGGATGATCCTGATTTTGCCTTTGTCGTCACCGATCCAACCAACTTTTTCTTTGATTACCAGGTAAAGGCCGATGATGGCGAGCGTAAAAAGTTAGGTATAGGTCCCGAGGATGACTATTTCGTCCTCACCATTGTCTCCATTTCACCGGAAAAGGAGATCACCCTTAACCTGGCCGGACCGATTTTATATTCGCCTCAAACCAATAAGGCCCTGCAGGGGATTATCGAAGACAGCCGTTTCGACACCAAAACACCCCTGCCCCAGGTAGAACCGCCAAAATAAACCCCCAATTTCTCTTCCCCCCTTGTCAAAGCCACTGTCCGCCTGCGGGCAGTGGCTTTTGGATAATCGTGTAACAGCACCACTTCTTCGTCCCCTTTTTATTTTTATTCCAGCCTGTTATTTGAAAATAGCGCAAAACGTCCGGCGATGTGTTGCACTGCGGGGTGGCAAGAAAAACAATCTTGTGCACCACGCCGATCATCATTGCGTGGTGCTACATATCGCCCGGCGCTCTGCGCCCATCATCAGCATGTGGTGTTCAACTTTTCATCTTCTTTTTTAACCATATTATAATATTTCCCTAACACTATCTAAACACTGTCACGGTATTAGTGGATTGTTTTCAAGGTATTCACTCATCCATTTTTTGGATGAATTGCATTCACATCATTTTTGGAGGCAGTAATGAAGAAGGGAATTTTTGTAAAAACCGCAGCCTCGGTTGTGGCGGCGGCATTTCTTTGGAGCGGCGCGGCAATGGCCGCAGACCAGATCAGGTTGACCGGGTCCGGGGCAAGTTTTCCCGCTCCCATTTATACTACCTGGTTCAAACAGTTCAGCCGGGCAAACAAGGGTATTCAGGTCAATTATCAGTCCAAGGGTTCAGGCGCCGGTATCCGCGACTTCATCAACCATACCGTTGATTTTGCCGCCAGTGACGCTGCTATGAATGACGAGGAGATCACCCAGGTCAAAGAGGGTGTGCAGTTGCTGCCCATGACAGCCGGAGAGATTGTTCTTTCCTATAACCTGAAAGGAGTGGATTCACTCAACCTTCCCCGATCCGTGTATCCAGGGATATTTCTTGGCAAGATCAAAAAATGGAATGACCCGGCCATCGTTGCCGCCAACCCCGGCGTTTCCCTGCCGGACAAGGACATAACCGTAGTTGCCCGTGCCGACTCTTCCGGTACCAGCTTTGTGTTCAGCAAACATCTGAGCGCAATTTCCCCGGAATTTAAAAACTCGGTAGGATTCGGCAAAACTCCCCATTGGCCGGCAGCTGCCAAGCTGGTCAAGGCTCCGAAAAATGATGGCGTCAGCGCAACCATCAAACAGACCCCCGGCGCCATCGGCTATATTGAGTACGGGTTTGCGAAGATGTCAAAAATCCCCATGGCCAAACTGGAGAACAGGGAAGGAAAGTTTGTAGCTCCTGGTCTTGCCGGTGGCCAGGCTGCCCTTGCCGGCGCCAAGATTCCCGAAAACATGCGGGTCTGGCTGCCGGATCCAAAGGGTGCAGATTCCTACCCCATCGCCACCTACACCTGGATGCTCTTTTACAAAAAATACAAAAATCCCCAAAAGGCGGAAGCACTGCGGAAAATGGTCGCCTACTGCCTGGATGAAGGCCAGAAGATTGCTGATAGAGCAGGCTACATTCCACTGCCTGCCAAGGTGGTCGAGGCTGTCCGTAAGGCATCTGCAAATATTCAGTAAATCCACACGTAAACGTAATCAGGGCGTTCCAATTCACCAGGAACGCCCTTCCCCTTTTGGAGCGCAACCATGGCCAAGGATCATCAATCCGTTTGGGAGGGAGATGATACCCTTTCCAGACCTGCAACTCCTGGAGATAGACTGTTCGACAAGCTGTTCCAGGGCCTGACGTTTACCTTTACCCTGGCCACGATCCTCCTGCTCACCTATATCCTCTACGAGATAATTGGAAAGGCCCTGCCTGCCATCAGCAATATCGGATTTTCCTTTCTCTACTCCACAACCTGGGATGTCAACGCCCAACAATTCGGCATATTACCGGAAATCTGGGGCACTTTGTACAGCTCATTGCTGGCACTGTTGTTGGGAGGTTTTTTCGGCGTTACCATTGCCATCTTTCTCACCCAGGATTTCCTGCCGCACAGGATACAGGTTCTACTAAAAAACATTATTGAACTGCTGGCGGCTATTCCCAGTGTCGTTTACGGGCTGTGGGGCATCTATGTTCTGATCCCTCTTATCCGACCCCCGGCGGATTACCTGCATGGTCATTTCGGCTGGATTCCCTTTTTTTCGACCAGCCTCAGCGGCCCGGGCATGTTTCCGGCGGCCCTGGTGCTGGCGATCATGATTCTCCCCACAGTGGCCGCCATTTCCCAGGACGCCCTTCTGGCCATTCCCCACAAAACCAAAGAAGCGGCATACGGAATGGGCACAACCCGATGGGAAGCTATTTTGCGGGTTTTTCTTCCCACGGCATCGGGTGGGATCTTCGGCGCCCTTGTCCTGGGTTTTGGCCGCGCCCTGGGAGAGACCATGGCCCTGGCCATGCTGATCGGTAACTCCAACAAGATCAGCCTATCTGTTTTTTCGCCGGCAGACACTCTGGCGGCCCTGCTTGCCCTGAACTTTCCAGAGGCAAGCGATTATGAAATATCGGTCTTGATGTACGCCGCTGTAACACTGCTGTTGATCACCCTGCTGGTCAATGTTGCCGGTGCGATCATTATTTCCAAAACAGGATCAGGGATCAATAGATGAAAACAAACAGGACGACTGACTCTCTGCACCTTCCAGATCTGACACGTCAACCCTTTGAATCCAGGGCGCTGAAATCAGTCCTGTTGAGCAGTATTACCGTCTTAGCCGCTGTGCTGGCCTGCATACCCCTTTTCTCCGTTCTTATCATGCTGATTGTTCGCGGTGGCAAGAGACTGAGTCTGGAACTCTTTTACGCCCTGCCGCCGACCGCCTTTGAGACCGGCGGTGGCTTTGGCAATGCCATTGTCGGCACTCTGTTCATGGTCGGTATCGCCGCCCTGATCTCTATTCCATTTGGCGTTCTTGCCGCCATCTACATGGCTGAACTTGGCCCGACAAGCAAGATAGCCGCAACAGCCCGCTTCTGCGCCAAAACCATGACCGGCCTGCCGTCGATCCTTGCCGGTGTTTTTGCCTATGCCGCCGTTGTCCTGGTCATGGGCCATTATTCTTCATGGGCCGGTGGCATTGCCCTCTCCCTTTTGATGATTCCCGTGGTGATGCTGACCGCTGAAGAGGCAATCAAAATGGTGCCCGAACCAATGAAGGAAGCTGCCTACGGCATTGGATGCACACCGTCCCAATCCATGGTCAAAATTATTCTGCCGGTGGCCATGCCCGGGATTATAACCGGGGTGGTTCTTGCCGTGGCCCGGGCCGCCGGTGAAACCGCACCGCTGCTGTTCACGGCACTGTTCAGCGATTACTGGCTGCAGCCCAATGAGCCGACCGCATCCCTTGCCGTTCTTATCTACAACTATTCGGGCATGCCCTTTGAAAATCAGATTGAACTGGCCTGGGCCGCATCCCTGGTTCTCGTACTTATGGTCTTTGTTCTCAATATTATCAGCCGGGCCATTGGCCGGAGAACACAATAGGCAAGCCGTCACGACTCTCAACGGAAAAACAATCTATCCTTGAATCCCAACACTTCAATGGAGTGAAATCTGCCCACATGGAATCTACGGAAAAAAAGAGCAACACACGCAGAACACCTCATCTTACCGATGAAGTAGTTCTCGACTGCCGGGCCGAAAAGATCTTTTATACGGATTTTCTGGCAGTACGGGACAGTCATGTCCCCATCCGCAAGAATCAAATCACCGGCTTTATCGGACCATCCGGCTGCGGAAAAAGCACGGTGCTCAAAAGTATCAACCGCATGAATGACCTGATTCGCGGCTTTCATTTTGAGGGAAAAATATCCTTTCACGGCGTGGATATTTACGGCAAAGATGTTGATCCGGTCAATGTCCGCCGCAACATCGGCATGGTTTTTCAACAACCAAATCCCTTTTCCATGTCCATCTACGAAAATGTTGCCTTTGGCCTGCGACTTAACAGATTTAAAGGAAATATGGATGAAAAGGTCGAAAGGGCCTTAAAAAGCGCAGCGCTCTGGAACGAGGTGAAAGATAAAATGAAGAACAACGGTTTATCGCTCTCGGGCGGCCAGCAGCAGCGACTCTGTATCGCCCGGGCCATAGCGACCGAGCCACGGGTTATCCTGATGGATGAGCCCTGTTCGGCCCTGGATCCCATTGCCACCCGCCAGGTCGAGGAGCTGATGATTGATCTGAAAGAACGGTTCACCGTGGCCATTGTGACCCATAACATGCAACAGGCACAGCGGGTGGCCGACCAGACGGCGTTTTTCGGGGTCGATATCTCCAGGGGCGGAAGAACCGGTTACCTGGTTGAAATGGGACCGACAGGGAAGCTCTTTGAAAATCCGCAAGAGGAGCTGACCAAAGAATATCTCAGCGGCCAGTTCAGTTAATCCGTTCTTTTTTCCACAGGAGAACCATTGCAACAGGCACGGTGTTTTCCACCCCAGGGGCAGAGCACTTGTAAAACATGCCGGTTTGTGGATGTTTAAACGATGAGCAAAAAATGCCGACTCAATTTGCCGGAAATACAACGTTCTTTACGTAAAGTTCAACGCAATTTCGCAAGTATCAATGAAAAACTCGATGTCCGGCGGGATCCGCTTGAGGACATAATTGTCGAGAATATGTTGCTCGGTTACACCTATATCGACCGGTTGCTCGGAAAAAATATCAACCTGCTCCATCGCCGGGGCCTGCATCATATACTGGAACTCAATCATATTGTCCTCTGTGGCAATAATCTTAAAACACGAAAAGAATTTCATCAGCATGTTACCGCCACAACCGACCGTTTTTATAGTCAGAAAGAATGCAATATCGGCAAGGTGGTCTCGGTTTACAATAAATGGCGTGATAAATCCGCCTGGAAAAAGGCGGCGGCGGTTTACATCTACCTCATAAGTCAGCCGCAACTCTTTTACGAGGGTAATCATCGAACAGGCGCCCTGCTCATGAGTTATATTCTGGCAGGTGAAGGCAAGCCACCCTTTGTGCTCAGTGTTGACAATGCGGAGGCCTACTTTAATCCTTCAACGCTTGCCAAACTTACCCGTAAATCCATGGTAACTAAAATGTGGAAACTTCCAAAAATCCAGAAAAAATTTGCTAAATTTCTTAAAAACCAAGGAGAACAAAAATTTCTCATTCATCGATAACATGCGGCATCTCCGGCATTTTCCCGTAAATTTTACTGCATAATCAGGGTCGGTAACACCGTAATATCCTCCTCCTGATGCCTCGAAGAATCAATATCATCATCGATCTATCATAACAATTTTTCCGTGTTGCCTCCATGGATCCCGGTTTGTCCCTGATTTCCGTCACAAAACCAAATTTTCCCTGAAAAATAAAAAAAGACTTAACTGTTCATACAAAGTGTCCGAAACGTGGTTTGAGAGACGGTAAAGGGTCACGAAAAAATTAGCCGAGACCCTGCAGGGCAGTATCTGAGAGATGTTACGTTTGTATCGTAAGCCGATTGGTCAACAGTTGACGACCAGGGCTCAAAAATTCATGGAGGATAACCATGGCTTTAACGATCAATACGAACGTATCTTCACTTAATGCCCAGAGAAACCTTG
>Ga0256831_1001702_pt1 | contig 11612 bp, 9 predicted proteins | sample 132544metaG_FD_189087 | JGI IMG/M metagenome (GOLD analysis project Ga0256831, IMG submission 189087) | Hydrothermal vent microbial communities from Lau Basin, Pacific Ocean - 132-544 | ecosystem: Environmental > Aquatic > Marine > Hydrothermal vents | place: Pacific Ocean: Lau Basin | collected... | reverse complement strand
CGCAGGGGAAGGACACTCCTCGATCAGCTTCTGATGCCTCCTCTGAATGCTACACTCCCTCTCGCCCAAGTGAATGACGTTCCCGTGCTCATCTGCCAAAACCTGAAACTCTATGTGCCTCGGTTTCGGTAGATACTTTTCAATGTAAACGGTCGAATCGCCGAAATACTTCTCCCCCAACTTCTTGGACTTGTAAAAGGCACTCTCGAGTTCGTTCTCATCCCTAACTATCGTTATGCCTATTCCTCCTCCTCCACCTGACGCCTTTATGGCAACAGGATAGCCTATCCTTTCAGCCCACTTGATAGCATCGTCCAAATCATCCAAGGCAGGAGATCCGGGGACTACTGGCAAACCTGCCTCGCTCATCAACTTCCTCGCCGTGACTTTGGAACCCATCTTCGCAATCACATCCGACTTCGGACCTATGAACGTTATTCCCTCCTCCTCGCACCTCTTTGCAAATTCCGGATTTTCGGCCAAGAAACCGTAACCCGGGTGTATGGCATCGACGTCGGCCTTTTTAGCGACCTCCACTATCCTATCTACGTTAAGATAGCTTTCCCTCGGTTCGGCCCTACCGACGTAGTAGCTCTCGTCAGCGTAAAGTCTGTGCAAGGCCTTTCTGTCGGCAGAACTGTATATGGCGACTGTCTTAATACCCAACTCCTTGCAGGCCCTCATAACTCTTATTGCAATCTCACCCCTGTTTGCGATCAGAACCTTCTCGAACATCTTAGGAATGGGACTTTTAGAGCTTATAAACTTAAGCGTCTCTTCAACACCTCCTTCAGCTCTTCAACGCTTCCAACGTTCAAACCGAAATACTTGAGAAAAGCGTCGGTTGTAGTTAGAACCTTTGTTCTTCCCTTCTTTTCAGACTTGATCAATCCCAAGCCTTCCAACCTCTTCACGTGCTCGTAACACCTGTTTCCCCTGATCCTTGCGAGCTTGGAAAGTTCTACGGGCTGATTCAAAGCTATTACTGCCAGAGTCCTCAAAGTGGATTTATCCAGATCCTTCTCACCAGAAACGAGGTGCTGATATCTTGGCTTTACCCTCATCAAGACCTTGTCGCCGAGTTTTACTATCTCCAAAGCGGTTTCCCTCCCTTCGTAATCCTTAACGAGCTCATCGACGACCCTTTCAACTTCCTCAACCTTAACTCCCAACCTTCTCGCGATGAACCTCAAGCTTACGGGATCGGGTGAGGAGAAGAGGATGGCTTCAACCTCCTCCTTCAAAGTATCACCCTTATATCGCCGTATGGAGAACTCTGCTCAACTTTGAGCATCTTTCTGTAAGCCAGATGCAGGATGGAAACGTAGTATGTAACCTTTAGAGACCTATCAAAGCCTTCCACCAACTTGGTAAAAGACACCTCCTTCATTCCAAGCCTCCTTATCGATTCGTAAACCTCCATCATCTTTTCCTCAACGTCCTCTTCATGAGGAACTTCGTCTAATCTCTCTAAAACTTTGGCACTCCTCTTTCTGCCCCTCCTCTTATCCCTCAAATTCTCCAAACGCCTCAACTCCTTCACGAGCTCGTCCAAAGTCGTGTATCTCTTTACCCTTCTCCTAACTGGTTTCAGATCGATCAGATCGACCTCATCGATATAGTCTGGAACTTCAACTTCGATAACGTTCAAATCATCCTCCTCTCCGTAAATCTCGTTGAGAAGGACCTCGGACTTCATCTTCAGGAGGAGCGACGCATACAGTATGGCCCTACCTGAAACCCTCAAGTCATCGATTTTCTTCAGAAACCTGTCCGTCAAGTCCACTATGTCTATCTTCCAAGGATCAACTTCACCATTCTTCGCCATGTCGTATATCATTTCAATTGGATCGCGGTCACTATCGATTCGCCGTCACCTCCCCTCGTAATCCCAACGACGTGATCCGCATTTTCAATCATGGGCTTTCTCAAAGAAACCACTATGAACTGAGCGTTTTTTGAAAGTCTCTTTATCATCTTAGCCAGCCTACCCACGTTGACCCCGTCCAGAAACATGTCAACCTCGTCGAAAGCGTAAAAGGGTGCGGGTTTAAACCTCTGAATTGCGAATATGAACGCCAAGGTCAGCAAGCTCTTCTCTCCACCGCTCATGGCCTCAAGCCTCTGAATAGGTTTGCCGAACGGTTTGAACCTTATGTGCAGTCCGCTTTGGAAGGGGTCTTCTTTATCCAAGTATATCTCCCCCTCTCCGTCCGCCAGCTCCCTAACTATCTCCTTGAACTTCTCGTTTACAGCCTTGAAGGTGTTCATGAACGCCTCTCTCTTCAACCTTTCAATTTCCCTTATCTTTTCAACTATCTTCGATCTCTCCCTTTCGAGAACTTCTTTTTTCTCTTTTAAGCTTTCGTATCTCTCCTTCACCTCTTCAAACTCCTGAATAGCCTTCATGTTAACGTCTCCGAATCCCTTCAGCTCCCTCTCGACATACTCCAACCTCCTTTTAACGTATTCGAGGGGCGGTAGATCCTCTGGTATTTCTACGTCGTAGCTCTCAAGCTTACTCGAAAATTCATCAATCTTTTCCTTCAAACCTTCGATCTTCTCCCTCAAAATTCTCTCCATTAGAACCTTGTCCGCCTTCTCTCTCTCAAGCTCGTTTATCTTACTCAGGATTTCATCCCTCCTCCTTCTCAAATCCCCTACCTCACCGCTAATCTCCCTTTCTCTCTCCTTCAAGTCTTTTAAATTCCTTTCAAGCTCTTTCACTTTCCTTCTCGTCTCCTCAACCTTCTCAGATCTTTCCGATATCTTCCCCTCCAAAACTCTTAGATTTGATTCGTATTCCTCAAGAGACTTCAAAAGCTCATCTCTCTTCGCCTTCAAACCGCTGATCTTAGAGTTTATTACGGATTTCAAATCCTTTATGCGCTCTAACTCCCTCCTGACCTTCTCAATCTCCTCGTTCAGCTTCGAAAGTTCGTAGTCTCTGAGTTTAGATTCAACTCTCTTTAAATCGTCTTCTAAGACCCTTATCTCCCCTTCAACTTTAGAAAGCTCGCTCTCCAATTCCGTTGCCCTCAAATTGAGCTTTTCTGCCTCTTCCCTTTTCTCCTTCAACCTCCTCTCCGCATCTCCCAAAATCCTCTTGATCTCCTCCAACCTTCCCCTGTTCGTGGAAAGCCTAACCTTAATTTCGGTCATCCCCGCATTGAGCCTTTCAAGCTTAATCTGCAAAGTCCTTCTCTCCTCCTCCGCTTTAGATAACTCAAGTTCGAGTTCGCCCCTCTTTCTCTTTAAACCTTCTATCTCTTCCCTCAATCCTTCGCTGAAAAGGCCCATAGACCTTCTTCTAACTTGTCCTCCCGTAATAACTCCGCTCTTCTCTATCAAATCACCCTCGAGCGTCACAACTCTTAACCTGTTTATGAACTTCTTAGCGGTGTCTATGTCTTCAACGACGAGTGTGTCTCTGTAAACGAGCTCGAAGACCTTTCTAAACTTTTCATCGCACTCTATCAAGTTGACCGCATAATCGACAACGCCCTCAAACCTCAGAACCGACGGATCGTAGTTAACGTGAACGTTTATCCTGTTGAGGGGTATGAAACTCGCCCTTCCCCCTCCAACCTCCTTCAAATACTTTACAGCCTCTATCGCGCAATCCTCGTTCTCGACCACCAGAAAGTTTAGGGCGTTACCTCCTGCAACTTCCAAGGCGAGAGAATACGTCTCGTCCACTCTGCAGAGCTGAGATACCGTGCCGTAAATACCCCGAAGCCTTCCCTCGTCCCTCGCCTTCAAAACGATATCAACTGCCTTGGGCCTTACCGCGGACGACTTGGCGAGTTCTATCTCCTTCTCCCTCAAAACCCTATCGATCTTAGAAATTTCGTCCCTAATTTTGAATACATCTCCGTCGATCTCAAACAACCTCATTTTCAACTTCTCAACTTCGTTCCTGAGTATTGCAAGCCTCTTCTCATCTTCTACAATCTCATCGATTATACCTTTCAAATCGATGCTATCCTTTCCGACCTCTATCTCCATTTCAACTCTTCTGAGACCTTCAAGAACCTTCTCCCTCTCCTTTAAAAGAGCTGTCCTTTTTTCCTTCAACTCGTCAAGGACTTCCAGCTTGCTCTCAAGTTTCCTCCTTTCTATTCCGTATTTTGAGTATATCTCCTCGTATCTCAACTTGAGAGAGTTCAGAATGTCGTTTTTTTCTTCAGCGATCTTTTCCAAGCTTTCGATTTTCAAATTCATCTCATTCAGCTCTCTTTCTATTCCCTCAACCTCACCTCTGGCCTTTTCGATCGACAAAATGAGTTTACCCCTTTCCTCTCTGAGTTCCTCGATTTCGGAAGTATAGAGATCTATCAACTTCCTGCAACCGTTTATCTCCCCCATCGTTCGGTTTATCTCTTCGTTAATTTTCTTCAGCTCCCTATCCTTGAAAGAACCAATTCTACTGACGATTTCCTCCATCTCCTCGTTCAGTTTAGCAATCTCGGAGTTTATCCTTGAGATACCCTTTAAAATCTCGTCCCTTTCGAAGTTTAACCTCTCAAACTTCTCCCTAAGTTTTTCCAACTCCTTGGAAAGTTTGATGTAATCGTGAGCCTTCGTGAAACTTTCGAGCTCTTCCCTCTCCTTAAGCAAACCCTTATACCTTAAAGCCTCCTCCCTCTCGACCTTGAGTTTTGACAACCTATCCACCACTTCTCTAAGCGTTATTTCAACCTTCTCTATGTTGTTCTTAACGTCCTCAAGCTCCTCCAAAGCTCTCTCCTTCTTCTCCTCGAATTCCGATATACCGGCCACGTCCTCCATTATTTTCCTCCTTTGAATCGGCGTCATTTCTGCAATCCTCGTCACGTCCCCCTGCATAACCACGCTGTATTCCGTATTCAATCCCAACCTCTCCACCAACCTCTCGACATCAGAATAGCCTACGCTCCTTCCGTTGATATAGTAGTAGCTGTAGTATCCTCTATCTGTCTCTTTAACCTTTCTCCTTATCGTGAAACCTTCGAGCTCAACCTCGACCTCCCCCTCCTTCTGCCCGTGCCTTATCAAATCCGTGAGTTTCTCGGCCCTCAGAGTTTTTGAGGACGTTAGGCCGAAGCAGAAGAGTATGGAGTCTATTACGTTCGACTTCCCGCTACCGTTCGGCCCAGTTATAACCGTAAAGTTGTCTTTAAATACTATCTCCGCTCTCTTGAAAGATTTGAAGTTTCTAAGCTCGATCCTCCTTACGAACATTTCAATCCACGATTATTATCTCATCGTCGTAATCTGCGGATTCAGATTTTTCCTCTTCCTCCTTTACATCTTCCTCTGTCGCAATTTCGACAATCTCCTTACTCTTTTCCTGAGATTTCAACTCGGACTTTATGTAGAGTATCTCGTTCATCAGAGTATCGACGCTCTTGGAGATTTCAGCAATCTTGGCCTCTATAGCCTTAATCTCCTTTTTGAACTCCTCCCTAAGCTCCTCCTTCAACTCCTCAAGGGTTTTCGAGGACAACATCTTTCTCAACTCCTCAACCTCCTTCTCCTTTTCGGCCAGCTTTCTTTCAAGCCTTTCAAGAAGGATGTCCCTCTCCATTTGACAAAAACTCTTAAAGGTAGTTCTTATACTTTTTCATTGACACCTACCGCGATAAAGAGGTCCCTTTCGTATCTCAGGTTTTCAAAATCGGTTTTAACGACATCAAATCCCGCCCTTTCCAACATATCGACGACCTCCTTAGACTCGTAAAACCTTGCGGACCTGTAAAACGGGCTGTCCTTTCTCAAATACTCCTCCGCAAGCTTGGACTCCTTAGGAATTACGCATGCAACAACCTTCCCTCCCTTTACGGTGACTTCTCTCGCGGAAATCAGAGCATTCAGAGGTTTATCCAAGAAGCAGAGTGTGAATATGAAGAAAACAGCGTCGAAAACCCTCTTGAAAGGCAATCTGTATGCGTTTCCCAAAACCACCTCAACCCCCCTCTCCTTTGCAAGCTTCAGCATGGGTTTGGATATATCGATTCCGTATCTTATACCAAGCTCCTTAGCAAACCTTCCAGTTCCAACTCCAACCTCCAAACCGACCTTAAATCTCCCAACGTTTCTCCTTATGAATTCCAACTCCCTTTCGAACAGATCCCTATGCTTTTCATACCATCTGTCGTATCTCTCCCAGTAAACGTCGAAGACGTTCATTCCAAGCCCAACTCACTCCTAACCTCGTTCGTAGCTTTAACCATGACCCTAAGCTTTTCAAAGGCGACGTCTCTCGGCAGTAGTTTCAAACCGCAGTCTGGATCGACGTAGAGTTGATCTGGTTCAACCACCTCAAGAGCCATGTGTATTGCCCTCTTTACCTCTTCAACCGTTTCAACCCTTTTGCTGTGAACGTCTATGCATCCGAATCCCAAGTCCTTATCGTAGTCGTATTCCCTAAGTATCTCCAAATCCTCGAAGTTTCTGTTGGCAAACTCGAAGTCGAACTGATCTACCTTGAAGTCGAGTATGTCGGGAAATATGGCTCTGTAGTTTCCGTAGCACATGTGCATACCTATGTATGCTTTGACTCCCTTAACCATTATCTCAACCGCATTTTTAGCTATTTCGATCTCCTCTGGGTGTGTGGGTATTGCAGGCTCGTCTATCTGAATGTAGTTCGCACCGACCTTAACGAGCTCCTTAAACTCCCTGTTCAAGACCTCCGCCAGAGCGTAAACCGCCTCTTCCTTCGTAGGGTAGTATTCGTTGAAGCTCCAGTCAACTATGGTGTATGCTCCCGTTATGGGGACCTTTATTTCCTTTTCGGTTACGCTCTTCAAAAACAGAAAGTCTCTTACGGCCAACTCGTCCCTATACCTAAGCTCCCCGACTATGGACGGTTTCGGGTAGTAGGCGTTTCCCCAAACCCTAACCTCACCGTATATCACGAATCCCTCAATTCTCTCAGCGAAGTAGGATGTCATCTCCTCCCTTCTCATCTCCCCGTCCCATATTATGTCAACTCCAGCAATCTCGTGATCCTTAACAACCGCCTTTACGGCATCCTTGTAAGCTTCGTCCATAACCCTATCGTCGATCCTACCATCCCTGTGAAGTTTTATCGTCTTCAAGAGCCACTTCGGCTTAGGGTAACTACCCACAACGGTCGTTTTCACGAAACCACCTCCTTAAGCTTGGAGACAATTCTCATCTTCTCGAAGGCCTTTACCCTCGGCAGGAACTCCAAACCCGTATTTGGTGATATGAAAACCTCTTTGAATTCGCCCCTCGAAACTATCTCTTCGAACTTTCTCTTGAGATCGTTCAAGTCCTCCATTTTCGTATTCCTTCCATCTATCAGACCCACGTTTATCCTTTCGAAACTGTATTCCTCCAAAACTCTCGTATTCTCTTCGTATCCCTCGACGAAGTCCAAACCTATAACGTCGAATCCGAAGTCCAAAACCTCCGGAAATATTCTTTCGGCGGAATCGAAGTATGTCATCAAAACAGTTTTTGCCTTGGTTGAGGTCAGTTCTTTGAAAACGTCTTCCAAGTTCTTCAGTTCATCCTTTTCCGCATAGAGTAGGGAAGGTTCGTCTATCTGAATGAATTCCACACCCATACCTTCGAGCTCCTCTATCTCTTCCCTGATCGCATCACAGAGATCCCAAAGGAATTCGTCAAACTTTGAGTAAAACTCGTTTTTCGAAAGCTTGGCGATCGTGTAGCAACTTAGAACGGGTTTTACATTCTTTTCAATTTCGAAGGCTATTTCGAAGTCGTAAAGTATTCTTTTAGTTCGCTTTATTTTGCCCTTTACTATTGGAATTCTGTAGTAGAGGTTGTTGTCGAAGTATCTGACCAAACCGTTCATCTCAAATCCTTCGAGCCTTGAGGCTATCGTTAGAAGGAAGTCGTGCCACGTCAATTGGCCGTCAGTTAGAAGCTCTATTCCCGCCCTCTTCTGCTCCTCTACGACTTCGGATATTGCTTTTTTCAAAACCTCCCTATCGACTTCGACGTCCAAGTCCTTTTGCAATCCCTCTATTTTTCTCAGATAATCTCTAAACCATTCAGGCCTCGGATAGTTTCCTACAACCGTAGATATCACCCTCATGGCATCACCCTATGTGTTCCCTAACGAACTCCCCCTCTCCTCCCAACCTCTTTATCGTTTTTAAAACGCCGTCAACAACGCTTTTTAGGGCTTTTTCTGCAACTTTGTAGTCGTCCGCTTCGAGGATTATCCTGTATCTCGGCGCTCCTACATACTCTATCTCCGCTTTAACGTTTGGGAACTTCTTTATGATGTCGTAGGCCTTCATCAAAGCCTTCTTTATCCTTTCAACTCCGTCACCGGCGTAGCTTTTCAGTTCGAAGTATCCCCTAACCTTGACCCTCGGCGGTTTGATGTTCTCCCTCGCAATTTCGGCCATCTCCTTCGCGAAATCCTCCCCAACTACCTTGGCCAGAACCTCGTAACCCTCGTATGCACACTCAACGAAAGCCTCGTAAACGCTGTCGTATTCCTTCAAAAGCTTTTTCCCAATTTCTACAAGCTTTTCTCTACTCAAACCAAGCTTTTCACCTATTATTTCGAGCCACTTAAAAGCCTTGAGTTCGTTCTTCCACTCCTGCCACTTCTCCCTCTTCTGCCTTTCGGTAACGTCTTTTATTGACAGGTCTATGTGACCTCTCTTGGGATTAACGCTCAAAACCTTGCAAACGACCTTCTGTCCCTTCTTCACGTGATCCCTTATGTCCTTTATCCATCCCGGTGCGACTTCGCTTATGTGCACCATTCCCTCCTTTCCCTCGTATTCGTCAAGAGATACGAAAGCTCCAAAGTCCATCACCCTCGTAACCGTCCCTATTACAATTTCACCCGGAGAAGGGTAACCCTCTCTCTTAATTACCAGCCTATCTTCGCTCATTGAGGGAAATGGTCTATTTTGAATTTAAACGTTTGCTTTAAAAAACTACGCGGGAGTTCGGTTTTATGATACGAGCCTGAATGATCTCTGACAGGGTGGATATGTAACTTGGAGTTGGATCGAAAGTCTCTCTCGTATCGTATATTTCGAACCTAACTTTGCTCCTTTTAATAGCTTCTGCCAGTGTAACTATCTCATCCTTTACAGACTTAAAAATCGGCACGTTCGCCTTTCCGTCGGAGATCAAGACACAGTTAACGACGGCGTTCTTGTTCTTCATTCTAAAACTTCTCGATAAAATCAGAAGTTTCTGAAGTGCCGACGGAAGAGGTGTTTTCCCTCCTGTTTTAACGTTAATGAGCGCATCGAGTATGGCTGAATACTTTCTGGTTGGAGGAACCAGCACCTGCGCTTCATCGCCCCTGAAAACTATGAGAGCCACTGAATCTCGCCTAACGTAACTGTTCTCTACTATTTCCTTTGCAACGCCCTTCGCTATGCGTATTCTCTTCTTGGCAACCATACTCCCACTGGAATCGAGCATTATGACAGTAAGCCTTGGAACTCTGACCTTCCTGACCCTCACCATTAGACTTTCGCCGATACTATTTCCATTCAAGATCGAAGCCCTTATCGTTGCCACCAAATCTATATCCGAGCTTCCGTTAAATGGTCCGTTAAATGGAACGTAAGATATCGGATACCCGTGCGGAAAACCTATCACGGTAGCTCTTTCTCTCCTCGACCCTCTAAACGTCTTTAATCCATTTGAATTCTTCGATATTGGATCAAAATCTATACCCACATCTACAGGATCGAAGCTCTTTTCCGTGCTTAAATAATCTTCATTTTGTCCCTTTCCACTGTTTGCATATTCATTTTTACGCTCCTCACTCGGCAACTTAGGCAATATCTGTTGCTCAAAAGGTCTCAGTTTCATTCTATGCGGTAGCGTTAACTCCATGGCTCTATTCAAATCTTCAAGAGAGACTTTCTTCCTCCCATCTAATGCAGCAATAGCCTTCGCGGTTCTGACAGTTACAATTTCGGCTCTGTGCGTTCTCACGTTATTCTCTATCAGTATTTTCGCAAGAGTCCTGAGTAGGTCTTCGTCGATCGTAACCTTATTAACGATCTCTCTGGCTTTTATTATCTTTTCTCTCAACTCTTTCTGCTTTTTCTCGAACTTCTTTCTGAATCCTACGGGATCAGATTGAAACTCCTCAACTCTTTTAACAATTTCAACTCTGTCTTCCACGTTGTTTGATACCTCTATTTTTACGAACAATCCAAATCTGTCGAGTATCTGCGGTCTCAGCTCACCTTCTTCGGGATTCATGCTACCAACAAGTATAAACCTCGACGGGTGCGATAGGCTTATTCCCTCTCTTTCTATAATATTTCGACCCATCGCAGCAACATCGAGTAAGATGTCTGCTATGTAGTCGTCGAGCAGGTTTACCTCATCGATGTAGAGTATGTTTCTGTTCGCTTCAGCCAGTATTCCGGGCTGTAACGCCCTTATACCTTCTTTAAGTGCTTTTTCTATATCTATGGTTCCTACAAGTCTATCGACGGTAACGCTGAGCGGTAAGTCGACGACTCTCATCCTCCTCTTCTCCACATCGATTTCTCCCTTCTTCGCTTTCTCTCTGCAAGCTTCGCACATTTCAAGCTCGTTGTGTGGGTTACAGTTGAACGGACAACCCTTCACTACCTCTATCTCCGGCAGGACATCAGCTAATGCTCTGACCATAGTCGATTTACCTGTTCCCTTATCACCGCTGAGCAAAACACCACCTATCGCAGGATTTACAGAGTTACAGAGCAAAGCAAGTTTAGCTTTTTCCTGACCTACTATTGCCGTGAACGGGAAGATCATACTACTACACCTCCAGTAAGGCTTCAATTTCTCCAGCTACCTCCCTAAGTTTCTCTAACTTCTCACTATCCGCCTTCCAGTAATTCCTCTTGTGTGCTTCATACAACCTCTTCGTAATCTCATACAAGGCCCATGGATTCTCCCTCGCGATCTTTTCTCTGACATCATCGTTAAGAATATAGGTCTCCCACACTTTGTCCCAAACCCAGCTCTCTACCCCCGTTAGAGCTGAATGTCCTAAAAGATACTCTACCCTCTTCGCTATCTCCCTCGCCCCATCATAGCCATGTTTAAGCATCTCTTCAACCCACTTCGGATTTAATATTCTCGTTCTTGCAGCAAATCCTATAGCTTCATCGCTCGACCTCATCCTTATTCTATGGCTGAGAGTGTCAATCCAGTAAGATTCTATCTTCTGACCTCTAATTGACTCCACAGTCTTCTTCAGGCCTCCGAAGAACTCGTAATAGTGATCCAAATCCGTTATCTCGTATTCAGCCGAGCTCCTTATCTGACAAACCATCTCAACCCTCTTTAAACCGTTAAGCAACTCCCTTGATGCCTCTCTTCCGTGGACATCTTCGCCGTAGGCGTACATCATGTCACCAAGGTATATCTCAACGAGCTCCTTTTCGCTCTCCCACTTTGAACACTCTATCACGTCCGTCAATCTCGTGTTGTAAGCTCCCGGCTTTGGACCGAATATTCTAAACGTAGTTCCGTCCTCCAAGTAGTGCTTCCTAACGTAGTTCACTTCCGGATTCTCATCAGCTTCAGCAACCATCTTTACAGCCCTGTCTATCAATTCAATTAGGTTCGGGAATATATCCCTGAATATT
>Ga0256831_1001701_pt1 | contig 11613 bp, 14 predicted proteins | sample 132544metaG_FD_189087 | JGI IMG/M metagenome (GOLD analysis project Ga0256831, IMG submission 189087) | Hydrothermal vent microbial communities from Lau Basin, Pacific Ocean - 132-544 | ecosystem: Environmental > Aquatic > Marine > Hydrothermal vents | place: Pacific Ocean: Lau Basin | collected... | reverse complement strand
GTGCTGCTCCGGAGATTTTTAGAGATCATATTTCTGTGCCCACAATTCCAGCTCTCGCACGAGCTCGTCATTATCTGGATGCCCAGGGCGCCAGTGGTCGGGTAACACTTATTATTACCGGTGGTTTGCGAGTGCCTGTTGACTTTGTCAAAGCACTGGCTCTTGGGGCTGATGGTATTGCTATTGCCAATAGTGCAATGCAGGCTATTGGTTGTGTGGCTGCCAGAATGTGCAATACCAACAATTGTCCCACAGGCATTGCCACACAAAAAAGAGGCCTGCGTCAGCGACTTAATATTAAAGCATCGGCTCGTCAATTAGATACTTTTTTAACTGCTTCAGTTGAATTAATGCAGGTGATGTCTCGTGCCTGTGGTCATGATCACTTTAAGCAGTTCAGCCCTGATGACCTGTCTACCTGGCATCGTGAAATGGCTTTTTTATCCGGGGTACAATTTTCAGGTATAATGAAGCCGTAAAAACAGTCTGATATCTGCTTTTAAAAGCTGAAAAATTATCAGTATCTTCTATACTTAAACCCTGTATATTAAATATGCAAGAACTGTAGAAAACAAGGAGGGATATTGATTTATATGTTTAATCCAGGCCTGAAATTACCGAAACAGGAAATTATTAGTGACCATTATCAGGGCATATTGCCTGATGTGTTATCGGTTCAGAACTGGTTAAATAAACGTGTTCCAGGTGACCGAAATGCACTGCTGAAAACCCTGATACAGTTAAACCGCGTGCAATGTGAGCCTGAAGTTCGGGTGACACTGATGAGTATTATGGATAAGGAAATCCATAAAGAGCTGGATTATCTGTTTAAGAAAACTGAGAGGGTGTCTTTTCCTCTTAGTGAAGAATATCAGTCCTTAATTGATATTATGCAGCATCTTTTGCTGGAAAGTTCTCTGGCTTATCAGATAGTGATAACTGACATTGTTAGAGATGATAATTATATTAATCAGTATCTGGGCAGTTTATTACCAGAAGCCTTATATAAGGCATTGTTTTATCTATCGCGCCTATTGGTAGAACGCTATGAATTTTATCTTGCCGAACCTGTCTATATCTGGCAGGAACTTAACCAGCTGTACCTTTTAACTGAACGAATAGGTGCACAGCATGAAATAATGCACTCCAAAAATTCCATACAACATATTTATTTAAAAATTGTTATCCTGCGATTGCTTGATCCCTACCGACTGATGCGTCTGGAGGCCAGAAAAATACACCTGTTACTGGAAAAATGGGTTGCTCATTGCGATATTATTGGCTTTGCTAACAGGGAACCTGAGCAGCATTTTGTGGTTGATTTACTGGCAGATAAAGCACCTCATTGTTTTGATGGCAGAACGGATGGTATAAAAAACAAACTGGAATATGAAGGCCGTATTATTGATATGGAACCTTTACACATTTTTATTGATGAATATCTGTCCAAAATGGAACAGGATCAGCATCAGCAGAGCTCAAATTATCAGTCGCGTATTTATTATGAAATGCTACAGCGAATAAAAAATGAGTTGAAAAATTTTAATGACAGAAGTGAAGAGCGAGTACTTTCCGGTAATGAAATTAAACTGGTTTCCGGTTTGCGAGCCTGTCATCATTTTATCAGTCATCAAAAAACCTTTGATCCGCAAAGGGAAATACATGCATGGCAGGAGCAAAAACTACAGGAAGTGGTGCAGTCTCAGGAGCAGGATAATTCTGAAATTAATCTTATTAATCTCCTGGAAGAAGAAAAACTACTCAATAAAAAAAATCCAATGGGAGAGCTGCAGTCTGTCAATCCCTTTATGAGAGAAGTGGATATAGTAGGGGATGAGTGGGAACAGATTTATAGGACATCTGTGGTACAGGCACATCTGGAAGAATCTCAGGATCACCTTACCCAGAAAATGCAGGAGCATAACTGGAAGCAAAGAAATGAAAGCTCGCATGGTATGCTGCTGGTGAGTCGTAATGATATTGAAATGCCCATAGCGGTTGGAATGCTGGTGGCTTATCGTTTAACGGTAGAAAAAGCCTATTGTCTGGCCAGTGTTAAATGGCTAAGAATAAACCCTCATAAGGGTATGGCAATTGGTGTGCATTTGATAGCTGTACAATCCAGGCCCATTGCTGTTAAGGGTGAAGAAGGGGTTGGAGCCGGGGGACAATACCATAGAGCATTTTTAATAGCAGAAAATAATACTCGAGATCGAAATAATCATCTGCACCTGATTGTTCCTGCAGGAATTTATGATATTGACAGTATCCTTAAAGTCTGGCACAAGCAGAAACTAAACCGGGTTAAAATAGAAAATATTTTAGAAGCCACCGATTCGTTTGAACGGATGGCTTTTAAAGTGATTAAAAACAAAAAATAATCAACAACCCTTAAGGATTGCCATTCACAGCGATCCAGAAAGGAAACTGACCACTGGCAATTTTTGTTTTCAGGGTCATGGTGTCGGCATTAATAACTGCAATTGCATTTTCTCTGGTTAAAGTAACATATATCCATCGGCTGTCTTTACTGGCTCGAATACCGTGCGGGCCTTTACCGACCTTAATATTTCTGGCTTCCAGAGTGCGGGTGTTAATGACCGTAATATAATCATCACCAATAGCAGCAGTAGCGGCAAATTTTCCATTGGGAAAGACATCAATCCCACCATGACCATTGCCTACTGTTATGACTTTTTTAACCCGGCCTGATGCTAAATCCACTACAGCTACATGATGAACAAAATCACGTACAAAGGCGGTTTTTTCATCAGCAGATAAATCCAGATTGTGGGGGCCGGTAATACCGGGCACAGCAATAACACGAATCATTTTTCGGGTTCTGGTATCAATAACAGCGATACCGTCACCTCCTTGCAGGGTTACATAGGCCAGACTGCCATCGTTGGTAAAACGGACATTATGCGGCCCCTTTTTTACTTTAATGGTATCGATAACCTTAAGCGTGGCCAGCTTGATAACGGTAAGATCCCCGGAACCCTGATTACTCACATAAGCAAACTGTCCATCGGGAGTGACTTTAACCCCTTTAGGCGCCTTACCGGTTTTAATAATAGCCACCTGTTTGCCGTTGCTGGTATTGAACACATACAGGCTGTTGGTGGAGGGGCTGGTGGATAATAATAGTTTATTGTCCGGCGTAATAGCTGTATAAAGCATATTGGGTCCGCCCTGCCAGGTGTTCTGCTGCGGGAAGGTTTCAATGGCGGCGCTTTTTTTCATTGAAATATAAACAGTTTCAGGAAAATCTCGACGACTGACAGGACTGGTTTTTACTATTGGGGTATTGGGAGCGGGTTGCGCGTTTACTTTGGCCAGACTGGAAAACCAGGCGGCCAGATCGGTTATATCCTGAGTGGACAAACTGGCTGCCATCGTATTCATGGTGGGATCTTTGCGGCTGCCATTTTTAAAAGACGTCAGTTGTTTAATAATATAAGCCTGTTTCTGTCCGGCCAGATTGGGAAACTCTTCACTTAATCCTATACCGTTGTTTCCGTGACAACCTGCACAGGCTGCGGCTTTGGTTTTCCCCTGGGCAATATCACCGGCCATAAGGGTATGACTTAATGTCAGTAAAGCGGCACTGGCAAAAGCCAGATTAAAAAACTTTGTTTTCATTTTTTCTGGTATCCATTCGTTGTTTGTTATTGACTAATAACAGGTTTAATAAAAATAAAAAGAAAAGAAAAAACTTTCTTTAAACTGACTTACAGGGCGTCAGGAAGCTGGTTTTTATTCCCGCTAAATAAAAAAAAGTGGTTTCTGCTGTTTTCAGGGAATAAATTTTGATTTGATCACGCCCTGTAGTTAAGCATTCAGGCTTGCATGAGAAATTAATACAATGCATTTTTTTAAACGTAAAAAAAATCGACAGCAGTACTTCCAGCAGATGACCATGCCGTGGAGAGAACGGCTTTATAATGTGGCTCTGAGACAAACCCGTACTTCTGCCAGGGCAGAAGACTGGGTTCAGGAAACGTTTATGCGTGCCTGGCAGGATTTTGATGATTTAGCGGATCCTCAGGCGGTTTATGCCTGGTTATTAAAAATACTGGATCATGTGATTGCGGATGATATAAGAAAAGAGGCTAGAAGACAGCAGATTGCCCCGGTTATTTCAACTGAGGAACTGTTTCTGCAGGAACAGCACAGTTCTTATCAGGGACCCTTTGAGCAGTTGCTGCAGCAACAGACCGATCAGCAGTTGATAAAGGCCATACAGTCTTTACCGGAGGATTTTGGCAAGGTTATTTTATTACGGGATATTGAAGGACTGAGTTATCAGGAGTTATCCCGGATTCTGGCTGTTCCTGAGGGAACCATTATGAGTCGTTTGTCACGCGGACGGCGTTTGTTAAGCAATATTTTAAACCGATCAGACAGGCAGGGGAAATTACCGCAAACCGATAAGACTACGAAGGGGATTTATAAATGAGTGATAACAGAAATTTAAAAGCCCTGCATCTGGAAATTCAGAATTTACTGGCCGGTTATGTGGATGACAGCCTGAGTGAAACAGAAAAATACATTGTAGAGGCTCATCTTGCAGGCTGTCTGACCTGCAGGATGGATGTTGAACGCCAGCAGCAGATCAGCCAGAGACTGAATCACCTGCCGCTATCTCGGCTGCCTGCACATTTACAGCAGAAACTGGACAGGATCCCCGAGCAGCCGCTCCCGATGTCTGGAAAAAAAACTGTGCGGGATCATTGGAAGGTATTGCGTAATGGCTTTAATAAGCGCATTCAGATAAAACCATTAATAACTCTGAGTGGCTGGGCGGTTGCCCTGATACTGATGCTGGTGTTGCTGCTGCCGTTAAAACCGTCAGATAATCAGCAAACTATTCCGATGGTGGCTCAGGTGCTGGCAGAATATCAGAGTGCGGGTATTTCCGGACAATTTAACCTGCATAGCAAAGTGGGGGTTAATGCACCGGCCAGCTGGCCGGATGCCAGGGTTCTGGCCAGTTGGGAAACCAGTATTGGCGGTGCTCCGGCTACAGCCTACGCAGTCAGAACAGGCAATCATATTGTGTTTCAATATGCAGTTACAGAAAAAGTTTTTTTTCGTAACCCGGTGGTGCGTATGAAAGTAGCAAAGGAAGGGCGTTACCAGGCAAAAGAAAATGGTTTAATGGTAGTTGCCCTGCCGGTTAAAAAAGCCGGACTGTTAATTGTGGGGCCTGAAAAAGCGATACCCGAAATCAAGTCCATTAGTTTGTAAGATATCGATAGACAGGTACAGGTTCTCACTGCAGGAGCGTGGGAACCAGGAAACAGTGTTTATTCTGAGTGTCCGTCAGCCTAAGGTCCTTCCTCGTCTTCTTCACGTTCAATGGCATCAAGTTCAGCTTCCATTTCTTCATCAGTCATAGGTTTATAGCGTGACTCATCAGCCCTGTCCGTCTCGGTACTGGCGACTGTTTCTTCGGAGGCTGTGCCTGCCGCAGCAGTAGCCACAGTGGCGGCCGCCGCAGCCGTACCGGCAGCGCTGTCACTGGAGGGATTATTTGCCTGCTCCTGTGCTTCCTGCTCGGTTTTTCTTTTGCCGATAATACGAGAAAAGACTACACCTAGCTCAAATAACAGCCAGATAGGAATAGCTAACAAGATTTGGGAGATAATATCAGGAGGAGTTAATAACATGCCTATGACAAATGAGCCCACAATGATATAGGGACGTTTTTCAGCCAGTTTATCGGCATTGGTCACACCGGTAATGGTTAGTACAATGGTGATAATGGGTACTTCAAAAGCCAGGCCAAAAGCAAAAAACATTTTTAAAATAAAATCAAGATACTGGCTGATATCTGTCATCATGGCCACCCCTTCGGGAGTGGTGGCGGTGAAAAAGGCAAACATCAGCGGAAAAACGACATAAAAAGAAAATACAATGCCGGAATAAAACAGAAATACACTGGATGCCAGCAGCGGCAGCGCCAGACGCTTTTCATGGCGATACAGTCCCGGTGCAACAAATGACCATAACTGATAGAAAATATAAGGGATGGCAATAAAAATTGAGGTGACCAGGCTCAGTTTAAAGGGGGTTAAAAAGGGGGCTGCAACACCCGTGGCAATCATGGTGCTGCCTTCAGGTAACTGTGCCAGTAGTGGTGCGGCCACGATGTGGTACAGGTCATTAGCGAAAAAGAACAGTACGACAAAGATGGCGATAACCACCACCACTATCCGTAGAATGCGATCACGCAATTCAATTAAATGAGCCATGAAGGGTTGCTCATGTTCCATTTGCTGTTCGCTTTGTGTGTTCTGGTCTGTGCTCATATAGGTATAAAATAACTGCGGTTAGTAATTAGTCTAAGGGCTGAATCTAAGATGCTTTCGGACTGTCGGGAGCAGATGAAGTCTGGGTAATAGCTGCTTTATCATTATTATTATTGTTATTAACAGAGCTGTCAGCAGTCACACGATTGTGCTCATCCGGTTCCTGGATTTCCAGCAAATCATCCATTTTAGTGGCTTCGCGTAAGGACTCAGTTTCAGAAGAAATAGCTGAATTCATGGCACTGGCCGCATTTTTATACTCATCGGCCAGTTTCTGCTGTTCTTCCAGAATGTGTTTTAAATCTTCGTCTTTTAATTCTTTATTGATATCGTCCTTAATATTGCTGATGAAGCGGTTAGCCTTACCCACATATTTGCCTACGGTGCGAGCCACAGCGGGTAGACGCTCCGGGCCGATCACCAGCAGTGCGACTATGCCAATAAGAGATAATTCCCAAAAGCCAATATCAAACATATCTAAAGAATATACCCTGGATAATTGTTTTTCGACAAGTGTGCCACAGACATACAATCTTTCGTGAATAAACTTATCGAAATAAAAAGAGGTTAAAAATGGACGGGCTTATTAATTAAACCTGTTCTTTCTTCTCAGGGGTGCTTTCTACGCTACCTTCTATAGTCGCACCGGATTTATTATCAAGCGGAGTGTCGGTAGTTTTAGCGGTGCCTTCAGAATTGTTTTCTTCTTCTTTCATGGCCGTTTTAAAGTTTTTAATGGCACCACCCAGATCACCACCGATATTGCGCAGTTTCTTGGCTCCAAATAAAACCAGAACAATTGCCAGAATAATTAATAATTCAGTAACGCCAAATCCCATCGGATTCTCCTGTCATTAAATAGATACTTAAACCCTTCACTTTACCAAAACTAGTCACCCTGAGGTGAAAAAAGTGGAAGCAGAGTACTTAAAAACCGGGCAGGTTTTTACCGCCCAGTAAATGGATATGAAGATGGAATACTTCCTGACCACCTTCTTTTCCGGTGTTGATAATAGTCCGAAAGCCACCGGATAATCCTTGATCCTCCGCAAGCCTGGGTAATTTTAACATCATATAGACTATCAGGTCATGATGTGATTCATTTAATTTTACCAGTGATTCAATATGCACTTTAGGGATCACCAGTAAATGCACATCGGCTTTGGGATTAATATCCTTAAAAACCAGAATCTTATCGTCCTGATAGACAATATCCGCAGGGATATCCCCGGCAATAATTTTGCAGAACAGACAATCTGACATTTTCTAAACACCCTCTAACTTAATCAAGCCCCTGGCGAGTATGCACTGATATCTGATACGGACTTTAAATTAAAAATTTGCTAAACATGCTGAGTCATCACAAAACTATTACTTACTCTTCCTGGAGGCTTTTTCCTCGATTCCTGATATTCCAAAACGACGAGCCAGTTCATTAAGCACATCATTCGGTCCTAAATCATGATAGGACAGCATCACCAGGGTATGAAACCATAAATCAGCAGTTTCATAGATAATTTCATCTTTTTTACCGCCTTTAGAGGCAATAACCGTTTCAGTGGCTTCTTCACCCACTTTCTTTAAAATCGTATCCTGTCCCTTATGATATAGACTGGCTACATAAGAAGAATCTGGATCCGCCTGTTTACGTTGTTCCAGAGTTTGAGCCAGTTGTGCAAGAATCTCATCGGACATATTATTTAACTTTATATAATTTAACTTTAATGGGCAGAATATATGCTAGGTCGGGCTTATCTATTTGTAAATCTCAGCGGGATTTTTTAACACCGGTTCAACCGCCTGCCATTGTTCGGACTGTGGATTCAGTTTAAAGTAAAAACAGCTTTCTCTGCCTGTATGACAGGCGATACCACCAATTTGTTCAATACTTAACAATAACACATCCTTGTCACAATCCACACGAATGGATTTTATTTTCTGCACATGACCGGACTCTTCGCCTTTAGGCCAGAGCTTCTGGCGGGAACGGGACCAGTAAACGGCACGTCCCATATCCAGTGTCATCGCCAGGGATTCTTTGTTCATCCAGGCAAACATTACGACTTTGCCGGTTTTTTCATCCTGGGCAATGGCCGGGATCAGACCCTGATCATCCCATTTTAATTCATCCAGCCACTGGCGGTTTATAGCTGACTGTTTCACAGGCGTACCTCAATACCACGTTCTGCCATATGGCGTTTGGCTTCAGCAATACTGTATTCAGCAAAGTGAAAAATACTGGCTGCCAGCACGGCATCGGCATGGCCATCAATTACCCCTTCGGCCAGATGATCCAGGTTTCCGACACCCCCGGAAGCAATGACCGGTACGGCGACATTATCACTGATAGTACGGGTTAAGGGCAGATCAAAGCCATTTTTTACGCCGTCATTATCCATACTGGTGACTAATAATTCTCCGGCGCCGTAAGAGACCATTTTTTTGGACCATTCAATGGCATCAATTCCGGTGGGTTTGCGTCCGCCGTGAGTAAAAATTTCCCAGCGAGGCGGTTCATTTTCTGTCTCGGTGCCGGGTTTACCGGCAACCTGTTTGGCGTCAATAGCAACGACGATACATTGATTTCCAAATTTTTCAGCGGCTTCGCGCACAAAATCCGGATTAGCCACGGCAGCGGAGTTAATGGCCACCTTGTCAGCACCGGCATTGAGCATCAGACGGACATCATCCACCGTGCGGATCCCGCCGCCAACGGTCAGGGGAATAAAAATTTCACCGGCTACCTGTTCCACCACATGCACAATAGTATCGCGCCCTTCATGAGTGGCGGTAATATCCAGAAAAGTCAGTTCATCAGCGCCTTCACTATTATAACGACGGGCCACTTCCACGGGATCTCCGGCATCACGGATATCAACAAATTGTACCCCTTTTACCACTCGGCCTTTATCCACGTCCAGACAGGGGATAATTCGTTTTGCTAATGACATTTTCTTATCCTAAGCGGTTAGCTTATCAGCCAGTTTCTGACCTTCGGCAAAATCCAGAGTGCCTTCGTAAATAGCACGGCCGGTAATGGCACCGGATATACCATGGTGGGCTACTTTGCCTAAAGCTTCTACATCACCCAGATTATGAATGCCACCGGAAGCGATAACCGGGATATTAATAGCCTGAGCCAGTTTTACAGTATTTTCAACATTGGCACCCTGCATCATACCGTCACGGCTGATGTCAGTGTAAATTATGGCATCGACACCATCACCTTCAAAACGTCGGGACAAGTCAAATAAATCGACCTCAGAGACTTCTGCCCAGCCTTTAATAGCCACTTTACCGTCAACGGCATCCAGACCGACAATGACATTACCTGGAAACTGTTTGCATAATTCGGTGACAAAAGCGGGATCTTCTACGGCCTTGGTACCAATAATAACATAGGCGACACCGGCGTTTAGATAGGCTTCTACGGTTTCAATACTGCGGATACCACCGCCAATTTCAACGGGCAGATCCGGATAGCTTTTAGTGATTTGCTGGATAATCTCGCCATTAACCGGCCGGCCTTCAAAAGCGCCGTTAAGATCCACCAGATGCAAACGACGTGCACCGACATCATACCAGCGACCGGCCATTGCTACCGGATTATCGGAAAAAACCGTATCATCATCCATGCGGCCCTGGCGCAGACGTACACACTGGCCGTCTTTTAAGTCAATCGCAGGTATCAAAATCATAATTAATTTCTCTTAATCTCGTATAAGTTATCAGGCAGGATATTTACGCACAACTGGAGCTGTCATAACTGCCGTCCCAGTTAATAAAATTGTGAAACAGCTGCAATCCTGCATCGGCACTTTTTTCCGGGTGAAACTGAGTGGCAAAAATATTATCAGCAGCCAGAGCCACACAAAGCGGATGGCCATAGACAGTAGAACCGGCCACTGGCCCGGGTGTTTGTGGTACTACAAAATAACTATGGACAAAATAAAACCGCTGGTTTTGTGGAATATTCTGCCACAGCGGGTGTTTTATTTGCTGATTAACCTGATTCCAGCCCATATGTGGAATTTTCAGGTGTTCATTCTGAGAAACTGCAGAACTGGATGTGGGATCCGTAAGACCATCGGCAAAACGTTCAACTTCACCAGGGATAATGTTCAGACATGCCACTCCGCCATTTTCAGCACTATGGGTCATTAAGGCCTGCATACCGATGCAGATACCTAAAAAAGGTTTATTGGCAGCTGCCTGTTTAATGGTATCGATCAGGTCAAGGCGCTGCATTTCACCCATGCAGTCACGCATGGCTCCGACGCCGGGTAAGAGTACCCGATCGGCATTGGCAATAAGATGCCTGTCAGCTGTGACTTTTACAGATACATGACTGTCGGCATGCTCTAATGCCTTGGCAACAGAGTGCAGATTACCCATTCCATAATCTATAACCGCAATGTTTATTTGTCTGGACATAATACCGGTTCAAATTCAATCATTAAAAAAAGGTATTATAAACTACCCTTGGTTGAAGGGATAGTGCCCTGCATACGCGGGTCGGGGCTGATAGCCATGCGTACTGCTCTGCCAAAAGCCTTAAATACGGTTTCGGCAATATGGTGACTATTATTGCCCCGAATAGTATCAATATGCAGAGTCACCAGTGCATGATTGACAAAACCCTGAAAAAATTCATGAAACAACTCGGTATCAAAATGGCCGACGGTTTCACGGGGGTATATTACCTGATCTTCCAGTCCGGGGCGTCCGGAAAAGTCAATGACCACCCGGGACAGGGCTTCATCCAGCGGTACATAAGCATGACCGTAGCGGGTAATGCCTTTTTTATCACCCAGGGCTTTGTGCATGGCCATACCCAGAGTAATACCAATATCTTCAGCTGTGTGATGGGCATCAATCTCCAGATCGCCTTTAGCCCTGACGTTAATGTCAATCATTCCGTGACGGGCAATTTGATCCATCATGTGTTCAAGAAATGGAACACCGGTATCAAAATTCCCCTGACCACTACCGTCAAGGTTTATATCGACCTCAATACGGGTCTCATTGGTATCACGTTTTACTGATGCCTGTCTGGCCATAAGCTTTGCCAACTCCTGATACGGTAATTAATGCTGAATAGTTACGTTTTTTCTATACCCGAATTTGCACTCGAATATTTATTATAACCAATCTTTAAGGTTTACAGTAGAGAATAGCGGTCTTTTCCATGCCGTAAACCCAATACCTCGCCTTAAAAAGATGAGGCTTTTGGGAAATAGCTGTCACCTCTGCTATCCTCGACCCCAGGGACGAGGACTTACGAGGTGCGGGGTAAAAT
>Ga0256831_1001700_pt1 | contig 11615 bp, 13 predicted proteins | sample 132544metaG_FD_189087 | JGI IMG/M metagenome (GOLD analysis project Ga0256831, IMG submission 189087) | Hydrothermal vent microbial communities from Lau Basin, Pacific Ocean - 132-544 | ecosystem: Environmental > Aquatic > Marine > Hydrothermal vents | place: Pacific Ocean: Lau Basin | collected... | reverse complement strand
TCACCGGACTGCTCATCACCGGACTGCTCATCACCGGACTGCTCATCACCGGACTGCTCATCACCGGACTGCTCATCACCGGACTGCTCATCACCTGATTGATCATCACCTGATTGATCATCACCTGATTGATCATCGGATTGATCATCACCTGATTGATCATCGGATTGATCATCACCCTGTTCATCGGATTGATCATTTTTAGGTTTATTTTGTTCATGATCCGGGTCATCTTTTGGATCACACGTCTTATCCTGTGGTTGACGTTCCGGCTTGCGTTGCTTGTCTCTTTTATTCTCCCACTTTTTTATAGCATCTAAGATCTTGTTGTAGATCTCTTCAACTGTCATATTTTTCACTTCTTCAGAACCGTCAGCGAATAAAACCCCCTCATCACCAAAATATGGATTTCTACTACCGGACAGACTTTCACAAAGAGTTTCTAAATCTATATAATTGAATGGAACTAGGGGATTTCCACTTCGACCCCTTTGCTTATGCTCCTCAAAGATTATTGCATGGACAGCATAATCAATTGCCGCTGCGATTGCCTTCCTATTATTATAGTTTTTTGACCTGTTTACATGATCAAGAACAATATGCATTACCTCATGTTCTAGTAGCCATGTTATGGTTTCATGTTTGTATTTGATGAATATATCTGGATTCCATAGGAACTTTTTCCCTGTAGTTGCTGCTAGTGGGATCTGTGTTGTAATTTCATGTTGTTTCCCTACGATCCATGAGTAAAGAAACGGATGTCCACCTGACTCGAATGAAAGTGCGAACTTTGTCACAACTTTCGATATCATTTCTTCAGCCTTTTGTTCTACTAGCTCAATTTCATCCTTTACTTTTTCAAGTTCGCCTTTTTTCTCGGCTTCAGCCAGCATCCATTTCTTATCGTGTTTATCGAATCTCATATGTGTCCTTTTTGTGTATTTTTATGATTTTATCGTCATAATCTTACTTATTCTACCTATTACATCTTTCGATTTACTTAGTTTTTTATATACTGACTCTATGATATCCACTATCTGTTTATCAACATGCTGACTGGATGTAGAGCTAAGTATATCAACCACAGCCTCCATATCTGCTGTTATATCATGTAACCTTCTAATAGGCACTGAAACATCATAAAATTCTTTCAGTTCTTTTTCGACTACTTTCAGATCATTTTCATCAGCTTCATACTCTTCATAATCCCAATCTTCCGTGGAAGAGTATCTTTTTACAAGTTCCATAGCACTATCACTGTCATATGCTTTATGATCTGATTCTATGTCTCTGTCATGAAGGTATCCATCTGAATCCTTAATGTTTCGTTTTACTGTTGTAAGGACTGTTCCATTGTTTTTAAACTCAATTTTTCCTTCAACTGCATAATCATGGATCACTTCATATTCATCCCATTCACTGTCGTCTGGATTATGAATATAAACTGTTAGTGTATCTGTATATCTGCTTACGTTTAGTCTGATTGTTTTTTCTGACATGTGTATCCTTTTTGTGTATTTTTTATGAATTGATTTGTTGTACTTTTATGAACTTGGTTAGTTTGTCCATATCATGTTTATCAAGTAATTGATGAACATCTTTATTGAAGATCATAAGTGCCGCACGTATCGGGTCAGCAAATTTCATTATGATCTTAAGTTTATAGGTAAACTCATCAGCATCTGATAACATGTTAGTAATAATTGCATTGTCAATATCCCAGTTTTCAATAGGTTGATTGAACGCACTAGCTTCGCTAAACATATAACTCATATCTTCGCATTTTAATACGTTCCAATTTCCAACTGGTTGATTGAATGATGTGGCACCATCAAACATGAATAACATGTCAACACATCTCGATACGTTCCAATCACCAATTGGTTGATTGAATGCTTTCGCTCCACTAAACATACCATTCATGTCAACACATCTCGATACGTTCCAACGTCCGATTGGCTGATTGAATGATCTTGCTCCAGCAAACATACTTTCCATATATTTTACACGACTAGTATCCCAAGTTGTTACATCTCCATTGAATGACTCAGCATTCTTAAACATACTTGCCATATTTATTACTCTTGACACGTCCCAACCAGACAGGTCTTGATTGAATGATTTGGCATCCCAAAACATCCAATGCATATGGTTTACTTTGCCAACGTTCCAATTACCGATAGGCTGATTGAATGATTCGGCCTTTGTAAACATTCCAGTTGTACTCTTAACACCGGACATATCCCATTGGCTAATGTCTTGATTAAATGCTTTTGCACCATAAAACATTTCTTTCATTGTTTTCACGTTAGATACGTCCCAGTTGCCGATAGGCTGATTGAACGATTCCGCCATTCTAAACATTTCCGTCATGTTAGTAACGTTAGACACGTCCCATCGACTAATGTCTTGATTGAACTGCTCCATGTCTCTTAACAAACCGCTCATGTCTGTCAAAGAACTAGTATCTACATCGGTGACATCATCACCGTTTTTGATCATTTTTCTTAGTTGTTTTTTATTCTTTATTTTTTTACTCATTTTACACGTGGATCTTCAGTATTTCGTGTATACTTGGATGACATTTTAATGTCTATATCATTAATTGTAATAGTATAATCAAATGATGTGTCTTTTATCTTATCTATTTCTATGTTTACTTTCATCATGTAATGCTATTTCATTTCTCATCATTTTTAAATAGTTTTTCATATCACGAAGTCTACTATGTTTGAAATTTTTACCATAACCTTTATTATACAAGTATTCAATTTGTGATATGACATATACTGATTCTACTGTATACTTAATTGAACTAACAGTATTAATTACATCATAGGTTCTATGTAGAGCTTTACTATCTCTAACAGTATTATGAACTCCGATTTGTTTCAGAGTTTCCATTATTTTTTGTTTTGCTCTTTTAATTCTTAATCTATTTCTAAGAATTGAATCGATGTTATTAATATTTTTACCATCAAGATAATAGTAAATATCACCATAAAATATTAATGATATAACTTTATGTTTATCATTGAAGTTTTTAAGTAAACTATTGGCATGAGTAAAAACAGAATTCGAGAACATATATTTGAATTTTTTATTTTTTATGTTCCAATTTGATAAATCTTGATCAAATGCATTTGAGTCCTCGAACATATTCTCCATGTTAGTGACGTTCGAAACATCCCATTTATTTATAGGTTGATTGAACGTTTTTGCCCTATAAAACATACTTCTCATATTTGTGACGTTAGACACGTCCCAATTGCCAATGGGCTGATTGAACGCTTTCGCTTTACTAAACATATGACTCATGTAGATCACGTTTGACACGTTCCACGATCCGATATTTCCATTAAATATGCTAGCTCTATAAAACATTCCTTCCATATTTGTGACGTTTGACACATCCCACGATCCGATATTTCCATTGAACGCGCTTGCCCCACCGAACATACTACTCATATTAGTAACGTTCGACACGTCCCAATTTGAAATGTCTTGATTGAACGATCTGGCTCCATAAAACATATGATCCATGTTTCTTACGTTTGACGTGTCCCAACCAGAAATGTCTTGATTGAACGCGCTCACTCCATAGAACATGTGGTTCATATCAGTAACGTTTGACGTATCCCATACTGAAATGTCACCGACTATATTTTTAACATTATGAAATAAGTATGACATGTCGGTAATTTGAGAAGTGTCGAAGTTTGTTATGTCATCTCCATTTCCGATCATTTTAATGAGTTGTTCTCTACTCTTCTTGGACGCGTTTATTCTTTTTGTTCTTTTATTCATTTTACCTGTTGACCTTTAGCATTTCGTGTATACCTTGACAATTCATTATCGGTATCCATGATCATTTCCATCAGTTGTTTTCTGTTTACTTTCCTACTCATATATTTTACGCATCTTCAGATATGCGTCGATTTTACTTGAATCGATGTTTTTTACTTCGTCCCACATTAGGCTACCAATCATCCTCTTTATATTTTTCCTTGTTTTTCCTTTCATTTTTTTAGCTAACTCATAGACGTGACAAACTCCTGATCCATCAAACATATACTTCATGCTTATTACTTTGCTCACGTCCCACTTTGACAAGTCACCGTTAAACGATCTTGCTTCATGAAACATGTAATCCATGTCGGTCACGTTCGACACGTCCCACTTTGACAAATCGCTATTGAACGATGACGCCTCACTAAACATACAACACATATCATGCACGTTTGACACGTCCCACTTTGACAAATCGCTATTGAACGCGATTGCTTCCCGAAACATTCTATCTATGCTTCTTACTTTCGATGTGTCCCATTTAGACAAATCTTGATTGAATGATGACGCCTCATTGAACATCCAGTTCATGTCGATCACGTTCGACACGTCCCAGCGGCTTATGTCCCCATTGAATGCGATTGCTGCATTAAACATTCCTTCCATATCCGTCACGTTCGATACGTCCCATCCGCTTATGTCTTGATTGAATGACCTCGCTCCAGCGAACATTTTATTCATGTCAGTCACGTTCGACGTATTCCAATTTGACAAATCGCCATTGAACGATCTTGCCATATAAAACATTCCACCCATGTTTCTTACGTTAGATGTGTCCCATCGGCTTATATCACCGTTGAACGATCTTGCTTCATGAAACATATACTCCATGTTTCTTACGTTCGACACGTCCCACCTAGAAATGTCTTGATTGAATTTTCTTTTCCATTGGAATAAATATGACATATCGCGGATCTCGCTCGTATCCACAAACCTGACGTCGTCACCATTCTTAATCATTTCAATCAGTTCATTTTTGTTTACTTTCCTATTCATTCATCTTACCAGTGGATCTTCAGCATTTTTATATACCTTGACAATTCATCACCGTTCTCGATCATTTCCATCAGTTGTTTTCTGTTTACTTTCCTACTCATATATTTTACGCATCTTCAGATATGCGTCAATTTTACTCGGATCAATGCTTTTTACCTTATCCCACATTCGGCTACCAATCATCTTCTTTATATTTCTCCTTGTTTTTCCTCTCATTTTCTTCGCCAACTCATAGACGTGACAAACTCCTGATCCATTAAACATATCCTTCATGCTTTTTACGTTTGACACGTCCCACTTTGACAAGTCACCGTTAAACGATCTTGCTTCATGAAACATGTAATCCATGTCGGTCACGTTCGACACGTCCCATTTTGACAGGTCGCTATTGAACGATGACGCCTCACTAAACATACAACATACATTATGCACGTTCGATACGTTCCAATCTGACAGGTCGCTATTGAACGCGATTGCTTCCTGAAACATTTTATCTATGCTTCTTACATTCGATGTATCCCATTTAGACAAATCTTGATTGAATGATGACGCCCCATCAAACATAGCCCGCATGTTTAATACACTTGATACATTCCAACTTCCGATGTCCCTATTGAATGACTCCGCTCCAATGAACATTCCTTCCATATTTGTGACGTTAGACACGTCCCATTGGCTTATGTCTTGATTGAACGTGATCGCTCCAATGAACATTCCTTCCATATTTGTGACGTTCGACGTATTCCAATTTGACAAATCGCCATTGAACGATCTTGCCATATAAAACATCCCACTCATGTTTCTTACATTAGACACGTCCCATTGGCTTATATCACCATTGAACGATCTTGCTTCATGAAACATATACTCCATGTTTCTTACGTTCGACACATTCCATCTACTAATGTCTTGGTTGAATGATGACGCCCCATCAAACATACAACACATATCATGCACGTTCGATATGTCCCATTTTGACAAGTCACCATTAAACGATCTTGCTTTCTGAAACATTCTATCTATGCTTCTTACATTCGATGTGTCCCATTTAGACAAATCTTGATTGAATGATGACGCCACATTAAACATAGCCCGCATGTTTAATACACTTGATACGTCCCATTGGCTTATGTCTTGATTGAATGATATCGCTCCAATGAACATTCCTTCCATATTTGTGACGTTAGACACGTCCCATCGGCTTATGTCTTGATTGAACGCTTTCGCCCTGCTAAACATTTCCGTCATGTTTGTTACGTTAGATACGTCCCAATTTGATAAATCGCCATTGAACGATATTGCCGTATAAAACATTCCACCCATATTTGTTACATTAGATGTGTCCCACTTTGACAAGTCACCGTTAAACAACATGGCATTATGAAACATATACCGCATGTTTCTTACGTTAGACACGTCCCATTGGCTTATATCACCATTGAACGATCTTGCTTCATGAAACATATACTCCATGTTTCTTACGTTCGACACGTTCCATCTACTAATGTCTTGGTTGAATTTTCTTTTCCATTGGAATAGATATGACATATCTGTGATTTCGCTCGTATCCACGAACCGGACGTCATCACCATTCTTAATCATTTCAATCAGTTCATTTTTGTTTACTTTCCTATTCATTCATCTTACCCGTGGATCTTCAGCATTTTTATATACCTTGATATTTCATTATCGGTATTCATGATCATTTTCATCGTATGTTCATCAAATATACGTTGTAAAAATCTAAGTGGGTTTCTTTGCTTTGATGCAAGTTGTGGAGCAAACTTGTACTGAGTCAATGAAAACATAAACCTATAATCTGATCCACTAATCCTCCAGTTTGATATGTCCTGTTTAAACGCTGTCGCTAAACAGAACATCGAATTTGTACTTTCGACATTCCGAACATTCCAGTTTTCAATTTTTCCATTGAATGACCTAGCCTCTTCAAACATAGACCGCATGTTTCTTACGTTCGACACGTCCCATCCGTACAAATCTTGATTGAATGAGAGTGCGGCTTCAAACATACTATTCATATAGTTAACATTAGATACGTTCCAAGACCCGATGGGCTGATTGAACGTGAATGCTTCACAAAACATCTCTGACATGTCAATGACGTTCGACGTGTCCCATCGACTAATGTCTTGATTGAATGTCTTATTATTCTTGAAAAGACCACTCATATCGCGGATTTCGCTCGTGTCCACAAAACGAACGTCATCACCGTTCTCGATCATTTCAATGAGTTGTTTTTCATTTACTTTTTTACTCATGAATTTTCTTCATTCTTAGATATGCGTCGATTTTTTCTAATGGAATATCCTTCACCTTTTCATATATTTCATCCTCTAATACAGTCTTCAATGTTTCCCTAGGATCTTTGAATTTCCTTATAAAATCGTAAATGCGGGTCATGCTTGAATATATAAACATATTGCTCATGTTTCTTACGTTCGATACGTTCCACTTACTAGTATCACTATTGAATGCGCTCGCTCCTTCAAACATGCAGCACATATCCGTCACGTTCGATACGTCCCATCTGCTAATGTCTTGATTGAACGATTCCGCTCCTTCAAACATACAGCACATATCCGTCACGTTCGATACGTCCCATTTGCTGATGTCTTGATTGAATGCAATTGCTCCTTCAAACATATATCTCATGTTTCTTACGTTCGACACGTCCCATGACGAAATGTCATGGTTGAACGCGCTCGCTTCTCCAAATATGCAATACATGTCAGTGACGTTGGATACGTTCCAAGACCCAATAGGTTGATTAAATACGCTCGCTTCACAAAACATCTCTGACATGTCAATGACATTCGACGTGTCCCATCGACTAATGTCTTGATTGAATGTCTTATTATTCTTGAAAAAACCGCTCATATCGCGGATTTCGCTCGTGTCCACGAAACGGACGTCTTCACCGTTCGCGATCATTTCAATGAGTTCATATCTGTTTACTTTCCTACCCATTGATCTTACGCATTTTCAGATATTCGTCTATTTTTTCTATGGGGATATCCTTTATTTCTTCATATATTTTATTCCCCAGTATCTTCCTTAATGCTTCCCTAGGATCTTCAAACTTCATGATGAAATCATAAATATGATACATTCCGGAATCAATAAACATCAGGTTAACATATTGTACGTTTAATACATTCCAATTTTTGATGTCTTGATTAAACGCGAATGCTTCATTGAACATGAAACTCATACCAGTCACGTTCGACGTATTCCACCGAGAGATATCCTGATTAAACGCTTCTGCCCTATAAAACATACTTTTCATACTAGTAACATTTAATGTATTCCAAGATCCAATTGGTTGATTGAACACTATTGCCATACTAAACATATCCATCATGTTCATCACGTTTGATACGTCCCAATCACCTATAGGCTGATTGAACGCGCTTGCTTCACTAAACATGCTAACCATATTTTTTACGTTTGATGTATCCCAATTACCGATAGGCTGATTGAATTCTTCCGCTTCATGAAACATATAACTCATGTCTGTGACATTCGACACGTCCCAATTGCCGATGGGCTGATTGAACGCGCTTGCTCCGTAAAACGTCCAGCCCATATTAGTTACGTTCGACGTATCCCACCCTGAGATATCTTGATTGAACTCTTTATTATACTTGAAAAGTCCACCCATATCAGTGATCCCACTCGTATCCACGAAACGAACGTCATCACCGTTCGCGATCATTTTCTTTAATTGTTTACGCGTTACTTTTTTACTCATGTATTTTCCTCATTCTTAAATACGAATCGATTTTTTCTAAGGGTATATTTTTCAACTTTTCGTATATTTCATTCCCTAATATTTCCTTTAATGTTTTCTTAGGATCTTTGAATTTCATGATGAAATCGTAAATGCGAGTCATACCGGAATTAGTAAACATACCGTTAATATATTGTATGTTTGACACGTCCCATCGACTAATGTCTTGATTGAACGCTTTCGCCCTATCAAACATATACATTATATCAATAATGTTTTCTAAGTCCCAGTTTCCAATGGGCTGATTGAACATTTTTGATCCACTAAACATGAAACTCATACTGATGACGTTAGATACGTTCCAAGATCCAACATCTTGATTGAACGCTATTGCACTATTAAACATATTCCCCATATCAGTGACATTTGATACGTCCCAATCACCAATAGGTTGATTGAACAGCATAGCCCCATAAAACATGTGACTCATGTCAGTCACGTTCGATGTATCCCAACTTCCAATGGGCTGATTGAATGATTCTGCATTATAAAACATACAGCATGCACTTGTTACGTTTGACACGTCCCACTTTGAAATATCCATATTAAACGATTTCGAATTTCTAAACATATTGCTCATGTTTCTTACGTTCGATACGTCCCAACCTCCAATAGGTTGATTGAACGCGGTTGCTCCTTCAAACATTGAGCCCATTTCTTTCACGTTCGATACATCCCAAGATCCGATGGGCTGATTGAACGCTTTCGCTCCTTCAAACATATAACTCATGCTCGTTACGTTAGACACGTCCCATCTAGAGATGTCTTGATTGAACGTCGCGTTATACATGAAAAGATTGTTCATATCGCGGATTTCGCTCGTGTCCACGAAACGAACGTCATCTCCATTCTTAATCATTTCAATAAGTTGTTTTCTATCTACTTTCCTACCCATATATTTTCCTTATCCTAAAGTATTCATCGATTTTCTCTAGGGGGACGTTTTTTATTTCTTCATACATTTCGTCCCCTATCATATTTCTTAATGTTTTCTTAGGATCTTCAAATTTCCTTACGAGATTGTAAACATGACACATGCCAGAATTATTAAACATATAGCTAACGTATCGTATGCTAAACATGTTCCATCTAGACAGATCACGATTGAACGATTTCGCCATATAGAACATACAACACATGTCGGTAACGTTGGACGTATCCCAAGATCCAATAGGCTGATTGAACGCGCTGGCTTTACTGAACATACTTTGCATGTCAGTCACGTTCGACACGTCCCAACTGCCGATGTCTTGATTGAACGCTTTCGTCTCATAAAACATGTATCTCATGTTTTTCACGTTCGACACGTTCCATCGGCTGATGTCTTGATTGAACGCGCTTGCTTCACTAAACATACTAATCATGTTGGTCACGTTCGACACGTCCCACTGACTTATGTTTTGATTGAACGTGCTTGCTTCACTAAACATATGACTCATGTTTTTCACGTTCGACACGTTCCACCGGCTGATGTCTTGATTGAACGCGCTTGCTTCACTAAACATACTAATCATGTCAGTCACGTTTGACACATCCCACTGACTTATGTTTTGATTGAACGTGCTTGCTTCACTAAACATATGACTCATGTTTTTCACGTTCGACACGTTCCACCGGCTGATGTCTTGATTGAACGTCTCGTTTTTCCTGAAAAGATTTCTCATATCTGTGATTTCGCTCGTATCGACGAAACGAACGTCATCACCGTTCGCGATCATTTCAATCAATTCATCTCTGTTTACTTTCCTACTCATGTATTTTCCTTATTCTTAAATATGTGTCAATTTTTTCTAAGGGTACATCTCTCATCATTCCGTATATTTCATCCCCTAATATTTCCTTTAATGCTTCCTCTGGATGTTCAAACTTCATGATAAGATCGTAGATATAGGTCATTTTAGAACCTGTAAACACTCGGTTAATATACTGTACGTTTGACATACCCCATCTAGACAGATCACGATTAAACGCTTTCGCTCCATAAAACATATAATTCATACTAATTACGTTCGATACGTTCCATCTAGATAAATCACAGTTGAACGATTCAATCACATAAAACATGTATTTCATGTCTTTTACATTTGATACATTCCACGCACTAATATCACTGTCGAACGCTTTTGCAGCAAAAAACATACCACTCATGTCGATTACGTTTGATACGTCCCAATCTCCAATTGGTTGATTGAACACTTCTGTCCAACTAAACATACCACTCATATTCGTGACGTTCGATGTATCCCAGTTTCCGATGGGCTGATTGAACGTCATATTATTTCTAAAAAGACAGCTCATGTCTGTGGTCCCACTCGTATCCACGAACTGGACGTCTTCATCGTTCGCGATCATTTCAATCAATTCATTTCTATTTACTTTCCTACTCATGTATTTTCCTCATTTTCAGATACGAATCGATATTTTCTAGGGGGACGTTTTTTAACTCTTCATATATTTCATCTCCCAATACAGTCTTCAATGCTTCCCTAGAATCCCCAAATTTCCTTATGAAATCATATAGATGTAACATCCCGGAATCAGTAAACATACAGCACATATTATTGATGTTGGACACATTCCAACTTATGAGGGGCTGATTGAACGATTTTGCCCCGTAAAACATACAAAACATATTAGTGACGCTGGAGACGTCCCAATGTGAAATGTCCTGATTAAATACGCTCGCTCCACGGAACATACAACATATATTAGTGACGCTGGACATGCCCCACCCTCCTATATCTTGATTGAATGCGCTCGCTCCCTCAAACATCTCTGACATGTTTTCAACGTTTGAAACGTCCCACCCGCTTATATCTTGATTGAACGTCGTGTTATTTTTAAAAAGACTGTTCATTTCGCGGATCTCGCTCGTATCCACGAAACGAACGTCTTCCCCATTTTTTATCATTTCATCTAATTGTTTTCTATTCACTTTTTTACTCATGTATTTTTCTTA
>Ga0256831_1001699_pt1 | contig 11624 bp, 14 predicted proteins | sample 132544metaG_FD_189087 | JGI IMG/M metagenome (GOLD analysis project Ga0256831, IMG submission 189087) | Hydrothermal vent microbial communities from Lau Basin, Pacific Ocean - 132-544 | ecosystem: Environmental > Aquatic > Marine > Hydrothermal vents | place: Pacific Ocean: Lau Basin | collected... | reverse complement strand
CATTACTATATTTATTGATTATCGTTCATTCAACATCCAAAGATAAAAGATAGGAAATAAATATAATGTAAAAAATCAGTAATAATAGAATATTTCTACACAAAAGAATATTTACTTTGTTTTCTACAACCATTTTGACTAATTTGAGCTTTCATAATCTCACATGCGGATTGCCAAGTGAGATATTTGAACCTCTGGTATTTAGAATTAATTTACATTTAGTAAAACCTATTAATATTAAAAAAATGAAAAGTTTAAAAGGAACACAAACAGAACAAAACCTGCTAAAGTCATTTGCAGGTGAATCACAAGCCAGAATGCGCTATGACTATTTTTCTAAACAGGCAAAAAAAGATGGCTTGGAGCAGATCTCAGCAATCTTTGCCGAAACAGCCCTAAATGAAAAAGAGCATGCAAAACGTTTTTTTAAGTTTCTCGAAGGAGGTGCTTTAGAGATTACTGCCGCCTATCCTGCCGGTAAGATTGGAACAACATTAGAAAACCTTCAGGCATCTGCCGATGGCGAAAATGAAGAGTGGACTGAGCTATATCCTGAATTTGCCCGCATTGCCGAGGAGGAGGGATTTAAAGAGGTTGCAGTAGCTTTTAAGATGATTGCAAAGGTTGAGAAGGCTCACGAAGAGCGTTACAGAACACTTCACAACAATCTTGAAGAGGGTAAAGTATTCAAACGAAATGGAAAGATAATATGGAAATGCCGTAATTGTGGCTACATCTACGAAAGTGAGAATGCACCAAAAATATGCCCTGCTTGTCTGCACCCTCAGTCCTATTTCGAGATTAAAGAGAGTAATTATTAAAAGTTATAGGGTTATAGGGTTTGTTGGAGGGCTGTGTAGTTATTGACCAAATCTATAAAGGGCTAAGTTTCCGGATTCAGCTTTTTTAGCCCTTTTTTCTGTCTGAGTCAGACATTAGGATAATTGTCAAGACAACGAACAAACCCTGAACTATAAACGTGATTTTCAAATAAATTGAGATTGTCGATAAAGGAGGGAAATGTAATGTCTTTACTTCCTTTTGTTTGTCAGAATTTTTGGTCGGTACTGGATAAACTCACCCCTGCCCTTTCGGAACTGAAACGGTATGACAAGTTTATTTTCCTCTATTCTGAGTTTACTTTTCATCCTAAAAAAAGCATCTTTATAATGTGGCAAGTTGAATTTCTTATTAAAAAGAGTTATTTTGTTGCATTATTAATATTTATATAAACAAGTTATGAAGTATGATGGAATTTTAGTAGTGGCAGACAAAGATTACGGTTTTGTGTTAGAACACGGAGTCAATATTTTAATGGTAATTGTTCTACTGCTTATTGGTTTTTGGATTATAAAAAAAATACTTGGAAGAGTAAGAAAAGTTATGCTTTCATCAAAATTGGATGATACGTTAATATCTTTTCTCTCGAGTCTTTTTTCAATCTCTCTCAAGGCACTATTGCTCATTACGGCAATCTCATATTTGGGCGTTCCGATGACTTCATTTGTAGCACTGCTTGGAGCTGCCGGTCTAGCAATAGGTATGGCACTCTCAGGTACATTACAGAATTTTGCGGGAGGAGTAATCCTCTTAATTCTTAAACCATTTAAGATTGGTGATTTTATAGAGGCTCAGGGGTATATGGGAGTAGTTAATAATATTCAGATATTTAATACAATAATTATAACTATCGATAATAAACGGGTTATAATTCCCAATGGAGGATTGTCAACGGGTGCAATGGTAAACTATTCGTCTGAAAAGACTCGTCGCGTAGACCTTGTTTTTGGTATCGGATATACCGACGATATTGACAAGGCAAAAGAGGCTATTACTAATGTAATAAACAGACACAAGGCTGCTCTGAGCACTCCTGAGCCATTCATTGGGGTTATTGAACTTGCCGACAGCTCAGTGAATTTGGTAACGCGTGTATGGGTTAATGAACCGGATTACTGGGATATGTTTTTCTACATGCAGGAGTATGTGAAGAAGGAGTTTGATAAGCAAGGTATTTCAATACCTTTCCCTCAACACGATGTTCACATGATTAAAGAGTAACATTAAATCTTTTATGGTTAATTTGTGTTAATGTTAACCTTAGTGATAAAGATTATATTTACTTTTGAGTTTTAGAATGAGGATAGATATTTCTAAATACAACAGACTGAATTTTGCTGACAATATGTTAGTTATTAATATTTTTATAAAAGACCTGATTTAATATATCAGGTCTTTTTTTTGTTTTAAAAAATAAAATTTAAAAGGATGAAAGGTAAAAGTTTAGTTTCTATTTCGGATTTCTCAAAGGAGGAGATTCTTGAAATTGTGAAGTTGGCTGCTGATTTTGAAGCCAATCCCAGTCAATCACTGCTCAAGGGTAAGGTTGTTTCAAGTCTGTTTTTTGAACCTTCAACACGTACAAGGCTGAGCTTTGAAACGGCAATAAACAGACTCTCGGGTAGTGTAGTTGGCTTTACCGATTCGTCATCTTCATCAACTACCAAAGGTGAAACACTAAAGGACACAATCAAAATGGTTAGCAACTATTCTGATTTGATAGTTATGCGACACCCGTTAGAAGGCTCCGCCAGATATGCCGCCGAGCAGTCAGATGTACCGGTAATAAATGCCGGCGACGGTGCTAACCAACACCCTACACAAACACTACTCGACATCTATTCGATATATAAAACACAGGGAACATTGGAAGATTTGAACATCTTTCTTGTGGGTGATCTGAAGTACGGACGTACGGTACACAGTCTGCTTATGGCTATGTCGATGTTTAACCCTATATTTAACTTCATTGCTCCCGAAGAACTTAAGATTCCTGATGAGTATAAATTGTTTCTTGACTCAAAAGGAATACGCTACTTTGAGCATAGCGAGTTTACTGATATTATTTCTGAAGCTGACATCCTGTACATGACACGTGTTCAACGTGAACGTTTTTCCGATCCTATTGAGTACGAAAAGGTGAAGAATGTTTATGTTTTGCGTAATTCGATGCTCGATAACACAAAAGACAATTTACGTATTCTCCATCCACTCCCACGGGTAAATGAGATTCATACTGATGTGGACGACAACCCTAAAGCCTATTATTTTACACAGGCACAAAACGGAGTCTACACACGAATGGCTATTATGGCTGCAATTTTGGGTTTAAAATAGATTAAAACAGAAGTGATGAGTAAAAGAAAATTAAAAGTTAGCGCAATAAAGAACGGTACTGTAATTGACCATATACCTGCCAATTATCTTTTTAAAGTAATATCAATTTTGGGTCTGGACAAGATTCCAAACCAGATAACTTTTGGAAATAATCTGGAGAGTCATAAGCTGATTCATAAGGCAATTATTAAAGTCTCCGATAAATTTTTCGAAGATAAAGAGATAAATAAGATAGCCCTGATTGCACCGGCTGCCAAGCTAAATATTATTCGCGACTATGAGGTAGTTGAAAAGAAGGTTGTAAATGTGCTTGAGGAGGTGATTGGAATTGTTAAGTGTTTTAACCCTATGTGCATCACAAACAATGAGCAGATTACAACCAAATTCACCGTAGTATCGAAAAAGGAGATTGCTCTGAAATGCCACTATTGCGAAAAAATAACAAGCGAAGAGCATCTGACAATTATTTAAGTTTTGGATGTGGTGATGTGAACCATATAACCAAATAACCATTTAACCATATAACTTATGCCGAAAATAAGCTGGAAACCAGGAAATATGCTTTACCCTCTACCTGCTGCTTTGGTAAGTATTGGTAACAATCCGGAGAATTATAATATAATCACAATTGCATGGACAGGCACAATATGTTCCGATCCTCCAATGCTCTATATCTCAGTAAGACCTGGCAGGCACTCCTATCAGACACTTAAAGACACAGGTGAATTTGTGATTAACCTCTCTACTAAAGAGCTAGCTTTTGCCACTGACTGGTGTGGAGTTCGATCAGGCAGAAAGTACAATAAGTTTGATGAGATGAACCTTTCTCCCGGAAAATCCGTAAAGGTAAAAGCACCCACTATTGAAGAGTCTCCCGTTAGTATCGAGTGTAAGGTTACAGAGGTGAAAAAATTGGGAACTCACGATATGTTCATTGCCGAAGTTGTTAATGTGCAGGTTGACGACAGATTTATGAATGACAAAACGGGTGCTTTTGAATTACAAAAATCAGACTTAATTGCCTATTCGCACGGTAATTATTTTGAAATTGGGAAAAAAATAGGCAAGTTTGGATTCTCAGTTGAGAAAAAAAAGAACAAGAAGAGACGTAAATAGGGGTTAACTGATTACTTATAATTAAATAAAAAATTATGGATCGAATAAGAATGACATGGTTAGGAGAGTTTAAAAGCGTAATATTTCTTGCGCTGGGCATAATCGCTGTTTTCAGAATACCAAACATGATGCCATTTCTGACATTTCTTTTTATCGTTCTATTTGGAATGATTGTGCTATTCAGGTTAGGGGAAGTATATCTTCTGAAAAAGAAAGAGAATAAGAGTGGTAACCTTATTGCCGCCGCAGTAAATTTGACTTTCGTTATCTGGAGTGTTTATGAAATGATGCAATATTCAAATGAGTCATCACGGCAATTTGCTGATAATGTCTTTATTATTATCTCCACATGGATAGCACTGCTGGTTATTTGGGGTATAATTGAGGGGATAAAATTATTAGTTCAGAAAAATATTGTTGGAAATCTTATTCTCTCCGAAGCAATTCTCTCTACTCTCCTATGGTTTTTTTTCTACAGGGTTACTTTAACTATACAGGAAGATGAGCCAAGCGAAAGAGTGCTTATTAATTTTGGGATATTCTGTATCTCACTAGCTGTAATCTCTTTTTTACATTCGAGAGTAGTGAAGTATCTGGTAAAGAAACAGGAAGTTGCTTCATAAAACGTTAGGTATTACTACCTTAATATGTTGATTTTTTTAAATCATTATTGCAAGGGGCTTTTAGTTAACTTCTTAATAACCTTGCAAATAATCAACATGTAAAATAAGAAGTTTTCAATAAATACATCTTGTAAATCAACAAGTTAAATACTAAAATGACCTTTTTTTACGATCGACTATTTAGGTGCAGAGCACCGCAAACATTTGTAGAAAGTAGATATTCACCTAAAAAGGTGCAGAGCACCGAGACACTAACTTGTAAATTTTAATTCTTTCATAACATCCACGAAATTCGCAGTAGAACCTTATTTCAAGGTGGCAGTATTATCACCTTACTATTTTATCGAAGTGTATTCATAGATCAACAACCATTCTGAATATACCTAGTTCTACCACGTTTTACTCTTCCGCTTTAGCACTTTTCATATGCAATATCCGGTCAATACTAAATTTACCTGCTCCGTGTGAGAACAACAAAAACAGCATAAGCAGGTAGTACAAAGGTATCTCAAACCCATTTGCTGAGGCTTCGAAACCATTACCAATATGCACTGTAACTATTGCCACAACCATCGTTACCATTGCCGGTAAGCTAATAAACCTGACCATGAATCCCAAAGGTAACAGTATTACTACAGCCATTTCAGTTGACGCAGCAAGGTAGGCGTTAAGTGTTGGGAATGGTATTCCCATCGAGCCAAACCAGTCTGCAATATCACTCATATTTCTCCATTTCATCATCGCAGGACCAAAAAATCCGTATGCCAGAACTAACCGTATTGCCAGAAGAGCATAATCCTCGGTAAAGGCGCCTATCTTCTCTACTTTTTTACAAAGTGTTTTCATGATTATATTTTTTTGATTTGTTAAGGACAAAGCATACCCCACCCATGAGGATTTATTGTCCGTACTATTATTTTTAAGATTATTTGTTTGAATATCCCAGGATAACTGTTTTTGCAGCCAGACTTTCGATAAATGGTTTTAGGTTAGCTAACAGAGTGGCTTCATCATCAATCCCAAAAGCTGTATTTATCAATGGTATCAGGTCACTTACCGACATGGGATTATCTGTTAGCTGCTCAATAATGAATACGTACAGTTGCGATAGTTGCATAAAATGTACAGCGTTGGTTTCCTGATTACGGTATATTAACAGGTACCAGTTTCCTCTGTTTTTTGAAGCCTCGCCGGCATGATGATTATGTACAGGATAGGTAAGTTGTATCAATCTGAAGTGAGGGTTTAAAATTAGCTTGTCACTTAACAGGTCTCCGTCTGCCTTATACTCCGGCACTGAGATATCAGGTGTTGTGTGTACCTCTATCTCTATCCACTCAATAAACAGAAGATCGTTTAATGCCTCTTTCTTAAACCGATTAGCGTAATTGTTATTCTTCACGTAGGAGTAAAACTCTGAAGGCAGTTTCCACACCTGAGGTGTTTGTGCCGAATGGTTTGCAAGAAAATCTGAGACTAACATGTCCCACTCGTCTCTGCTTAACCACTCCTTAGTTATGGGGAATGCCGTTGACATAGTGTCGTCAACAATATTATAAATCAGTCTGCGGTAATTATGCAACCTGTTTTTAGTTACTCCGGGTATATCCTCTTCAATACCACTCTTGCAATATCTTGCAACTCTGTTCTGAATATCTATGGTTTCGTTTAAAAGCATTTTACTCCCTCCCAATGTTTAGTGGTTATCTCCTTTAATCTGCTCATCTCAGTTATTAGCTCGTTGGTTTCAGGAATATTAAAGTCACGCTCAAGCAGTACCGGCACCGGATTTATTTTTGACACTGTGTAATCAAACAGATCGTACACAGGGTCAATAATTGCCTGGCCGTGAGTATCGATAATTAAATCATCTGACACCTTGGTATGGCCTGCCATGTGCAGGTAGGCAATCTTGTCAAGTGGCATGGAATCAATAAAAGCTTTGGTATCGTAGTTATGGTTAAAAGCATTTACGTAAACGTTATTCACATCCAACAGCATCTTACATCCTGATTCGTTCACGATATTGGTAATAAACTCCTCCTCGCTCATCTCGGCAGCCACAGGCGTGTAGTACGAAACATTTTCAATAACCAGAGGTCTTTCCAGAAAATCCTGAACCTTTTTAATGCGATTTACCACATGCTTTACTGCATCTTCACGAAACGGAATTGGGAGCAGATCGAACAGGTGAGCGTTTTCTGCCTTAGTGTACGAAAGGTGCTCCGAATATATTTCGATATTGTACTGATCCAGAAACTTCTTCAGCTTCTTTAAAAAAACCATATCCAAATCCTCTGCACTGCCTATCGAAAGGGATAAACCGTGGCAGATAGCCGGATACTTCTCAGTAACCTTATCAAGAATCTTCTTCCAGTATCCACCCATATCCACCCAGTTTTCGGGTGCAAACTCAACAAAGTCGGGTGAGAAATTACTGTTGTCAATAAATTCATCAGCAAAATCTTTTCTGAATCCTATGCCTATACTATTGGTTTTCATGATTAACCCCTCTCGTATTCCGCCACCGGCGGAAAGTTTAAATAAATTGTAATTAGTTTTTCAAGTATCATTTATGGAATAAAACCAACGAAGCAGCTAAGAGCTACTCCGTTGGCAGTAACCAATTCAGCTTCTACTTTTTCTCGCCGCACTTACCTTCTCCACATTTAGCCTCTTTGGTTTTTCCTTTCTCGGCACTCTTTTCAGTTTTAGCTTTACTTTTTGTTGCTTTCTTCTCAGTACCCTTCTTTTTTGTCTCCTTCTTCTTATCTCCCTCTTTCTCTCCACATTTTCCTTCGCCACACTTACCTTCTCCGCATTTGGCTTCAAACACATAGTTCTCACCTGCAAGGTTAATAGCATCAGTTGGAGATACATATTTTTCAATAAGATTACCCCGCAATTGCGATCCTGAACCCAGGTCTTCGTAACTGAATAGGTTATCAGCATTGGCTGCAAATGGCATTGCACCTGCTATCATTCCACTAAGTACTACACTCTTCAACAATCCGTTTTTGTTCTCTCTTTTAGTTTTCATCTTTTTGTAATTTAAATGATTAATTATTATTGTCTATCTATTTTCAATGTCTCTTCAGACTAAATTCATTTTAGTAGTCGTACAACTTTCAGAAACCTTACAAAAAAAATGTTTTTTTTTTGCTACTGCGATTTTGTGAACTTAACAAGTCTCAGAGCTGCATTCTTCAACCTTCAATGAGAGAAAGTATCAACAGAGACATTCGATTAGTAACTGAAGTCAGGAAATAATAGTTATATTTGATACACAAGAAATAAACCTGATGAGTTCGGTTTACACGTACATTGCCAGTAATTAAAAACTAAATACTATGAATGAAATAATTTGTCCTCACTGTAAAAAAGCTTTTAAAGTTGATGAAGCTGGATACGCTGATATCCTAAAACAAGTACGAGACCATCAATTTGAAGAAGAACTTACAAATCGACTAACTCTTGCCGAGAAAGAAAAAGAAAGTGCAGTTAAACTTGCAGAAGCTAACATTAAAAACTCTTTGCAAGAACAACTAGCAGAAAAGGACAGAAAATTGACCGAATTAAAAGCTAATAGCAAAACCGAACTTACACAAAAATTAGCTCAAAAAGAATCCGAGATAGCTCAAATAAAAGCAAAAATTGACAATGCCGAAGTTGAGAAAAAACTAGCTGTTAGAGAGGCCGTTCAAGAAATTGAAAAAGAACGTGACAATTTGGCAAATGATGTAAAGACCAAAGAATTGGAAAAACAAAATCTTGAGAATTCATTAAAGCAACAATTTTCAACCCAACTGCAAAATAAAGATACTATAATAAAATTTAAAGACGATGAGATTGCTCGTGTCAAAGACATGAAACTTAAGCTTTCAACTAAAATGCTAGGCGAATCTCTGGAGCAACATTGCGAAATTGAATTTAATAAGTTACGTGCAACAGCTTTTCAAAAAGCTTATTTTGAGAAGGACAATGATTCCAGGTCAGGGAGTAAGGGTGACTACATTTATAAGGAATCTGATGAGGTAGGTAACGAAATCATCTCTATTATGTTCGAAATGAAGAATGAAGGAGATGAAACTGCAACGAAAAAGAAAAATGAGGACTTTTTTAAAGAGCTAGACAAAGATCGGACTGAAAAGAAATGTGAATATGCTGTTTTAGTCTCTCTTTTGGAAATAGACAATGAGTTTTATAATCAAGGAATTGTTGATGTTTCTCACAAATACGACAAGATGTACGTTGTGCGTCCACAATTCTTCATTCCAATCATTACCCTACTTAGAAATGCGGCGATGAACTCAATGGAGTATAAAGCAGAGTTAAGTTTAATAAGAAGTCAAAATGTTGACATCACTAATTTTGAAGATAAAATAAACACATTTAAGGAAGGGTTTGCAAGAAACTACGATTTGGCAAGCCGTAAATTTAAAACCGCAATTGACGAAATTGATAAAACGATTTCTCACCTACAAAAGACTAAAGATGCCCTTTTGTCTTCTGAAAACAATTTGAGACTAGCTAACAATAAAGCGGAGGATTTAACTATTAAGAAGCTGACTCGTGGCAATCCCACAATGAAAGCAAAATTTGGTGACCTCAATAAAAAATAAATACAACACCTCTGTGCAAATAATTACCAGTTCGTATTATTTAGAACTCAGATTAGAATAATTCACCGGACAACTGCTTTTTGAGTATTTGAGTCATCCGATGAATTTATAATTTGATTTTTTTTAATAAAACTCTTTTCACATCAGGCACCCAAAGTAGCCACCATAATGGCTTTTATTGTGTGCATACGGTTTTCTGCCTGGTCGAACACCACTGAAGCTTCCGATTCAAAAACCTCCTCGGTAACCTCCATGCCATCAAGTCCAAACTTCTGATATATCTCCTCTCCCATTTTTGTTTCACGATTGTGAAATGCAGGCAGACAGTGCAGAAATTTACAGTTACTGTTTACGCTGAGCTTCATCGCTTCGGCATTAACCTGATATGGCTTTAAGAGGTCGATGCGCTCTTTCCACATCTCATCGGACTCACCCATCGACACCCACACATCGGTATAGATAAAGTCGCACCCCTTTACTCCGGATTCCACATCATCAGTAATAGTTATTTTAGCTCCTGTTTCTTTAGCTATATCTTCACACTGTTTTACCAACTCAGCATCGGGCTGAAGCGATTTTGGTCCTACAATGCGTACATCCATACCCATCTTTACACCACCAACCAGAAGAGAATTAGCCATATTATTACGGGCATCGCCCATGTATGCATAAGATATCTGACTTAGCGGTTTATCAGAGTGCTCCATCATTGTAAGAAAATCAGCAAGAATCTGAGTAGGATGAAACTCATTTGTCAGACCGTTCCATACAGGTACTCCGGCGTACTGCCCCAGCTCTTCAACAATAGCCTGTCCAAAACCACGGTACTCTATTCCATCGTACATTCGTCCCAATACTCGTGCCGTATCCTTCATCGATTCCTTGTGTCCTATTTGCGAACCTGACGGTCCCAGATAGGTAACATGAGCTCCCTGATCGTGAGCTGCCACCTCAAAGGCACACCTTGTACGAGTGGAGCTTTTCTCAAATATAAGGGCAATATTCTTCCCGGTCATGCGGGGTGTTTCTGTTCCTATGTATTTCGCAGTTTTAAGATCCTGTGCCATTTTCAACATAAAAGCTATCTCCTGAGGAGTAAAATCCAAAAGCTTTAAGAAATTGCGGTTTTTAAGATTGAATGCCATAGTTTTATTGTTTTTGTTTATTAATTATTTATTTGTTTATTGTTTGATGGGTCTGTTTTGTAGGAACACACGGCCGTGTGTTCCTACAAAACAGACCGTGTGTTCCTACAAAACCGTGCAGTCTTACAGGTCATATTTATGCATATCTTCATCTTTGTAATTCATTGTAATTTTTGTACCGTACGATTTGTCCTGAAGCTTCTTTGATTCGGTAATGATAGCTTTCTCTCCTCCTTCTTTAATAAATCTCATGGCAGCCCTGATTTTCGGTGCCATGCTACCCTCACCAAAAGTTCCTGCTTCCAGATACCGGGCTGTATCTTTATAGTTAAGAAACTCAAGTTTTTTCTCATCGGGCTCGCCAAAATTAGCATACACAAAAGGCACATCAGTAAGAACGTAAAACTCATCTGCCCCTATCTGAACAGCCAGCAATGCCGAAGCGTTATCCTTATCTATAACAGCATCCGACGGACGAATATCACCCTTCTCGTCAACATAAACAGGTATACCACCGCCACCTACAGCTATAATAATTGTACCCTGTTTTGCATTTCGTCCTATAACCTCACGATTCATAATGTGTTTTGGTACAGGCGAAGGAACAACCCTGCGATATCCCCCTTTATGCTTCTTCTCCTCTTTAAATACCCACCCCTTTTCAACAGTCAACTTCTCGGCCTCCTCCTTAGTTACTGTACGTCCTATTCTTTTACGCGGATTTTTAAAGGCTTCATCTTCGGGGTCTACTTCAACCATAGTCATAAGGGTAAGTACATTACGGTCGATTCCGTGTTTTCGCAAAACATTTTTCAGAGCCCGCTCTATCACAATAGTTCGTTAAAAACACACATAAAATGTTGAAAATCAGCAAAATAAAGTGTTAAAAAATTAGGTTAAATCCCTGATAATTAGTATCTTAATACATTTTTACCACAATC
>Ga0256831_1001697_pt1 | contig 11630 bp, 11 predicted proteins | sample 132544metaG_FD_189087 | JGI IMG/M metagenome (GOLD analysis project Ga0256831, IMG submission 189087) | Hydrothermal vent microbial communities from Lau Basin, Pacific Ocean - 132-544 | ecosystem: Environmental > Aquatic > Marine > Hydrothermal vents | place: Pacific Ocean: Lau Basin | collected... | reverse complement strand
TGTCGGCTGCAAAGTTGATCTTTCTCTTGACGCAAACGTAAGAGAACTCGGAGAACTTTCCTTCACGATTGTAGGAAAACTTGCTGAAAGGGTAGAGGCTTCTGTCCCTACGGTTGAGTATGAACCTACAAAACCCATCGCCTTTGTGGATGCTCTCTGCAAGATAGATGACACTTACTCCCCACGCTTTAGCAAGGTTTCAATAGGCCTGAACAACCAGATTACGGCCATTGAAGATGCAAACTCTCCCGACGGCATCTGGAAGGTGTTCATTACAGACAGAAAACCTTCAGGTTCCTTTGATCCTCTGGCGGTTAAGCCGTCTGAGTACGACTTCCTGACAAGATTCCAGAACGGAGACGTGGCAAAACTCAAGTTTACCCTTGGAAAAGAGGAAGGAAACAGGGTAGAGGTTGAGGCAAAAATTCAGTTCTCTGACTTCAAGTTTGGGGATAGGGAGGGAGTTCTGACAAACGAACTTCCCTTTAACCTCGTAACGACAACCGGAGACGATGAGCTTGTTATCAGGTTTAAGTAAGGAAAGGAGGTGAGAAGTGAGAATACCGGTAGGCAAGGTTCCTGAGCTTTTAGACAAGCTCGGGATAACAGAAGAAGAAGTTAAAAAGATGGTAGAGGAAACCTTAGAGATTATTGAGAAGGTTGCAGACGGAAAAGAGGTAAAGACCTCGGAGCTAATACTCCCTGAGTTTCCCACAGACAAGGCAGTTGCGGTTCTTAAAGCAGCAGGGGAAGATCCTGACGGTTTTAACAGCGTGTTTGAGGCAAAAATTAGAGCTCTGGTGGTTCTCTACGAAACTTTTTTCGGCCGCTCCTCCGGGTAAGAAAGGCGATGATTCTCTATTACCTACAGAAGAACGGACAGCTTAAGAGCTGTTCTGAGTGCAGGGAACAGGGATTAGATGAGTATGGGAACTGTCCCTTTCTGCCTAAAGAGAAACACAACCCGAACATCGTTTACAACTTAGGGCAGGAGCAGTTTGAATTCTGCCCTGTTCCTCTTGTTAATAAGGAGGCAGAGAACGACCTCCTGATGGCCAACCTGTTTTGGCAGTTCGGAATTCTCCCTCAGAACGGCGGGTTCCTTGAGCAGCCTTACTCGGAGATAACGGTCTGCAGGCTGCTGGCTTCTTTCCTTTCAAAGGAGATGGAAAATGGCGGGTAAAGAGCACGAGCTGTGGATACTCATAAAAGCTCACGATGAGGCAACCCAGGCAATAAAGAAGTCTTTGAGGGATTTAGAAAAGACCATCAACGAAGTGGTTCCTCAGGTAGGGAATATTGAAAAAGGTTTTGTCAGGATCGGAACTGCTATCTCCAGAGCTCAGAGCCTTCTTGAGAAGTTTGGAATAGAGGTTAAGCACACCCGGGGTTTCCTTGAGGAGATGGCCTCTGTTGCCAAGTCGGTTGTGTTTGCCGTGGGTACCTGGGAAGTAATGAATAAGTTCCGGGACCTTGTTTCCTACGGCATTGAATACCAGAAAACCATAGAGAACGCCCGCATAGGTATGGCGGGTATTCTCTCCTCAGTAGCCGAGATAAGGGATGCTTCAGGTAAAGTTCTGCAGGGTCAGGAGAAGTGGAATGCTGCCTTGCAGGTTTCACAGAGGATAATCTCTCAGCTTCAGCAGGAGAACCTTAAAACAACTGCAACATTTGAGGAACTCCTTGAGACGTATAGAGCTCTCCTTGGCCCCGGTATGGCTGCAGGCCTCAACGTTGAACAGATAATGAAGCTGACAACTGTAGGTGTTAACGCCGTTAAGGCACTGGGATTGGAAGGCCGGCAGTTAGTTCAGGAGCTCCGAGACCTCGTTCAAGGCGGGATACAGCCATCTTCCTCAACCCTTGCCACGGCTTTGGGTATTACAGACGAGGACATTAAACGCTGGAAAGAGGCTGGAACCCTCTTTCAGAACCTTATGGAGAGGCTCCGTGGCTTCCAGATGGCCGCCAATGAACTCCAGGGAACCCTGAGCGGTCTCCTCTCTAACCTGACAGATATTGTCGGTCAGGTTATGCAGGAGGGGACGTCTCCTCTGTTTGAAACTTTGAAGGATGAAATAAATCAGATCATTAATAGCCTTGCGGTTGTAAAAAGAAACGCCAAGGGAACTATAGAAAGCATTACTCCCAGAGAAGAAGTTGTTGAGAAATTAAGAAAAATATCTCAGTCTTTATCGGATATTGTCAAAGATTTGGATAAACTGGCATCTTTTTCGGCCGAACACTTTGGGTGGATAGAGGAATTTGCAAAGCTTTACCTTTATGTAAAAGGAACCCGATGGGTTTTGGAAAGAATAATAGGATTGGCGGGCAAACTCAAATCTGTCTTTACTTTCACAAGTAAGGGAAATATTTTGCTAACTTTACTTTCTGTGGCTCCTTATGTTGTAAAAAAGTTAAGGGAGTTTGCGGACGAAGAAAACAAAATTATTGAGAAATATCAAGAATCTGTTAAATTCTGGTATGTTAAACCTCTATCAACAGAAGAAGTTCAGCAGAAGTTAGAAGATTGGGTGGAAGGTAGAGCTTCCTTTGCCGGGGTTCCCCTAAAGGTAGCTTCAGGTAAACTGCAAGTATCTGGTAAGGGGAAAGAAGATTTACAAGATATCCTTAAAAGAATTTCAGAAGAAAGCTCCCAGTTGTCTAATATTTTCTCTATCTTGGATGCTCGCGTTCAGCTTCACTTGAGGAAAACAAATACGGCATTTCAGCTTGCAAAGGCACAGCTTGACAGGCTCAAGGCTCTTAAGATTGTCTCTCCGGAAGATTACGCAGAGAGCCTTAAGGCTCTTATCAACTGGGAGACAGACAAAGAGATAGAGATTAGAAAGAAGGCCTTCCAACAGCGTATAGCAGAATACAGAAAGCTTATAAGCGAGTATGAGCAGGCTTTTAAAAAGGCCAAAACAGACGCGGAGAAGAAACAGATAACCGAGAGCATTGAACAGATTCGGGAGAAGATAAGGCTTGAGACTATCAGGTTTAAAACAGAAATAAGCAGTCTTGAGGGGAGCCGCCGGGTTCAGCTATTCACAATAGATACTCAAGCGATGAAACAGGCTCAGGAGGAGGCCGAGAAAACTCAGAAAGAGCTTGAGAAAAAACGCAAAACACTAAAAGATATAGCCTCCCGAATTCCGGAAATCAGCGCAGAAATAGACAAGGAGCTCTCTAAAACCAGGCCTCTTGATAAATGGAGCAAACAGCTTGCTGACGTTGACAAGTGGGTTGCAACAAATATTCGGAAGATTGAGAAGCTCAAGACAAAACTTGAGGAGTTGGGAGATGTAGAGGGAGTAAAGAAAACTCTCAAGGAGCTTAATGCTCTTGAGGAAAGGGTTAAAAAGACAGGAGAAGCGGTCAGGAGTTTTGTTCTCAAACAGAAGGCTATATCTGAAGATCCTCTGTTAGGCGTTAAGAAAGCAGTAGAAGACTATCAGGCTGAAATCAAAAACACAGGCGATTACGTTCACGACCTTGTAAAGCAGACCCTTTACAACATAGAGGATCTTTTTGCCAATAGGGTTTTAGACCTCCTTGAGGGTAGGGCCGTAAAGATAAAGGAAATCTTCCAGTCTCTCTCTAAAGAGATCCTCTCTATGCTCGTTCAGATAGGAATCAGGGAGGCCGTAGCTCCGAAAATTGCTGATTTTTGGAAAGTCATTTTCGGCAAGAAAGCAGAAGGCGGCCTTATAGTAGGAGGAGTTCCAAACAAAGACTCTGTTCCTATCCTGGCTATGCCGGGAGAATACGTGATAAATAAGCATGCCGTAGAGCATTACGGCATCAACTTTATAGAGGCCTTAAACAGAATGAGGCTTCCCCGTTTTGCAGCAGGTGGACCCATAACTCCAAGACCGGCTCCGCAACCTCAGCAACAGCCACAGACGATAGTTATTCAGAACACTTTTCACGCAACCGACCCTATTTCCTTTGAGCAGTTTGTAAGGAAAACAGGGATAGACAGACTTATAGCCCAAAGAGTTAGAGAACAGCTTGAATTCGGTTAGAGGTAGAGATGGAGGTTTACCCAATAGATTTTCCTGGCCTTCCACCGGGTACCATCAGACAGGTGGATTTCAAGACGGTTATTTCAGAATTAGAGAGGGGAGGGGAGTTCAGAAGGAGGAAGTGGGTTTTTCCAAAAAGGTCTTTCAGGCTGAAATACTCCTACCTGACAAAAGAACAGGCCGATACTCTCTGGAATTTCTTTATCAGACATCAGGGAGCCTACAGGCCGTTTCTGTTCAGGTTTCCTTATAAGAGCTGGAACTACGGAGAGTTTGTAGCTAAGGGGGACGGAGAGACAAAACAGTTTGACCTGCCAGCAACAGACGTAAGCGAAATCACCGTTTACATAGACGGCGTGCCTTCTCACTTCTCCCTCCTTCCAGGGGTCGGCGACGGGGGAAAGGACAGGATAGAGTTTCCTGACCCTCCCCCCGCCGGCTCCACAATAACTGTGGACTTTTACGGCTATCTGATGATAACTGCCAGGTTTGCTGAGGATTCCCTTTCAAGTGAAATCTGGCAGGCGTATCTGCAAAACATTGGAATAGGTATTGTGGAGGTAAGGTGAGAAGTCTTCCAGCAGAGGTAATCTCTCAGCTTGAGTCCCTGTACGCAATGACCTGCCTGCTTTTGAAGTTTGATTTTGATGACCCTTTGAGGTTTACGAATCTTGACGTTGACGTGTGGGTTGACGGAGAGAGGTACATAAGCGTTCCGTTTACGGTTGACGAGTCGTCAAGGGACAGCAGGCTGACGGCTGACTCGGTTGTTATCAAGTTTGACAACGTTTCCCTGATACCCGTTGAGGTATTTCTCAACAGCGACCAGCGGGGTAAGGCGTGTGAGGTTTCGCTTGCATTTATAGACGACTTCGGTAACCCCGTTTCTGTTGTACCGTTGTTTGACGGAGTAGTTGATTCGGTTAAGCTCCCTCGCCAGACTGCAGAGATAACAGTAGTTAGCGACCTTACGTATTTTGCGAAAAACACCTTCAGGAAACACTTGGCGCTCTGTCCCTGGAGGTTCAGGGACGAAAACTGCAGATATTCCGGCTTTGAACGGTCCTGCGACAAAACGTACGAGTGCTGCAAAAAGCTCGGCAATGAAGTGCACTTTGGAGGGTTTAGATTTCTGCCTTCCTTAACAGAACAGCAACTCCCGTGGGGTAGAAAGACATGAATTTAGCGGAAAAAGTTTCAGGTCTTTTAGGTCAAAAGTTGACAATAGAGGAATTGTTAAAGGAGTTCTACGGCTCCCTGGATGGGTTTAAAGAGGCCCCTATAAGGCACGTGGGAGACCTCGTAAAGTTCCAGAACGTTCCGGTAGGGATATATCTTGGGAATGGTCTTATTCTCACGGCTGAGAGAGACGGAGTCTGCACAGTTCCAGCCTTTGACGGCCTTACTTACTGGAGGAGATAGATGGGACTGTTTCACAAGATAGGTAAGTTCTTTTCATCAACTGTTGGAAGTTTTGCTCTTTTAGCTTTATCAATAACTCCGCTGGCTCCGGTCAGTATCGGTTTCAGAATTGCCGCTGCAGCGGCCGCTCTTATAGGCAGCTATGCGGCTGCTAAGTACCAGCAATCCCTCCTGAGGGATTCGTTTAAGAAAGTTGGAGGAGGGGGGTATCTTGTAAATACCAGGTCTCCGCAGGAGCAGATTCCGGTCGTTTACGGCCGTTGCAGGGTAGGAATTAACTGGATATGGGCCGCAACGTCCGGGAAGAACAACGAGTACCTCTATGTAGTGGGTTCACTTTGTGAGGGTCCAATTCAGGGAGTTGAGGAACTCTGGCTTGACGGAAAACCTCTTGTGGGAATTAAAGAGACAGAGAAGACAGAAGGGAAAATTGTTAGACAGATAGTAAATGCTGAGGTAAACAAAATCAAACTTTCCGTGGAGTATCCCAGGTATATTGACAATTTTGGTGAGAAGTATTTTGGAGGCAACATAACTGAGGTTTTAGAAATAACCAGAGGTGAAAGTGTAGATAAAGGAACTTATACTGTTACTTTCTCAGCTGACGGCACTATAACCGTTGAAGGGAAACAGATTGATAGCGTTTGTGTAAAGTGGGGTTATCAGTTTGACGAGTGGGGAAATGTAGAAAGAGTTTGCAAGGAAACCAGGCCGGTTTATCAGAGAATTAACAGGGTTTCTTTTCTGGACTACTCCACAGACGGCGGTCAGGCATGGTTCAAATCCCCTACCGACCTTGTTGAGTGGGACTTTGTAAGGGGAGACGAGATTAACTTCGCTGGTAAAAGCGGAGGACTGTTTGACGAGATAAGGAACCTCGGGTTTACAGATAACGTTCCCTATACAGCCTGTGTTGTTGTAAGGCTTAAGTGGGCAACGCAAAAGGTTGACAACGTAATTCAGCCGAGGTGGAGCGGGGTTCCAAACATAACTGCAGTAGTCAACGGCAGGGATATAGACGATAGAGGAACAGGGTTTAAAAAGAACAACCCGGCACTGATACTCCTGGATTACTTGACCAATCCCAGATACGGCCTTGGCATCCCAGAGAACAAAATTGACGTTGAGAGTTTCCTGGAAGTGGCCCAGTACTGTGAGGAGCAGGGATTCTCTTTTGACGGAGTAGTTGTTGACGGGAGCGCTAAGGACGTTGTGGAGCTCCTCTGCAATCACTTCAGGGGGATTCTCATTAAGAGCGGAGGTAAATACAGGCTGAGGTATAAGAACCTGTTCTTTGAGGCGCCGGTAATGAAGTTTACCGACGAGGACTTTATAGACGGCTCTTTCTCAGTGGAACTCCCCTCCAGAACGAGAATCCCCAACTCCATAGAGATAGACTACATAGACCCGGTTCTTAACGACACTCCAAACACACTGACTTTAGAGGTTCCCGACGAAATAACAACAGAGGAAAACCCTCTCAAGCTGAAACTCTATGGAGTAGATAGGTTAGGAGCCAAGCGCTTAGGAGCCTACTTTCTTGAAAGAGCAAGGCTTAACTACACCATTGCCTTTACAACAACATCAAAAGGTCTTCCCCTTGAGCCGGGAGACATCATCTCCGTCTCTTACTCCGATTACGGTATAGAAAACCAGCTCTTTAGGGTTGAAGAAGTCAGACAGATAGATGAAGACAGCGTTTCTATAACAGCAATCCTGGAAGATTACTGCCTCTACAACGAGGACATAGACCTTGACCTTGCCAGTGTTGATATAACCTCCCTGCCGGATCCCAACGACCCTCCCCCTCCTGTCATTCCTGAGCTTTCAGAACTTACAGAACTTGATAAAGACGGAACTCCAATGTCTTACATCCTCGTAAACTGGGAAGATAGCGGCGGAACGATAGACCACTATGAGGTATGGGTTAATGGAGAGCTTGCTGGGATAACTAAAGCACCGCCGTACAGAATTCTTGTTAAGGCTGGAGAAACTTACTCTGTTAAGGTTATTCCCGTAACGATTTTTGGGATAAAGGCCGATTGGGACAGTTCCCCTGCGGTTAGTCTAACGGTTTCAGGAATAACGGAGGGACCCTCTTGGGGAGGTGGAATAACGGTTTCTATTGACAACACTAAGAAGGTCGCAACACTCAGCTGGAGTAAAACATCTGACAAAGATTTTGACCACTTTGAGGTTAACGTTTATAAGAAATCTGATGGAAGCCTCTTAGATAGTTTCTTTACATCGTCTACAAGGTTTTCTATTTCTCTTGTTTACGAGGATGACATAGAGATAGGGGTAAAGGCAGTAAATACCTCAGGAGTGGCCTCTCAGGAGGAGAAGGTTGCCTTAAACAGGGAAGCAAGCTTTCCTCCTATTACCGGCCACCTTTCTATGGTCGGAGGTGTTCTTGTTCTGAATAGCTTAAAGTATCTCAATTCTTCCTTCTATGCTCCTGACAAGATTAACGCTATAACTACAAAAGACAACTACTCTAAAGGCTTCTTACAGCTGTTTAATGGTTGTCTTGCAACCGATATGGTTTCCGGAAATGGTTATTGGCTAAACTTCCCAGACGTTTATACAGACCCTTATACATGCAGGCTGTACGCTATAACTCCATGGTTTTTCACACAACTTATTAGAACTTTTACGCTTCCAGACACAGCAGTAGACACAAGTTCAAGAACACCAGTAGTTTACGGCGTATGGTTTGATGTTTACGATGGAGATTTTTACTTGGCATACCTATCTGCAGAACAAAACGAAGGAGAAGTTGATACCCTCACTATTTTGAAGAATGGAGCAACATGGAAAACTCTCTCTGTAGGGAATAGCGCAACAAGGGCTTGCAGGTTTTTTGTATTTCCTGGAGAGGAATTTCTTGCTGCATATAAAGATAACGGGAGTTGGTGGATTTATACTTCAAGGGAGGCCTGGAAAAATACGTACAAGATTGCAGGAACAGGGAATGTGTTTCCTCAAAAACTAAGGGACGGTATTTTGTATAAAACAAATGACACTTCTCTTTCTCCTTCTGAACAATATCGCAAAATTGATCTAAATCTAACCGATACTCTTATTTCAAGTGGTGGTTTTTGGACCTACGACATAATGACTGGCGACTGGTACACAGGATATGTAGACGACTTTTTAAAAAGGATTACCCCATCAGGTAAAGAGGAAACCTGGTGGTATGCCAACTGGAAGGTAGTTTAATTTTTAGACTTTTAAACTGAGCCGGAGGGGAGTAATCTAAAGAAAACTCTATCTGGAGATTGCTTTGGAAGAACTCCAGCTGATACCATCGCAAGAACAGATTACTCCCCTCCGAGGGATAAAGGGAACCTGGGGGGATAAACTCAAATGTTCTTTAAAGTTTGAACTCTCAGACGCAGACAAAGAAGCCCTTCTTCAGTTTCACGCAAACACTGCCTTCAAACCTTTTTACTACTTCCTTAAAAACCCGAGAACAGGCGTTAGTTCTCTAACATCTCTTAAGGCTCGTGAAGTTGTTACAGTTGTGGCTCTCAAAGACGGTAAAGCCTCTATGTGGCTCAATGAAGATGTTCCTGTAACGGTTGTTGACGCAGGAACAGGAACTTACGATACAGACCTAATCCTCCCTACAGAAGGAACAATCAGAATCTCTCAGGAATACGTTGGAGATGGCATTTACTTTACCCTAACAGAAGGAGGAAATCTTTTAACTGTATCGGTTCAGAATTCCCAGCTTGTAATAGACCTCAAAACTACAGATTCTTCAACCGCAGAAGCTATCCTGGTAGGAGATATCTACGACGGAGGTAGTTTAGGAAAAGTAATCAGTTTTTCTATTGCCTTCTCAGACGAGGAATTCGTACTGGCTCACAACGGAATAACAAAAAGAATAGCCAATCAGATCATAGACTTGCCTAACTCTACCTTTCAGTGCCATCAGAATACTTACGATTTTGCAGTTTTTGACACAAAACTGCCAGATGAAGTCCTCAAAGTAATCAACAAACCTACAGACGGGAGCATTCAAATAACCGTTTCTGAGCCTAACATAACCCTCTCGGAACAGTCAACCGCTTTTGTTTACGGAAGACTGGGAATTTCAGCTGAGTTTGACTCTAAAGAAGTGATATTTGAGGATAACCAAACAACCTTAACAATTTCGGAGATCTAAAATGCCTGGAAGCATCCAGACATCTTTTCAGAATCAAATAAACGCCGTCAATTCCGCGATAGAAAACATGCAGAATCAGGTTGACAACTTCTTAGCCGGGGCGGAGACAACAATAAAAGGCTGGTGGAACTCCGTTTTCTACGTTGACGCAGTAAACGGCGATGATAACAACGATGGCTCAAGCTCTGCTCCTTTTAAAACAATAAAAAAGGCAGTAGATAGTATTCCTGTCGGTGGAATGGGAGCTATATACCTTAAAACTATTGGTAATGTTATTGACTCGGATATTTTTGCTGTAAATAAGACTATTATTATTAGTGGAATATTAATTGACTCGTCGTCTACCGAACCTGCTATAAAAAATTTATCTTATGTAGATAAATATGGAAATGCTACTTATGGATTCATTATAAATAACTGTTATCTGGAATTTTCTAATTTAACAATTAGAACTGCTGATTTTGTTGATAGTTCTAAAGGTGAAAGCTATTATGCAGGCTTGGTTAAGCGATTTAATACACAAAGCAAGAATAAAGTAGTTGTAAATCAATCAAGTATTTTGTTAGGAGATACAGATTTTATAAGAATTTCAGATAGGCAAGATATAAATCTGCAGGTATATTATTATGATGCTGCACATTCAGTTACAGATAAAACGATAGATTGTGTAGGTGCTAATACGAATGCTTTTTTGTTAAGAAATGAGGCTGGTGCTTTTATAATTTCTGTTTCTTCTGTTAGATTAGGAACTAAAAACGATAATTCAAGTCAATTGACTTGGGAGGATATAGTTACTGGAATTGTAAAAGATGCAAACGGAATTCCTCGTAATGTTATTTCTAACATTATCCTCTAAAGGAGGTTATTATGATTAAGTTAATTAAGATTGATGATTTAATCTATCAAAACATTGAGCCAAAATTTATTGATGTTAATGGAAATGAAGTTTGGAATATTCCTACTGACCCTGAGGATCTAAAAAACTGCCTTATGGACACAATAGGATGGATTGTTTCTCAGAATATTGTAAAAACTATAGGCGATGCTAATAAAAAAGACGCAAGTACGACGAAGGCTATTGTTCTCTTAGCTAAACTCGTCAGCACTCTTAATCCCGACACGTCAAGGCTAACTGAGAACGAAAAGAGCGCATACGAGAAGCTTCTTACACTCGCTAACGCAGGCTATTCAGATTCTACGCTTCTCAACGAAGCTCTTGCAGCAGTCCAACAACAACTAAGCTGGTATGCTCAAAAGCTCTCTGAGTTGAATGCAATTGATACAAACTCTGCAGATGCATTAGACAAACTCATTGCGTTTGCGGAGAACCTCTAATGAAAGTTTATGTCCTTGCCTCAAAAGGTATCAGCCTCACTTCCCGCCTTATTAGGTGGTGGCAGTGGGGCTTCCCTTACACTCACATAGCCTACTGTCCTGATCTATCAGACCCAAACGACCCAGTAGTAGTAGAGGCATGGTGGAACGGGGTTCGCCAAGGGAAATTCTCTGAGGTTCACACTATTGGGACTGTGTTTGCCGTTTACTCTATTCAGGTAACAGAGGAACAAAAGGAAAGTATTGAGGAGTTTTTACAGCGACAACTTGGAAAATCCTACGATTGGCTTGGCATCCTGGGGTTCCCCTTAAGGAACTGGAAGCTTGAGAGCAAAAATAGATGGTTCTGCAGTGAGCTTGTATTTGCAGCGTTCAAACAGGCAGGGGTGGAGCTCCTCAAAAACACCCACCCGAGCGAAGTAAGCCCACGTCTATTTCTGAAAAGTCCACTCCTGCAGTTTGAATATACAGCGAAACTACCTAAAGGAGTCCTCCAATGTTCTGGCTCCCCGTCGTAACCACAGTCGTCAGCAAAATCGCTGACCTCATAGACCAGAAGGTTGAAGATAAAGACCTTGCTAACAAGCTAAAGGCCGAAATACAGACGGATATCCTCACTAAAGAGTATTCACGCATAGAGCAGGAGCTTGAAGCTCAGAAAGCAA
>Ga0256831_1001696_pt1 | contig 11633 bp, 10 predicted proteins | sample 132544metaG_FD_189087 | JGI IMG/M metagenome (GOLD analysis project Ga0256831, IMG submission 189087) | Hydrothermal vent microbial communities from Lau Basin, Pacific Ocean - 132-544 | ecosystem: Environmental > Aquatic > Marine > Hydrothermal vents | place: Pacific Ocean: Lau Basin | collected... | reverse complement strand
GTGTAGAGGAGTGTAAGGAGTGGCTTTGCTCTAATAGTTTACGTAATACTAAAAGTCTGATAATAGGTGAGGGGAGTAATCTTTTGTTCACTCTTGACTTTGATGGTGTGGTGTTACAACCGATAATGAATTTTATTAAAGTTATTAATGAGGATGAGGATGAGATTTTAATCGAAGTGGGAGCTGGTGTACCTTGGGATAATTTTGTACAGTATTGTGTTGCTAACTCCTATTACGGTATTGAAAATCTTTCACTGATTCCTGGGGCTGTAGGTGCCTCACCGGTTCAGAATATTGGAGCATATGGAGTTGAGGTTAAAGATGTGATTGAAAAAGTTAATGGTATTTTTATTGATAGTGCTGAGGAGTTTAGTTTCGTCAATGGTAAGTGTGTATTTGAATACCGCAATAGTATATTCAAAAAGGAGTTGAAAGGAGAGGTAATTATAACGTCAGTTATTTTTCGATTGGGAAAAAGGGAGAGGTTCAACCTTAATTATGGTCACCTGCGAGAGAGTATTGAGGAGTATGGTGAGATAAATATTAAAAATATTAGAAGCGTTATTGTTTCTGTTCGCAACAGTAAACTGCCCGACCCCCAAGTGAAAGGTAATGCCGGTAGTTTCTTTAAAAACCCTGAGATATCACAATCCCATTATGATGTTCTTGTTGTCAAATATCCTGAAATGCCCGGATATACTCTTGAAAACAATATGGTAAAAGTGCCGGCAGGATGGCTGATTGACAGAGCCGGTTGGAAAGGAAAGAGGTTGGGTAGGGCAGGAGTACATCCACAACAGGCACTAGTATTGATTAATCTTGGCAGTGCCACCGGTAATGACATTTTGGCTCTCGCTAAAGCCATTGAGGAAGATATTTTTAACAGATTTCAAATCATCCTTAAAAAGGAGGTGAATGTGATAGGGTAGAGGGGGAGCGAGTTTCAGGTTTAGGGCTTCAGGTTTTAAGTTTCAAGTTTGTTACCGTTTTACTGAATACTGATTATTGCATACTTTTTGCTTTTAATATTTCACTTTTACCTTTTTCTCCCGATGCTCGGGACTTCGCTACCGTTCAGCATCACTCAATCTTCACTATTCCATATTCGCCACGCCTCTTCTGCCTGAAGGTGTAACATCTCTAGTCCGTTTTTTATTTGTGCTCCTTGTTCGTTTCCTTTTTTTAAAAATAGTGTCTCTTCAGGATTATAAATCAGGTCGAAGAGGAGGTGCTCCGACGATAGTGAGCTGTATGGAATGTCCGGACACGAATCGGTTTTGGGAAACATACCAAGTGGGGTCGTGTTAACAATTAGTTTGTATTCAGAAAGAGTTTCGTTGGTAATCTGATTGTAGCCAAGTATGTCAGAATTGGCCGGGGTGCGGGAAGCATATTTGAACTCTATGCTTAACTGCTTTAGTCCCTTAGCAACAGCTTTTGATGCTCCTCCTGTTCCTAGAATGAGTGCTTTTTTGTGAGCTGAAGAAAGAAGTGGATTAAGTGAGTTTTTAAATCCAATGATATCGCTGTTGAATCCTTTCAGTCGGGGTGATTTACTCTTCCATAAGATTTTGATAACATTCACCGCTCCAATCTCTTTAGCTGTCATGTCAAGCTCATCAAGGAAAGATATAATCTCCTGTTTGTATGGGATGGTAACATTCACACCTGCAAGGTAGGGGTGATGCTTAAAGAGCTCAGTGAAATCATCAATTGAGGAGATGGGGAAATTTAGATACCGGGCATTGATATTATCGTTAGCAAATTTTTCAGAAAAATATCTCTGCGAAAAAGAGTGAGTTAGCGGAAAGCCTATTAAACCGTATGTTTTCATCTGATTATTATTTAGTAAATGACTAACACAGAGGCACAGAGGAACTGAGTAATATTAGTCATTTATTTTTGTATTAGTAGGCACTTAATCATTTTGCCTGTGTGTTTATACCCAATTGTGGATATTTCAATTTTTATAGTTTATCGGGACTCTTTTTTTTGCGATTAACTCTGTTAATGCGATGGTTAAGATTCCCAATACAATATACAAAACTGCGAAGTAAAACTCACCACTAAGTTGAGGTAAATGCCATTCGTAACCAATAATTTTCTCTTTCTCTCCAAACATCTGTGTGATTGCCTCTTTCCAGGGCCAAAGAATGCCAAGTGACCCGAGTATGAAACCTGAGAGTGTTGCTATTGTTTGGTTGTGATATTTTTTCAACAACCACGATAAGAAGTGCGAGAATAGTATCAGGCCAACAACAGCACCAATGGCTACCGGCATAAGTACGGCAATGTTCATATCGTTAACAGCATCAACCATAACAAGTTTGTAGTTACCCATAAGCAGTAGTACAAAAGAGCCAGACAGACCGGGAAGAATCATACTGCAAATGGCAACAACACCGCAAAGCAACAGATATATAAATCCGGAGTTTTCGGTTCCCGGCTTCATAAATGTTATGGTTAACGCAATGGATGTACCTACAATAAAACTAACTATTGCAGAGGTTGACCATTTTTTAACTGTTTTGGCAACATAGACTACTGAAGCTAAAACCAGTCCAAAGAAGAATGCCCAGATATATATAGGATAATTTTCAAACAGGAATTTGAAAAGCCGGGCAAGAGAGATAATGGCTACACCTATACCTGTGAAGAGAGCAATAAGAAAATAGAGGTCAATATGACGGGCTAAATCGTTAATCTTACCTTTCAACAATAACCTGATAGCATTTATGTCTAACGATTTCAAGGCATTAATCAGTCGTTCAAAAATCCCGGTAATAAGAGCTATCGTTCCACCCGACACTCCCGGTATAACATTGGCAGCTCCCATTGCTACCCCTTTCACTAAAGTTGATATGAGAGATGAAAAGGACTCTTTGCTATTCATGGTTTTGATTGTTATAAGATGATTAATAATTTGTGAAAAACAGCATTATAACAGTGTGGTTACTTGCTCACCCGGCCATTCATGATAATTGAGGTTAACCTCTCATTATCGGAAATGACAGGGTACTCGCTAAGCAGAACATTTAATCCGTCGGCATTCAGCTCTAAAGCACGTTTGAGATGAAATGCCGCCTTATTCTCATCTTTGAAATATTTCAGATGGATGTATGTTGCCAGATAGTGAATTGACGGACTCTCTTTAAAATTATTAAGAAGCTCGTTAATGAAATTTTCAGGTTCAAAATAGGCTTCATTAATCATCCTTAATCTGAAAAGCTCTATCCACGCAGTTGTCTCTGTTGGGTCGATGTTTAAGCCGTTCTCAAGGCTTTTAACAGCATCATCCCCTTTGTTTAATTCGTAGAGGCAGCGGGCATGAGCAAACCAGTAATCGGGACTGAGTGGTTCGATAGAAATAGCCTGATCCAGCGATTGTAATGCACTCTTGAAATCACCTTTACCCATAAAAGCACTCCCCAGTCCGTACCATGCGTCAGGATTCACTTTGTTCTTCTTTGTAACAAGAAGGTAAAACCTGATAGCCATATCGTAGTTTCCTAGCTGCTCCCAGCAATCAGCTATGTACTGATAGGTTAGTGTTACATCTTTACTAAGTGATACGTGTTGATGGTATGCTTTAAGTGCCTTGTCAAACAGGCCGGAGTGAGCAAAGCTATTACCAAGGTTAAAGTAGGCCTCTGAATGGTATGGATTTATTGTAAGGGTGAATTCATAAGCCTGAACAGCTTTTGTGAAATTCTCATTTCTACTGTGTAAAATGCCGAGGTTGTACCAGGCATTTTCGGAGAATGGATTTATGTCAAGCAGCTTGTTGTAGCATGCAATACTCTTCTCCACACTACCTCTTTTGTCATAAATGAATGCCAGCTCGAAAAGAACATTTTCGTTGGATGGGAATTTGTCCTCAGCTTCTTCGATAAATGGCAATGCCTCTTTAAATAGCCCCTCTTGACTGAGGTTGAAGCCTATTTCAAATAGGATATCTTCCTCGTCTTCAAATGCAACTGATGCTGCTATATTGAAGTTTTCAACTGCTCTTTTTGTATTGTTCTTTTTAAGATAATTCCACCCGAGAGATAGAAAAACTTCAGGGTTAGAGTGCTCAATTCGGGCAAGCTTACTGAGAAGTATTATCGCCTCCTCAATCTTCTCCTTGTCTGATAGCGATGTAGCCTTCTTTAACAGCAGTGATGTGGCATTGGGGTGTTGACGCAGACCAATTTCGAGAACCTTATCAGCCTCATCAAACATATCCTTCTCAAGATAGAATTCAAAAATATTTTCAATCTGATGAACATCGAAGTAGAGCTCTTTGTCATTTGTTACCATTTTTCGGTAACGCTCTATGTCCTCATCTATATCATCGCTATTTGTGTGCAAGAACTCCTGCATATATAAATCAGTTTTATGCTACAAAAATACCAATTTTTTCAGTATTTACAATAGTCAGAGCCAATAGTTATCCACAGGGTTTTGAACAGCAATGCCGATTTTGGCTCCGCTCAGCCTGCCATATAATTCTTGTTCTTGGAACTCTTTTTTGTATATTTACCTTTTTAACTAACCTTTTTGTAAATGAAATCTTTTAGCTTTACGCTTACTTTTTTTATCTCTTTTCTATTTAGTTCATCATCTTATTCTCAGGATAAAAAGGTACTCAACTATACCGATTATGATAGGTGGAAATCATTGGGGGCTACAATCATCTCCAACAGTGGCGGGTGGGTTTCGTATGATATCAATCCACAAATTGGCGATGGATACGCACTACTCTACAATGCAAACACAGGAGTTACCGACTCTGTGCCGAGAGGAAAATCTGCGGCGTTTAGTGCCGGCAGTGCACTCTGGGCTGTTAAAATAGTTGCTCAGGCCGACACTATCAGACAGCTTAAACTTAAGAAAGTTAAAAAGGAGAAGTTTCCTAAAGATTCGTTATTGATAAGGGATTTGAATAGTGGTGAAGAGCGCTCTTTTGCATTGATAAATGAGTATACTATTCCGGCCGACGGAGGAGAGTATGTGGTTGTTAAGTTTGATAAGAGTGCAATAGCTAAAGATACTACAAGTACTAAAGGTGATAAAGAGAAGGAGGAGACGAAAGAGAAAAAGGGCAAAAAGGAAAAAGATAAAAATTTTAAATCGAAGGGTGTCCCGTTAATGATTTACACCCCTGCAACTAATGACAGTGCAGGGTACGGAAAGGTTTTGCATTACAGTGTGGCTAAAAGCGGTGAAAGGGTATACATTTCTCTGAGTGTTGGCGATACCGCCGAGGTATCAGTAGTGTTGGATGTTAATCCGAAAAAATCAACTGTAGATACTCTATTCAAACAGGAGGGGAGTATTGTTAAGCTAATATCAGATTACGAAGGTGAGCAGTGTGCATTTCTATTTTCGGGCGATACAGCAAAAACGAAGATTTACCGGTTGTTCTACTGGAATAAAAAGATGAACTTTCCGGCTTTGGTTGTAGATACTATTAACCCTTCACTGCCTGAAGAATGGAGCGTGCTTAATAAGGGTTCATTCTATTTCTCTAAGAGTGGAGAAAAACTATACTTTGGTGCCGGCGTAAGGCCATCTCCCGAGCCTAAGGATACTCTTACTGAGGATGAGAAGGCTCATGTGGATATATGGAGCTGGCATGATAAAACAGTTCAGCCGATGCAGAAGAAACAGCTCTCAAAAGAGAAAGACAGAGCCTACCTTTGTGTGTACAATATTAAAGAGGACAGAGTTGTACAACTGGAGTCAAAAAAGATACCCCGCGTCTCTACACAGCAGAAAGGTGATTTGAATATTGCTTTAGGTTATGATAATTCGCCCTACAAAAGAGCTTCAAGTTGGAATGGGAAATGGTGCAACGATATTTACCGCATTAATGTTAAAACAGGAGCTAAGAAGTTGTTAAGAAAACAGCAGTGCGGTGCTACCAGTCTCTCCTTTAATGGGGAGTGGTTTGCATACTATGAGCCGGCTGATAGTAACTATTACGTAGTGAATATTGAAAATGGAACAACAGAAAACCTCACTGAGAATATGGACGTGATGCTCTGTGATGAGCTAAATGATGTGCCTAATGCACCGCACAGTTATGGTATTTTGGGGTGGAGCAGGGATGAGAAGAGTCTTCTTATTTATGATCGCTACGATATATGGCAACTAAATGTTGAGAATAGAAAAGTTCCCCTGTGCCTTACCAATGGTGAAGGACGTAAAAACAGTACCGGGTTTAGATATGTGAAACTTGACAGAGAAGAGAAGGGTATCGACACAAAAGAGCCAATACTGTTGAGGGGATTTAATGAGGTAAATAAATCATCCGGTTTTTATACTCTTGACAAGGGAGAGATGACTTCTCTTATTTGGGGTGATTTTTCGGTGTATTCACCTCAAAAGGCGAAGGATGCTGGTGTTATGATTTGGCGACGTTCAACCTTTATTAACTATCCAGAACTTGAGATTACTGATTTGTCTTTTGCCAATTCGAAAAAGATATCGGTCACTAATGCGCAACAGAGTGAGTATAACTGGGGAAAAACTCAATTGGTTGACTGGATTGCTTCTGACGGATTGAAGCATCAGGGAATTATTGTTACACCCGAGAATCTCGACAGCACTAAGAAATACCCGATGATTGTCTACTACTACGAACGCTCGTCCAATAGGTTAAATCGCTACTATTCGCCCAAGCCGAGCCGCTCAACGGTAAACTGGACTTTTTATGCCAGTAACGGATACGTACTGTTCGTTCCGGATATCTACTATCGTACCGGTGAGCCTGGTTTATGCTCGTACGAAGCTGTGGTAAGTGGCTCTCTATCAATGGCTGAAAAATTCCCTTTCATCAATGTTAACCGTATGGGACTTCAGGGGCAGAGCTGGGGTGGATATCAAACGGCCTTTTTGGTTACCCGTACAAATATGTACAAAGCAGCAATGGCAGGTGCTCCTGTGAGTAATATGACAAGTGCCTATGGTGGTATCCGGTGGGGAACAGGGATGAGCCGCATGTTTCAGTACGAACACACACAGAGTAGAATTGGTGGTACACTATGGGATAACACGATGAAATATATTGAAAATTCTCCCGTTTTCTTCGTGCCGTAAATAGATACACCTCTACTGATTATGCATAACGATAATGATGGTGCAGTACCATGGTATCAGGGGATTGAGTATTTTATGGCATTGCGCCGTCTCGATAAACCTGCATGGATGCTTGTGTACAACAAAGAAGAGCATAACCTTACACGCCGGGCTAACGAAAAAGATCTGAGCAGGCGGATGATGCAGTTTTTCGACCATTACCTGAAAGACAAGCCGATGCCTGTATGGATGAAAAACGGAGTTCCGGCTATCGAAAAGGGAGAAAAGATGGGATATGAGTTTTAGATGTTAGTTAGTTGAGGTACTGGTTGCTTTTTTCAAGAGTTATACTCTGATTATGTTCTTTTTGAAAAGGTAGGTCGATAAGCTTAATTGTCATTTTAGAAGCTGTAGTTAATAGTATCTTACCATATTTTTATTAGTTTTGATGGAAACAAAATTACTATGCAACGAATTGAAGAATCGGAACTAATCATAAACGATGACGGTAGTGTGTTTCATCTGCACCTTAAACCGGGTGAGGTAGCTGATACAATAATTCTTGTAGGTGACCCGGCAAGGGTAGAGCTGGTTGCTTCATTTTTTGATTCTGTTGATGTTGAGAAAGAGAATCGAGAGTTTGTTTCAAAAACCGGAATGATAAACCGAAACAGAGTGACTGTTGTATCCACAGGAATAGGAACAGACAATATTGACATCGTACTGAATGAGCTGGATGCTCTTGTGAATATTGACTTCGAAACTAGAATGGTTAAGAGCAAGCTAACATCACTGAACCTTGTTCGGATTGGTACTTCAGGTTCGCTGCAGAAAGAGCTGCCAGTTGATAGTTGGGTGTTGAGTGAGAAAGCAATAGGCTTTGATGGTCTGTTGAATTTTTATGCAGGTAGAGATACAATTTCAGATCTGGAGTTTGAGAGAGCCTTTACCTCTGATATGGATTGGAATAACCAACTTGCGGCTCCTTATGTGGTAAATGCAGGTTCTGAACTTGTTAAGAAACTTGAGGGTGAAGGTATAACCAAAGGGGTTAATATCTCTTCGCCGGGGTTTTACGGACCGCAGGGTAGAGTTATGAGACTTAATCTGGCAGATTCGGAACTGAACAATAAAATTACCGATTTCAGGTTCAAGAGTTACAAAATAACCAATTACGAGATGGAGTGTTCTGCCTTATATGGACTCTCGGCACTAATGGGGCATCAGGCTGCTACTGTTTGTGCAATTATCGCTAACCGATTGGCAGGAACCTATAGCGAAGATTATAAAAGTATTATAAAGTTACTTGTTGAAACTGTTCTTTCACGGCTGTTTGCTGATTGAGAAATAACTCTTAGGATAATGGATACAAAAAAATTGCATGCTTTAATTTCCCTTTTGGACGACCCTGATGTTGAAATATATTCGAAAGTGGATAGTGCGTTACGTAATGAACAGATTGAGATTGTTCCTGAGCTGGAGAGGGCTTATTGGGTGTCTGATGATAGGATGTTTCAGGAGCGTGTAGAGAATATTATTCACTCGTTGCAATTCAGTAATCTGAAATATTCATTAAAGCAGTGGTCGGCATCTGAGGACAAGGATCTGTTGTATGCACTATTTCTGATTGCAAAATATCAACATCCTGAATTGAAATTCTCGGAAGTTCTTGAAATTATTGAAAAAATTAAAAAGGATATATGGATGGAGCTAAATGGGCATCTAACTTCGCTTGAAAAGATTAGCATTGTAAACCATATTCTGTTCGACAAATATAAATTCTCTAGAAATAGCAAGGAGCTGCACTCTCCTAAAAATAACTATATAGACGATGTGCTTGATTCCCGTTTGGGTAATCCAGTCTCTTTGTCGGTTATCTACTCAGCCGTTTGTCAGGGATTGGGGATGCCTGTTTATGGAGTTAACCTTCCTAAAATTTTTATACTGGTATATCTGAATGAGGATATTAGTGTTGATAGTGAGACTTGTGAGCAACAGAAATGTTCAGCCCAATTCTATATAAATCCAATTAATAATGGTGCTATAATCGGGAAAAAAGAGATTGAATTTTTTTTAAATCAACTAAAGGTCTCTGTAATGAATAACTATTTTACACCTTGTTCAAACATTAACGTTGTGAAACGAATACTGAATAATCTTCGTTTCTCGTTTGATAGTTTAGGTTGGGATAGCAATAAAGATGAAATTATTGAGCTAATGGACGCATTGGAGAGTTAATTAACAATATAAATATGAAAATATCGGAGTTGGAACCCAGAGAGGTATGGATGCAGTTTGATGAGATTCTGAAGGTGCCACGACCATCAAAGAAAGAGGAGAAGATAATTCAGTTTCTACTTGATTTTGCCAGAGAGCACAACCTGAAAGCAAAGAAGGATGATATCGGAAATGTGTTAATAATAAAGGGGGCTACACCCGGATATGAAAATAGAAAGGGTGTTGTTTTGCAGTCACATGTCGATATGGTTTGTGAGAAGAACAGTGATGTGAAGCACGATTTTGAGAAGGATGCTATCAAGGCTTATGTAGATGGTGATTGGGTAAAAGCTAAAGGTACAACTTTGGGAGCTGACGATGGTATTGGTATGGCTGCCCAACTGGCAGTATTAGCATCTAAGAATATTCAGCACGGTCCTATTGAATGCCTCTTTACTGTTGATGAGGAGACCGGACTTACCGGTGCTTTTGGGTTGAAAAAAGGTTTCTTCGAAGGAACAATTCTGATAAATCTTGATTCGGAAGATGAAGGCGAACTGTTTATCGGGTGCGCCGGAGGTGTTGATACCGAAGCATCTTTTAAGTATAAGAGAGAGGATGTTCCTTTAGGCTCTTTTGCAATGGATATTCAGGTGGCAAACCTCAAGGGGGGGCATTCGGGAGACGATATAAACAAGGGTCTTGGTAACGCCAATAAGATATTAAACAGATTTCTGTGGAGTGCTGCCAGAAAATATAACCTTAGGGTTAGCACAATAAATGGTGGTAATTTGCGCAATGCGTTGGCTCGTGAAGCCGATGCCGTTGTAGTAGTACCAAATGCCTATAAAGAGGATGTTCGTGCAGAGTTTAATATGTTTTTTTATGAGATTCAGAATGAGTACAAAACTACTGAGCCAAATATTAAAATGAAGCTAGGGACTACTGATCTGCCAAAGTTTATTATTGATGAAGAGACTCAAAGAAATTTGTTGAACTCGATTTATGCCTGTCCACATGGTGTAATTGAGATGAGCCGTGATATTGAGGGATTAGTAGAGACCTCTACAAATTTGGCTTCGGTGAAGATGAACGATGAAAAAATTGTTGTTGCCACCAGTCAGCGTAGCTCGGTAGAGAGTGCTAAGAAAGATATTGCCAATATGGTTGAAAGCGTTTTTCTTTTGGCTGAAGCCAATGTGAAGCATAGCGACGGTTATCCGGGCTGGACACCGAATACAGATTCTGACATTTTGAAAATTGCGAAAGAGTCGTACGAAGATATGTTTAAAAAGGAGCCGCTGGTCAGAGCTATCCATGCCGGTCTGGAGTGCGGCCTATTCCTTGAGAAATATACAGAACTGGATATGATATCTTTCGGTCCCACACTAAGAGGCGTGCATTCTCCCGATGAACGAATAAATATTAAAACAGTGGAGATGTTCTGGATTCATCTTCTGGATGTGTTAAGACGAATACCCCAAAACAATTGATGAGATTAGAATTGGATATGTTTTGAAAATCTCAAAATAATATTTAGCCAAAATGTGCTATATTTGCCACTGAATATTAGACAATAGATAATGCCAAAGGTTATAAATTTTTCTAGTGCAATGACTATCGGAGTTCACTCTCTGATAATTCTTGCAAGAAAAAACAGACCTATGAATGCTATTCAATTAGCAGACAGTATAGGTTCTACAAAGTTTCATGTTGCTAAAGTGCTTCAGCGATTGGTTAAAGATGGAATACTGAATTCGATGAGAGGACCTACTGGCGGCTTTAGACTAAATAAACCACCGTCAGATGTGCGTATCTTTGACCTCTATCGTTCAATTGAAGGGGAGATTGATTACGGTGAGTGCAACCGAACTAATCCCGTTACACCTATCAATAAATGTATTAGGGAGACTATTGTAAAGAAGATGACCAATGACTTTGTTAATTATCTGAAAGATCACACTATTGCAGACTATATGTAATAAATATTAAAAAAAGGAGTGAATACTTGTATTGCAAGTAATTACCCCTTTTGCGATCTGTTTTTATGTAACCTGACTATAGATCCTTCTTAACAAGATAGAAGTCTGTTTTCTCAGGATAATCACCATCGATACGCTCCTGCATCTCGTCAAGGTTTTTTGGTGGAGGAACAATAACACGGTCACCGGTTTTCCAGTTTAATGGCAATGCAACACCATTTGCATCCGACACCTGTAATCCGTTAACCCGCATTATTCATCCGGAGTTAAATCGTCAATAAAAGCATCAGTTTTTCAAACCTTATATTTTGTGGGTGACAAATCATGTGTTTTTATAGAAGTCATTACAAATAATTCATGTTGTGACGG
>Ga0256831_1001695_pt1 | contig 11634 bp, 10 predicted proteins | sample 132544metaG_FD_189087 | JGI IMG/M metagenome (GOLD analysis project Ga0256831, IMG submission 189087) | Hydrothermal vent microbial communities from Lau Basin, Pacific Ocean - 132-544 | ecosystem: Environmental > Aquatic > Marine > Hydrothermal vents | place: Pacific Ocean: Lau Basin | collected... | reverse complement strand
AGTCGTCTCTCTCAGGGTGGAACCCGGCTCACTCTTTTTCTGTCTGCCCGTATTCCTTGAGCCGGTAGAGGAGTTTCCTGCGGGAGATTCCAAGCTCCTTGGCGGCCTTGGTCCTGTTTCCGCCGCACCGTTCCAGGGCCTCCATGATGGCCTCCCTTTCGATCTCCGCCAGGGATTTCCCCGGGGTCCGGAGCTTCCCAGGGGGGCGTTTTCCTCCGCCCCGGAGGGCCGGGGGTAGATGTTCGGGAAGGATCCACTCCCCTGCGGCAAGGATGGAGGCCCGCTCCACGCTGTTCTTGAGTTCCCGCACGTTGCCGGGCCACGGGTAGGCGAGCAGGCATTTCTCCGCCGCCCGGGAAAGGCGCTTGCCCCGGCCGGCGGCTCCCGCCAGGAAACGGGCCGCCAGGGGAAGGATGTCCTCGGGCCTCTCCCTGAGAGGGGGAATCTCCACCACGAAGACGGCCAGGCGGTAATAGAGGTCCAACCGGAAGCGTCCCGCCTCGACCTCCTCCTCCAGGTCCTTGTTGGTGGCCGTCACGATCCGGGCGTCTATGGCGATCTCCTCGCTCCCCCCGATCCTGCGGATCCTCCCCGTGTCCAGGGCCCTGAGGAGCTTGGGCTGGAGGGAGGAAGGCAGGTCCCCCACCTCGTCGAGGAAGAGGGTCCCTCCCCGGGCCTCTTCGAAATACCCTTTCCTGGCCCGGGAAGCCCCGGTGAAGGCGCCCTTCTCGTGGCCGAAGAACTCCGCCTCCAAAAGGGATTCCGGAACCGCCGCCAGGTTGATCCGGACCAGGGGACCCGCGGCTCTCGGGCTCCACCTATGCAGCAATTCCGCCAGGATCTCCTTTCCCGAACCCGACTCACCGCAAAAGAGAACGGGCGCGTCGGAAGAGGCTGCCGCAGCCACCTCGGAGAGGACCTGCTTCATCAGGGGGGAATGAAAGACCATTCCTTCCGGGAGGGGAGGATATTTCTCCCGGATCCGCTCCTTGTCCCCGATTCCTGTATACCTCAAGAGAATTTCGTCTACAAGGGAGAGATCCAGGGGCTTGGTCAGGAAATCCCTTGCGCCGAGCTTCATGGCCTCCACGGCCGTATCCACCTCGGCGAAAGCCGTGACGACCACCACGTGAAGGGCCGGGTCCCGCCCGAGAGCTTCCTTCAGGAAACCCATCCCCCCCATGCCGGGCATGCGCATGTCCAGGAGAACGAGATCGGGGCGGACCTTCCCCAGGACTTCCAGGGCTCCCTCCGCCGTCTCGGCCTCCAGGACCTGGAGATCCCTGCCTTCGAAAAAAGCTCCCAGCATGGCCCGGTGGGCCGGGTCGTCGTCCACCACGAGAATCTTGAGGCCCGCCTCACCCACGGCGTCCCCCCATTTCCACGACCATTCTGGTGCCTCCTCCCGGCCGGGGTTCGTAACGGAGGGTCCAGCCGTGTCCCCTGGCGATCCCCCGGGCCAGGGCGAGCCCCAGGCCCGTTCCGGACGGCTTTCCGCTCACGTAAGGCTCGAAGAGGGTCTCCCTGAGTTCTTCGGGCACCCCGACACCGTTGTCCTCCACCACCACCCGGGTCCCGTCCTTGGACTGTTCGATCCTCACCCGGATCCATCCCCCCTCGCCCAAAGCCTCGGAGGCGTTCACCAAAAGATTCATGAAAAGGCGCCGCGCCTGGTCCAGGTCCGCTTCCACTTGGACCTCCGGGCCTTCCACCTCGAGGGTCCCCCCCTTGACGGCGAGTTCCAGGCGCACCAGGCCCGCCAAGTCTTCCAGGGTCTTCTTGAGGGGAATCTCCTTCATCCGGAGCCTGGCCGGCCTGCTGAGAAGAAGGAATTCCTCGAGCCTGGCCACGATCCTGTCCGTCTCTTCCATGATGCGGGAAGCCGCATCGATTCTCTCCTCCGCCGGGAGATCCCTCTTGAGGAGAATCTGGGCGAACCCGCGCACCGAGCCCAGGGGATTCTTTGTCTCGTGGGCCAGGCCGGCCCCCAGGCGGCCCAGGAACTCCAAGGATCGCACCCGCTCCGCCGAAGCCGCCAGGCTGGACTGAAGGCGGACCGACCGCAGAAGGCCCAGGTAGAAGAGGAGAAGGGAACCGAAGGCAAGGGTCAGGGCCCCCCCCACGGCAAAAAAGAGAACCCGCCGCCGGGCCAGCCTCTTCTGGAGATCCACCTCCGGGTATTCCAGGCAGATCTTCATCTCCCCCCGGGGAAGAGTGGTTTTCACGCAGGACCCGGAGGGGCCTTTTCCGGAGTTGCAGATGGGACAATCCCGGGGAAAACGAAAGGAGCGCTCACAACGAGTGACAAGACCTCCCTTTCCATGGGAAGGCTTGCCCACGGCAAGATACGGCTTCCCGTTCGGGAAGGCCACGGCGAGAAAGGTGGCCCCCACCTTGGTCCGCACCGCTTCCAGCGAGGCCTTCAGGTCTTCCACCGTGCCCATGGCCATCATGCACTGCTGGTGCAGGATACCTTCGGCCGCGGCCAGGATGAGGTCCCCCTGGCGCATCTGGGCCTCTCTCTCCGCCCTCTCGAAGGAGCGGAATTCCCAGAACTGCCAGGCCCAGCCCAGGGCGGTGGCGGCCAGGAAGAGGGCCACGGGAAAGAATCGCTTGGGTGACATGGCTCATACTCTACCAAAAGGAAACGGGCGCAGGGGACCCGCGCCCGCTCGAAAAGGAGAATAGGAGAAGGTCAAACCCCGCTGCCCGCCCTCATCGGGCAAGCGCCGGACTTCTTCTTGCAAGACTTCCGGGCCTTCTTGCCGGACTCACACTTCCCGCCATCGCACTTCTTGCCGGACTCGCACTTGCCGCCATCGCACTTCTTGCCGGACTCGCACTTGCCGCCATGGCACTTCTTGCCGGACTCACACTTCCCGCCATCGCACTTCTTGCCGGACTCGCACTTGCCGCCATGGCACTTCTTGCCCGACTCGCACTTGCCGCCATGACACTTCTTGCCGGACTCGCACTTGCCGCCATGGCACTTCTTGCCCGACTCGCACTTGCCGCCCTGGCACTTCTTGCCGTGCTCGCACTTGCCACCCTGGCACTTCTTGCCATGCTCGCACTTGCCGCCCTGGCACTTCTTGCCATGCTCGCACTTGCCGCCATCGCACTTCTTGCCGTGCTCGCACTTGCCGCCCTGGCACTTCTTGCCATGCTCGCACTTGCCGCCATCGCACTTCTTGCCCTTCTCACAACAGCATTTCTTTGCCGGCGCCTTGGGACCTCCCTGGGCGAATGAGGTGGGAAGAGCGAAAGCGAAAAGGGCCAAAAGGCCTACCGTAGCCACAAAACGTTTCATGTCTTTTTTCTCCTGTCGATGGGACTCGGGTTTCTTTACGCCGCCGGAGAAGCAAAGCCCGTGCCGGACAGGGAAAGGCGGCCTACAGCCGGCTTCCTCTCTTTCTCTTGCGCAAGAAGTGCGGCGGCCGCGCAAGATGTGCGCACCAAGGGAAAAAGGCCTCTCCCCAGAAGACCCGAAACCCTCAGGGTTTCCGGGGGAACCAGGGCTGGGTAGACGGGGGAGGCGGGTTCAGCCCGGGATCGGTGGAATAAGTGAAGAAATACTCGTCCTGGAGCCAGGAGCAGGACGCGAAGAGAAGAGTGGCAGCCAGGAGCGCCCACCCGAGGATCCTCTTGAGCTTCACGTCCACACCTCTCCTTTCCAGAGTTCCTGGAAGGGCTCCCGGGGGCGGGCAAGGAAGGCTTCGCTTCCATCCACCACGACCTGAGCGGCGAGCCTCCGGGAATTGTAGCGCGAAGCCATGGAATCCCCATAAGCCCCGGCGGCGAAAAGAGCGAGGAAATCCCCCCTTTCGACGGGGGGGATGTCCCGGTTCAAGGCGAGGAAGTCCCCGCTCTCGCAAACGGGCCCGACGATGTCCGTGTCCCCCCTGGGCAAGGAATCCCCGGGGGGAGGCTCTCCCTCGACGGGCCAGACCATGTGCTCCGCCTTGTAGAGGCTCGGCCGGAGAAAATCGTTCATGGCAGCGTCCACCACCACGAACTTCCTTCCGCCCGCCGCCTTCACCCGGATCACCTTGGTGAGAAGAATCCCGGCCCCACCCACCAGGAACCGCCCCGGCTCCAGGGCGAGCTTCCAGCCCGCATCCCCCAGCAGTCCTTCCAAGGCGGGAGCGAGGCGGGAGAAGGAAAAGGACTCTTCCCCCGGAACGAGGGGCACGGCATAGCCGCCTCCTGCATCGTAATACTCGATTCCTTCCTGCCGGAGGGTGTCTTCCCCCGCCCACTCCTGGACCCGCTCCAGGGCGGCCAGGTAGGGCCCTGGTTCGGACACGAGAGACCCCAGGTGCACATGGTATCCGATTACCCGCAACCACTTGGACCGGGCCGCCCGCTCCAGGGCCACGGCGGCCTGGTCCAGGGGAAGGCCGAACTTGCTCCTCTTCCTGGAGGTCGCCAGGTAGGGATGTCCTCCCGCCTGGATATCCGGGTTGAGTCTCAAGGCAAGGGGGGCCTCCACACCCAGTCTCCCGGCGACGGCCTCGATCTCTTCCAGCTCGGGAAGGGATTCCACGTTGATAAAAGAAAGTGCGTGCCGCGAAAGAGCCTCTTCGATCTCCCAGGCTTCTTTGCCCACTCCCGCGAAAACCACTCGGCTCCCGGCCAGCCCCGCCGCCTGGATCCGTTTCAGTTCCCCGCCGGAAACCACGTCGAACCCGCACCCATCCGAAGCCAGGAGGCGAAGGATGGCCCCCAATCCGTTCGCCTTGACGGGGAAGTAGATCTCCGGGCTTTCCCGGAAAGCCCCGCGGATCCTCTCCAGGGCTTCCCGCAAGGCCCCCGCCGAATAGACGTAGAGAGGGGTTCCGAAACGCTGCGCCAGTTCCGCGGCGGCGAGACCTTCCACGTGGAGACCTCCGCCCGTGAATCGAATGGGGCCCTCCATGGCAGCGCCTTCAGTCGCTCTCCACGGCGAGTTGCCTGCGCACCTTCTCCAGGATCCTGGCCCTGAGAATACAGACCCGTGAAGGCGACAGGGAAAGGCGCCCCGCCACCTTCTTGAGAGTCATTCCCCGGATGTAGCTGTCGTGCAGGATCCTCCACTCCAAGGAAGTGAGGCTTCGTCTCACCCTCTCCAGGAGTTCCTCCCTGTAAAGCGCCTCCAGGACCTTCTGGTCGGGATTCGAATCGTCCTGGATCTCCAGGAGAGGATCCTCTTCGTCACCCGAGGGGTGGATGGAGAGAGGGAGGAATTGGGGATGTTTCTCTCCGTTCTTCCCGTTCTTTCCGTTTTTTCCGTTCTTTCCGTTGCGCCGGTGGAACCAATCCTGGTTTCTCAACTCGTCCTGGATGGAGCCCTTGATCCGGGCGAGACAGAAGGATTCGAAAGGCACGCCCCGGGTCTCGTCGTACCGCCGGGCCGCCTTGAGAAGGCCGAACATGCCCGCTTGAAGGAGATCCTGAACGTCCACCGTGGGGGGGAGATTTCTCATGAAACTCCAGGCCGAACGTTCCACAAGGCTCCTGTAACACTCCAAAAGAGCGCTCTCATTGGGCCGATTGGGCCGCTTCTTGTAGCGGCGCAGGACCGCCCGCGGGTCAGGCGCTTCTTTGATTGCGCCATCGCGTTTTCCCGCGCCCGGTCCCGACTTCGACCGTTTCATCGGCTCCCGCCTCCCTGACCCGCCCTCTTGGGCCTCTTCGTTTACGGGACCATTTCGATACCCGGGGGATCCGGTCACCCCGGTTCGTCGAGTCGGTTGTCACGTCGAGAAAAAGAACTGTCTCAAGATTAGAAAGCACATCCCCAAGCAACGCAAGAAGAAGTAAGAAAAAAATTTCCCTCCCGGGAAAAGAATAAGCCTTCCCGAAAGAACAAGTAAGGCTCGCGGCGAGCCTCCGTCATTCCCTGGAGGCTGGATGGATTCCCACCCTCGCGAGAACCCGTTTCTCGGCGGCGATCATCTCCTGCCTGCTTTCTTCGTCCTGGTCGTCGTAACCCAGCAGGTGAAGGACGCCGTGCACGAAGTAGAGGGCCAGTTCGTCTTCCATGGCGGTACCGAAGCGTTTGGATTCCCTTTCCGCCGTCTCCACCGAAAGGATCACCTCTCCTTCGTCTTCCTCCAGGCCAAAGGACATCACGTCCGTCGCCCCCTCCCGGCCGAGGAAACGCGCGTGGACATCGGAGATGGTCTTGTCGTCCACCAGGGCCAGGGAAAGGCGCGGCGCCCTTCCCTCCTCCTCTCGAACGGCCCGAAGCAGGGCGAGAAACCAGGATTTCCCGGGGGTGGGCCGCTCCTGGAGATCGGCGATTTCCAGGTCCGCTTCGCCCGTCACGAAGGATTCTCCTCCCGCGAAGAGGGGTAGGCGGGGCGGGTATGGTGGATTCCGATCAGGACGGCCGTGAACGCGTCCTCGATCTCCTTGATGTCCTTCAACGTCAAGGGGCTTTCATCGAGCTGCCCGTCCTTGAGCCTCTTCCAGGTGAGATCCTTCACCATGGCCCTGATCCGCGAAGGAGTGGGATTGTTCAGGGATCGAACGGCCGCCTCCACCGTGTCGGCCAGCATCACGATGGCCGTCTCCTTGCTCGAAGGCTTGGGTCCGGGATACCGGAAGGTTTCCTCGTCCACGGTGCCGCCCTTCTCGTCCTTCCTCTTCAAGGCCTCCCGGTAGAAGTATTCGATCTTGGTGGTCCCGTGGTGTTCGGTCATGAAGGGACGCACGCAGGGAGGGAGATCGTAGTAATCGGCCAACTCGAGGGAATCCTTGGGATGAGATGCGATGATCAAGGCCGACATCTCCGGAGAGAGGGTTTCGTGCAGGGAACTCCCCCCCCTCATGTTCTCGGCGTAGTACTGGGGCTTCACCATCTTGCCGATGTCGTGGAAGTAGGAGCCTACCCGGCAGAGCAGTCCCTGGGCCCCGATACGTTCCGCCGCAGCCTCGGCCAGGAGCCCCACGATGAAGGAGTGATGGAAGGTCCCGGGCGCCTCGATCAGGAGCTTCCTCAAGACGGGCTGCTCGTTCTGGTTGGAAAGTTCCAGAAGGCTCACGTCCGTGGTGACGCCGAAGACGTACTCGATCACCGGCAGGAACCCCGAGGCGAGAAAGCCCACCAGGATCCCCTGGCCCAGGTACCAGCCGAGCCGCATGGCCACACCGGGAGGATCCAGGTTTTCGAGAAAGAGCATGAACCCGAATCCGGCCAGGACCTGCGCGACTCCGATGAACAGCCCCACCCGGATGAGGGTGGACCGCTTCCTCACCCTTCCCACCGTCAAGGCCGCCACGGCCGCCCCGGCCCCGAGCACGCCCAGGGCGGGCATGGGGTTCCTTCCCCCGCAGGAGAGAAGCAGGCCGAGACAGATCGTCAGGATTCCCGAGGCGCCCAAAGAAAAACGCTGGGAGAGAACCAGGGTGAACAGAAGAGTGGCCGCGCTCAAGGGGACGGCCGTGGTGGGCCAGCCGAAGACCAGGCAGAGCCTGGCAAGGGCCAGGGTCCCGGCGGAGATTCCGAAGGCGCTGAAACACCGGGAGAAGGAAACCAGGGAATCCCTCTGGAACCGCACCAGGTAGAGCCCCGTCAAGTAATGGAGACAGGCGACCAGAACGGCCAGCCCCGCCACCTGGTCGGCCCGCCAGGGAGCGGGCTGGGAAGACAAGGCCAGGAGGAAGAGAAGAACCCCGTGGAACACAAGGAGCCCGGATTTCCTCAAGGGCTCCCCCAGGGGGGCCGCGCCGGGGGCGGCCTTCCCCTTCCCGGGAAGGCGGGCCCGCTCCGGGCTCACCCGCCGGATTTTCTTCTTCTTGTTCTTGGCGAAAGTGAGACCGGGAATCACGGCGACTCCTCCCTTTCGCCTTCCTCGTAGGCCTTCACGATCTTCTGAACCAGGGGATGCCGGACGATGTCCTCCTTTCCCAGGTGGACGAAGAGAATTCCCTCGATGCCCGCGAGTCTGCGCTCCGCGTCCACGAGCCCCGAGACCTTTCCGCCCGGAAGGTCCGTCTGGGTCACGTCCCCCGTGACGACGAGCTTGGAATTCTCGCCCATCCTGGTGAGAAACATGAGCATCTGGGACGGGGTGGTGTTCTGGCCCTCGTCCAGAATGATGAAGGCGTCGTTCAGGGTGCGCCCCCGCATGTAGGCAAGAGGACAGACCTCGATGACGTCGTTTTCCACGTAACGCCGCGCCATGGGGGGATCCAGGATCTCCCCCAGGGCGTCGTAGAGAGGGCGCAGGTAGGGATTGACCTTGGCCTGGTAATCCCCCGGGAGGAAGCCCAGCCTCTCCCCCGCCTCCACGGCGGGCCTCGTCAAGATCAGTTTTCTGTATTCCCCCTCGGCGAGTTTCTCGCAGGCGACCCCCACGGCCAGGTAGGTCTTTCCCGTGCCGGCGGGCCCGATCGCGAAGACCATCCCCTCCCGCCTCAGCCCGCGCAGGTAGCGCTCCTGCCCCGGCGTCCTCGGAGCCACCCGCCCCTTCTTGCGCCGTCCCGAGACCAACTCCAGGATCCAGCCACGAAACCGGTCCGGCGCAATGGTCTTACCGCTCCGGATCTCGTGGAGGGCGCGGTGGACCAGGCTCTTGGCCTGGGCCACGCTCTCCGCCGGGCCCAGGAGGATCAGGTCCGCCCCCCTGGGCACAAGGGTGACCTGGAGGAGATCCCGGAGGAGGCGGGCGTGCCCGTCCATGGGGCCCATGAGGACCCGGGCCTCCTCCTGGCTCCGGAGCTTCACCGAATCCTCAAGCACCGCTCCCCCCGGTCAGGAGCACCACCAGGAGAAAGAAGGGCGGCGTGCTCAGAAGAAAACTGTCCACCAGGTCCAGGACCCCGCCGTGGACGGGGACAAGGCTGGAAGAGTCCTTGGCGCCGCACAGGCGCTTCACCATGGATTCCACCAGGTCCGAGATCTGGGCCGTCATGCCTACCATTATGGCCAGACCGGCCCAGGCAGGAAGAGGAAGCTCCACCACAGACGGGGGAATCAAGCCGGAGGCGGCCACCCCGATGACCAGGGAAGCCGCCAGTCCCCCCAGGGCCCCTTCCACGGACTTCCCCGGGCTCACGTGGGGGATCAACTTGCGGCGCCCAAAAAAGACCCCTACCAGGTAGGCCCCCGTGTCCCCTCCCTTTGCGGTCAAGGCCAGCCAGATCATCCAGGGAAGAAAGCGCAGGCAAAGCCCCTGGGCCAGGTAGAGAGGCCAGGAGACCAGGAGAAACCCCACCAGGGTGGATCCCGCCGTCTCCAGGCCTCTTTCCATGCCTTCCGGAGTCAGGGCCCGGGCGGAGAGAGGGAGCAGGAGGCCCATGGCCAAAAGCACCGGCGCGTAGAGTTCCCGGTCCAGGACCTTCCAGGACGGGGTGAGGAAGACCGCCGACCCATGGAGCAGAAAGGCTGCGGCCAGGACCCAGAGGCCCGCCACGGGCCTGCCGGATTTCTTCAAGAGCCCCACGTATTCCGCCAGGCCAGCCAGGGCGAGGAGGCCGAGAAAGAAGGCCGAGATCCTCCCTCTCCCGCGGTCCCAGTGGAAATCGGCCCAGACCAGGCCCAGGACGAACAGGATCATGAGGGGCCCGGCGATGAAGCGCACCTTCATGGACCTGGCCTTGGAGGGGTCCATGGTCCTCATTTCCCTTCCTCTTCCGGAAGGAGTCCGCCGAACTTTCTCTTCCTTCCGGCGAAGTCCAGGAAGGCCGCCTTCAGTTTCTCTTCCCGGAACTCGGGCCAGCAGACGGGGGAGACATGGAATTCGGCGTAGGAGATCTGCCAGAGGAGAAAATTGCTCACCCGCATCTCTCCGGCCGTGCGGATCAGGAGATCCACCTCCCGGACGTCCGGGTCGTATAGGTGGTCCTCCAGGAGCGATTCGTCCACCTCGCCGGGCTCGATCTCGCCCTTGGCCGCCCGCTCCGCGATCGCCCGGGCCGCGTCGGCGATCTCCGCCCTCCCCCCGTAAGCCAGGGCCAGGACGAGCTTCATCCCCTCGTTAGCGGCGCTCATCTCCTCCAGGCGGGCGATCAGGCCGCGCACGCGGGGAGGAAGCATCTCCCTCCTCCCGATGACGCGGAAGCGGATGCCGTTGTCCATGATCTCCCGGCGCTCCTTCACCAGGAAACGGGCCAGGAGCTTCATGAGGAAATCCACCTCTTTCTTCGGGCGGCGGAAATTCTCCAGGGAGAAAGCGTAGAGGGTGAGGACCTCCACGCCCCAGCGCGCGCATGTCCGGGTCACCACGCGGACCGACTCCGCTCCCACACGGTGGCCTTCCACCCGGGGTTTTCCCCTCTCCCGGGCCCAACGGCCGTTGCCGTCCATGATGACGGCCACTCTCCCTGGAACGACGGGCGGCGCCTCGGTCATCGCCGGAAGACCTCATCCCTTCCCGGGCCCACGGAGACCATGGAAATCCTGACTCCCGTCAAGTCCTCGACACGCAAGACGTAATCCCTGGCGGGCCCCGGAAGCCCCTCGAAGGAGCGGACTCCGCCCAGGGGCTCGTCCCAGCCCGGGACCTCCTCGTAGCGGGGCCGGAGGCGGGAAACCTCCCCGGCCGAAGAGGGAAAGCCATCCATGCCCTCGTAGGAGGCCAGGATCTTCAAGGGCCCCTGGCCGGAGAGGACATCCAGCTTGGTGAGGACCATCTCCCGGGCCCCGGAAAGGGCCAGGGAATAACGCAGAGCGGCGCAATCGAGCCAGCCGCACCTCCTGGGTCGGCCCGTGGTGGCGCCGAACTCCCCGCCGGCCTTGCGCAGGCGCTCTCCCGCTTCGCCATGGAGTTCCGAGGGGAAAGGCCCCTCCCCCACGCGGGTGGTATAGGCCTTGGCCACGCCGATCACCCGGTCCAACCCCCCGAAAGGAATCCCCGCGCCCGAAAAGACTCCGCCGCTGGAGGCGGAGGAAGAAGTCACGTAAGGATAGGTGCCATGGTCCAGGTCGAGCAGGACCCCCTGGGCCCCTTCGAAGAGGACGGACTTTCCCTCTCCCAGGGCCTTCCGCAAAAGAAGACCCGTGTCCTCCAGGAAAGGCAGGAGCCTCTCCCCGGCTTCCACGAGAGAGGCCTCCACCCGGGCCGGGTCGATGGGAGCCTCGCCGTAGAGGCTCTCCAGGAGGAGGTTCCGTTCCCGGGCCAGCCGCTCCAGCGAAGAGGCCAGCCCCTCCCGGGAGGCCAGGTCGGCCATGCGGAGGCCCCGGCGGCCGGCCTTGTCCTCGTAGCAGGGACCAATGCCCTTTCCCGTGGTTCCAATCCTCCCCGGGCGCCCATCCTTCTCCCGGGCCTGGTCCAGGGCCTTGTGCCATGGGAGCACCATGTGGGCCCTGAGGGAGATCCTGAGCCGGGAGGGATCCACCCTGAGCCCAGCCCTCTCCAGGGCTTCCATCTCCTCCAGGACCTGCCAGGGGTCCAGGACAACTCCCGCCCCCAAAACATTCACGACGCCTTGGTGGAAGACCCCGGCGGGAAGGAGGTGGAGGACGAACTTCCTCCCATCGGGAAGGAGGATCGTGTGACCCGCGTTCCCTCCACCCGCCCAGCGGACTACGTAGTCCGCCTTCCGGGCGAAGTAGTCGATGACCTTCCCCTTCCCTTCGTCGCCCCATTGGGCTCCAACGATGCATTCAGCGGCCATGGCTTCCTCTCGGCCGGCAGGGATTCTGGC
>Ga0256831_1001694_pt1 | contig 11636 bp, 7 predicted proteins | sample 132544metaG_FD_189087 | JGI IMG/M metagenome (GOLD analysis project Ga0256831, IMG submission 189087) | Hydrothermal vent microbial communities from Lau Basin, Pacific Ocean - 132-544 | ecosystem: Environmental > Aquatic > Marine > Hydrothermal vents | place: Pacific Ocean: Lau Basin | collected... | reverse complement strand
TCCCCCGGGCAGGTGGAAACTCGAAGCCGACGCGGGGACCAGGGGCCGCGTGGAGAGGGAGAGCCCCATCGAAACCCGGGAGGGAGTGCCGGCCCGGGACATCCTCCTGGTCCTCCAACCGCCGGCTTCCCTGGAGGGGTTGGTCTACGCACCGGACGGCAGCCCCTCGAAGGACACCCCAGTCCTGCTCCAGCGGATCCAGGGCGGAGGATTCACCCAGACCTGGGCCAGAACGGGCAAGAAAGGGGAATTCTTCGCACCCAACCTGGTCCCCGGAACCTGGCAGGTGATCACCATGGGGACGGGCCTCATGAAGCACGCCTTCTCCATGCAGGAGGGCATGCGCAAGAAAGGGAAGATCGAATTGAAGGACCTCCTGGACCAGAGCCGGATGGGAAGAATCACCCTCCGTCCCGGGGAAAAAGGAAAGATCATCCTTGGAACCCCAGTGGGGCCCTCGGGCGCCCTCGAGGGCGTGGTAACCGCCGGGGGAAGGCCCCTGGAAGACGCCGTGATCACGGTGGTCCCCGCGAAAAACGACAAGGAAAACTCTTCACCCCGGATCACTTCCAGCGGCAAGGACGGCCGTTTCCGGATCAAGGATCTTCCCGGGGGGAAATACACGGTCCTGGTCATGTCCATGAACATCGGCGGGACCCAGGCCAGGAAGACGGTCCTGGTCCGCCCCGGGGAAACCGCCTCGGTCCAGGTCGCCTTCGGGGGTGGAAGAATCGAGGGCAGGCTGGTCCCCCGGGGAAAGTGCGGAGGCCTGGGGGGGCGGATCGTAATCCTTAGAAAGGAAGGATCCTCCTCCACCATGGGATCGAGCATCACCGACGGAACGGGCCGGTTCCGCGTGGAGAGCCTGGCGCCTGGAACCTACAGGGTCTATCTCCGGCCCATCTTCAAACCCTCGGCCGGAGAACCCGTGGGAAAGAGCCGGTCTTTCCAGGTAACCGGAGGAGGGGAACCTGTGGAGATCCAGGTTCCCGTTCAGCCCGCGGCGGCGATCCAGGGCTCCCTGGACCGCCCTCCCGCCAAGGGAGCCAAAGTGATCGCCCGCGTGGAGGGCTGGCCCCGACCTTTCCAGGCCAGGCTGGACCCGGCCGGGCTCTTCCGGATCGGAGGCCTCCCGCCCGGAAAGACCAGGCTCGAGGCCTTCTCCGGGAAGCTCCGGGGGGCCCTGGAACTCCTCACCTTCCCGGGGGAGACCACCCGGGTGGTGATCCATCTCCAGCCCAAGTGATTCCTTCCTCCTTCGTGGAAGCGGGGGGAAGGTTCCCTAGAATGGGCCTTTCCCCTCGCTCCCCCCGGAGGTGACCTTGTGAGTCCCGCATCGACCCCATGGGAGAACGGTCCTCCCCTCCTCTCCATGGAGGGGATCTCCAAGGCCTTTCCCGGGGTCCAGGCCCTGGAGGGGGTCTCCTTCCGCCTCCGGGCCGGCGAGATCCACGCCCTGGTTGGGGAAAACGGCGCGGGCAAGAGCACCCTCATGAAGATCCTCGGCGGGATCCACCGCCCCGACGAGGGGATCATCCGGATCGAGGGAAAGGCTTGTTCCTTTCAGGGGCCCCGGGACGCCGAGGCCGCCGGGGTGGCCCTGATCCACCAGGAACTCTCCCTCTTCCCGGAACTCTCCGTCAAGGACAACCTCTTCCTCGGCCGGGAGATCACCGGCCCCCTTGGGATCCTGGACAAAGGCGCCATGAGGAAGAAGGCCGAGGCCCTCCTGGCCCGCCTGGACCTGGACAAGGAGATCTCTCCCGAGACCAGGCTCGGGGACCTGAGTCTCGGGAGGCGCCAGGAGATCGAGATCCTCAAGGCCCTGGGGCTGGAGGCCCGCATTCTCGTCATGGACGAACCTACGAGCGCCCTTTCCGACACGGAAGTGGAGCGCCTCTTCGCGGTGGTCCGGCGCCTGGCCGACCAGGGCGTGGGAGTGATCTACATCTCCCACAGGCTGGACGAGATCTTCCGGCTCTGCCGGAGGGTGACGGTCCTTCGCGACGGCAAACTCGCCGGAAGCGGCCCCATGGAGGAGATGGACCGGGCCGGCATCATCCGCATGATGGTGGGCCGCGAGGCGGGGGAATACTTCCGCCCCACCCCCCACCGCCCGGGCCGGGAGGTCCTCCGGGTGGAAGGAGCCTGCCTGGAAGGCGGGACCGGAGGGAGGCGGCGCCTGGTGGAGGATGTCTCCTTCTCGGTTCGGGCCGGGGAGGTGGTGGGCCTGGCGGGACTTCTCGGCGCGGGCCGGACGGAACTCCTGGAAGGAATCTTCGGCGCCCGGGGCGGCCGATTTCGGGGAAAAGTTTTTCTCGAGGGAAAGCCCGTCACGATCTCCTCCCCCAGAGAGGCCCGGGCCAGGGGCCTGGCCCTGGTCACGGAGGACCGGGCCCGGCTCGGGATCTTCCCCGATTTCGACGTGACCCGGAACCTCACGATCTCCAGCCTTTCCCGGTTCGTCCGGGGCGGAATCCTAAGGAAGTCCCTGGAGCGCCGGGCAGCCCTGGACGCCGTGGAGGATTGGAACCTCCGGGTCCCTTCGCCGGAGACCTCCATCACCGCCCTCTCCGGGGGGAACCAGCAAAAGATCATCCTGGCCCGCTGGATGCTCACAGAGCCCAAGGTCATCTTCCTGGACGAGCCCACCCGGGGAATCGACGTGGGGGCCAAGGCCGAGATCTACAATCGGATCGACCACCTGGCCCGCCGGGGCCTGGGGATCGTGGTGGTCAGCTCCGAGCTTCCCGAACTCCTGGCCCTGGCCGACCGGGTGCTGGTGCTCTGCGAGGGAAGACTCACGGCCGCCTTCGACAGGGAAGAGGCCTCTCCGGAAAAAGTCATGGCCGCCGCCGCACCGGGCGGCCTGGAGATGGAGACCTAGGTGACCATGAAACGTTCCTCCCCCCTCCTGGCCTTCCTCCGCTTCCTGGAGCGGCACGTGAGCCTCACGGTCCTGCTCGTGGTCTTCCTCGGGGCCATCGCCGCGAGCAAGCCCCACCCCGTGACGGGGACCCTCACCTTCCTCCGGGCCGAAAACCTGGCCAACCTGGCCCGCCAGGTTTCTGAGATGGGGATCCTCGCCGTGGGAATGACGGGGGTGATCCTCACCGCCGGGATCGACCTGAGCGTGGGGTCGGTGCTCTGTCTCTCCTCCATGACGGCCGCCATGGCCCTCCACCCCGCGTATTTCGGCGGTCACTGGGCCGGCGCGCCGGCGGCCCTCCTGGCCTTGCTCGCCGGAACCCTGGCGGGTCTCGCCAACGGGCTGATCATTGCGTTCTGGCGCATTCCGGCCTTCGTCATGACCCTGGCCATGATGTCCATCGCCCGGGGCCTTCCCCGGTATCTCGCCTCCAACCAGTCCATCTCCATCGACGGCCTGTCCCCGCTCATCGACTACCTGGGGGAAGGAACCATCCCGGGCACGGGGATCAAGATCGTGGTGGTCATCTTCCTCCTCTCCGCCCTCTCCATGGGCTTTCTTTTGGGATGGACCCGCACGGGAAGGCACATCTACGCGGTCGGGGGCAACGAAGAGGGAGCCCGGTTTGCAGGCCTTCCCACCAGAAGGATCCTGGTGCTGGTCTACACCCTCATGGGCTTCTTCGCCGGCCTGGCCGGCCTGGCCCACGCCGCCCAGAACGGCCAGGGCGCCCCCACCGACGGGGAGACCTACGAGCTGATCGCCATCGCCGCGGTGGTCATCGGAGGGACCAGCCTCTTCGGCGGAAAGGGGAGCATCCTCGGGACCATCGTGGGAACCTTGATCATCGGCATCCTGAACAACATCATGGGGCTTCGGGGGATCTCCAAGGAGATGCAGCTCATCCTCCTTGGGATCATCATCGTGGCGGCCGTCAAGCTCCCCGACCTCCTCCACTGGTTCGTGTTCCGCCTGGAAAAGAGAGAGAAAAGCCCATGAAAGGCCTGAACTTCCTTCCCTGGATCCTCGTCCTTCCTTTCCTTGTGGCCTCCTGCGGGGACAGGGCCGGCGACGCAGGCAAGGGCAAGCGCAAATGGATCATCGGGTTCTCCCAGTGCAACAACGCCGAGCCCTGGCGGGCCGCCATGAACAAGGCCCTGCTCATGGAAGCGGCCAAGCACAAGGACGAAATCCAGGTGATCCTCATGGACGCCCAGAACGACTCGGCCAAGCAGAGAAACGACGTGGAGAACCTGGTCACCCGGGGGATCGACCTTTTGATCATCTCCCCCAAGGAGTCCACGCCGCTTACCCGGCCGGTGAAGAAGGTCTACCAGGGCGGGACCCCGGTGATCGTCCTGGACAGGGACATCGACGAACCGGCCTATACATGTTTCATCGGCGCTCCCAACGAGCCCATCGGCGAGATGGCGGGGAAATACGCCGTCCAGCTTCTCGGCGGGAAGGGAAAGGTGGTGGAGATCATGGGGCTCCAGTCCACGCCCCCGGGAAGGGAACGGCACGAGGGATTCCTCAAGGGGATCGCGGGGAGCGGGTTGAAGATCATCTACAGCCAGGACGCGGCCTGGCTGAGGGAGGAAGGCATGAAGGTCATGGAAAACGCCCTCCAGGCCTTCCCCAGGATCGACCTGGTCTACGCCCACAACGATCCCATGGCCCTGGGGGCCAGGAGGGCCGCCGAGGACGCCGGCCGGGCCAAGGAGATGAAGTTCATCGGCATCGACGGTCTTCCCAGCGAGGGAGTCAAAGCGGTGCTCGAGGGCAAGCTGGACGCCACATTCTGGTATCCCACCTGCGGGAAGGAGGCGATCCAGTACGCCCTGAAGATCCTGCACGGCGAAAAGGTCCCCAAGAGGATCGACCTGAAATCCATGCGCATCACGAAGGAAAACGCCCGGGCCTTCCTTGAAAAGGTGGGCGCCCCCGTCCCAGAAAGAATTCCAGGCAAGAAATAGAGGAAAACAATGGATATTGAAAAAGCCATCGAGACCGCCATTCAGTACGAAACCAGGGTCCGCGACGTGTACGCCCAGGCGGCGGAGAAGGCCGTCTCCCAGGCGGCCAGGCGGGCCATGGGTTTCATGGCCCGGGAAGAGGGCTACCACGTGAACTACCTGAAGTCGCAGAAGAAGAAATGGGCCGAAGAGGGGGTCCTGGACCACCAGTCCCTGAAGACGGCGGCTCCCCCTGCAGAGACGATCCAAAAAGAGGTGGCCAAGCTGGAAGGCCACATGAAGAAGGAGGCCCCGGGCGAGGAGCTGGAGATGCTGAAGCGCGCCCTGGAGGTGGAGAAGGAGACCAGCGAGTTCTACCGCTCCCTGGTGGACCAGATGGAGGGGGACGCCAAGAAGCTCTTCTCCCGCTTCCTGGAGGTGGAGGAAGGCCACCTCAACCTGGTCCAGGCGGAGATCGACGCTCTCCAGGGCATGGGCATGTGGTTCGACTGCCGGGAATTCCACCTGGAAGGGGAGTGACCCGCTCCAGCCCAGAGGCCATGGGGCGAGAAACTGGGCCCTTTACAAGGAGGGTCGATGGGGGTCTTGGGTCTTCGCCCGCCTCGGTGGCGCCCCATCGTCGCCTAACTGCCGAAGACGGCAGAATCGCTCCTCATGGGGCCCCACCTCCGGGGGAAGTCCGGGCCGATCCCAAAGAGGGTGGGTCAAGAAACTACGCCCTTTTCAAGAGGGTCGGCTCGAGGAGGAAGAAATGCCAGGATGATCTCTTTCCTTGCTCGAACAGAACGGCCTTTTCGTTCGATCAGATCCATTTCCTTCAGAAGATTTAAATCTCTGGACAGGGTTTTCTCGGTTTTTTTCGCGTATTCCCGGGCCAGCTTGGGGCTCAATTCAGGAATCCTGGAGATAGGCACCCATCCTTCTTTTCCGCCCGCATCGGAAAGGTCCAGGACGAGTCTTCTCCGCCTGAGATGCGCATCGGAACCCTTTCCGAATCTCTCGTATACATAATTCCGCCAGGACTCACGCAATTGTTCCGCCCGGACAACGCGAATTTGCTCCCGCAATTGATCAGAATACCCTTGGACAGCATATTCGATGAATCCTTCCGGCTTCCCCCCGGAGCGCGCCGCTTCGTCGAGAAGGCGGTAATACTCCGCCCTGGTCTGGTTGTAGAAATTACTGAGAAGGTGCGCCGACGGTGTAGGATACCCGCCCTCCAAGAGAAGGCGGAACTCGATCAACCGGGCGGTCCTCCCGTTTCCATCGCCAAAGGGATGGATCCAGACGAAAAAAAGGTGGGCCGCGATCGCCTTCAAAAGGGCGCCCGCCTTTTCCATTTCCTCCGGAAATTTCACGGACTCCAGCCAATCACAGAATTGTTCCAGGAGAAAGGCGCAATCTTTCGCCGGAACCGCCCTGTACCGTCCCACTGTAACCGAATAATTTCGAATCCGGCCCGGAACGACTTCTTCGGGAAGAGGCAACCCTTCAAGGACCTCCCGGTTCAAGGTTAAAATTTCCCCTGGGGAAAGGGAGCCCGATTTTCCACCAAGGATTTCTTTGGCGATCCTATTGCAGGCGCGGACGATGTTGTCCACCTCCCTGGCCAAGTAACGCCTGGATGGAGGGAGTTCCAGCCGTCCCTCCAGGTGTTCCATGACCTCGGCTTCGCTCAGGGTATTCCCTTCAATGGCTGTTGTGGCCAGGGCCCCCTTGGCCAGGAAGACACGGTGAAGTCTTTTCGCCGCCTCGGGCCGAAGGGGGATTCCTGCCAGGACATCGGACATGGAAACCGTCTCCCCCAGGCGATACCAGGTCCAATGCCCCAGGTTATTGAGGTCCAAAGAGAACTTCAGCCATGGATGGGTTCTTTTAAATTCCCTCATCGTTTGTCCTGCCTATCTTTCTTATTTAAAAGAAGTTCCGCTTTTTTTTAGATCTTTCTTGTCCAAGTTTTTGTCCATTTTACCCTGGAAAACGGCCCCAAGAAACCATTTCTGAACGTCCCTGGCCTCAGCCGGGCCTTCGCCCGCAGTTTCCGGTTGAAGGCTGTCGCTGAAATGCGATCAGAGCACCATAGAACCACAGATTCTGCGGAAGACCCGAACTTCCATGCATTACGTTCGGGGCCCGTCCCGGGAAGACGTTCGGGACGACGGGAAGCTCCGCCCCTTCGGCCCACCCTTCACAAGCATGGAGGGTTCCGCCCCGGGCCGGGCCCCTCTAAACCGCCCTACCGCATGGTTTCGGTGACGATCAGGCCCGCCGGGCCGGGGCGGATGTCCAGGGTGGAACGGTGGCGGAGGAGGGTGAACAGGCCCTTCCCCCACTCCAGGCGGTATTCGGAGGCGGGATCCCAGAAAAGCAGGCCCTTGGCCTTGGCTCCCGTGAACATGGGCGTTTCGAGGAGAACGAAGGGCCGGGCCAGCCCTTTCTTCCCGGCCCGGACCTCCAATGCGATCCCCCCCGAAGTGAACCCCTTTCCGATCCCGCCCGTGTCGTGGATCACCAGCACCGCCCAGTTCCAGCCCGTCCCCTCCCCGGCGAAAGGCTTCCCCGGAGGAATTCCCAGGACCTGGAAGGAAGCCCGTCGCTTCCCCTTGTTCCACCAGGAGAGCCGCCAGATCGCCTGGGGAGGATCCTCCTTCATCCCCCGGTAAGGAGCGGCGGGCCAGAGCGGAAAGAGCCCCCACCCGCCACGGTCGGGGATGAGAAGGAACATCCGCCGCCAGTCGGAGTGGCCCACCAGCAGGGCGTCCTTCCTGGCGGGATCGCAATCCCAACCCGGAGACCAGCAGGAGAGTCCCCCTGCAAAGGGATCCCTCTCGAAACCCGAAGGAACCCTGGCCGGCCCCTTCCAGGGTTCGAACCGGAAACCGGCCGAGAAGATCCTCAGGCCGGGAGGGAAGTCTCCCCGGACCCGCCGGACCTTTTCCCCGTCCAAGCCCCATTCCTGGGCGGGAGTCCCCCACTCGGAAAGGTCGGAACGAGAATCCGCCTGGAGGAAACAATAGCTCCCAGACGGACCGATTCGCGGCACGAGCCAGAAGGAGCGCAAATCCAGGTCGGGGGAGAGGAAGACCCAGAGGGCGGTTTCCGAAGAGAGATCAACCCCGAGCCCACCCTCTGGGAAACCCACGGGCGTCCTCCCGGCCCTGGGCCGGAGAAGGGGGCGCAGATCCATCCGGCTCCCCGCGGCCTCCACCAGGGGAACCCGGACCTCCCGGATGTCTATCCGGTAGGGAAAATCCTCAACGCCTCCCCGCACCAGGGCCCCGCAGAGAATCCTGCCTCCCGCCTCCAGGGTGAGCCAGTTCAGGCTGTTGGAAGGTTTCGGAGCCTGAATGCGGCAAGGCTGATCCGGGGTCTTCCCAGGCTCGATGGTCCGCTCCCAGAGGGGCACCCACCAGGGGCCCCAGGCCCGGAGGACAGGCCGGCCCTGTCCTTCCAGGGCGCTCCACACGCGGGGCCCCAGAAAGATTTTCCACCCCTTGTAGATGCCCGCGCGCCGTTCGGGTTTTCTTCCGCAGCCTCCGAGCAAGAGCCCCGCCGCCGCGGCAAGGAGCAGGAAGAATCCGGAGCCTCGAAAAAGCGGGCGGACCATCTTTCCTCTCAATGCACGAACCCCCAGCCAAGCCTGTCGTAGAGCAGGGGGTGGTCCGGGGTGACGTAGGCCTTCACCCCGAAAGACCCGGTGGAATCCACGACGAAATCCCCCGAGAACGTAAAGAGCCCGGGGCCGGAGAATCCCGAGGGGGCCAGGGGGGCGATCTCCTTCTTCCGAAAGGAACCGTCCGGGGCCATGGGCCCGTAGACCAGGGTCACCGCCACCTCGGAGGGCGAGATCTCGCCGAGTCTCAATGTGACCTCCACACGCACCCTGTCCCCCACCCTGGGCTCGTCCCCCGTGGCGCAGACCATGTCTTCCACCTTTACCCCGTCCCAGGCGGCCTGGATCTTCCTGCGGAAGGCTCCCAGCGTGCGGGCCCCCTGGAACCGGTCCTTCTTGAGCTTTTCCAGGAGAGTGGCGGCGGGTTTGTAGAAACGAACCAGGTAATCCCGGACCATCCTTGAGGCATTGAACTTAGGGATGAGGGTGGCCATGGACTCCTTCATCATCTCCACCCACCGCCTGGGCAGGCCGTCCCGCCCTCTCTCGTAGAAGAGAGGGATAACCTCTCCCTCGAGCAGGTCGTAGAGGGCGCTCGCCTCCACCTGGTCCTGCATCTCCGGGGTGTCATAGACCTCCCCCCGCCCCACGGCCCATCCGATCTCGGGATTCCAGGCCTCGTCCCACCAGCCATCCATGACCGACACGTGGAGGGCCCCGTTGAAGGCGGCCTTCATCCCCGAGGTTCCCGACGCCTCCATGGGGCGCCTGGGGAGGTTGAGCCACACGTCCACCCCCTGAACCATACGCCTTGCCGTATCCTGGTCGTAGTTCTCCAGAAAGACAACCTTGCTCCAGAAACGCCTCTCCCTGGCGTAGTGGAGGATTTTCTGGATGATGGATTTTCCCCTGTCGTCCCTGGGATGGGCCTTTCCGGCGAAAATGATCTGGACGGGGCGATCGGGGTCGCCCAGGATCCGGGCCAGGCGGTCCGGGTCCTTGAAGAGAAGGTCCGCGCGCTTGTATTCGGCGAACCGCCTGGCGAAGCCGATCGTAAGGGCTCCCGGGTCCAGGACCTCGGCGAGGCCCGCCACGGTGCTCCTCGAGGCGCCCCGGAGGGCGTAGAACTGCTGGAGCCTCTGACGGGCGAAGCCCACCAGGCGCTCCCGCCTCCTCTCGTGGCTCCTCCAGATCTCCGGGGCGGGGATGCTTCGAATCCGCTGGAACATATTTGGGTCGGGAAGGTCTTCTTTCCACGCCGGGTTCAGGTAGGAGTCGAAGAGGGCCGCCATGTCCTTGCTCACCCAGGTGGGCGGGTGCACTCCGTTGGTCACGTGCCCGATGGGGACGTCGTCCGTGTCCAGGCCCGGCCAGATGTCCTTCCACATCTCGCGGGAGACCTGCCCGTGAAGCCGGCTCACGCCGTTGCGGTGGGCCGAAGTCCTGAGGGCGAGGACGGTCATGCAGAACTGCTCCGACGGATCGGAGGGCCGGATCCGCCCGAGTCCCAGAAACCTCTCCGGCGAAAACCCGATGGATTGGGCGTAATCACCCAGGTATTTCAGGACCAGGTCAGGAGCGAAATAATCGTTCCCCGCGGGGACGGGAGTGTGGGTGGTGAAGACGCTCGTGGCCCGCACGGCCTCCAGGGCGTCTTCGGGCTCCAGGCCGGTCTTCTCCACCAGGCAACGAACTCTTTCCAGGGCGAGGAAGGCGGAATGGCCCTCGTTCATGTGGAAGACGCTGGGTGCCAGGTTCAACGCCTCCATGGCCCGGCATCCCCCGATGCCCAGCAGGATCTCCTGCTTGATCCGGTTCTCCACGTCCCCCCCGTAGAGCTGAAAGCTGATCCGCCTGTCCTCGGGTGAGTTCTGTTCGATGTTGGTGTCCAGGAGGATGAGCCTGTTCCTTCCCAAAGCGGCCTCCCAGACCCGGGCTTGGACCTCCCTCTTCTCCATGGGCACGCTGATCACGACGGGCCCCCTGTTTCCCGGGGAAACCGCCGGGGAAACGGGAATCTTGTGGAAATCCAGGTCCGGATATTCCTCCTGCTGCCACCCGTCGCTGTTCAGGTATTGCTGGAAGTAGCCCTGCTGGTAGAGGATCCCAACCCCCACCACGGGAATCCCCAGATCGCTGGCGGACTTCAGGCAGTCCCCTGCCAGCATTCCCAGGCCGCCCGAGTAGATGGGAAGGCATTCGGTGATGCCGAATTCCATGGAAAAATACGCCACCCAGGGGTGTTCCTTGCCGTCGCCTGGAGGCCCCCCTTCTCTTCCTGTCTGCTGATACCAGCAGTAGAGGCCCTCCAGGTAGCGGGCCTGCTCCTCCAGGATGCGGCGCATGTTCGCCAGGAAGGCCTCGTCCCGGGCGAGATCCTCGAGCCTCTCCTGGGCCGCCTCTCCAAGGAGGCGGATGGGGTTGTGCCCCACCCGTTCCCAAAGATCGGCATCGATCCTCCGGAAAAGGTCGATGGCGTCGTGGTTCCAGCTCCAGAAAAGGTTTTTCGCCAGGGTCTCCAGCACCTCCAACCCCTTGGGGAGCCGGGCGTGGACGACGAAGTGGACTTCCTTTGCCATGGGTGCCTCCGGACCTCCTTGAATAGAAGGACCAAGGTCGCCCTTTTCCCCCCAAGGTTCAACTCCGTTCCCGCGGGTCGTGCACCTTCTCCGGCCCCTCGGCCAGGCTCACGTAGGACCCTTCCCCGATGATCACATGGTCCAGGACCTCGATCCCCAGGAGTTCCCCTCCCTTGCGAAGCCGGTCGGTGAGTTCCAGGTCCTCCCGGGAGGGCCTGGGATCGCCGCTGGGATGGTTGTGGACCAGCACCACCGCCAGGGCCCGGGCGGCGATGGCGGGAAAGAAGACATCCCTCGGGTGGACCAGGGCAGTCCGGGCCGTGCCCAGGCTCACCTGGTGGACCCGAAGGACCCGGTTCTTTCCGTCCAGGCAAAGAAGGAGGAATCGTTCCTGGGGAAATCCAGCCAGGTCCCCCGCCACCAGGCGGTACACGTCCCGGGCGCTGGTAAGCCTGGTCAAATTCCGCCCCCTCTGGCGGTGAAGTCTCCGGGCCAGGGCGAAAATGCCCGCGATCCGGGCGGCCTGGGCCTTTCCCACC
>Ga0256831_1001693_pt1 | contig 11637 bp, 12 predicted proteins | sample 132544metaG_FD_189087 | JGI IMG/M metagenome (GOLD analysis project Ga0256831, IMG submission 189087) | Hydrothermal vent microbial communities from Lau Basin, Pacific Ocean - 132-544 | ecosystem: Environmental > Aquatic > Marine > Hydrothermal vents | place: Pacific Ocean: Lau Basin | collected... | reverse complement strand
CTAAGGTATGTCAGGTTACAGGCAAGCGTCCTGTTACGGGAAACCATGTTTCTCATGCCAACAACAAAGTTAAACGCCGTTTTTTACCTAACCTTCATACCCATCGTTTCTGGGTTGAAAGTGAAAACCGTTTTGTAAAATTACGTGTTACAGCAAGTGGTATGCGTACCATTGACAAGCGCGGCATCGATACAGTTCTGGCCGAAATGCGTGCCAGAGGCGAAAAGGTCTAGGAGAATACCATGCGTGATAAAATTAAATTAGTATCTTCAGAAGGTACCGGTCATTATTATACAACGACCAAAAACAAGCGCACCATGCCTGAAAAGCTGGAAATGAAAAAGTACGATCCGGTTGTTCGCAAGCATGTTATGTATAAAGAAGCCAAAATCAAGTAATCTGGCTTAAGGCTGTTCGTTTTTTAGCTAAAATGTCTATTTAACAAGTTCGCCGATACTCGCTTAAAAAAGCCCTGTCCGTTTTAACGGTACAGGGTTTTTTTTGCACTTAAAACAGAAATAGCCTATATTTCCCCAATGAATATTAAAAATATTGATCACATTGTTCTGACGGTACGCGATCTCGAAGCCTCTATTGCATTTTATACCGCAATACTTGGTATGCAGGCTGAAACCTTTGGCAATAACCGGGTTGCTCTGAAATTCGGCCAGCAAAAAATCAACCTGCATCAATATGGCCATGAATTTGAACCTAAAGCAGAACAGCCAACACCCGGCTCGGCTGATTTATGCTTTATTATTAACAATGATCTGCAACAGGCTATGGATGAAGTAAAAAGCCAGGGAATAAACATTATTAAAGGGCCGGTACAGCGAACGGGTGCTGCTGGAAAAATTACCTCCTTTTATTTCAGAGATCCTGACAGCAATTTAATTGAAGTTGCAGTTTATTAATAAACTCTAATGTTAACACACATAGCTATTCATAAATCATTTACCTTCCTAAATTCCTGGGGCTCTATAATTCGGTAAACCTGCCATGCTGGTTGTTCATAAGGGTGTTCCTTCAGCAGGGTTTCTACCACTATTTTGATGTGTTCATCAGCACAGACCATTTCTACCCGGAACTCCTCAAGCTGTTCCAGCCTGGCCTGTTTGCCTATAGCCGGATGGCTGCCTGCCAGCGGTCTGAACTGACCGGTTCCCAGAACCTGCCAGCAGGCCTGATCATAGTTTCCGACTTTTCCGGCACCCTGGGAAAATAAAGCCTGTTTGACCCGTTCATGATCCGCGGGCGGAATATAATAAATCAGTGCATACATTATGCTTAATTATTCCCTGTTCAGTTTCAGATTACCCACTTTATCAACCATACAATGCCAGTAAGGTGCCAGCCAGGTAGTAGAAACCTGTTCCACTATCAGGGCAGGCCCATTGATTTGCTGCCCGGCCAGCAGGGTTTCTCTCTGAAAAACCGGCACTGGCTGTTCTACACCGTAAACAGAGCGCTGCGCAATGGCTTCAGGTGCAGCAAGAGATGATTCTAATTCCGGTAACTGCACGGGAACCGGCCTGGCACTGACCTTAATACGTACATTAACCAGTTCCACCGGCTGCTGATGCTGATGCCCGTATCGTTTCTGATGCAGTTTATGAAAGTCAGCTAATGCCTGCTCCAAATTATGCCAGACAACATTGAGGGTATAAGACTGACCCAGGTAACGCAAATCAACGGATGCCTGGATATTAATCTTTTCCGGAGCAACACCTTCTGTTCTTAATTCTTCACGCCCTTTTTGTTCCAGCTTATGTAATTGCAGATAAATTTCTGCCTCCTGTGAACGCTCCGGAACCATATTAATGGTATGGGATAATTCCCTGCTGCGCGGTGCAACCACCATTCCAAAAGCTGATAACACGCCCGCATAGACCGGTACCAGAGCCTGTGTCATTTGCAGATTTTCAGCCAGCGCACAGACATGTAACGCACCGGCGCCGCCAAAAGGCACCAGCGTCAGGGTTTTGGGATCAACGCCGCGTTGAATAGACATCACCCTTAAAGCCCGGCTCATATGCTCATTAGCCACCTGCAGGATCCCCAGCGCTGTTTGCTGCAGGGCATCTTTTTCAGTCCAGCCCAGTTGTTCTGCCAGACTGCCTGTCACTTTCTCAGACGCATCAATATCCAGTGACATACTGCCGCCGAGAAAATCAGCAGAAGACAGGCGTCCCAGCACCAGATTAGCATCGGTTACCGTAGCCTGTATTCCACCCTTGCCGTAACAGGCCGGCCCCGGACTGGCTCCAGCAGATTCCGGCCCTACCTGCAGTACACCGCCGTCATCCACCCGGGCAATCGAACCGCCGCCAGCACCAATAGTATGCATATCGACCATAGATACGGCCACGGGGTAATCACCGATATGTCCCTCATTAGTTAATTGCAGTTCACCTTCAATTAATGCCACATCAGTAGAAGTCCCCCCCATATCAAAGGTCAGCAGGCGGGTACTTTGTTTTCCATCAGACAATGCAGACACAGTCTCAGCAATAAATTTTGCCCCGGCCAGCCCGCCGGCAGGCCCGGACAACAACATACGCACGGCATGTTGTGCTGCTCCTGAGGCCGCAATAGTACCGCCTGAACTTTGCATAACCGTCAGAACAGCGGGTTTAGTACAGGTTTCCAGACGTTGCAGATACCCCTGCACCAGGGGCCCAACCCAGGCATTCAGCCAGGTGGCAATACCCCGTTCATATTCTTTATATTCCGGCAGAACATCAGAGGAGCGGGAGATAAAAAGATCCGGAAAATATACCTTAAGATAATCTTCAATCCGGCACTCATCCTCATTATTTAAAAAGGAAAATAACAGATTAATTGCTACGGCATCGGGCTGGTGCTGCTCAATAAAGGCCTTTAATGCTTCCAGTTCTGAATGATCCAGCAACTGCAGAATATTACCCTGAGCATCTACCCGGCTGCTGACTTCAAAACAGAGTTCCCGGGGAACCGGCGGTAGCACGGGTTCCGGTGTCAGATTATATAATTCTTTACGCGCCTGCCGACCGATAGTCAGGACATCCTCCAGACCTTTATTGGTAATATAAAGTGTTTTAACCCCTTTTTTCTCTAGTACGGCATTAGTGGCCACGGTAGAGCCATGCACAATAGACAGGCAGTCCAGAACATCATCCAGTCCCATTTCAGCAATACCCTGCAAAATGGCACGTTCAGGGGCATGGGGAGTAGACAGGACTTTATGAATTTTTAATCGACCCTGCTGATAATAAACAAAATCCGTAAAGGTACCGCCGGTATCAACACCTAAAATTCGCCGGGTTTGAGCTCTGGAATGACTTGCAGACAAATTAGTTTCTCGCATTAATATTGAAACCTGAATAAAACATTTTAAAGAGTAATAAAACTAAAATACAGTGCTTTAAGAACAGTGCATAAACGTACACTATTAAACTGTGCTAGAATATTATTTTTATCCAGATAATAATAACACCTACAGGATAATCACCACCTTAAATGGACAACGAAGTTCTTATTGAAGTCAGTCATCTGTCCCGTTTTTATCCGGGCAAACATGGTATTGAAGAACGCCATGATCATATTGTGGCCGTTGATAATATCAGCTTTACTTTACAGCGCGGTGAAATACTGGGCTTTCTGGGACCCAACGGTGCCGGCAAGTCCACTACTATGAAAATGCTTACCGGCAATCTGGCACCCAGTGAAGGTCGTATTAAAATCGGCAGATTTGACTTAATGGATGATCCTGTGGCGGCCAAAGCACTGGTCGGCTACCTGCCCGATACTCCGCCTTTATACAGGGAACTTACCGTTGATGAATACCTGTTTTACTGTGCCCGCCTGAACCGCGTGGCCAGAAAAGACCTGAAGCGTGCCGTACAACACAGCAAGGAACGCTGTGGTCTGACCGAACACGGTAAACGGGTGATCAATAATTTATCCAAGGGCTATCAGCAGCGGGTTGGCATTGCCCAGGCCATTATTCATGCGCCGGATATTGTTATTCTCGATGAACCGACAGTTGGTCTGGATCCCATCCAGATGATTGAAATTCGCAAACTGATCCGGGAGCTGGGGGAAAACCACAGCGTTATGCTGTCCAGCCATATTCTGCCGGAAATTCAGACCGTGTGTGATAATGTTCAGATCATTAACCAGGGCAGACTGGTCTTTAATGCCCCGATTGAACAGCTTAACCAGCAGATGAACACTCAGATATTACGTATGCGCTGCAGCAAGACAGTGGATCCGAAGCAGCTGGAAAAGCTGGACGGCATTCAGGCTATTGAACAGGATGGAGAGAGCTGGCTGATTGAAGGCCGGACAGAAAGCGCGGACAATGTCCCGGATATTGTCCGCGCAACCAACAACCCCCCCAACAACACTGTACAATTATCACAACAGCTCGTTGAACTGTCCTGCCAAAATCACTGGGGCCTGTATGAGCTCAGTCCTGTCAGACGTTCACTGGAAGATATTTTTATGAGCCTGACCTGTACTGAGCCGGAGCTGACAGAACTCAGCAATGAGAATAAAGGTACTGAACAGGAAACCATGAAGGAAGCAGGGCATGATTAAAACTATTGCGCTGCGCGAACTAAAAAGCCTGTTCCTGTCGCCGCTGGCCTGGACCATGCTGGCCATTACCCAGTTTATTTTATGTTACCAGTTTCTGGCGCAACTTGAGACTTACCTGCAGATACAGGCCAAGCTTTCCGTTCTGGAAAATTCTCCGGGCATTACGGATCTGGTTATTGCTCCCCTGCTGGGCGGTGCGGCCATTGTATTGCTGCTGATCATTCCTCTGCTGACCATGCGCTCTATCAGTGAGGAACAGAAAAACCAGACCCTGCCTTTATTATTCAGTGCACCGGTGTCCATGTCCCAGATTATTCTGGGCAAGTATCTGGGGATTCTTGGCTTTCTGCTGATTTTAATTGCCATGATCAGCCTAATGCCCTTATCCCTGTTACTGGGTGCCAGCATTGATCTGGGTCAGATGTCAGCAGCCGTACTGGGACTGTGCCTGATAGTGGCCGCTTTTACCGCAGCCGGTATTTACATTTCCACCCTGACCCGTCAGCCGGCTATTGCAGCAGTAGGCAGTTTTGGTTTATTGCTGTTTTTATGGATCATCAACTGGGCCGGCACCGGTGCCGATACCGGTATTGAAGGGCAGAATATTCTGGCCTGGTTTTCTTTACTTAATCATTTTGAACCCCTGCTTAAAGGTGTGTTTTCCACGGCAGATGTTGTTTATTATCTGCTGTTTATCTGGTTATTTCTGGTCATGAGCATCCGCCGTCTGGACAGACTGCGCCTGCCTCATTAAACAGGTTAACCAATATGCAGATCACCCGCCAATCCACCCGCTATCTGAAACTACAGCGCTGGCTGTTCAAGCTGCTGTTTCTTGTCATGCTCGGCCTGCTGGCTTACCTGAGCAATCTATATGTTTATCAGGCTGACTGGACAGTTAACGGCCAGAACTCACTTAATGAAGTCAGCATCCAGTTACTGCAGACGCTGGATGACCCGGTAGAACTGGTTTCCTATACCAGTAATCCACGTATCCGCAAATCAGTACAGGAACTGGTGCAGCGTTATCAGCGCTATAAACCCGATATGAGTCTCAGATTTGTAGATCCCAATGCCGATCCGGAGAGTATTCGAGCACTGAATATCAGTGTAGACGGGGAAATGATTATTCAATATCAGGGCCGCAGTGAAAACCTGACTGAATTATCCGAACAGAAGCTCACCAATACTCTGCACCGCCTGATTCGCTCCAGAGTCCGTAAACTGGTCTTTATCGAGGGCCATGGTGAACGCAGCCCGGTACGCCAGGCCAACTTTGATTTATCGACCTTTGCCAGGCATCTTAAAAAACAGGGATTTACCCTGGAAACTCTTAACCTCGCCCGCAGTATGCGGATACCGGAAAATATTTCGGTACTGGTCATTGCCGGTCCACAGGCGGCCTTTTTACCCGGCGAAGTACGCCTGCTTATTGATTATGTTAAAGCCGGGGATAATCTTCTGTGGCTGGGTGAACCGCTGAATATTGAAAAGAATTTCCCCATGCACGGCCTGCTGCCGCTGTCTGAATTACTGGGTATTGAGTTTCTGGACGGTGTCGTTGTCGATCCCACCACGGAACGATACGGTATTACCCGCCCGGATTATGCCATTATAACGGAATACCCTGACCACCCCATTAACCAGGATTTTTCAACCGTCACCCTGTTCCCACAGGCGGCTGGAATTGAACGCCTGCCGGCATTTATAGACGATGTACGTAATGCGGATGAGACCGGTGCCGATATACCCTCAGACAAAGAAAATGACAGCTCGACTTCTCTGAATTCCAATTTTACCATGCTACCTTTTCTGGTGACTGTAGAACGCAGCTGGATTGAAACTTCTCCCATCCGTGATCAGGTTCAGTATAGTGACTTACTGGATATCAGGGGACCAGTGACCATCGGCATGATTTTAACCCGGTCACTGAATAATGGTAGCGAGTCCTCACAACAGGATGAACATGAACCCGCCAATGAAGTTCCGGGCCAGGAACAGCGCATAATCATACTGGGCGATGGTGATTTTCTGTCCAATACTTTTCTTGGTAATGCCGGCAACCTGACGCTGGGTCTGAATATTGTGAACTGGCTCAGCCATGACGATCATTTTATTGCCATCCCGACCCAGATAAAAAATGATATTATTCTGGATCTGTCCACTGAGCAGTTATCCCTGCTGGGCAGTTTTTTCCTGTTAGCGGTACCGGGCATACTGGTTATAAGCGGTACCCTGATCTGGTTTAGAAGGCGCAGACGCTAATGAATAATGATGCACGTAATAATGTCCGGCTGGCCGTTATTGTTCTGCTGCTGGCTTTAATTGCCTGGTATAAGCCGGGGCTGAAACAATATCAGTATCAATACCTGAGTTCACTTAATCCTGAACAGGTACAGACTATTGTGATAGAACGCCAGGGTATTGAGTCTGTACGCCTGACTAAACAGGGACAACACTGGCTTATGCAGAGTCCCTATCCATTACCGGCCAACCCCCTGCGTGTTAAGACTGTGCTGGCACTGGCGGCCAAACGCAGTTATTCCAGTTTTGATGTACCGGACAGTGAGCTGAAAAAATATGCCCTGGACAAACCAAAGCTCAGCGTCTGGCTGGGTAATCACCGCTTTGATCTGGGCAGTGAAGCACCTCTGAACGGCCAGCGTTATGCCATGAATATTCAGGACAATATTCACAGCGACAAGAACACTGTCCACCTGATTAACGGAGCTGTTTATTATCAGTTGCGGGCACCGGTTGACAGCTTTATTTCACCTTCATTATTGCCGCCGGATGCAGACCTTGAGCAGATTCAATGGACCGGTTACTCACTGACGCTTAAAAACGGTCAGTGGCAGCTCAAAACCAGCCGGGAAAATGCCGGTATACAGCCTGACAGCGTTGTCCAGTTAATTAATAACTGGAAAGCCATACAGGCCTCCAGAGTAGAAACCCGTCTTAAAGTCACTCCTGGCACCCTGGATGGTACCCAAATGACTGAAAAGACCATCACGATACACTTTAAACTGAACAACAGGGAACAGACAATTTCCTACCATATTATTCAGGAAGACAGTCAGATCAAGCTATTACGCCAGGATCTGTCTGTTGCCTGGTGGATAACGCCGCAGCAGCTAAAACGACTGACTGAGTTTATTCCAGTCACCAAAACCACAAAATCATCACAATATTGACTTTTTCTGTGAATGATTTAATATTTTCAACCCCTTAAACTTGATTTGTAGAAATTACCTGACTATTATGCCTGTTATAAAGCTAAAATAACGACTCAGCATAATATGCACGACATAAGATAATAGCCAAATCATTCTGAGAAGTTACCAAACAATTATAAAGTGGGGATTACCATGAAAACGCTTGTTAAAACTACCCTCAGCGCTGCCCTGTTGAGCCTGCTCATCACTCTGGCACCCAACAGCTTTGCTGCAGATTATTATGACGAAAGTTATCAGGATCGAGAAGCCGATATGATTGCTGACCTGGTACTGGCACGTCCTCTGGGTGCGGTTGGTACAGCCATTGGTGGTGCCCTGCATTTTGTCGGTTTGCTGTTCAGTGTCCCCGGTGAAAACTTTGATGAATCCGCTGAAGTTCTGGTGGAAGCACCACTAAACTACACTTTTAACCGTCCTCTGGGTCATTTCCCTGAAGACGAAGACAGATAATCCGATTTATACAGGTACAAACAGAAGCGTATTTACCATTAGTCCTATGCGTTTCTGTTTATAACACCTGAATAAGTCTTTTTTTGTATTAAAATCTATATAAAATAAAATGCCAGAACTCCCCGAAGTTGAAACCACCTTACGGGGTATTTCCGCATCTATTCTCAATACAAAAATCATACAGGTTAATATCCGCAACCCGAACCTGCGCTGGCCAATACCCAATCAATTACCTCAGTCTCTAAAACAACAGCATTTCACCCGGATCCGGCGTCGCGCCAAGTACCTGTTACTGAGCACTACATACGGGACATTAATTATTCACCTGGGCATGTCCGGCAGCCTGCGCATTGTGCCTCATAATACGCCTTACGATAAACACGACCATTTTGAACTGTGTTTTGCCAATAACAGGGCTCTGCGCCTGAAAGACCCACGCCGTTTTGGTGCCGTATTATGGACCAAAGACAATATCGGAAAACACCACTTACTGGCTCACCTGGGGCCTGAACCTTTATCTCCTGAATTTAATGCTGACTATTTATTTCAGCTCTCCAGGAGCAGAAAAGTTAACATCAAACAGTTTATTATGGACAGTAAGGTGGTGGTCGGCATTGGTAATATTTACGCCAATGAAGCCCTGTTTGCCAGCGGAATTAACCCGAAACGGGCAGCTGGAAGGATCAGCAGGGCCCGTTACGAACTATTATGTCAAAATGCCCGGAAAATTCTTAAAGAAGCTATCCGCCAGGGCGGTACAACACTACGGGATTTTACCGGCGGTGACGGCAAACCAGGTTATTTCAAACAGGAATTACAGGTCTATGGACGGAAAAACCAGCCCTGTATCCAGTGCGGCCATGCTCTTAAAGAAATTCGTCTGAATAACCGCAGTACGGTTTATTGTATCCATTGCCAGAAATAAGTTAACTATTCAGTTAACTTTGCTTTTAACTGAGCATTTTCAGCTTCAAGCTGTTTGATTTTTTCACTTTGTTCCTGAGCATTATCTTCCAGCCCGGTAATACAGCTCATCAGTTCCTTACTTTCCTGGGTAAAGCGGGCAATCATTTCGTCCCGTTCTTTATGGGACAGTCCTGTACTGACTTCTGGCTCTGCTCCACCCTGCTGTTCCAGCTGTTTTTCCAGGCGGGTTACTTCGGCCGTTAATGTCTGTATTTCCATGTCCATGGTTTCAATACACAGTTCAGCGTCTTTTAACTGGTGGGCATTATTGCTTTTAAGACGTTTAATTTCATCTTTGCCTTCGCTGATCAGTACATCACTATAATCCATACTGTCAGCAACACTTTGATGATGTTGCTCTTTATCCATACCCAGCAACTGCCCCATGCTGATATAATGGGTTTTGTTTTTCTCGATAACAGCCATAATGGCTGCTGAGTTTTCACTGCCGTCCGCCAGTTCAGCAATTTTCTGGTTCAGCTGCTCTATTTCGGTAATCTGTTCCGCCATATTTTTCTGTAAATTAAAATACAGCTGTTTAAATTGCTCAAGATTCTCAATTCGTTGTTGTAAGCCTTCTGATGTTTCTGCTTTAGAAGAATCCCGGGAAACAGCCTGTGCTGCCAGAGCAGGCTGCAGAAAATTCTGTATCAGGGGCATCAGTTTATTTTTAATCATTTCCCAGGCTGCTTCCGGTTCATTACTATTGTCCAGTGCTGTGAGTTCAGCGCTAAGCATCTGAAATCCGGTTATAAGGATAAACTGTTCAATGGAAGGTTTAAAACCCAGCCCTTCTTCAAGTGATTCATTAATTTCTCCACCGGCCTGCAGCTGGTATTCCGCTCTGACATGATCAATCATGGCACGGATCAGTTCCTGAACTCTTTCCTGTGACTGTTCATCCTCATGTTCTTTTATTTTTTTCTTAAGTTTTTTGACCAGTTCTTTCAGATAAAGAGAGTATTCCTTAAGGTTTTTTCGATCTCTGAGGACAAATACAATGACAGCCACCAGCGTACCTATCAGTACCAGGGTGATTTCCCCAATCAGGGTCCAGTAAGCCGGAGGCATGCCCATTTCGTATAGTGTCTCTTTATTATCAGGAGGGAATTAAAGCTAAATAAAATTATTAGCTTTAATTAAGAATAGTCAAGCATAGTCTGTTATTCAAGCTCACTGATTTGTCTGAAACTATCTTTATCGGCTAATTTTGTATATGATTTCTGTTTCTTTTAATAAGCGGCGTTTGTAAGTGGTAATCAATTAATATGTTTGATGAAGTTAAAGAATATTACGGCAAAATCCTGCAGTCTTCCGGTGATTTAAAAACCGATGCCTGCTGTACTGATACCGATTTGCCGGATCACATAAAACAGGCTATGAGCAATATCCATCCCGAAGTAGCTGCCCGCTATTACGGTTGCGGCCTGGTTCGTCCCCAGCAGCTTGAAGGCATGAAAATACTGGATCTGGGTAGTGGTTCCGGTCGGGACTGCTATATTCTGGCACAACTTGTGGGTGAAAATGGTTTTGTACTGGGTGTGGATATGACCGATGAGCAGCTGGCAGTCGCCAATCAGTATATTGATTACCACACTGAAGTCTTTGGCTATAAAAAACCCAATATTGCATTTAAAAAGGGCTATATTGAACGTTTGAATGAACTGGAACTGGAAGACAACAGTTTTGATATTATTGTTTCCAATTGCGTTATTAATTTATCCCCGGATAAAGAATCAGTATTAAAAGAAGCCTGGCGGGTATTAAAACCCGGCGGCGAACTCTATTTTTCTGATGTTTATAGTGATAAACGGGTACCTGAACACCTGATTAAGGATCCTGTACTGTACGGTGAATGTCTTAGTGGAGCCCTGTACTGGAATGATTTTCAGAATCTGGCAAAAAAATGCGGTTTTCTGGATCCACGACTAGTGGAAGATCGGCCACTGAACATTGATAATTCGAATATTGAAAAGCTGATTGGTCATATTAATTTCTATTCTGCCACTTACCGTTTGTTTAAACTGGATGGGCTGGAACCGGCCTGTGAGGATTACGGTCAATGCGTAGTCTATAAAGGCACCATAGTGCATCATGAAGAGCTTTTTATACTGGATAAGCACCATGCCATCGAAACCGGACGGCACTTTCCTGTCTGCGGTAATACCTGGCGTATGCTGCAGGAAACCCGTTTTAAAGCTCACTTTGAATTTTATGGTGATATGAACAAACACTTTGGTATTTTTGCCGGCTGTGGTACCACTCTGCCCTTTGATGCTGATACCACCGATCATCCAGACAGCCGTAGCTGCTGTTAGCTTTTTTCTGGATCTGGGCTATTATTAAAACTGTCAGCACCAACTGCACCGTTTCTTAAATACCAGAATTATAATAAAGGTTACAA
>Ga0256831_1001692_pt1 | contig 11654 bp, 4 predicted proteins | sample 132544metaG_FD_189087 | JGI IMG/M metagenome (GOLD analysis project Ga0256831, IMG submission 189087) | Hydrothermal vent microbial communities from Lau Basin, Pacific Ocean - 132-544 | ecosystem: Environmental > Aquatic > Marine > Hydrothermal vents | place: Pacific Ocean: Lau Basin | collected... | reverse complement strand
CTCCTTAAGCTTCCTTCTTAATTATTTTATCAGCTATATTCTTCGGAACTTCATCGTAGTGCGAGAACTGCATCGTATAGGTTCCCCTACCTTGTGTTATGGATCTCAGAACCGTAGCGTATCCAAACATCTCGCTCAATGGAATGTATGCTTTAATTATCTTAAGATTACCCTTTTCAGACATATTCCTTATCTTGCCTCTGCGTGAATTTATATCACCCATAACATCGCCCAGATACTGCTCAGGCGTTGTAACCTCAACATCCATAATAGGCTCGAGAAGGTAGGGTTTTGCCTTTTTTGCCCCCTCTTTGAATGCCATTGAAGCAGCAATCTTAAAAGCCATGTCGGACGAGTCAACCTCATGGTAGGAACCGTCAAACAGAGTAACCCTGAAATCAACAACAGGATAGCCAGCCAGAACACCGCTCTCTGCCGCCTCTTTAACACCCGCCTCAACGGCTGGGATGTACTCCTTAGGAATTACGCCGCCGACTATCTTATCCACAAACTCAAATCCCTTTCCTCTCTCAAGTGGCTCTATCTCTATCCACACATGACCATACTGGCCGTGTCCACCTGTTTGCCTGATAAACTTGCCTTCCTGTTTAACTTTAGCTTTGATACCCTCCTTGTAAGCAACCTGAGGTTTACCAACATTGACACCTACCTTAAACTCTCTTTTGAGCCTATCAACGATTATCTCAAGGTGAAGCTCACCCATTCCCGATATTATTGTTTGATTTGTCTCCTCATCATACCTCACCCTAAAGGTGGGGTCTTCCTCTGCAAGCTTCTGAAGGGCATTGGATAGCTTATCCCTGTCAGCTTTTGTCTTGGGCTCAACAGCCACAGATATAACTGGCTCTGGGAACTTCATAGATTCAAGTAGTATCGGATGTTTTTCATCACAGAGCGTATCACCTGTCGTTGTATACTTTAACCCTATAGCTGCTGCTATATCTCCAGCATAAACAACATCCACATCTTCCCGTTTGTTTGCGTGCATCCTGAGAAGTCTTCCAATCCTCTCTGTCTTTCCTTTTGTTGAATTATAAGCATAGGAACCAGCCTTCAAAGTTCCTGAATACACTCTGAAGTAGGTGAGCTTACCCACATAGGGATCACTCATTATCTTAAAGGCAAGCAACGCCAGAGGTTCGCTCTCCGATGCCTTTCTTTCAACAACCTCTCCAGTCCTTGGATCAATCCCCTTAACAGGGGGTATATCAACGGGAGATGGCAAAAAGTCCACAACCGCATCCAGAAGCGGCTGAACACCTTTATTCTTAAACGCACTTCCACACAGAACAGGCGTTATTTTAGTTTCAATGGTTGCCTTTCTGATAGCCTTTTTTATCTCATCCTGAGAGATCTCTTCGCCCTCTAAGTACTTCTCCATTATGGAATCATCGAAGTCTGCAAGCTTCTCTATCATTGCATTTCTATATTCTAAAGCCTGATCGGCCAATTCTTCTGGAATATCCTTCTCGGAGAACTTAGCTCCAAGCACATCTGAATCCCAGATAATCGCTTTCATCTTTATAAGATCAACAACACCGACAAAACTGCTCTCAACACCCACTGGAAGCTGTATAACAAGGGGATTGCCGTTCAACTTCTCATCTATCTCTTTAACAACATTGAAGAAATCAGCCCCAATCCTATCCATCTTGTTAACAAAGGCAATCCTCGGAACTCCATACTTATCCGCCTGCCTCCAGACTGTCTCGCTCTGTGGCTCTACACCACCCACTGCACAGAAAACACCCACGGCACCGTCTAAAACGCGAAGGGCTCTTTCTACCTCAACGGTAAAATCGACATGCCCCGGTGTATCTATGATGTTTATCATGTGGCCTCTCCAGAAGCAGGTTGTGGAGGCAGAGGTTATGGTAATTCCCCTCTCTTTCTCCTGCTCCATCCAGTCCATGGTTGCTGTGCCTTCATGCACCTCGCCAATCTTGTGGGAAACGCCGGTGTAGTAAAGAATCCTCTCCGTGGTCGTGGTCTTTCCTGCGTCAATATGAGCTATAATTCCAATATTTCTCAGTTTTTCAAGCTGATACTTTCTCGCCACTTCTTACTCTCCTACCATCTGTAGTGCGCAAACGCCCTGTTAGCTTCAGCCATCTTGTGCGTATCTTCTCTCTTCTTAACTGCTCCGCCCCTGTTGTTGGCTGCATCTATAATCTCTCCTGCAAGCCTTTCAAACATTCTTTTCTCGCTTCTCTGCCTTGCATAGTCAACCAACCACCTCACAGCAAGGCTCTTCTGCCTATCAGGCCTAACCTCAACTGGAACCTGATAGGTTGCACCACCAACCCTTCTTGGTCTTACCTCAATCCTCGGTGTTATGTTTTCAATAGCCTTCTGCAAAACCTCCATGGGGTCATCGCCTGTCTTCTCTTTAACCAGATCCATGGCTTTATAGAAAATCCTGCTTGCTGTGGACTTCTTCCCATCCCACATAACCTTGTTTATTATTTTAGTGACAAGCACACTACCATATACCAAATCTGGAGCGACCTCTCTCTTTTCCGCTCTTCTCCTTCTCATCTACCTCTCCTTACTCCTTGGGCTTCTTTGTTCCGTATTTGGAGCGTCCCTGTTTCCTGCCTTCGACACCAGCAGCATCCAGAGCACCTCTGATTATGTGATACCTAACACCTGGCAGGTCTTTAACCCTTCCACCTCTAACAAGAACAATGGAGTGCTCCTGCAGGTTGTGGCCTTCACCTGGAATGTAAGCTGTAACCTCATATCCCGTTGTCAATTTAACCCTTGCAACCTTTCTCAAGGCTGAGTTAGGCTTTTTGGGTGTAGTTGTATAAACCCTTGTGCAGACACCCCTCCTCTGTGGGCATCCTTGAAGGGCAAGCGTTTTCTTTTTCGTTTTAACCTTTTTTCTACCTTTCCTTACAAGTTGGCTAATCGTAGGCACTTCTTACCTCCCTTCAAATTTGGCTTGGCTAAACTAACAATAAAAGTTCCTTTTGTCAAGGTTTTTTAATCGCCATCCGCAGGTTTTAATACCAGATCATCAAATTTTTTCTGCCCAGTCCCAACAGGTATCAACCTACCGACTATAACATTCTCTTTCAAACCCCTCAAATAGTCTATCTGCCCGCTTATGGACGCCTCTGTCAAAACCCTCGTTGTCTCCTGGAAGCTTGCAGCAGCTATAAAGCTATCTGTATTCAGGGCAGCCTTAGTGATTCCAAGTAGCACAATTCTACCTATCGCAGGCCTTTTGCCCCTCTTTACAAGCATCTCGTTCTTTCTTCTAAATATAAACCTGTTAACAACCTCACCCTCGATGAAATCGCTATCACCTGCATCCTCTATTACAACCTTAGAGAGCATCTGCCTGACTATTATCTCTATATGCTTATCGTTAATGTTAGCACCCTGCAGTTTGTAAACCTGCTGTATCTCGCCAACGAGCATCTTCTGGAGCTCTTTTTCTCCTAAAATGGCAAGAATATCGTGTGGATTTATAGCTCCGTCTGTGATGGGCTCACCCATCTCAACCCTATCACCAGGGAAAACAAGGAGCCTCTTATTTCTCGGAATCAAGTACTCCTTCTTAACCTCTCCCTTGCCTGCTGTGGATGTAATTATAACCTTTCTTTTACCCTTACTCTCCTTACCGTAGGAGACAACTCCGCTTATTTCACTTACAATGGCAGCGTTGGACGGTTTTTTAGCCTCAAATAGCTCAGAAACCCTGGGCAGACCACCTGTTATATCTGTGGTCTTGTCAAGCTCCTTCGGTATCTTTCCAATAACATCGCCCGCCTTTACAGGTTCACCGTCCTCTTTAAGCAGAATGACACCCGGCGGCAGGTAGTACATGGCATCTTCATTTATGTTTGCAAACTTCTGAACATTACCATTCTCATCCACAATCACTATTCTTGGCTTCTTGGATAGGTCTTTGCTCTCGATGACTATATTACTCTTCATCGAGGTAATCTTATCAATCTCCTCTTTAACCGTAACAAAAGGAATCAGGTCTATCCATTTGACATAACCATCCGCTCCAGCAAGGAGATAATCAGAGTAGGCATCCCACTCGGCAATTGTTGTGGTGCTGATATAGGTCGTAGGGTCGCTTTCAAATATCCTTTTCATCTTTTCATCATCGTATCCGACTATTAAATCCCCGACCTCTACACTATCGCCACTCTTCACATACAACTTTGAACCTTTTGGCACATAGTACCTCTTTTCATCTTTTCCCTCTTCAACAATAACAACATGGGTACCGTGTCTATCGACTATGCCGTCTTTCGGTGTATCTATCTCAACAAACTCATCACCTTCAAGTGCAATAAGCTTTACAGTCCCCTTCTTCTCTGTTTTTACAAACCTCTTTATTGTTTGACCATCCTCAACATACACCTTAGCTGCATAGGGTATCTTCTTCGGCACATCAAAAATCTCAAGCACCCTCTCAACAAGCAGGGAAAATTTATCAACTCTATCACCATCTTTAACGGATAAAAGATACTTCCCTATGGTATCACCGCTTCCAGAGATGATATCCTTATCTGTAACGAAGTTGACCTTTTTGAGTTTGTACTCCTCACCATCACCTATTTTTATGGTATAGTAAACCTTATCCTCTTCAATTTTTACAATGCCGCTGTTTCTTGAGACAATCTGTGGTTCGGTGATTAAAAGGGCTGCATCCCTCCTTGAAAGAAGAACCTTCTCACCCTCTGAGTTTGGCACAGTGAAAAAGTTTTTAAACCTCACAATGCCAGCCCGTGTCGTCTCAGCAGACTTACTCTCCTTGGCAAGCCTTGATGCTGTTCCACCCACATGGAATGTCCTCAATGTCAACTGCGTTCCAGGCTCTCCAATGGACTGAGCAGCCACAATTCCCACAGCCTCTCCAACCTGAACCCTTCCACCACGGGCAAGGTCTCTACCATAACACTTGGCACATACGCCCCTCTCAGCTTTGCATGTCAAAATGGAGAAAACCTTTACAGTTCTTATTCCAGCATTGCTGATCTTTTCTACGGCATCTTCATCTATTTCATTTCCCTCTTCTACAATCACTTCTCCAGTAAACGGATCAACGATGTCCTCGGCTGCTACCCTACCAAGAATTCTGTCTTCAAGGGACTCAATCTCCTCACCGTTTACCATTATCGCTGAAACCTCTATACCCTCTGTGGTACCACAATCCTCCATGGTAACAGTAACATCCTGTGCAACATCCACAAGCTTCCTTGTCAAATAACCTGCATTCGCAGTTTTAAGGGCTGTATCAGCAAGACCTTTCCTTGCACCATGTGTGGATGTAAAATACTCAAGAACCGTCAAACCCTCTTTAAAGTTCGACTTTATCGGGGTTTCAATAATATCTCCAGAGGGTTTAGCCATCAATCCCCTTATGCCTGCAAGCTGTCTCATCTGCTGCTGGGAACCCCTCGCTCCCGAGTGAGCCATTATAAAGATTGAGTTAAAACTCTCCTCATACTCACCGCCAAGCTCCTTCATCATGGCAGCAGAAATCCTATCTGTTGCGGAGCTCCATATATCAACCGATTTGTTATACCGCTCTTTGTCTGTGAGAAGACCCTGCCTGTAATCCTCCTGAATCTTCCTGACCTCTTCCTCAGCCTTGGCTATAATTTCTGATTTTTCCTTGGGAACAACCATATCTTCAATGGAAATGGAAACCCCAGCCCTTGTTGAAGCCTCAAATCCCAAATCTTTCACATCGTCTAAAAACTTAACCACAACTGGCAGTTCAAAATTCTTGTAAAGATAAGAGATAAACTTATTGAGTTCCTTCTTTGTAAAAAGCTTATTCACCCTTTCAAACTTAATTCCATCGGGCACTATCTCAAAGAAAAGAACCCTGCCAACTGTGGTGTCGTATATCTCACCACCTATTCTAACCTTTATCTTGGCATTTAAATCGCACACACCGTTTTCGTATGCAACCCTGACCTCATCGGGAGATGAAAAGACCATGCCTTCCCCTTTGGCTCCATCCCTTGGCTTTGTCATATAGTAAACACCAAGAACCATATCCTGGCTCGGCATTGCTATAGGGTTCCCATGGGCAGGTGAGATTATATTCTCCGTTGCAAGCATCAACACTTCGCTTTCCAAAATAGCCTCATTGCTCAGGGGAACATGAACGGCCATCTGGTCGCCATCAAAGTCTGCATTGAATGCAGGACAAACAAGGGGATGCAGCCTTATAGCCTTTTCATCTGTTAAAACTGCATGGAACGCCTGTATTGAGAGTCTATGCAGTGTCGGTGCCCTGTTGAGCAAAACAGGGTGTTCTTTCACCACATCCTCAAGTATGTTCCACACCTCTGGGTCTTTTCTCTCCACCATCTTCTTGGCAGCCTTAACAGTAGGTGCGTATCCGTCGCTTATCAATCTATGGAAAATAAACGGCTTAAAAAGCTCCAAAGCCATTATTCGTGGCAGACCACACTGATCCATCCTGAGCTGAGGACCAGACACAATAACGGAACGACCAGAGTAATCAACCCTCTTACCAAGAAGGTTTCTCCTGAACCTTCCCTCTTTACCCCTTATGGACTCGCTTAAAGACTTCAGAGGTCTATTGTTGGATGCTCTGACAACCTGTTTCCTCCTGCCGTTATCAATCAGGGCATCCACAGCTTCCTGTAGCATCCTCTTTTCGTTTCTTATGATTATCGAAGGTGCACCAAGCTCGATTAACCTTTTTAGCCTGTTGTTTCTGTTAATAACCCTTCTATATAAATCGTTCAAATCACTTGAGGCAAACCTTCCACCCTCTAAAGAGACAAGGGGTCTCAACTCAGGGGGAAGAACAGGTAAAACATCAAGTATCATCCATTCGGGTTTATTTCCGCTTCTTTTAAACTGCTCTGCAAGCCTCAACCTCTTTACAAGCTTTTTCTTCTTGGCTTCAGACTTTGTTGCCTCTATCTCATCCTGTAGCTCAAATATCATCAAATCCAGATCAATCCTTTTGAGAAGCTTCTTTATGGCAGAAGCACCCATCTCAGCCGTGAATCTAACTCCGTACTTCTCAAGGTATGTCCTGTATGCGGTCTCATTAAGCACCGTTTTTACAGGTAGCTCCTCTACCTCACTCTCCACAACCACATAAGACTCATAGTAGATAACCCTTTCAAGCTCTTTAAGCTTCATATCTAAAAGGAGAGCCATAATGCTCGGCACAGACCTTAAATACCATATATGGGCAACAGGGGCTGCAAGTTCAATATGCCCCATCCTTTCACGCCTTACCTTCGACTCTGTAACCTCTACACCACACTTCTCGCAGACAACACCTTTATATTTAATACGCTTGTATTTACCGCATAAACACTCATAGTCCTTGATAGGTCCAAAAATCTTGGCACAGAATAGTCCATCCCTCTCTGGTTTGAAAGTCCTGTAGTTTATCGTTTCGGCTTTCTTGACCTCACCGTAGCTCCACTGCCTTATCTTCTCAGGAGAGGCCAACTTTATTCTTATTGCATCAAAATCTTTTGAAGACTTAGGTTTACTTTTCAGTACAGTAAACATTCGTGTTCCCCCTATCTTCTTCTTATATCCTTAAGAAGCTCAACATCCAGGCACAACGCCTGCATCTCCTTAACCAGAACATTAAACGATTCGGGAACACCGCCCAATGGAATAGGTCTTCCCTTAACTATTGCCTCATAGGTTTTATTTCTACCCGTAACATCGTCAGATTTGACAGTCAGCATCTCATGAAGGGCATAAGCTGCACCGTATCCCTCAAGTGCCCACACCTCCATCTCTCCAAATCTCTGACCGCCAAACTGTGCCTTACCCCCGAGCGGCTGCTGAGTAACAAGTGAGTAAGGCCCGATGCTCCTTGCATGAACCTTGTCGTCAACGAGGTGGTGCAATTTAAGTATGTACATCACACCCACAGTAACAGGCTCTTTAAACTTCTCACCCGTTACACCGTCATATACATCGCTTTTAAGCCTCTTAAATCCCACAATATCCTGTAAATACTTTAAATCAGGTTCTTTAGCACCCTCAAATACGGGATTTGCAAAGTGAATGCCCTCTCTCCACTCATTGGCGTACTTCTCTATCTCCTCATCACTCAAAGAGTCTATAAACTTATCCACCTTCTTTGAATTGAAAATCTGCTTCATCATATCCCTTAGAGCATCTTTCCTGCCCTCTTTAAGCAACCTGTCAACCTTCTTTCCGAGACCCTTGGAAATCCATCCAAGATGGGTCTCCATAATCTGACCTATGTTCATCCTCGACGGAACACCAAGAGGATTGAGAACTATATCAACTGGCGTTCCATCTTCCAAAAATGGCAAATCCTGAACAGGCAAAATCTTGGACACAACACCCTTATTACCGTGCCTACCGCTCATCTTATCGCCAACGGAGAGTTTCCTCTTTGTTGCAATATAAACACTAACTGCTGCTATGACACCAGGCGGTAGGTCGCTTTCCTTCTCCAAACCCTTGATGAGCTTTGCATGGTGGTCTCTTATACTTTTCTCCATCTCCCTGTAGTGTTTGTTTATCTCCTTTATATCAAAATCCTTAGGGATTAATTTCAAAAGCTCCTTCTCTTTTAAACCCTCCAGGTCTTCCCGTTTTAAAGGTTTACCCTTTTTAAATGTCTTACCAGCAACCTTAACATCTTTGTCAGGTTTCAATCCAGTGAGTTCATCACGAATTGTGTCCAATCTCAGCTGTTCAAGGAGCTTAAGCTTATGTTTAAGCTCTCTGTTTATCTTCTCCTGCTCCTCTTCAATAATCTCTTTCTCCCTTGGATTAATGGGTGTCCCACGGCGGTGGAGAATTCTCACATCAACAACTATACCACTCGTGTCCGATGGCACCTTCAGGGATGAATCTGCAACATTGGCAGCCTTTTCACCGAATATGGAACGAAGCAGTTTCTCCTCAGGAGAGTAATGGGTCTCTGCCTTTGGTGTCACTTTGCCCACAAGTATATCACCGGGCTTAACATAAGCACCAATCCTTACAATACCGTTCTTATCAAGGTTTCTCAAAGTTTCACTGGATGCGTTGGGAACATCCGCCGTTATCTCCTCAACTCCAAATTTGGTATCCCTAACATACACACTGAACTCTTTTATGTGTATGGATGTGTACAAATCCTCCTCGACAACCCTGCGTGATATGGTAATTCCATCCTCATAGTTAAACCCTCTCCAGGAAACAAAGGCTACAACAAGGTTTTTGCCTAACGCAAGTTCTCCTTTGTCCATTGAGGGCCCATCTGCTATTATCTGACCAGCCTTGACATAATCCCCTATATCCACAATAGGGGTCTGTGAGAAGCATGTATCTTGATTTGACCTGTTGAACTTCTTCAATGGATAAACATCGAGCTCATACCCACCATCAACCTTACACGAAACATATATTTTGTCGTCTATTCTGACAACCTTTCCATCCCTTTTTGCAACAACGGCGTATCTTGAATACTTGGCAACAACAGGCTCAAGCCCCGTTCCCACAAGAGGCGCTTCAGGCCTTATCAGTGGAACAGCCTGTCTCTGCATGTTTGAACCCATCAAAGCTCTGTTTGCATCGTCATGCTCAAGAAACGGAATCAAACCAGCCGCCACGGATACTATCTGGTTTGTCGAGACATCCATTAAATCTACTTCACTGTTGTGAACAATAACAAACTCACCATCCTTCCTCGCTGCCACATATTCATTCTTGAAAGTTCCATCCTCATTTAGCGGTGCATTCGCCTGCGCTATGACATGACCTTTCTCTTTAGAGGCACTTAAATAGACAACCTCCTTTGTAACCCTTCCATCCTTAACAATCCTGTAGGGTGTTTCTATGAAGCCGAACTCATTAATCTGAGCGTATAGAGCCAGGGATGATATCAATCCAATATTTGCACCCTCTGGAGTCTCAATAGGGCATATCCTTCCATAGTGGCTCGGATGGACATCCCTGACCTCAAATCCAGCCCTCTCCCTTGTTAATCCACCACTTCCAAGAGCAGAAAGCCTCCTTTTATGGGAAATCTCAGACAGTATATTTGTCTGATCCAGAAATTGCGAGAGCTGTCCTGTAGAGAAGAAATCCTTGATGGCAACAGCCACAGGTTTTGTATTTATAACATCGTAGGGCATTATGTTTTCAATATCTCTCATTACAAGCTTATCCTTAATCAGCCTTTGCATCTTCAAAAGGCCGTTTCTCACCTCTCTGTAAAGCTGATCACCCACAAGATTAACCTTTCTGTTTGTCAAACTATCCACATCATCGGGAACAGCTTTATCGTTCACAAGTAAAATCAGGTGGTTAAATAGACCCAAAAAGTCCTCTTTTGTGAGTGTTCTCTGGTTTTCTGGTATATTTAGCCCGAATATCTCATTTATCCTGATTCTACCTTCCTGAGAGATATCGTACCTTTCTGGGTTAAAAAACAAATTTTCAAAGAAATTCCTTGCATCCTCAATAGAGGTGTGCTCACCAGGTCTCAAAAGTGTATGGATGAATATTCTCGCCACATCCTCTACAGGAATCCCCTCGGGTAATGCAACCCTTCTTTTCTTAAGCACCTCTCTTGCGGCAAGGACAGTATTCAAAATGAAATAGTCATCGTACTCTGAATATATTACATCAAACTCCTCTTCAAACTTCTTTAAAAAGCCCAGATTCTCCTTGCTTAAACGGGTACCAACATTCAATATTGCAATACTCTCCCCTTCATCCTCATCTTCAACTTCCACCAAACTTGCAGCATACTTGTTGTATAGGTCAGCCTCTCTTATGGGAACATACTCTATAGAGCCCTCTTTAAGCTGCTTGAGAACCCTTCTTGTTATCTTCTTTCCCTCTTTCAAAACAACATCTTCGCCTATTTTTACATCGCTATCGGCTTTAAAACCCAGAAGTGAGTCATCAACCTTTGCATAGTACCTACCCGCCTCAACCTTTACATGGACAACCCTATAGAAATGTCTCAATATCTCCGACTCATCCATGCCCATAGCCTGGAGTATTATCGTTGCTGGAAACTTCTTCTTCCTGTCTATCCTTGAGGTTATAATCTCCCTTGGTTCCGTCTCAAACTCAACCCAGCTTCCCCTCTCAGGAATAATTTGCGCATAGTAAAGGCTCCTTCCTGCAAACTCAGAGACCTTTTTAAAGATAACTCCAGGGGATCTGTGGAGCTGACCAACTATAACCCTCTCCACTCCATTTATGATAAAACTGCCAGATTCAGTTATTAACGGAATCTCACCGACATATATGTCCTGCTCCTTGATATCCTCGATGTTGACCTTTTCACCTGTGTGCTCGTTTATGTTCCACTGGGTAAGCCTTACCTTAATCATCAAATTACCTGCATACGAAAGACCCTTTGCCTTACACTCGTCAGGGCTAAACTTGGGTGGTGTTATCTGCCAATCCACAAAATCGAGCCTAAGCCTCCCGTGAACATCATCTATGGGAAAAATGGACTTCAGAGCGTTATCCAAATTCTTTTCTTTTTTGCTATTTTTATCTATGAAAGAGTTAAAAGAATCTATATTAAGCCTCAGCAAATCTGGAATCTCTAAAACTTCCTCACCTTTAGAGAAATTTACCCGCATTCTATAATTTAGCTTTAGAGG
>Ga0256831_1001691_pt1 | contig 11656 bp, 9 predicted proteins | sample 132544metaG_FD_189087 | JGI IMG/M metagenome (GOLD analysis project Ga0256831, IMG submission 189087) | Hydrothermal vent microbial communities from Lau Basin, Pacific Ocean - 132-544 | ecosystem: Environmental > Aquatic > Marine > Hydrothermal vents | place: Pacific Ocean: Lau Basin | collected... | reverse complement strand
GTAGGGGCCGATCCCCTCGGTGGGGTGGTGGGGGCAATAGAAGTAGCGGTCCACCCGGGCGCCCCGGGCCGCCAGGATGCGGTCCAATTCCCTGTGGATCTCCCCCACCCGTTCTTCCGGGAAGAGCCCTCTTCCCACCCCGGACTGGTTGGAGACCACTACGACGGGAATTTCCTTTCCGTTGAGGAGGGCGATCGCCTCGGCCGAGCCCGGGATGAGGCGGATTTCTTCAGGCGTGGAGAGGAAGTCCACCTCCTCCACGACCACCCCGTCCCGGTCCAGGAAGAAACAAGGTTTCACAGCAGGCTTGCCTTTCCCCCCGAGGGAGGGACCTTATCCCAGGAGGTCCTTTCCGGCCAGGGCGGAGGCCGGGAAGGAAGGGATGAGAGATCTTCTTCCATCTTTTAGAATCCAGGGTCTCTTTTCCAGGAAGCCATCCAAGGGAGGCCCGCAATGAGCGCAGAGAAGAACGGCCCGTTTCGTTTGAACGCCCCTTCCAACCGGCTGGTCGGCTCGGTCCCCAAAGTGGGGATCCGGCCCACCATCGACGGAAGGCGGATGGGGGTGCGCGAGTCCCTGGAGGGGCAGACCATGGAGCTGGCCCGGGCGGCGGCGGCGCTGATCACGGAGAACCTGAAGCATCCAAGCGGACTGCCCGTGGAGTGCGTGATCGCCGACACCTGCATCGGCGGGGCCGCCGAGGCGGCGGCCGCCTCGGAGAAGTTCGCCCGGGAGGGCGTGGGGGTGGCGCTAACTGTGACGCCCGCCTGGTGCTACGGCTCGGAAACCATGGAACTCGACCCTCTCATGCCCCAGGCGGTCTGGGGGTTCAACGGGACCGAGCGCCCCGGCGCGGTCTACCTGGCGGCCGTCCTGGCCGCCCACAACCAGAAAGGGATCCCCGCCTTCGGGATCTACGGAAGGGACGTCCAGGAGGCGGGGGACACGAACATCCCCGGGGACGTGCGGGAAAAGATCCTCCGTTTCACCCGGGCGGGCCTGGCGGCGGCCTACATGCGGGGCAAGTCCTACCTCTCTCTCGGGGCGGTCTCCATGGGCATCGCCGGTTCCATCGTGGACCCGGACTTCTTCGAGCACTACCTGGGCATCCGGGTTGAGAACGTGGATATGACCGAACTGGTCCGCCGGATCGAGGAGGAGATCTACGACAAGGAGGAGTTCCGGAAGGCCCTTTCCTGGGTCAAGGAATACTGCCCGGAAGGGAAGGATTACAATCCGCCGGAAAAGCGCCTCTCCCCCGGGGAGAAGGAAAAGAACTGGGAGACCGTGGTGAAGATGGCGCTCATCGCCAGGGATCTCATGGTCGGGAATCCCAGGCTCGAAGAGCTGGGTTACGGCGAAGAGGCCCTGGGGCACAACGCGATTCTCGGGGGCTTCCAGGGCCAGCGCCACTGGACGGACCATTTCCCCAACGGGGATTTCATGGAGGCGATCCTCAACACCTCCTTCGACTGGAACGGGATCCGGGAGCCTTACGTCTTCGCCACGGAGAACGACTCCCTCAACGGGGCCGTCATGCTCTTCGGCCACCTGCTCACCGGCGCGGCCCAGGTCTTCGCCGACGTCCGGACCTTCTGGAGCCCGGAGGCGGTAAATAGGGTGACGGGATACGAACTCCAGGGAAGGGCCGAGGCGGGCATCATCCACCTCATCAACTCCGGCGCGGCGGCCCTGGACGGCACGGGCCGGCAGAAACGGGACGGCAGACCCGTCATGAAGCCCTGGTGGGAGATCGCGCCGGAAGAGGCCAAGGCCTGCCTGGAGGCCACCAGGTGGTATCCCGCCATCCTCGAGTATTTCCGTGGCGGCGGGTTTTCCTCGGGTTTCCGGACCCTGGGGGGCATGCCCGTGACCATGGCCCGGATCAACATCGTCCACGGCCTGGGACCGGCCCTGCAGATCGCCGAGGGGTGGACCGTGGACCTTCCCGAGGAGGTGGACAAGGTCCTGGAGGAGAGGACCAACCCCACCTGGCCCACCACCTGGTTCGCCCCGAGGCTCACGGGCAAGGGGGCCTTTTCCGGCGTCTACGACGTGATGAACTCCTGGGGCGCCAACCACGGCGCCTTCAGTTACGGCCATATCGGCGGAGACCTCATCACCCTGGCCTCGATCCTACGGATTCCCGTATACATGCACAACGTTCCGAGGGAGAGGATCTTCAGGCCCTCTTTCTGGAACGCCTTCGGAACGGAGGACCTGGAAGGGGCCGACTTCCGGGCCTGCTCCGCCCTGGGCCCGCTCTATTGAGCGGGTTTCCGGGGCCGGAAGCCCATTTCGGGAATTCACCCCGGTGATCGGGCTGCGGCCCGGGGGGCGCTGGCGTCCCCCGGGCGTGTCTCTTTCCATGCGCGGCGGGAGCAAGAAAGGTTTGGACCGGAAGGGGCGGGAGGTGTAAAAAGAGCCACCTTTTGGGATAATTTCTTGGAATAAATATTCAAAGCGAGGCCATCCATGGAACCATACGATCTGGCCGTGGTCGGCGGCGGAGTGGTGGGATGCGCCGTGGCGAGGGAGGCCTCGAAATACGAGCTTTCCTGCGCCCTCCTGGAGGCCAAGGCCGACGTGGGGGCCGGGACCAGCAAGGCGAACACCGCCATCTGGCACACGGGTTTCGACGCCAAGACGGGGACCCTGGAGCAGAGGCTCCTGGCCCGGAGCTACATGCTCCTTCTGGACTACGTTCCGGACCGGGGGATCCCCCACGAGAAGACCGGCGCCGTCCTGATCGCCTGGAACGAGGACCAGCTCGCCTCCCTGGAGGGCATCGTGGAGAAGGCCCACGCCAACGGCGTGGCGGACGTGCGCCTCCTTTCGGTGGAGGAGGTCTACGAGCTGGAGCCCCACGTGAACCGCGACGCCCTTGGGGGCGTGATGGTGCCGGGAGAGTCCATCATCTGCCCTTTTACGGTGCCTTTGTCCTACGCCTACGAGGCCGTGATGAACGGGGCGCGCCTCTACAGGGAGTTTCCTGTCGGGAAGATCGAGGAGGATGGCGGTGTCCACGTTCTCTCCGGGCCGGGCGGCGAGGTGAAAGCCCGGTTCGTGGTCAACGCGGCGGGGCTGAATTCCGACGTGATCGACGGGATGTTCGGCTTCGACCGTTTCCACGTGACTCCCAGGCGTGGGGAACTCATCGTCTTCGACAAGCTCTCCAGGCCCCTTGTGAACCACGTGCTCCTTCCCGTGCCCACGGAGAGGACCAAGGGGGTTCTGGTGAGCCCCACGGTCTTCGGGAACATCATGGTCGGGCCCACGGCGGAGGACCTGGAGGACAAGGAGGCGACCTGCACGAGCAAGGCGGGCCTGGAATACCTCTGGGCCAAGGGGGAAGCCATCGTCTCGAAGCTCATGAAGGAGGAGGTGACCTGCACCTACGCGGGGCTCCGGGCGGCCACGGAGTTCAAGGACTACCAGGTCTTTTCCCACCCGGAGAAACGGTATCTCTGCCTGGGGGGGATCCGGTCCACGGGCCTTTCCGCCTCCCTCGGGATCGCCGAATACGCCATGGAACTCCTGGCCGAGGCGGGGCTTTCCCTGGAGGAGAAGAAGGAGTTCCGGAAGGTCCGGATGCCGTATATCGGCCAGAAGGAGAAGCGGCCCTACCAGTCGGAGGAGAAGATCCGGGAGGACCCGGACTTCGGGCGGGTGGTCTGCCACTGCGAGCGGGTCACCTTGGGCGAGATCCGGCGGGCCCTACGGAGCCCCGTTCCTCCCGGGACCCTGGAGGGCTTGAAGAGGCGGACCCGGTGCATGCAGGGGAGGTGCCAGGGGTTCTACTGTTCCGCCGACGTGGCCCACGTCTTCCAGACGGAAGCCCAAAAAGAAGACCATCCCGGGGAGGCGTCCCATGAATGAACGGAAGACGGACGTGCTCGTCGTCGGGGCCGGGCCGGCCGGGTTGAGCTGCGCCCTGGAGCTGGCCCGGGCCGGCGCCGGGGAAATCCTGGTCCTGGACAGGGAGAAGAAGCCGGGAGGGGTTCCCAGGCTCTGCAAGCACCAGGGCTTCGGGATCAGGGACCTCCACAGGGTCTACAGCGGGCCGGGATACGCGGAGACCCTGTTGAAGAAGGCCCTGGCCGCGGGGGTTCAAGTGCTGGCGGAGACGACCGTCACCGAGTGGGCCGGCGAAAAGAGGGTGTTCGTCACCTCGCCGCGGGGGATCGAGGCCGTTTCCGCGAGAGCCATTCTCCTTGCCACGGGATGCAGGGAACGGCCGAGATCGGCCAGGCTCATCCCCGGTTACCGGCCCCAGGGGATCTTCAACACGGGCTCCCTCCAGGACTTCGTCCACGGTTACGGCAAGAAAGTGGGGACCAGGGCCGTCATCGCCGGGGCGGAGCTGGTGAGCTATTCGGCCATCCACACCCTGGAGAAGGGCGGGTGCCGGGTCCTCCTCATGGCCACCGAGTTCGAGAGGGACCAGGTCTACTTCCCTTACACGCCCTACAAGTGGTGGAGCGCCAGGCTCCACCTGGGGATTCCCCTGGTCACGAACACGAGGATCTCCAACATCTTCGGAAAGGACCGGCTCTCGGCGGTGGAGTTGGAGAACGTGAAGACCGGGGAAACGCGGAGGGTCGATTGCGACACCCTGGTGCTCACGGGGGACTGGATCCCGGACCACGAATTCAGCCGCCTTGGAGGCCTGGAGATCGACCAAGGGACCCTGGGGCCGGCCGTGGACGGTTTCCTTCGGACCTCCAGGGAGGGGGTCTTCGCCGCGGGGAACCTGCTTCGGGGCGCCGAGCCGGGAGACGCGGCCGCCCTGGAGGGCAGGCACGCCGCCTCCTCCATCGCGGCCTACCTGGAAAAGGGGGGATGGCCGAAGGAAAGGGTGAAGGTCCTGGCCAGGGACCCCCTCCTGTGGGTCCTCCCCAACTTCCTGGAGCCCGGAAGCCACGTCCTTCCCAGGGGACGCTTTCTCTTCCGGGTCAAGGAATTCGTCCGGGGGGGAAGGCTCTCCGTGACCCAGGGGGGAAAGGCGCTCTTCGAGAAGCGCTTTTCCTTCCTCGGCCCCAACGATTCCCGGTCCGTCGGGGGATCCTGGGCCCGGGACGTCCGGCCGGGGGAGGCGGTGAGTTTCAGCCTGGAATGAAGGAAGCGGGAATGACGGAAAATCGGAAAGGCCTGGACGAGAAGGAAGCCCGGGAGAGGTTGAAGCGGATCGAGGCCTTCGCCCTGGACCAGGACGGCACCACCTACCTGGAGAACCAGCCTTTCCCATGGACCCTCCAGTTCCTGGATGGGTTGCGGAAGAGAGGAATAAAGTATCTCTTCCTCAGCAACAACTCCTCGAAGAGCACGGCCAAGCACGTGGAAAAGCTGGCCGGCCTCGGGATCGACGTCTCGGAGGACCAGGTCCTCCACTCGGGGCAGGTCACACTGGAGTATCTCAAGACCCTTCCCGGCCGGGAGAAGATCTACCTCATGGCCGTTCCGGAAGTGGAGGAAGAATACAGGGCCGCCGGGTTCGACGTGGACGCGGAGGACCCGAACTACGTGGTCCTGGCCTACGACTTGACCTTCACCTTCGAGAAGCTGGAGAAGGCCTGCCGTTATGTCCGGCGGGGGGTTCCTTTTTTCGCCACCCACCACGACGCCACCTGGATGATCGGCCCCGGCGAATTCCTACCCGACGTGGGGGCCCTGGCCGCGGCGGTCACAGCCGCCACGGGGGTGGAGGCGGAGTTCCTGGGAAAACCGAGTGGGGTGACGGTGGAGGCCCTTCTCCGGCGGCTGGGAGTGGAAAAGGACAGGGTCGCCCTGGTGGGGGACCGGTTGGACACGGATATCCGCATGGGGTGGGACCAGGGGATCCTGACCTTTCTTGTGCTCAGCGGAAAGACCAAGGCCGAGGAGGTGGAGGGGTCCCCCTGGAAGCCCACCTTCGTCGTGGAGAGAACCGTCGATATCCTGGATTACCTGGAGTGACCATGGAGGAAACCGTCGAATCCGAAGCAACGGCTCTGGAGGGCAAGGACCCGGAGCTGGATTCCAAGTATCGGTATTGGCGGATGGCCGCCTGGTTCGGGACTTGGCTCGCCTACGCCGGGCTCTACCTGGGAAGAAAAGCGATATCCGTCGCCCCGCCGGAAATGATGAAGGAGTTCGGATGGCAGGCCGACAAGGCCCCCTTCATGATCGCTGGGTATTTATGGGCCTACGCTCTTGGACAGTTCGTCAACGGGGTCCTGGGGGACAAGCTGGGGTCCCGGGTGATGCTGGCCTTGGGATTCTGCGTCACCATCGCGATGAACTTTCTCTTCGGGTTCTCCAGCACCTTCCTTTTGTTTTTCTTCCTCTGGACTTTGAACGGTTACGCCCAATCCGTGGGGTGGCCCTCGGTCATCAAGGTCCTCTCCAACTGGTTCAGCGTGCGGGAGAGGGGGAAGGTCATGGGGCCCTGGGGGACCTGCTACACCGTGGGGGACTTCGTCGCCACAGTCGTGGCCTCCTTCATCATCGGCCACGCGGCGGTGCACACCGTGGTTCGGGGGGGGGAGAGCGTGGCCTACAAGGACTGGCGGTGGGCCTTCTGGACCGTCGCGGGCCTCATGGTGGTGGTCGCCGTGGTCGCCTTGATCCTCATCCGGAACAAGCCCGAGGACAAAGGCCTTCCCTCCATCGCCCGGTATCACGGGCTCAAAGAGGAAAAGGGCGCTTCCGAGAAAGTGGATCTCCTGAAGAACGCCAAGGAGGTCCTGACCCAGGTTCCCATCTGGATTCTCGGGATCACCTACTTCGGGATCAAGTATATACGTTACTCCTTCCTCTACCTTATCACCACCTACCTGGCGACGCAGAAGCATTTTTCCACGGAGAACGCGGGATACATTTCCACCCTCTTCACCCTGGCGGGGGTGGCTGGGACCATCGTGGGCAGTTACCTTTCGGACAAGGCCTTTTCTTCCCGGAGGGCGCCGATTACGGTGATCATGCTTCTGGGGCTTTGCGCCTCCCTCTTCTTTTTCTGGAAGACTTCGGGTTGGGGCATCCCCGTGGCTTTGGGGCTGGTGGGGTTCTTCGCCATGGGCCCGGATTTTCTCGTCTCCGCCGTGGCGGTGATGGATTACGGATCGCGGAAGGGAGCGGGGACGGCGGCGGGGTTTGTGAACGGTTTGGGATCCTTCGGGCCGGCCGTCATGGCGACGGCCAGTGGTTTCCAGTTGAAGGGGGGGGACTGGAGTTCGTTCTTCCTGACCCTCATCGTCCTGTCCATCCTGTGCGCCCTTCTCATGTCCACCCTCTGGACGAGCGTGGGCAAGAACTAGCGAGGGGGGGGCATGCAATTTGGGAATCGTTTCCCAAAATGTAAGCCATGCTTCCCCGGATCCACAAAGGGCAGGTCAAGAAGAAACTGTCCCTGTTACCCGCGGTCACTCTTCTAGGGCCCAGGCAATGCGGAAAGACCACCCTGGCCCGCTCCCTGGGAGGAACCTACTTCGACCTGGAGAACGAGGGGGACGCCCTCCGCCTGGACGCGGAGTGGAAGAGGCACGTCTCCGGGAAGAAGCTCCTCGTCCTGGACGAGGCCCAGAACGCTCCCTGGGTCTTCCGGCGCCTGCGGGGGGCCGTCGACGCCCAGAGAAAGAGAAAGGAACGGTTTCTCCTGTTGGGGTCCGTGTCCCCTCATTTGATGCGGGAGATTTCGGAGACCCTGGCCGGGCGGATGGGTCTTGTCCGGATGTCCCCTTTTCTCCTTCCCGAGGTGGGCCCCCGCCGGCTGGACGACTTGTGGTTCTACGGGGGGTATCCGGATGGGGGAATCCTGGACCCGGCCATGTTTCCTCACTGGCAGGAGGACTACCTGGAGATCATGTCCACCCGGGATCTTCCCAACTGGGGCCTGCCCGCGAAGCCCGGGACGACTCGGCGTTTGCTTCGAATGCTCTGCGCCCTTCACGGCCGGCAGTTCAACGCGTCCCAGGTGGGGGCGGCTCTCGGCTTGGACCACAAGACCGTTTTCAGTTACTTGGACTACCTGGAGGGGGCTTTCCTGGTTCGGCGGTTGGCTCCCTTCTCCGCCAACCTGCGAAAACGCCTGGTCAAGAGGCCCAGGTTCTACTGGCGGGACAGCGGATTGCTTCACGCGCTCATGGGGGTCTCTTCCCTGGAGGCTCTCTACGACCAGCCATGGGTTGGGGCGAGTTGGGAGGGGTTCGTCCTGGAGCAGACCCTTTCCACCCTGGAGGCCCTGGGAAGGAGGCCAGAGCCCTTCTTCTTCCGGACCGCAGGGGGTGAGGAACTGGACCTGGTCCTGGATTGGGGAGGGGAGCGTTGGGCCTTGGAGATCAAGCTCACCTCCAGTCCCTCGCCCGAGATGGCTGCCAGGCTCCGGAAGACGGCCGACCTGATCGGAGCTTCACGGAGGATCCTGGTCTGCAGGACCTCCCGGAAGATCGAGTCGAAGGACTTGCTGGTCACGGGCCTTTCCGGGTGGCTCAAGTCTCTCAGGGCGTCTTGACGGGAAGCACCGCCAGGGAAGGGGACGGGCCGACCATGGCGCATTCTCCCTTGGCGTGTTGACTGGCAAGAAGGGAGGATGGAAGATCCGCAGTCCAATCGTTTTTTCCCCGAGGCGGCCGCTGACAAGAACAGGAGTCACCCGTGGCAGGTAAGATGCGAAAGATGCCCAGGCCCGCCGATCCCAACATTGAGACGGTCCTGGACGAGTTTTTAGAGGAGCAGGAGAGAAGGCTCAAGCCCAGGACCTTCAGGAATTACGAAGATACAGTCAGCCTTCTCAAGGATTACCTCAATGGTTACGCCTACGAGAGCCTTTCGGAATCGGAGCATGCTTTCTTCGAAAAGAAGTATGAAGAAATCGGAGAAGAGGCGTTTTGCGAAATTTTCGGCCCGGAAAAGATCGCCGAGGAACTTTCCCCCTTCCTCGACGACTTCATGCTCCGGAAAGTGGCGGCCGGGGAGTCTTTCTTCAAGGCCGCCGGCACGGTATGCAGAAAGTTGTTGAAATGGCTTGAGAAGAAAGGCTACGTCAGGGAGGAAGACGCGGCGGATTTCAAGGATCGCGTGTCCGGCGCCGCCAGGGACGTCCCCCGGGCCGAGAAGGCTTCCCAGATTCTCTATGAATATTCGATGATGATGTCTTTCGGCCTGGAAAACGTGAACCCCAAGAACATCCGAATGATGGATTATTACATGATTTACAGGGTGGAGCCCGGCAGGCTGTGGCTCGCCCCCCCCGTGGCCGGTGAAAAAATGATCGGTCCCGTGGAGGTTCCCGAGGAAGTCACCGATCTGGTCGAGGAGGGCTGGACCCTTTCCTGCACCCTGGCCCGGAAAGGCAGGCGCTGGTTGATCGTCGAGACGGGCAACGTCTATCCCCTTTGAGGAAGGAGGGCGGCTTCCGGAGGACGGTCCTCGCCGGGGCGTCCGGCGGCGCCCTCCGGCGTCGCCTATGGGGCCGCGGCGGCGAAGTATTGGCCTCCCAGGGGGAAGCGGGAGAGGCAGGGCTCTAGAAAGAGGAGGAAGCGAAGCGCCCCGGGCACGAAGAGGGTGAACCGGATCCGGACCTGGCTAAAACCGGCTTCTTTGAGGAGGGCCTTGGTGTATCTGGGAGAGAGGAGGCTTACCCCCTCGTCCATGGGACAGCGGGCCACGGCCTTGCGGGTGAGGGGATTCCAGGGATTGTGCTCGAAGAGAAAGAGGTAGCCCCCTGGGGAGAGGGTGCCCCGGAGAAGTTCCAGGATCCCCCTCCTGGCGCCGGGCGCCACGTGGTGGAAGACGTTGGCGGCGAAGACGACGTCGAAGGGACCGGGGAAGGGAAGGACGCCTTTTTCGATGACGCCGTATTCGACCCTCTCCACCTCCCGGTTCCTGCGCCGGGCCGCCTCCACGCTTTCTTTGGAGACGTCGGCGGCGAAGATCCGGGCCCGGGGGAAGTATTTGCGGACCCAGGGTTCGCTCAGGCCGGGCCCGCAACCGAAAACGAGGAAGGTCTCCGGCTCCAGGGGGGGGCGGAGCCTCCCCAGAAAGCGGCGGACCTCCCTCGGCTTGTATCCCTGGAAATAGGAGGGAGGGAAACCCGTGCCCCGGACGGTCTCTTCCAGGATCTCCTCGTATTCGCCGGCGATGGAATCGAAGAGGGCCGCCGGATCCTGGGGGTTCCGTCCGGGGACAGGGTCCATGGAAGGCGGATCAGACCAGGTTTTCCGGGTTGAGGCCTTCCAGCTCGGGAAGGACGAAGCGGCCGTCCTTGCGGATCAGCTTGCCGTCGAAGTAGATCTCGCCGCCTCCGTATTCTGGGGTCTGGATGCAGACCATGTCCCAGTGGACCTGGGAGCGGTTGCCGTTGTCCGCCTCGTCGTAGGCCTGGCCCGGGGTGAAGTGGAAGGAGCCCTGGATCTTCTCGTCGAAGAGGATGTCCTTCATGGGCTTCTTGATGTAGGGGTTGAGGCCCAGGGCGAATTCCCCCACGTAGCGGGCGCCCTCGTCGGAATCCAGGATCTGGTTGATCTTTTCCGTGTCCGAGGCAGCGGCTTCCACGATCTTGCCGTCCTTGAAGGTGAGCTTGATGTCCGAGAAGACCGTGCCCCGGTAAAGGGTCTCGGCGGTGTAGAAGATGGTGCCGTTGACGCTGTCCTTCACGGGGGCCGTGTAGACCTCGCCGTCGGGGATGTTCCTGAGCCCCGAGCACTTGATGGCGGGAATTCCCTTGATGGAGAAAGTGAGATCCGTGCCGGGACCGGTGATGTGGACCTGGTCGGTCTCGTTCATGAGCTTCACCAGGGGATCCATGGCCTTGTCCATGCGGGCGTAATCGAGGCAGCACACGTCGAAGTAGAAGTCCTCGAATTCGTCGGTGGGCATACCCGCCGCCTGGGCCATGGAGGGGTGGGGCCAGCGGAGGACCACCCACTTGGTCCTGGGGACGCGGACCTCGATGTGGACGGGCTTCCACCAGTGCTTCTCGTAGAGGTCCATCTTCTCCGAGGGGATTCCGGAGAGTTCGGCGATGTTGTGGCTCCCACGGAGCGCGATGTAGGCCTGCACGCCTTCCATGCGTTTCTTTTCCACTTCCCCGATGAACTTCATCCCCTCTTCGGTGGCGTTGCGGTAGAGGTCCCGGAGCACGGCGGTCTGCTTGATCGTGACCAGGGGGATGCCGCCCTTTTCCACGACGGCCTCGATCAGGGCCGAGACCGCCTCGGGTGGGATGTCGATGGCCTCGATCAGGAGCTTTTCGCCCTTTTGCAGGTCGCAGGAATAGCCCACCAGGTTGTGGGCCAGGGTGTCCATCCTCGGGTCTTTCATGGGAGCCTCCTGGCGTTTTTTCCGTTTCGTCTCCTCCACTTTCCCGGGCCCGAAAGGGTAACCTGGGCCCTTCCCCGGGTCCACGCCGGCCGGGACCGGGAAAGGGCGGGTCCCGGGGGGACGTTGGGAGGAAGAGGACCTGGTTTTCATCAAGGGAAAACGACTATGACTCTCGAGAAAGGCCCTATCGAAGCCGTCCTGGAAAAGGCCGCCGCCCAGGGCAGGGAGATCCTCCTGGAGCACGAGGTCTACGCCCTCCTCTCCCATGCCGGGCTGGAAGTTCCCGCCCACGCCTTCTTCTCCCGCCCCGAAGAAGTGACGGACCGGGCCCTGGCGGACCTCCCGGGAACCCATGTGG
>Ga0256831_1001690_pt1 | contig 11659 bp, 7 predicted proteins | sample 132544metaG_FD_189087 | JGI IMG/M metagenome (GOLD analysis project Ga0256831, IMG submission 189087) | Hydrothermal vent microbial communities from Lau Basin, Pacific Ocean - 132-544 | ecosystem: Environmental > Aquatic > Marine > Hydrothermal vents | place: Pacific Ocean: Lau Basin | collected... | reverse complement strand
GTATTATACTGAGTTAAAGTTTTTTGGTGATAATTTATTAAGATTGCTTGATGATTTAATAATACTGACAACACAAAAAATTCTCTATGATAAAACTTCAATAGAAGTTAAAATTGAAAAAGTTGAGGGGGAGTGAAATTACTCTGATGGATAAACATAAATAAGAGATGAACCAAACACATTCACACCCTTCCCCTCAATGTAGAATATGAAGAAATCATTCTCTTTTGGAAGTGAAATGTATAGGTCATAATAACCAGTAAGTTCACTGATTTTAAGAGTTATTGGTGGCTTTACCATGACAAAAGCATCACCATTGTATGCCTTTAGCCAGTAGGTTATTGTAACATTTACCAGAATTTTGTCTGTCAAGGGTTTAATTTTAATGTGTAAAACACCACCTTTTGTTTTTGAGTAAGAATACTCTGGTTCAAACAATAGCTTTGTCTGATTAACATGATTTTCAAGACTAATTATTATGCCCCTGTTAAGCACTGTGCTTGAACTTGTTCCATTAATGTATGATGACTCATTAAAAGTAATGAACAAGTACTTCTTATAACTAACATGATACTCCTTTTTGGGGGATACAACAAGTCTGTAGATTTTTTGTTGGAATGGTTTCAAAGTCACCTTATTGAATTCACTACCACCAACTTCATAAAAATTAATGTTAAACTCCTTCAGAGCATTATAACATTCACCATCATTAATGTCTTTAGTAGTATTACAGAGCAAGAAGTTTGGTGATAATGTGATTGGATAGTTATTATTATTCTTTATTATAATGAGAGTGTTGTCAGAATCATACTTGTCAAAGGATAATGTAGTCTTAAACACTTTAAACTCAACAGGATAGTGAACATCCACATCAAGATTGAATGAATACTTCTTGTCCACCCAAGGATTCTTTAATTCAATGTTAAGGACACCATACTGACTAACATATTTAAGATAGCATGTGCTTTTTGAAGGTTTGGGTAGCACATAATCTATAGTTATAATATTGTCCCCCTTCTTCAATTCAATTTTTTTATAATACTCTCCATTAACATACAAGTAGAAACTCATTGGGTAGTTGATTGATACTTTCAGTTTTAACTGGTTTGACTCCCCTGCAACAACATGATTATTTAATAATTTAACATCCATCATCAATGGGTTGGTGTTGAGTGTAATGTACCTCTCAACACCATCAATTGTTAACACAATTGTTACTGGTGTCTCTTTTAGGAAACCAGAAACATGAACAGTAATGTTCTTTGATTCTCCAGGTTTCAATGTGAAAACCTGGGGGTTAACAGTCACAGTGAAATCACCATTCTTAACAGCATAAAAAACATTAACCTTTTTTTCATACTTTAATGGATTCTCAACAGTGAATACATAATCCTTATCAATCTTTTTGAATGGTGAATACTCCTCAACAATTGAATTACTCACTTTCAACAAACCAATTGCAACAGGTTTCACATCAAAGAATGCTAATTGCCTACCAGAGTAGTATAAAATGACTGCATTTTCAACACTCTTTAATGGATGAAGTGTGATTATCAGCTTTCCATTACTGTACTCATAAACAACATTAATCAGCTTTTCATCATACTTTGCAGTGATTAATGATGGGTCAATACCATTTATGGGTAGTATGTAAGTGTAGTCAGAACCCATTGGTATAGTAAGAGAAACTTTCACTGGTTTTATAACAATAGGTGTGGTGTTGCTATTTTGAAAATGAGCAGTGTGATTATAAGTAGTATTCCCACACAGTTGTGACTGATTGGTGAGAGTAGTATTGATTGTGGTGTTATTCAATATTAAAGGTTCCCCACCACTACTCTTTATTATTAACATGAAAACAATAAGTAATATCAATGATACTGTCAGTATTACAGGGCCTTTTCTTATTTTTTTAGTTTTTTTCACCATAGCATTCATCCCAACTACTTATTAAAAACTAAAGTGGTTAAGTTTACTGAAAATGCTTTACCATAAACTTTATAAGAATTGTCAGGCACAATAATAATGGGTGCTGAATAATGTGGCTTGGGGATGTAAAGAAGTTCATGAGAATATACTATAGGGCACACTTTTACAAGACTTATGTTGGAGCAAGGGGCAGGTATAATGGATTGAAGAAGTATGAGGAGGTTTATAATTCAATAATGGATAGGATAAATGATATTAATGATGCTATCATAGTTACAAGAGAGGAACTCAACAATAATACTGTTCCAGAGGAGTATATTCCAAGAAACCTTCAGATTCCAATCCTGAATACTATAATAGAGCTTCACAAGATTAATGAGGAAAGAGCATACTATGATGATTTTGAACTCCTACCTGTGAGTGCAGTGGCAATAATAGTTAAGGGTAATGGTAATATCAAGAATAAGTTCTTTGGTTTTAATAAGATGACCCCAGACTTCAAGGATTTGGAGGTCTTCAAAGAAAAGTTTGTTGGTGACTTTCCAAAAACAGTACATGCAGAGGTTGATGCAATGTACAGGGTGTGGAGAAAGTATGGTAATAATGGTTGTGATGATTGTTCCCTGTACCTTGTTGTGGCAAGGAATGGTCATAATATCCTCAGTAGACCATGCAAGTATTGTAGAAGAATGATTGTAAACACTAATGATGAAGTTGGATTCAAGAGTGTCACATTCATTTACCCAATGGTTGAGGACTTAATAGTTATTGAAAAATTCCTATAATAATTGTTTAAATAATATCCATTACAATAATTTTGGGGTGAGTGTGATGAAGAAGAGAATTCCACAAGTAATAGTTGCATACCCTTACAAAGTTGAACAGGGGTTTTACAATCTTGTGAATGACAATGGGTATGAGGAAGAGAGAAGCTACATCAGAATATGGGCAAAGAATGTACATGGTGATGATATAATACTCATTGTGAGGAATTTCTATCCTTATCTATATGTTAAAGGTTACTTTTCAATTGACAGATTGAAGGAATACATGAAAAAAGGGACTTTTCAGGAAATAAAGAGCCTGAATGAAACAGAAAAGAACTTCTTTTTCAATATTATAAAAACACTGTCAGGTGATTATGAATATGAAAAACTAATTGATGTGTTTGAATATGTTTATTATACAATGTTCATTAGTGGAAGACAGTTAAGGATGAAGGAAGCAATAATTGAAATGCTAAAGGAGGGAGAAGGTGACCAGTTGATACTGATTAGGAAATTATTGAGGATAACCAGAAAAAGTGAGGTTAAAGAAATACTCAAAAATATTGGTATAACACCATCAGATGAGTTATTTGACAAGGTGAAGGAAATACCATTAAAAATAGCAGATAACTATATTGTCCTTGGGAAAAAAGATAAGAGGAACATTAGAAAACTGTACCATAAACTCAAGGATTTACTGTATTCTTACCTTGCAATAAATGTTTCACAGCAGTACTTAAAACAGGAGATAGTTACCAAGAAGGAATTCATAACAACAAGAATACTGAAAAGAGTGTTTGAGAATGATGCACCACCCTCTGATGAAGAGATTGTTAAAATAATTGAGGAAGAATTATCCCCCTACAACCCAACTGAAAGGCATGTTGAAGCAATTTTTGTGAACATAGAAAAGTTATTATCACTTGCCAGTGAACCAAAAATATTAAATCTCATTGAGAAGTATGATATTGAGTACTTCAACCAGAATTTTGATAAGATTAAGGAGCATTTAATAGAAAATGGTGTTTTTGAGAGGGCAGTAAAAATAAGGAACATTCTCATAACTATCTCAAACATTATACTCACCCTGCAAAAACAAAAGTTTACTAAAGTGTATTTTAAAACAACAAGAAAATTCAAACTTGTTAGGAGTGCATTAAAATTGTTTGGATATGATACAAGAGAGGATAACATACAGTTTGAATTGAGGTATATGGTTGACTCCAGAATCAAATTTGTATGGAATAAATTCTGGGTTCACAAACTCAAAAAGAAAATGAATGGTATCCAAATTTACCTGCTTGATAAATTTAACTCTTTTGAACCATTGACTGAATATGAGTTGAACCTGTACAACCTCCCTGAAAAACCAGAATTCAAGGCAGTTTACTTTGATATTGAGGTTTACAATAAGAGAACAATGTTGATTGGAGAAGCACCTGTGATTGCAATAGGAGCATTAATGGTAACATACTATGATTCAAAACCAGTTTATGGAGAGTACAAGGTATTTTACAACCTGGATGCAGAAAATGAGGAAAAGGAAAAAGAACTCCTTGAAAAGTTTTTCAATTACATCAAAAAGAATAATGTTGACATGATAATAGGATTCAACAGCAACCAATTTGACTTACCAACATTAATGAAAAGGGCTGAAAAACTTGGAGTAAATATTAACATCAGTAAATTAAACACTCCACCAGTTGAAAGAATTAAAATCAAAGAAGCATCAGGTAATAGAGCATTTAGAATGGAGTACACTGGGTGGAGTATTGATGGTATAATTGTTATTGATGTGCTGAGACTTGCAGAAAGGGATATAATGGGAGTACAAAGGTACAATCTGAAAGACCTTGCTGATGAGCTTGGAGTATTTCCAGCAGAAGAGAGGGTAATAATTAAAGGTTCTGAACTCTGGAAAGCATGGGATGAAATCCCAGAACTTGTATTACAGTACCTTGAACATGATGTTATGGCAACATACTATATTTATGAAAAAACACTAAGGGAACTCCAGGAGGAACTTGTTAGACTCTTGAATAAAGACTTACAGTATGTTGTGTTTATTAAAACATCAAAACTTGTTGAATCAAGAATACTTGATAAAGCCCTTGAAGAAGGTTACATAATGCCCAGACCTCATAAGGAGAAGGGTGGTTACTCAGGTGCACTTGTGTTACCTCCAATGACTGGGAAGAATGATGGAGTGTCAGTAGATGATTATGCAAGTCTGTACCCAAACCTGATTAGAACATACAATATAAGTCTTGAAACATTCATTGGAATAATACCAATTCAGTGGATGTGGAAACTACTTGGCTACAGGCCTGACTCATTCATTGAATACTTTATTCTTGAGCAATTATTCTATAAACTGGACATTAGTTTCATAGTGTACTACAATGTGAAGGGTGAGGACTATGATGAATTAATAACAGGCTACCAGAGGGCGGAGAAAGTTTACCTTCTTAGAAGAGACATTCCAGGATTTATTGCTGAGTCAGTTAAAGAGATATTGAAGAGAAGGTTGGAAGTAAAGAAAGAGATGAAACAAACAACTGATGAGAAGTTAAAACAGAAGTTGAACATTGAACAGTTAGGACTGAAGAAGCTTGCAAATTCTATGTATGGGTACCTGGGTTATGTCAATGCTCTCACATTCAGGACTGAAATTGCAGAAGCAGTTACTTCAGCAGGCAGGATGACAAACTACCATACTGTAATGACTGCCATAAGCTCAAAACTTTTAACACCAGTGTATGGGGACACTGACTCAAGTATGTTCCAGACAATACTTGAACCAGAATTGATTATTGAGGGCATAAATGATGAATGGGATATTGATGAGTGGACTGAAACACAATTCAATGTAGTGTTTGAATTCTTTGAAAAAGTCAACAAAATGATAGATGAATATATAACCAAGTCTGGGAGTAATCACCCTTGAGTAATTAATAAATCATTTACTTTTTCCCCAGTTTTAATTAAATCTTTATACTCATCTGGTAATGAATTGATAAAACTTTCTGATAAGATACTCTTTAATGAAACTTCTTTCTTTCCCAATCCAAAGTACATCTGCACTGACTCATTCATTAAACTCTTACCAATATCATCAACAAGTTGAGGATATTTTATAATCAACCTTTTCATAAATTCAAACCAAAACTCATCAGAAAAAACAGTGTTTCTGATAGCATTAGACTCATCACACCTTAAATTATCATACTCATCAAACCAGACCCTTGTATTGAGAATTTCAGACATCAATTCTGAAATTGCAGTTTTTGGGATTAGGTAAGACCCATCCCTATTAATACTGAATTGATAATCCATAACAGTGAATACCATCATGCTGACAAAAAAATCCTTCATGAATGATGATGATATTAAAACACTATTGTCATTAATATTCTTCAGAATATCATAGAATGATTTTCTTTCATTACAAGTGTAATACAAGTATGCACTAATTATTATAGCACTATTCCTCATGTTCACTGGCACCACCAAAAAAAGATTGATGCTGAGTGTTTTTAAACCTTACTATTTCCTATCATTAAATTGATTGAATGGATAATATTCTTTAACATTAATCACTAATTCACCATTCACAACTTTGAATCCTTCATAATGCATTGTTGATGTGATGTTCAATGGAACAATCATAACTCTTTTATCAGTATAGTCAGTGTATACAAAATAATATTTAACAACCATACAGGGTGCAAACATTATTCCCAAATAACATGTTCCATTATGGTACTTTGTGATGACAATGTAAGCATTACCCCTTGTGGAATTGATATACTTGTTCACTTCACTAACACTTAAATACTCTGGTTTTATTGGAGAACACTTAAACACATCATTAATTGGAACATTAAATTCTTCAGAACTAACATTCTTGGTACCAGCAATTATACCAGTATGAATGGGCTGTTCACTAACCAGGAGGCTTGGAAGTATGGCTACTAATGGTATGAGTAGTAAAACTGACAAGATTACAAGATTTTCAAACCTAATACTTGACACCCCCTGTTTTTAATGGATTAAATAATACCCTTTTATAAAGTTTACTCACAATTACTGTTTAAAGTCAATGATTGTTCAAAATAACAACTGCATGTTTGTTAAGTGGGTGAATGACAGCCCCTACTGGCTTAACACTTGTTTAGTAATTTAAATTTCTTTCCAGCCTTGTTTACTGTGCAATTATCACACTTTCCATACAGGAAAATTTATAAGTGGAATTGTGAATGTTCTTATGGTGGTGGACTAATGGTGACAGAAATAAGTGAGAGTGAATTAAACAATATTCTGGTTATGAAGGGTTTTGGAACCATTGAAGAACTTGACAGCAAATTCAAAGAACTCAATAATAGGTATAAGGAAAACATAAAGAGTTTGCAATCTATTTATGAGACAATAAAGGGTCAAACAGACCTGACATTATTTCTCTCAACAGAACTTTTAACACAAATAAATAACATTCAAACAACATCAACACTCTCCAAGAGTGAGTTTGATAATCAAATGGTGAACATACTCTCAAAATTACAGAATGAATTGAGGAGAATTAAATTCCAGCTAACATCTGATAATGTAAATGATTTATACCCTGAATTTATTGCACTGAAAAAAATATGGGATGAAATAATTGAAAAGTATTTGATAAAATTTATGACTCACACAAAAACATTTAACACTCTGATAAAAGAACTCTTCAAGAAAATGGGAAGTATTCCAGCAGGAACTGGAGTACAGGCATTAAACAGTACAATATACTATACTTCTGCAAAAGTTTTAATGAAAGACCTTGAGAGGAGGTTTGGTGAGTACCTTAACAGTTATGATTTTGAGGGAAAGATTAAAGTATTCATAAAAAGTACAACTGAAGGTACAGAGTACCTGAGTGAGTCAGAGTTTGATATTGATGCCCTTGCTGATGAGATTGTTGAGGACATTGATGTCAAGGAACCATATAGGTATTATGGTTCAAGCAAGAGTGGCATAGTTTACCTTGAATCCCTTACAAGTGATTATGTAGAATTAAGCAGGATTGATTACAGTGTTCTCATTGACAATGTTTTCAAGAGGTATCCATCAGTCACCAACCTCAAGCTTAAAATCCCAGAAGATGCACCAATGTTATCCCTCACTGAGATAATGAGTAATGCAACACTATACTTGAACAAACCAATTAAGTTTACAGGGATAGTTACATCCTTGCTTAAACCAAAAACAAGATTTTTCAGGGCAAAAATAATAAAGAAGGATGAAGAAGAAATAGCTTACTTTATACTCCCACAGTCAGTGTATGTTGATAACAGGGGGAGAAAAGTCAAAATAGTGCCCAATGATGAGGATAATATTGAAATTCTAATGCAGAGGGGAATGTTACTGCCATTGCCAGAAGAGACAGAGAATTATGGTTCACAAATGCAGACAATACCATTTGTGATTGAGAATGACCTTGTTAACAAACTACAGATTGGTGAGAGGTATATTTTCTATGGGATACCCTTCAGGGATGACCCAAGTGCAGTTGAGAGTCCAATTGTAATACTAATTACAAATGCAATACCATACAAGAAAAGAGAAATAATAATTACAAAAGAAGATATTGAAATGTTCAAGAAATTCAAGGGAAGACTTGACATACTCATAGAATCATATGCACCACACATCACAATAACAGCACCCTGGGATTATGTGTGGAGCATGAAACTTGCAAGCTTGTTGGTTGCTGTTGGAGTACCATCAAACATAAATTCAAAGTACAGGGATACTTTGAATGTACTATTCATAGGTTCACCAGGTATTGCAAAATCAGTGATTGCATCAGAACTTGCTGAAATAATTGACAAGGTACTGTATGCATCTGGTAAAGGTGCTTCAGGGGTGGGTATTACAGCATCAGTTGTCAAGGATGAAATCACTGGTAAAAGAACTGTTCAGGCAGGTGTCATACCCCTTGCCAATGGTGGTGTGGCTATCATTGATGAGTTTGATAAGATTAAACCAGAAGACAGGGATATGCTGTATGAAGCTCTTGAAAAACTACAAATCACTGTTTCAAAAGCAGGGCTGTATGTTATACTGCCAGCAAAGACATCAATAATTGCAGTTGCAAACTTTGATGAAGCAACCCAGAGACAAATTGCAGAAACTGGTGAAGTTGACTTGAACCTTGCAATAAGAAGGATGAAAATCTCAGATGCCTTATTCAGCAGGTTTGACCTTGTGCTTCTTGCATATGACATTCCAGATGAGAAGAAAGATGAGAAAATAGCAGAGCACATTATAGATGCAATGTTCAATGAACTTGGAAAAACCCCACTTGATTACACTTTATTGAGCAAATACATTCACTATGTTAAGAGTATCAATCCAGAAATGCCTCCAGAAATAAAGAAGAAGCTTGTCAACAAGTACATTGAATACAGGAAGAACTACAGGAAGAGAGTATTCACACCAAGACAGTTAATATCAATTATAAGGATTGTACTTGCCATTGCAAGGCTTAAGCAACATAGGGTGGTTACTGAGGATGACCTGGATGATGCACTGAGACTTGTTGAGATTTCAGAGAGTATTATTGAGGAGGCAACAACCATTAAGACTGTTGATGAGGATGACCTTAAAGAGGCAATATATCAGTTACTCAAAGAGTTGAAGAGTTACCCATCAATCAGCTTTGACAAATTTGTGAACATGTTAATAACCAGGAACAATTATTCAGATGAAGTGAAGGAAGAAGTAATAAGTATGACCAAGGAATTACTGCTCACAAAATTCAGGAAGAACATTGAATTGCTTGGAACTGAAATGTCATCATTACTTGATAAAGAAGAAGTTCCAGTATTCAAAGTAAAAAGAATTTAACTTAGTCATCATTTATCTTTTCCATTATTCTTTGAATACTTTTGATAACAGTATCCACATCTTCACTCATCATCCCACTGTATATTTTTTCAAGTTTGTCCCTGTTTTTTGATGCAAGGACTATTATGTAGGCATCACTGGTTCCAAAAATTTTACTCAATTTTTTAATATTGACTGGAATATTCTTTTTCCTGTGAATGTAGTATGACAGTACTGCAAAACTCAGTTGTGGTTTGGTTGTGAAGTAACCATACTCACTAAGTGTTTTCCCAAGAATGTAGGATATTCTATACACTTCAAGTTCAAGTTCTGGATTAGAATCAACAACTGTATTTAGCATTGTTGCATAAATAAGGTTTTGTGGATTTAGCTTATTCTTGAAAAACTTCTTTTTAATCTCAGGGTGCTTTGATAAGTACTCATTCATAAACCATTTTTTGAGGTTTTTATGTATTTTTTCAGGTTTTCTTGCAGGAAGACCATTAATTATTCTTGAAAAGTACACTGCTGTCTTAGCAAATAACTCCTTGTCTCTTATTAATACTCTCCTGGTATTCTTTTTCTGTTCAGTAACATAGAGTTTAAGAATATTTAGTGAAGTTCTCTTAACATTTTGAGGTTCATTCAAAGAATTAACAATTGATGTAACATCAATAATATTTTCCCTTGTTATTTTTGAGTAGTCATCATTGAATCTTATAAAAGTGTATGGGTCATAAACAGCATAATTATCCATGTTTGGATAATACACCTTACTCATTAATCACCACCACCATTATTTCTCAAGAAAGGTTATAATAAAAATCTTCAATTTAGGAAAAATAAAGTGTTTTAACATTTAAATGTTAAAAACCAATACTGTTTCATAATAGTTTATCCAAGTCTATTATAAACTCAAAATTCATAAACTCATACTTCTTAGGGTCAGTAGTTATGATGATATACTGCTTACTACCAATAAGGGGTGCTGATTCAGGCTCAACCAACACAATCCTCTGCTTATTCTTATGAGAATTCTCATCACCCCACCCCATGTTAATTAGAAAATTCTTAACCATCTGGTGGTTAATTGTCTTAACAACAGCACTTGCCTTCATCCTTGTTATAAGCCTGAATAATGAGACAATGTTCTTGTTGAGAGAGTACTCCTCCTTGACATAACAATCAACAATGACATTATTTGAATAATCAACATGAGAAATTATGATACTCCCAAACAAGTTTATGAGAGAAGACACTTTCAAATTACCATTAAGCCTGACCCTGCTCAAAAGAGTCCTGACAAACATGTTTAGTGAAACAGAATTGGTTGCCAGTATGACAAACTTATTATTATCCTTTAGTGTTTTAAACATTTTTAGAGTGGGTACATCAGGATAAGGGTGTTCAATTATAATAATCTTGTCTCTAACTGTGTTATACATATTCAACAATACATTGTGAGAAATAAACTTTATATTGTACTTCTTAACAGCCTTTGAAGAGTACAGGTATTTCTGGATTATTGGAAGATTTGGAGAAGTTATTATAACCTCATCCTTATTATCCCTGATTTCATTCAACAGGTAAATTGTTGACTTTAGAAAAGTGTGATAATTATCATAAAGCAGAAGGATTGATGGGGAAGACTCAGCTACCTTTGAAATGGGAACAATAGTATAGCCAATCTCCTGAATATTCCTAACACTCAACTCATAAATGTGGATGTCCCCATCATCCCTAACCAGAAAAGTGTTATAATAAATGAACATTTCAAGTTTGTTCAGACCATTAATGAAATCATCATAAGAATTAAAATCATTTGAAACAAGGAGCAAAAAACCAATATTTTTCAATGGGAGACTCTCAAGCACACCAGTCTTCAGATTCTTCAACAATAAAACAACAAAATCCCCAACCTGAATGTTGATAACATTAGAACTTGAAATAGGGCTAAAAATAACACCATGAACCTTTGAGAAGAAAGAAATAAACTCAGAAAACTCAACATTATCATCATACAACACCCACAACCTGCCACCAGTGTTAGAATAAACAAATTTAACCATTTCAAAAACATTAAATAATGGTTCCTT
>Ga0256831_1001689_pt1 | contig 11659 bp, 9 predicted proteins | sample 132544metaG_FD_189087 | JGI IMG/M metagenome (GOLD analysis project Ga0256831, IMG submission 189087) | Hydrothermal vent microbial communities from Lau Basin, Pacific Ocean - 132-544 | ecosystem: Environmental > Aquatic > Marine > Hydrothermal vents | place: Pacific Ocean: Lau Basin | collected... | reverse complement strand
ACCCCAAAGGAATAGCGGAGTTCAAGGAGGTTATTAGAGAGCAGAAGAAGGCCGGAAAAACCGTCTTCTTCTCCAGCCACATTTTGGCCCACGTCGAAGAAGTCTGCGACACCGTCGGAGTCATCGTCAAAGGCAAACTCCGCCTTGAGGGCAGCATCGAGAACATCAAAAGGGAGTTCTTGAAGAAAGCGGGCTACACGATACTCATCGAGACAAACAGGCCCGTAAATTGGAGTTCAGCGGAATTAAGCGTGACTCCGCTCGGCGAGAACAAGTACCGCGTTGTTGCTTCGAGGGACGTCCGGGAGGAACTTCATGACTTTGTTGCATCCCAAGGCGCGAAGGTTCTAACAATGCAGGTGAAAGAGCCAAGCCTCGAGGAGATATTCCTCAAAATGGTGGAGTGAGCTTTTATCCCCTTCTATTTCTCTACGCTTTCTCTACACTTTTTCGTTTCATCAGGAACCATTCATCGAAGGATGAAGAATAGCAAGAGGAAGAACGAGAGGTTCAGATGGCTATCATCGTCGAGGTCATCTGAATCTCGGACATCTTCCTTATCTTCTCGGTTATGAACTGGTCGAGGTCCTTCAGCGTATCCGTCTCGATCTTGACGACGAGGTCGTACTCTCCGTAGACCACGTAGGCCTCCTTAACTTCGGGCATGGCCAGAAGCTTCTCCATGACTTCCCTTTCCTTTCCAGCGGCCGTAACCATCAAAATAAAAGCCGTCACCATGGCTATCACCAAAAGTATTTTATCCCCGTGAGTATTTAAGTCTATCGAGGGACATGTTCGACCACATCATGAGCGCGGCAACACTGGAAGGGTTCATGGAGCACATTGAATCCAGAGGGATCAAAAACCTCCATCCGTACTCCAAGGGCACTACGGGGCTTGTTTTTCTCGGGGAGTTCAACGGGGAGCGGGTGGTGGTCAAGCTCCAAAGGCCGGACTCGCCCAGGCAGAACTTTGCCAGGGAGGCGGAGATAATAAGGGCGATCGAGCCGTTCGGAATAACGCCGCCCCTGGTCGCCTACGGGAAGTTCGAGGGCCTCGAATACCTCATCCGAAGGTTCGCGGAGGGAGAGGTAATCCTCCGGGCGGATGTAGAGAAGCGCCACATCTTCGAGATGGTCGAGAAAACGGCCTTGCTCGACAGGCTCGGCCTCGATCACGGCCAGATACAAGGGGGCAAGCACATAATCATCGGGGAGCGGGTCTGGATTATAGACTTCGAAAAGGCCAACTGGAGGAAGCCGAAGAACCTCACCTCGGCAATGGCGATGCTCTTCCTTAACGACAACGTTATCTCAAAGAGAGTAAGGCGGAAGTTTGGAATAACGGAGGCATTTCTCTCCGCCCTCAGGGAAGAGCTTGCGAAATACAAGAGAACAAAAAGGCTCTCAGGCCTTCTGGGCCTCCTTTCTGACCTTTAACCTGTCCGCGTAGAGGGCGAGCAGCGGTATGAGGACGGCCAGGGCTATAAGGCCCATCCTGGGATCCCAGAAGTAGTCGAAGCCGAGGATTATGACTATCGTTATTCCTATCATAAGGAAGAGGTCCCTGTCATAGAGCCTCGACTTGGCGAGGATGTTCTGTTCTCTGGCAATGTACGCGAGGTAGAGCGGGATTCCAACCGCGGCAAAGGCTATTCCGAGGTAAGTCCTGAAGAGCAGCGATATAGCGATTCCTATCGTAAGGATGATTCCAACCGCGTATTCCTCCTTCATACCACCACCTGACCCGGGGGTTAGCCTTATATACTTTTAAGCCTCTCTCATAAATCGGTGATACCGTTATGAGCAGTATCGAATGGGACGAGAAGACTTTCTCCAGGTTCGCCTACATTGGCGACCCGCGGATAAGGAAGGGTTTCGTCGCCTACACCCTCACCAAGGCCAACCTTGACGAAGATAAGTACGAGAACACCGTCGTCGTTGAAGATCTCGAAACCGGTTCAAGGCGCTTCGTCGAGAACGCCTCGATGCCCAGGATTTCCCCCGACGGGAAAAAGCTCGCCTTCATGAGGCCCAACGAGGAAAAGAAAACTAGCGAGATATGGGTGGCTGATTTAAAGACGCTCAGCGCAAAGAAAGTTTTGACTGCTAAAAACATCCGCTCGATCCAGTGGAACGATGATTCGAGGAGACTGCTCGTCGTCGGTTTCAAGAGGCTCGACGACGAAGACTTCGTCTTCGATAGCGAGGTTCCTGCCTGGTTCGACGGCATGGGCTTCTTCGACGGTGAGAAAACCACCTTCTGGATCTTAGACACTGAGAGCGAGGAGGTCATAGAGAAGTTTGAGAAGCCGCGCTTCAGTTCCGGCCTCTGGCACGGCGATTCCATAGTGGTCAACGTTCCGCACCGCGAGGGTTCAAAGCCGGCCCTATTCAAGTTCTGGGACATCTACCTCTGGAAGGATGGTGAAGAGGAGAGGCTCTTCGAGAGGGTTTCCTTTGACGCCGTGGACGCCGATGGAAAGGCAATCCTTCTCCACGGGAAGAGGGAGAAGAGGTTCATGAGCGAGCACGAGTGGCTCTACCTCTGGGACGGTGAGCTGAAGCCGGTCTACGAGGGGCCGCTCAACACCGGTCAGACGAAGCTCGACGGTGGAAGGGTCTACTTTACCCTTGCAAACGCCGGAAGGGTTAACCTCCACCTCTGGGACGGTGAAGTCAAGCAGGTGACTGCCGGCGACCACTGGGTGATGGGCTTCGACGTTCATGAGGGAACGGTTGTGGCACTCATCGAGACCGCGACGAGGCTGAGGGAGCTTTACATCTACGACGGCGAGCTTAGGCAGCTCACCGACTACAACGGGCCGATATTTGCCAAGCTGAAGACCTTCGAGCCGAGGCACTTCAAGTTCAAGAGCCTCGACCTAGAGATAGACGGGTGGTACATCAAGCCCGAGCTGAAGGAAGACGAGAAGGCGCCGGTTATCGTTTTCGTCCACGGCGGGCCGAAGGGGATGTACGGCCACTACTTCAAGTACGAGATGCAGCTGATGGCAAGCAGGGGCTACTACGTGGTTTTTGTCAACCCGCGCGGCAGCAACGGCTACGATGAGGACTTCGCGCTCAGAGTCCTTGAGAGAACCGGTCTGGAGGACTTCCAGGACATAATGGCCGGGGTAGAGGAGTTCCTCAAGCTTGAGCCGCAGGCAGATCGCGAGAGGGTTGGAATAACGGGCATAAGCTACGGCGGCTTCATGACCAACTGGGCCTTAACGCAGAGCGACCTCTTCAAGGCCGGCATCAGTGAAAACGGCATAAGCTACTGGCTGACGAGCTACGCCTTCTCGGACATAGGCCTCTGGTACGACGTGGAAGTAATCGGGCCAAACCCGCTGGAGAACGAGAACTATCGCAAGCTCAGCCCGCTCTTCTACGCGGAAAACGTGAAGGCACCGCTCCTGCTCATCCACTCTTTAGAGGACTACCGCTGTCCGCTCGACCAGAGCCTGATGTTCTACAACGTCCTGAAGGACCTCGGTAAGGAGGCCTACATCGCGATATTCAGGCGCGGTCCCCACGGCCACAGCATCCGCGGCAAGCCAAAGCACCGCTCAAAGCGCTACAAGCTCTTCGTCGAGTTCTTCGAGAGAAAGCTGAGGAAGTACGAGGAGGGCTTCGACGTCAAAGCCGTCCTGAAGGGGGAGTAGCCCCCTTATCTTTTCTCTTCGTAACGTCTTTTTCTGGCCAAACCTGCCCAGTTCTGCCAGCATTTGACGCGAAAGTGTTAAAAAAGCCGTCCGTCAACTCCCATGCTACGTCAAATAACCGGAGGTTGGCTTATGGAGAAGAAGGGCGAGAAAAAGCTCTACTACCACGGTTTAACGGAGCAGAAGAAACTCGACGTGTCAAAACTCAAATACATCTCGCTGCTGATCTCGGTAATCGGTGTTGCGCTCCTCCTAGTGGCCGCTCAGGGAGCACAGGCCCCCCTCATGAAGGTGGGCGACGTTTACGGCAACTACCTGATGAACTACGCCGTCGTTAGGGTTCAGGGAACCGTCACCGGAGTTCCCAGGGTCGCGGAAACCGGAGGGAAGCTCGGGCTGACATTCAGCGTCAGCGACGGGAGCGGGACGATAGACATCAGGGTCTATTCGCCCCTGGCGGACAAAATGATAAAGGAAGGCCTCGTTCCGTTCCCCGGAGACAACATAACGGCCGAAGTCCAGCTGCGCGTGAGGGAAACCTACACCTACGCGATGCTCAACTACCTCGACGGTCTGAAGTTCAACTCGAAGCTCTATGAGGAGAAGCCCAAGCTCGTGGCATCGCTCAACGAGAGCATGGCCAACACCTACGTCGCCGTCAAGGGCATAGTCACGGAGTTCTCGAACGTCAGCTCCGGCTACCTGCTCACCCTCGATACTGGCGAGGCGAGGGTCACTGTGCTCATACCGCGGGTTCTACTCGTCTTCAACAACGTCTCGACCAAGGTCGGCGACACCGTCTACGCCCCGGGAATAGTCTACCTCTACCACGGTTCCTCACCGGAGATAGTCGTCAGGAACCTCACCGACCTCAAGATCACCCCGATTGAGGAGGCCCCGGAGGTTCCGCTCGCAGAGGCCGGACTCCACGCAGGGGAGGTAATAGCCGTCAGCGGAAAGCTCGCGGGAATAAGCTACGAGAACGGCCACTACGCGCTCCTCCTGACGGACGGCACGAACTACCTCACGGCGCTGATGCCGAGGGAAGTTCTGGCGAAGCTCAACCCGTTCGAGGCCGCGGACGGAAGCACGCTCAAGGTTGCAGGAAAGATGGGAAGCGACGGAAGGCTCGTCGGGGCTTACCTTGAGGTAATCCAGCCGGTTAAGACGGAGTTCAAGCCGATTGGAGTCCTCACCACAGACATGCGCGGCTCGATAGTTGCAGTGAAGGGCAACATCGACGAGGTTGACAAGGTAGGCTCGAACCTCAAGCTCGTCATCGACGACACCACCGGAAAGCTCGACGTCTTCATACCGTCGGCAACCCTCGCGGAGCTTTCGAACAAGACGAAGGAGAACCTCAGGAAGGGACTCGGCGTCGAGGTCGCTGGCTACCTCGAGGAGTACCGCGGGGCCGTCGAGGTCGTCGTCTACACCAAGGACGGCATAAAGGCCCTCGGAAAGCCGATATCGCCGGGAGAGATACAGCTTCCGAAGGTCACTGCAGGGGAGCTTGACAGGCACGTCGGACAGCTCGTCGACTTCACAGGCTCGCTCGATGGCCTAACCTACGAGAACCACACCTACTACCTCGTCGTCGACGGCGTAATGGCGTCCCTTCCCAGGGAGGCGGTGATGAAGCTCAACCCGCTCGAAGCAGGCACCGGAAGCCAGGTAACGGTCAGGGGTGTGGTCGAGAGCGCGAAGCTCATCAAGGGCTGGAACCTCACGGTTGAAGTCCCGGTTCCGCCGGTTCCGCTCAGGCCGGACGAGGTAACGCCGGACATGGATGGAAAGCTCGTCCTCGTCGCCGGAAGGGTCACCGACGTCGCGAACCTCAGCGGCAACCTCAAGGTCAGCCTCGGCCCGCTCCCGGTCTTCATCCCGAGGGCAACTGCGGAGAACCTCTCCTACGTGCCGAAGAAGGGCGACATAGCGGAGATAGGCGGCTACGTGGAGCTTTACCGCGGAAGCCCGGAGGTCGTCGTCTTCAACCCGGCCGCGGTTGAGAAGATGCAGGTGAGCGGACCAATCGAGGGCACCGTGAGCGACCTTGAAAACGCCGTCCAGCCGCTCCTACTAACGGTCACCTGGGATGCCCTCAGCTACCAGAAGCCCGACTACCTCATCACCGTCCACGACCACACCGGAAGCGTCACCCTAACCATCGACCGCTCGCTCCTTCCGAACCCGCTCAAAGCCGGAACCGGAAGCGAGCTGAAGGTCGTTGCCGACCCGCTGAGCGGCTCGATAACCTCGCTGAACGTCACGAAGGCGGTTCCGGCGAGGCTCCTCAAGACTGGCTCAGTAAGCCTGGGCATGGAAGGAAAGACGGTAGCGGTGAACGGAACGGCGGTGAAGGTGGTAAACATCGGAAAGAACCTGAAACTCACGGTGGATGACGGAAGCGGAGCGGTGACGGTCTTCATACCCAACGCCAACGTGAGCGTGAAGGAGGGACAGACTGTCTACGCTGCAGGCTACGTCGAGGAGTACCGCGGAAGCCCGGAGATAGTGGTCTACAACGCCGATGCCGTTGAGGTCCATGAGGAAACCGGCGGCTCCACCGAGATACCCCTGTCAGAGCTTCCGCACGCCAGCGGAACCGTGAACCTCACCGTCACGTGGGACGCGCTGAGCTACGAGAAGGGAGCCTACTACATGGCCGTCCACGACTCGACGGGAAGCGCGAAGCTTAAAGTCCCGAGGAGCGCGCTGCCGAGCGCCTTCGAGGCCGGCACCGGAAGTGAGCTGAAAATAGCCTACGACGCGGACAAAGGCGAGGTCGTCTCGATAACCGTCCTCAAGGCGGTTCCAGCTCAGAAGTACGCAACCGGGAAGGTGAGCGACTCTCTCATCGGCGAGACCGTCGCCGTGGAGGGAACCATCAAGGACGTCTACACCGGCAGGAGCTTCGTCAAGCTGACCATCGACGACGGAAGCGGCGAGCTTGTGATCTTCATACCCAAGGCCGTCGCGGGAGACCTGACCTTCGAGAAGGGCCAGAGGGTAAGCGTTGCCGGATACGTCAGCGAGTACAAGGGCACCGTTGAGGTCATACCCTACAACCCGAAGGACATCGAGGTGAGGTGATGGCCATGCTCCCCTTTTCCACAATTTTGCTCTGGTCGCTCGCCGGGGTGCTCTTCGGCTCGCTGATATCCTGGATCCCGGGCTTCCACATATTCAACATCATGGCTCTACTTGTGGCCGTCTTCGGCGTGGGCGAGCTTATGCCGGTCCAGGCCTTTCCCTTCTTCGCCATCGGGGCCATAGTGGCCTACGCCTACGTCAGCGCGATCTCCAGCGTATACTTCAGCGTTGCAGATGAGAGCGCCGTCTTCCTCCTCTTCCCGACTCAGCGCTATTTACTCCTCGGAAGGGGCCACGAGGCGGTTTTGCTGTACCTCATCGGAGCCGTTGCAGGGACGCTGATACTCGTGCTGAGCGCTCTCTTCATCTTCCCGCGCGTTCTCCCACCAATCTACCAAGCGACCAGCCCGTACATCACCTACTTCCTCGTGGCGATAGTGCTCTTCATGTTCATGAGCGAGTGGCCCAAGGAGGGAGACCGCGGAAGAACTCCTGCCGAGAGGCTCTGGCTGGCCTGGAGGCAGATACTGGCTGGAATAGCGGTGTTCTTCATCTCGGGAATCCTCGGCTTCGTCGTCATGAACACGAACCTGCTGCCAACCACAAGCGCCTACACGAGGCTGACGCCGATGTTCATCGGCTTTTTCGGAATGTCGTGGGTCATACTCAACATCCTCTCCAACCCGCCGATGCTCGAGCAGGTTCCCGACGACAAGGTTGAGAGCAGCGTCTACAACACCCTCAAGGCCAGCTTCGGAGGTGCACTCGGAGGAACGATAGCGGCAGTCTACCCAATCATCACCGGCGGAATGGGAGCGCTCGTCGCCGGCCACATGACGAGCCAGCGCGGCGACGATGCCTTCATCATCAGCCAGGGCGTCAACAGGGTCATCTACTACGTTGGAGCATTTACCCTCCTCTTCCTGCCCCAGCTCAGGCTCACGAGGGGAGCGGCGGCGTGGCTCGTCAGCTCGGTCTACACCCCCAAGAGCTACGCGGAATACCTGGCCGCGATAGGCGTCATCCTGCTCAGCGCGGGCATAAGCTTCGTCTTCACCTACTACATCTCCAAGCTCATGGCAAGGAGCTTCAACGTCGTCCACATCAAGAAGCTCTCCTACGTGGTGGCAGTGACGCTGGTGGTCATCTCCTACGTCCTGACCGGCTGGATGGGAATAGCGGTGCTCTTCGTCTCAACGGCGATAGGCATGATGGCCGCTGCCTTCAACACCAGGAGGAGCTACTGCCTAGGCGGACTGATCCTTCCTGTGCTCATCAGCATGACCGGACACACGGGCTACTTCATGCACCTGCTCGGGCTGGGGTGATGTGAATGAGGGGCTTCACGCACTACATCTCCGGTCTCGCGGCGGCGACCTTCTTCGCGGCGCTGGTGGGTGATCTAAGGCTGGGCATACTCATCCCGGTCATAGCGGCGGCAGCTGCCTACTTCCCGGACTTCGTTGACTTCAAGTTCGGCAAGTTCTTCGCGAGGAGGGACTACGAGATAGACCCCGCCCCGTGGGACGAGAAGAAGCATTACGCTCCCAAGCTCGTCAAAATCAGCGAGCTGAGCGAGAAGAACCGCTACCAGTTCTTCGCCCTGAGAGGAAAGGTCAGGGAGATACTGGCCAAAGGCTCGGGGAAGGTCTCCTACAAAGTCCTCAGGGAGGATGGGAGCGAGGAGACCATAACGGAGGAGTACAACAGCATCGTCTTCACCCTCGACGACGGCACCGATGAGATAACGGTCGAAGCATTTGGTGACGACTACAGGTTCTTCGAGGAGGAGTTCGGGGCCATCGAGGAAGGAAAGGAGACCCTCGTCTTCGGCTACGTTGACGTCGACGAGGACGGCTCGCTTAAGCTCGTCGTCAGCGACGCGCCGCATCCACAGGGCATAGCGGACACGATAAAGAGGGCGATAGAGGAGGCCTACCGCGAGGGCGAGAGGATAGTCAAGATACACAACATCCGCCTGCCGGGAGACGTCTACAGGCGCTTCATGATACACCTCGACCCGCCGAAGAGGGAAGTCCGCGTCGAGATGGGGCCGATAGTGACGCCGGGCGGCGTTGCCATAGGCGGTGACGTTCCGGAGTACAGGAAGTACGGGATAGCGAAGGTTGACGTGCCCTTCATCAAGACCTACCCCAAGCCGACGAGGATTGACTCCTTCTCAGGCCCGGAGATAGCCTTCAGAAAGGCGGAGTTCAAGGGGAAGACCGTCGTCAAGGACCGCTTCCTGCCCTGGCACCACGGCTTCAGCCACTCGCTCACGATGGGCATTATCATCGGCTTAGCTGTATTCGCCTTCTTCAAGCTGATAGGCTACGAGCACGCCACCGCTCTGGCGCTGGCTTCAATGATAGGCCAGTGGCTCCACGTCTTTGAGGACCAGCTGGGCTTCATGGGCAGCAACCTCTTCCCACCTCTCACAAAGGACGTCATCCCTGGCTTCAAGCTCGGCGAGAGCGGCAGCGGCTTAACGAACTTCTCAACGGCGTGGCTGATGATAGCGCTGATGATATGGAACTTCAACCGCTTCACAGAGCCAAGACCGATTCCGATCAGCGACGCAAAGTTGCTCCTCTACCTGATATGGCCGTCGATAATCGGCTTTGGAATAGCGATAGTCAGGAGCTTCAAGCTCAGGCGCGAGATAAACCAGCTCATGGACTACTACACGAACTTAGAAGCCTTCGAGGAGATGGAGGAAGTCGGGGGGATCTAACCCCAAACTTTTTATACATTTTTGGACATAGCCTATTTTAGGGTGCGTCCATAGATGTTGTTTGATGTCCGTCCCAAGACATCAATCAGAGACCTCTTCGGCAGAAGGGCCGAGTATCTCTACTTTAAGGACTCTATTGAAAAAGGAAGGAACTTCATAATAATAACTGGACCAAGAAGGATTGGTAAGACCAGCTTTCTCTACGCGACTCTAAACGAGCTTCACAAGGAGATGGGAGTGGATCACTTAGTTATAGACGCCAGAGCGGCAACTGCGGTTAACTCGAAGTATCCGCAGAAAATCATTGCCACACAGCTCTTAAATGCACTGAAGGGAAACCTCCCCCAAAGAGCCATAGCCAAAATCAGCTCACTTCAAATTGGTCCCCTTGGAGTATCTTTCTCCAATGAGCAACCCAATATCGTGGATCTGCTTTCTGCACTTAATCAGTCAGGAAAACAGATCATCATAGCCTTTGACGAAGCTCAATATCTCAGGTTTTCAAACGAAGACATCACAAGGCTATTCGCATGGATGCTGGATACCCTTGAGAACGTGATCATTGTCATAACGGGTTCTCAGGTTGGTGTGCTCGAGAGTTTTCTGCGATTAGATGATGGTACATCTCCCCTCTTCGGGCGCTACGAGACAAGGATACAACTTCCAAGGTTTAACCCCTCTGAGAGCGTAGAGTTTTTGACAAGGGGATTCGAAGAGGTGGGAATCCACGTGGATGAAACTGAGTTGCTGAGCACTGTCCGGACTTTGGATGGGATCCCTGGATGGTTGGTTCACTATGGAACCGCGAGAATTGATGGAATGACTCATGAGGAAGCAGTGGAACATGTCCTTAGCAAAGCAATGACCTATGTAATGTCTGAGTTCCAGGAGTTGGAGAGGAGGTCTCCGCGTTACAGGATTCTAATGAAAACCATAGCTGAGTTAAGTGAAGGTAGGGGGTACACAAGGTTCGAGGCAATAAAGGAGAGGATGAAAAACATCGACGACAAGTCCCTCTGGAGATATCTTTCGAAACTCATAGATTACGGTTTCCTTGAAAATATAGGTTATGGTGAGTACAGAATACCCGATCCCGTCGTCTACCGCGTTTTCAGGAGGATCTGATCTTTTATTATTCCCTTTCCGGTTTTCTCGCCACAACGCCGAGCGCTTCTTCAACGCGCCTGACCCCAACGAAGCCAGCCCTCCTCAGGCGCTCCATGACGCCCTTCTGGAGGTCCTTTCTGCGGTACTTCTTTCCGGGGTTGCCGACGTAGTGGAAGAGCCTCCCACCGGGCTTCAGAACGCGGTAAAGCTCGCGGTAGAACTCCTCGCTGTAAAGCTGGCCTGCCAAAGAGAAGCGCGGAGGATCGTGGATGACAACGTCGAAGCTCTCCGGCTTGAACCTCTTAACGACCTCGAAGGAATCCCCCTGGATAACCTGAACCTTCCCGCCGGTGAAAAGCTCCCGGCTCCAGGGGTTTATGCGCGCGAGTTCGAGGACGTTCGGGTCCTTCTCGACGGTTATCACATAGGCCCCCCTCTTCGAAGCCTCTATCGCCGTGTAGCCCAGCCCCATGCAGGTGTCCAAGACGGTCTCGCCCTCCCTCGGCTTCACCGCATTCACCTTGTTCCTCGTGTCCTGAAGGGGGTTTACCTCCTTCGTGCGATGCATCCTTATGCCGTTTATCTCTATCGTCGGTGGAATCGTCGGGACGAGCTTGTAGAATCCGTTCTCGTTGGCTATCGCCGCCTTGTAGACGCCGCCTTTGACGAAGTAGATCGAGGAGTCATCCTTCGCGATCCTCTCGATTACCCCCCTCTCGACCCTCGTCCCGTCCGGGAAGACGAACTCATCGCCTTCTCGGGTAATCTCGAACGTCCTGTTGGTCTTTCGGAGGTCGAGGTTAAGTCTCACCTTGCCGCCCGAGATGAGCAGTCTCCTCGCCTCCCTGTGCGTGAGGAAGTACACTTCGTCCACCGTTCCCACCTGAACAGTAGGCCCCGAAAACCCTTTTATATCTGGTGGTTGAAATTTTAAGAGGGTAGGGGTGAGGTACATGGACATACCCAATAGGATTCCAACAGGAATCAAGGGGTTTGACGAACTCATAGAAGGCGGCCTTTTGGCCGGAAAAACATACCTGCTTGTAGGGCCGCCGGGG